>Ga0187816_10000478_pt1 | contig 12139 bp, 13 predicted proteins | sample NC_wetland_sal_i_16_FD_132960 | JGI IMG/M metagenome (GOLD analysis project Ga0187816, IMG submission 132960) | Wetland sediment microbial communities from Neuse River Estuary, North Carolina, USA - SO4_1 | ecosystem: Environmental > Aquatic > Freshwater > Wetlands > Sediment | place: USA... | reverse complement strand
TTAGCAGCGCTTTCCGGGGCCCATCTGCTATGATTATCCAGAACTGGTCGCATCATCACCGGCTGATATGGCGAAGCCACCAACACGCATCGACGAAAACCGCAAAGACCTATTCCTGCGGGCTTGCCGTTTTGAGCCGGTGGATCGTGTCCCCGTCTGGATCATGCGCCAGGCTGGAAGATATCTCCCCGATTACCAGGCCGTGCGCGCCCGGCATTCCTTCCTCGAAATCTGCAAGACGCCCGAGCTCGCCGCGGAAGTTTCGCTGCAACCCTACCGCGTCCTCGGCGTGGATGCCGTAATCGTCTTTTCCGATATCTTGATTGTCGCCGAAGCCATGGGCATGCCTCTCGACGTGCCCGATTCAGGGCCCGTCCTCTCGAATCCAATCCGCGATATGGCTGCCGTCCATCGGCTGCGCGCGTTCGATCCCGAGCGCGAGACGAAATTCGTCGCCGATGCCATTGGTGCCATTTGCCGCGAGCTCGGCCCTGACGTGCCAGTGATCGGATTCGCCGCCGCGCCCTGGACGCTCGCCTGCTACATGATCGAGGGCCGCACGCGCGGCGATATCTCGCATGCCAAGGCGCTGCTGCGCGAGCAGCCCGCGCTCCTCCGCGAATTGCTCGAGCGCATCGCCCGCTCCACCGCCGCGTACCTCCAATCGCAAATCGCCGCCGGCGCCGCCGTCATCCAACTCTTCGACACCTGGGCCGGCGAGCTCAGCCCGGCCGAATACGCCGCCTTTGAGCTCCCCGCGACGCAGATGATCTTCGATGCCCTGGCGCAAACGCACGTGCCCAAGATTCTCTTCGCCAAAAGCTCCGCGCGGCTTCTCGATTCGCTTGCGCGCACCGGCGCTGACGTTCTAAGCGTCGACTGGATGACCGACCTCGCGGAAGCCCGGCGCACACTGGGCCGCCGCGTGGCATTGCAAGGAAACGTCGACCCCGAAGTTCTGCTCGGCCCGCAAGACGCGATCCGCGAAGCTGCCCGCGCCGCCGTCGAAAAAACCGGCGGCCTCGGCCACATTCTGAATCTCGGCCATGGGATTTTGCCCGCGACCCCGGTCGAGCATGCCAAAGCCTTCGTCGAAGCCGGACAATCGGCGCCGCTCCCCGTGCGCGCTCAAATCGGCAGGGCGGATTAAATATGCACGACGCCGCCACCAAAAAATTCGAAAAGCTCGAAATCGGCCAGATCTCTGACGCCTTCCTCGAGAAATACAATCGCCCCGGCCCCCGCTACACCAGCTATCCCACCGCCCCCGTCTGGAAAGACGATTTCGGCCCCGGCGATTTCGAAAAATATTGTGCCCGCGCGGAAGAGAAAGCCACGCCCGCTTCGCTCTATATGCACTTGCCCTTCTGCGAGAGCCTGTGCCTCTTCTGCGCCTGCACCGTTTCCATCCAGAAAAATAAAAGCGTTGCCATTCCCTACCTCGAAGCCTTAAAACGCGAAATCAACCACATGGCGCGCCACGTCTCGAGAAAGCGCCCGGTGATCCAATTCCATTGGGGCGGCGGCACACCCACCTATCTTTCGCCGCAGCAAATGGAAGATCTCTTCGGCCATACGAGCGGGCTTTTTTCCTTTGCGCCCGACGCCGAAATCGGAATTGAAGTCGATCCGCGCGTCACAAGCACTGCCCACCTCGAAACGCTTCGCCGCCTCGGCTTCAACCGCCTCAGCATGGGCCTCCAGGATTTCGAGCCCAAGGTGCAGGAAACCATTCACCGCATTCAACCCTATGAAATGACGCGCGACCTCATCGTCGTCGCTCGCGCCCTCGGCTTCGAAAGCCTCAACGTGGATTTGATTTACGGCCTTCCCTACCAGACCGCCGACACTTTTCGCGCCACCATCGATCGCACGCTCACTCTCGAGCCCGATCGCGTCGCCATGTTCAGCTATGCCCACGTTCCCTGGCTCAAAAAGCAGCAGGGTTCCTTCGCTGAGCACCTTCCGGAGGGCATGGAAAAATTCCGCATCTTCCGCGCCGGCCTCGAGAAATTCCTCGGCGCCGGCTACCTCTATATCGGCATGGACCACTTCGCGAAGCCCGGCGATGAACTCGCTGTCGCGCAAGCCAACCGCACTCTGCACCGCAATTTCCAGGGCTATACCACCAAAGCCGGCGCCGACCTCTACGGCATGGGCGTCAGCGCCATCAGCTCGCTCGGCGAAGCCTACGCGCAGAATCGCCGCGAGGTGCCCGCCTACCAGGCCGCCATCGCCGAGCGCGGCATCGCCACCATGCGCGGCTACCGCCTCTCGGCCGACGACCTTCTCCGCCGCGCCGTCATCAGCCGCCTGCTCTGCCACACCGTCATCCCGAAAAGCGAAGTCGAAAAGGAATTCTCGATCTCCTTCGACGAGTATTTCGCCTCCGAGCTTGAGCGCCTCGAGGAATTCCGCGCCGAAAACCTCGTCGCCCTCTCCCCCGCAGAAATTCGCGTCACCCCGCTCGGCCGCATTTTCATCCGCAACGTCGCCATGACCTTCGACCGTTACCTCCGCGAGCAGCAAATGGATGCGCGCCCGCTCTTTTCGAAAACTCTCTGATGACCGCCCCCGCCTCCGGCTCCCCCACGGCCGTCGTCATCGGCGCGGGAATTTCCGGCCTCGCCTGCGCCTATCGCCTGCTTCAACTCGGCGTCCCGGTCTCGCTGCTCGAAGCCTCCGAATCCGCCGGCGGCCTCGTCGGCACGGTCGAAAAAGACGGCTTGCTTCTCGAATCCGGCCCGCAAAGTTTTCAGGGCACCGCCTCTCTTCTCGATCTCATCCGCCAGCTCGGAATCGAGGGCGAACTTCTCACCGCCGACCCGCGCGCCCCGCGCTACGTCCTCCTTCGCGGCAAACTCGTCGAAATCCCCATGTCGCCCGGCGCCCTGCTCTCGAGTTCCCTCCTCGGGCTCGGTTCACGCTGGAGAATCGCGTCCGAGCCATTTCGCATAACGCGCCCGCCCGATGCCGATGAATCCGTCGCCGATTTCGTCCGCCGCAAATTCGGCCACGAAATCCTCGAATATCTCGTTGCGCCCTTCGTATCGGGCGTTTACGCGGGTGATCCTGAAAAACTCAGTCTCCGCGCGGCATTCCCCACGCTCGCAGAATGGGAACGCGAGTACGGCAGCGTCCTCCGCGGCGCCATCAAATCGCGCCCGCCAAAAGGCCAGCGCACCGGCCCGCCGCCGCTGTGCTCGTTTCGCCGCGGCGTCTCGACGCTCACGCGCACGCTCGCCGAAAAGCTCTCGACCCATCTCAGCACCCGCACGCCGGTTTCCACCATCATTCCAGCCACCGCCCCCGATCGCGGCTATGAGATCTCCATCGTCCGCGCCGGCCGCGAAGAAACCATTCAAGTGCGCGCCGTCATCCTCTCGACCCCCGCCTACACAGCCTCGCGTCTCCTCAGCGCGGTTTCCAGCCCCCTCGCGCACACGCTCTCAGGCATCGCCTACGCGCCCGTCGCAGTCGTAGCCGCGGAATACTACGCGCAGCAAGTTGGAAATTCGGTCCAGGGCTTCGGCTTCCTGGTCCCGCGCACCCAAAAACTCCACACCCTCGGCACCGTCTGGAACTCCTCGCTTTTCCCCGGCCGAGCACGCGAAGGCCGAGTCGCCATGACAAGTTTCGCCGGCGGCTCGACCGATCCTGATATCGTCGCGCTCCCCGAGAACCAGATCGCCGCCATCGTGAACGAGGAAAACGCCCGCGTCCTCAAAATCTCCGGCCCTCCGCTCTCCTCCGCCGTGTGGCGGCATCCCAAGGCCCTGCCGCAATACAGTCTCGGCCACGTCTACGCCGTCGAATCCATTCGCGACGCCGAACGCGCGCACCCCGGCCTGTTTTTCGCCGCCAATTATCTCGAAGGCCCTTCGCTCGGGAAATGTGTAGACGTGGGAAACCAGACAGCCGACGCCGTCCGGGAATACGTGCGTGCAAATTCGTAAAGCAACCATGCCCGCGCGTCTGCGCTCTTACTCGTCCGTTACGATTCCGCCGCCATCTCTTTATGCCGCATCGCCAACCGATACCGCCGCCTCTCCCCAGCCTCCCGAAACCGCCTCCGATCCTCCTCCGTCTCCAAAATCAGCGGCGGCACCGCATGCGTCACCCGCTCCTGATCAAGCGCCACAAAAGTCACGTAAGCGCTGCTCGTATGCTTCCGCTCCCCAGTCAAAATATTTTCCGAAAACACCTTCACGCCCACTTCCATCGAAGTCTTGAACACACGATTCACGCTCGACTTCAGCACAATCCACTCCCCCACGCGAATCGGAAACCGGAAATCCAAATAATCCACCGAGGCAGTCACCACAATGCTGTTCGAGTGCCGCGAGGCCGCCAGCGCCCCCGCGATATCAATCAAGTGCATCACGCGCCCGCCCAGCATGTTCCCCAGCGGATTCGCGTCGTTCGGCAGCGCCGCCTCGGTTATCTCCGAGGCGGACGCGCTCACCGGCTTCCCCAGCCCGGTAGCCACCGGCCCCCGTCCCCTATCCGCCTTCGCAATTTTCCTCTTCGCCTTCTCCATGTCCCTTGTCGCTCCTCATTCCCCGCCCAACTCAACATCATCCCTGAACAACGTAACCCTCACCACGCATCCATACCCCGCATTCGGAATCTCCCGCCCACAGGAAATCTCCAAAATATGGTCGCCATGCCCGCCTTCGCCCGTCGCCACAACGTACGGCCGAATTCGAAACGCCGGAATCCCTTGAATCACGCACCTCTCAAACAAAAGATCTTGCTCCGGTTCATTGATCTCGCTGCCTAAAATTCTAAAATCCTCCCGAATCACAATCTCTCTGCCCACATCCACATTCAACGTCCCTTTGAACAATTCCACTCCCGTGGCCTGTCGGAATACCTCAGGAAATTTCCTCATGCGCTCCCTGAAATGCCCAAACCCCGGAACCACCTTGCCTTCCACGACGATCATCAGCTCGCTGCATCCCTGCCTGAATTTCCAGCTTCAGAATCCCGCGCAGCCGCGCGCGAGCGCGCTTGGCGCGCGTGCTCAAGCCCGCTATAATACGCGCTTTCAACCCATGCCCCAAACGCGCAAATCTCGCCGCGAAATGCTCGAGGAATTCGTCGCCGAAAAACCCTCCGACGCTTTCGCGCGCTACGGCTTGGCCCTCGAGTGCGTGAAGCTGGGCGATGACCAATCCGCCGCCCATCACTTTCAAACGCTCCTCGAGACGCACCCGGATTACGTCGCCGGCTATTTCCAGTTCGGCCAGCTCCTCTCGCGCCTCGGCAAGCACGCCGAGGCCCGCAAGCTGCTTTCCGACGGCATCATCGTCGCGCAGAAGGCCGGCGACATGCACGCCCGCGACGAGATGCAGGCAGCCTTGACGTTGCTGCGCTGAATTCGCCGCCCCGAGATCGCAGGCACCGATGAAGCCATCGCGCATCCCGCTCTTTCCTCTCGACGTCGTGCTTTTTCCCGGCATGCCGCTCCCCCTGCACATTTTCGAGCCCCGCTACAAAGCCATGATCGCGCGCTGCCTCGCCGAACATATCGAATTCGGCGTGCTCCTCGCCCAGGAAGACGGTTTTTCCAAAATCGGCTGCACCGCTGAAATTGTCCAGAAGTTGAAAGACTATCCCGATGGCCGCATGGACATCATGACCGAGGGCCGCTCCGTCTTTCGCCTCGTCGACCTACTCGAGGTAAAGGAATACTACGAAGGCCTGGTCGAATATTTTCCTGAGGATCACTCCGAGACCGACCCCCGCAAAGAAGCGCGCCTCACCCAGCTCTTCCAGCAGGTCTACACCATGCTCGCGGGCGAACCCTGGTCCGCCGAAAACACCGACCCTGAAATCCCGCTCTCCTATCGAATGGCTACGCGCCTCCCGCTCGAGTCCGCGCAAAAACAGGAGCTGCTCGAATTGCGCACCGAAAGCGCCCGCCGTGATTTCCTCCTGCGTTGGCTCGCCGCGTTCCTCCCTCAGCTCGAACGCCGCATCCGCATCCGCCGCCGCTCCGCCGGCAATGGCCACGGCCTCAATTAGCCGCGACAGATTGGCCAACTTGACTTCCAGTTCTCCCGAGTCCACTTCAATGCAGCGCTTGTAGGGACAGTTCTAGAACTCACTCAAAATCTGTACCAATGGCCAGTAGAACTTCACCAATGTGCGTGTTACACTCGCCCATGTTCAACGAAAATCAACTCAAAATTAACCGCGCCTCCCGCCGAATTCTTCGCTCTACCCTCCCTGAAACGAGCCTGCCGTCCCCCTCAACCTCTTTTAACCTTCAACTTTTAACTTCGCCCACGTGCATTTCTAATAGCAAACTCGGTCGATTTGGCCCCATCGCAACTCAAAGACAACAAACAACATCATCATTTTCTAATAGCAAACTTTTGCCACTTTCTGATTCTCACTTTTCTGCCCTTCTCCACCTCTCGCGCTTCCCCCGGCAGCCCCCGTGCATCCAATTCACTGGTACTCGTTTCCCGTTTCCGGAATCGAGATATCCGCGTGCCAGTCATTCCACTATAATGTCGGCGGTGCCCGCCTTGCCGGGCGCCGCTTATTGCGAAACGAATCGGGGCCTTCATGAGTTCACTTCCGAAAACGCTTGGTGAGCTTCGCCGCAGTCAGTGGTCGGAAGAGAAGACCGCGCACCGCTCAGTCCGCCAGGAATTGCGCGAGAATCTTCTCGAGAGAATGGAGAAGGGCAAGCCGCTCTTTCCCGGCGTCCACGGGTACGACGACACCGTCATCCCCCAAATCGTCAACGCAATCCTTTCCCGCCATCATTTCATTCTCCTCGGCCTGCGCGGACAGGCAAAATCACGCATCCTCCGCGGCATCGTCTGCTTCATGGACGAGCACGTTCCCGTCATCGCCGGATGCGAAATCCACGACAATCCCTACCGCCCCATTTGCCGCGCCTGCCGCGAGCGCCTCGCCGCCGAAAGCGATTCCACTCCCATCGCTTGGCTCGGCCGTGACCATCGCTACGTCGAAAAGCTGGCCACTCCGGACGTCACCATCGCCGATATGATTGGCGACGTTGACCCCATCAAGGCTGCCCGCGGCGGGAAAAATCTTTCCGACGAATTGACCATCCACTACGGTCTGCTCCCCCGCGCCAACCGCGGCATCTTCGCCATCAACGAGCTGCCCGACCTCGCCGGCAAAATCCAGGTTGGCCTCTTCAACATCATGCAGGAGGGCGACATCCAGATTAAGGGCTACCCGATCCGCATGGCCCTCGATGTCCTGCTCGTCTTCACCGCGAATCCGGAGGACTACACCGCGCGCGGAAAAATCGTCACGCCCCTCAAAGACCGCATCGGCTCAGAAATTCGCACCCACTACCCCGCCAGCATTGCCGAAGGCATGTCCATCACCGCGCAGGAATCCTGGACCGATCGCGGCACCAAGCGCCGCGTCGAGGTCCCGCAGTATATCCGCGAGGTGGTCGAAGAGGTCGCCTTCCAGGCGCGCGAAGATAAGCGAGTCGACCGCCGCTCCGGCGTCAGCCAGCGCCTGCCCATCAGCGCCCTTGAAAATGTTCTCAGCAGCGCCGAGCAGCGCGCCATCCGCAGCCATGATTCCTCGGTCGTCGCGCGCGTCTCGGATGTTTACGCCGCCATCCCGGCGATGACCGGCAAATTTGAGCTCGAATACGAGGGCGAACTTCGCGGCGCCGATAATATCGCCCGCGAACTGATCCGCGCCGCAGTCGGCAAGACGTTCACGAAATATTTCACCGAGGCGAATTTCCAGCCGGTCGTGCAGTGGTTCGAACTGGGCGGCGAACTGAAAGTTCCGGCAAACGCATCGAGCTCGGAGCTCCTCGCGCAGCTCAAAAAAATTCAGGGGCTTTTCGAGCATCTCTCTGCTCTCGAAGTCAGCCCCAAGGACGACTCCGCCGTCGTCTCAAGCGCCGCCGAATTCATCCTCGAAGGACTCTGGGCGCACAAGCGCATCAGCCGCAGCGAAGAACGCGGCTATTTCGCCGACGCGCGCAAGGCTCCCGAGCCGCGGGAACCGCGCGAGCCCTCCGGCCGCATGCCCAGGAGGCAGTTCAACTGACGATATGAAATATGTCCGCTACTCGCGTTACATGCCCGGCGCCGCGGAGGATATTGACCTCCACGAGCTAATGAGCCGTCTCTCCGATTTCTTCCTCCAGAGCGGCTACGAATCGCAATACGGAATCTACGAGCTCGATATGCAGGGTTCGCGCGAGCAGCGCATGGACCAGCTCCGCGAAGCCATCCTCCGCGCCCTCCAGGAGGGCGACCTCCTCCCGCCGGAGTTGATGGAAAAACTGCTCGAAAATCCCGACCTCTCGCAGAATCCCGAACTTCGGGACCTCATTGATCAGATCATGCAGCGCATGGAAGAGGAAGGCATGATCTCGCGCCCGCAACAGCCCGCGCAGGTCACCCCTCCTCCCTCGCAAACCCCCGGCGGCCAGATCGGCCAGGACCAGCCCAACGTCGAAGCACGCTTCGAAATCACGGACAAGGCTCTCGATTTCCTCGGCTTCAAAACGCTCAAGGATCTCCTTGCCTCGCTCGGCAAGAGCAGCTTCGGGCGCCACGACACGCGCGACCTCGCCACCGGCGTCGAATCCGGCGGCGTCTCCAAACCTTACGAATTCGGCGACACGCTCAATATGGACATCAGCGCGACGCTCTTCAACGCCGTCCAACGCAACGGAGAAGGCATCCCGATCGAGCTGGACTATCCCGACCTGATGGTTCACCAGTGCGAATATCAAAGTTCCTGCGCCACCGTGCTCATGCTCGATTGCAGCCATAGCATGATTCTTTATGGCGAGGATCGTTTCACGCCCGCGAAACGCGTGGCCCTGGCCCTCTCTCACCTGATTCGCACGCAATATCCCGGCGACTCGCTCCACTGTGTCCTCTTCCACGATAGCGCCGAGGAAATTCCATTGGGCAAGCTCGCCCGCGTCCAAGTGGGCCCTTACTACACCAATACCCGCGAGGGCCTCCGCATGGCGCAGAGAATTCTCGCGCGCCAGAAAAAAGACATGCGCCAGATCGTGATGATCACAGACGGCAAGCCCTCCGCGCTCACTCTCGAAGACGGACGCATTTACAAAAATGCCTTTGGCCTCGACCCGCTCGTCGTCACGCAAACGCTCGAAGAAGCCGCAAAATGCAAGCGCGCCGGAATTCTGATCAACACCTTCATGCTCGCAAGCGACTACAGCCTGGTCCATTTCGTGCAAAAAATCACCGAGCTCTGCCGCGGCAAGGCCTACTTCACGACCCCCTACACTCTCGGGCAGTACCTGCTGATGGATTACGTCGGGCGAAAGACCAGGCACATCCACTGAAGCGCGAGATCAATCGATGAGCTTGAAAAACACAATCCGAAACGCATTCAGTGGGCGTCACATGGGGCCGCTGCCCCCGGGGCAGAAGGCTCCCACGATTTCGCTCAAGACCACGAGTGGCAGCCAAGTGTCATTAGACGAAGCCCTGAGAAGAGGCCCGGTGCTTGCGGCGTTCTTCAAAGTCAATTGTCCGACCTGCCAGTTCACTTTCCCCTTTCTCGAGCGCCTGTATGAGACCTATGGCGATTCCAAGTTTACCCTCTGGGGAATTTCGCAGAACGACGTCCGGGACACGCGCGAATTCTGCCAGGAATTCGCCATCCGCTTCCCTGTCCTTGTGGACGAGCACGGCTACCCCGCTTCGAATGAATACGGCATCACCAACGTTCCCACTCTTTTTCTCATCTCCTCTGCCGGAAAAATTCAGGAAACATCCGTGGGATTCGTCAAAGCGGATCTCGAAAAAATCGCCTCGGAAGCCGCCCGCGCAACCGGCAGTCCTTCCGCCCCGCTCTTCAGGCCAGGCGAAGTAATCCCGGAATCGAAACCCGGCTGAGGCTCGAAAAACTAGGTTCCGGGGGAACCAGCCGCTTCTCGATTATTCAACCTCATCGGACAGAGTGATTCGCTTCTTGTGCTTGGCGGGCCTCTCGCGCTTGTCGGGGATTACACGCGCGGCAGGTGGCATTCCGATTCCCAGGCGGGCGCGCCGTCGCGCTTCCTTTTCCACTCGAAGCCGCGGCTTCCTCTTCTTCCGCATCGGGCACCAGTCGAAGAAACCTACCACAAGCCTCGACTGCATGTCTGCTGTCATTCCTGTGCAAGTGGCCGGTGGGATCGCATTCCAGCCAATAGGTCGGACTCACGGCGCGTGGTCATGTCTCTTCGTATACCCGTAGCCAATCATATTCCCGGCAATCGAACAGATTTGTGGCAGCCACCATATACTGTGCCATCGCTCAGATTGCGCCATTTTCCATCCGAGCCAGTTCATGCTGGTCGCGAACGCGGCACCAGTCGCAAGGTACGCGGGCGCCGGCAATCGGGCGAAGGGCTTGGCCAGGGGATCATCCTCGTGAAACCCGGGGCGCAGCGACAGCGATTCCTCCATGTCGAGGGTCGCAGCGGCATAGACCCCGGCACTCAATAATGCAAACCGCCTCACGCTTCCGTCATGGAATGGCTTCGTCACCCTCTTGTCGGGAATCGGCTTGATGGGTTGGATCGGCGGGGTGGGAATATGGACTGTAGGGGTGAAATTCGTATTAATCGCGCCAATCGCGTCTTGTGCGCGCGCCACCGCCAGATGAAGGTGCACCAGCAGGAGCAGTAAGAGCGCTGGGCTGAACCTCGGGATGGGGTGGGCAGACATCGTCTCGGCGTCCTCCCAGCAAGGGAAGCGCCGACACACTTCAGAATCCTCTTAGGCCCGTTTCTGCCCAGGTGGAGTGTCAGGATTGAATTCAGTGCCAGCTTAATCACGGATGGGAACTGACGGACCTGATCTGGAGGACCAAAGGGGGATTGCCTTGTCCCAAAACGAATCGATTTCAGACTAGCTCTTGATTGATTGGACGCAGGACTAGAGGGTGGAAATAACTCTGCGGCAGACAAACGCTGCCCCAGTTCGCGGAGCCTCGCGACGCAATGCGGCTTATTTCTTGAAAGTGCGGACAAACGCGATCACGTTGCTGATATCCGCATCGCTCATGTCCTTCACCGGCTTCATCTTATCTTTGCCTTCTGTAATGATCTTCTTGATGTCGGCATCCGAGTTCTTCTGCACTTCGTCGGAACTCATCGGCGGTATGGTCGTTTTCAGCAGCTTCGCCATACCCTCGTTTCCGTGCCCGTCTTCTGCATGGCACGCCTTGCACTTCTTCATGAATACGTCCTTACCCGTCGCTGCGTCGCCGGCAGGCCGTGCCGAAAAAGAAGCGGACGCCGCGAACAGCACACCAGCCATGAAGGCCGCACTTGCCAATCCTTTAAATATCATGTTCAGGCTTTCTCCTTGTTGAATTGAAATGAATTTACTTGGCCGCTTGTTTAATTGTTCGATCGCCCGGCTGCTGCCTCGTTTGCTGTCGGAGCCACTCGCTGAACTATCTTTATGAACTCCCGCATCCAGGCGGCATTATCCGGCCAGGCACGCGCCGATACCATCGCGCCATCCACAACGGCTTCCGAGTTTACGAACTCCGCTCCCGCCGTTTGAATGTCCGGTTCGAGAGCAGGATAGGCAGCGGTTCGTCTTCCTTTCAGCACGCCTGCCGCCATGAGTGCCAGCGGGGCGTGGCAGATTTGCGCCACCGGTTTATTCTGCTCAAAGAAGTACCGAATGATCCTGCGGAAATCGGCGTTGTTCCGGATATACTCCGGCGCTCTCCCGCCCGGAATCACGATGGCAACGTAGTCGGAGGGATTCACATCCGCAAACGCGAGGTCCGCGTCCCAGCTATAACCAGGCTTCTCTGTATAAGTATCGTAGCCGGGCTCGAAATCATGCACGACAAAATGCAATTTCTTCTTGCTCGGCGCTGCAATCCGCACCTCGTACCCTTCCTCCTGCAATCGCTGGTACGGATACATCACCTCGAGCGACTCCGCCGCATCCCCTGTAAGTATCAACACCTTTGGTTTTGCCATAATTCCTCGGTCAACTGGATCTGGCGGAAGCGTGTGGGAGTCGAACCCACCTTCGAAGCCCGCGAAGGGCTCGAACGGCAGCTTTGAAGGCTGCGAGGACCACCGGGCCCCATGCGCCCCCGTCGAGCGATTATAGTGGCGCGA
>Ga0187816_10000473_pt1 | contig 12179 bp, 7 predicted proteins | sample NC_wetland_sal_i_16_FD_132960 | JGI IMG/M metagenome (GOLD analysis project Ga0187816, IMG submission 132960) | Wetland sediment microbial communities from Neuse River Estuary, North Carolina, USA - SO4_1 | ecosystem: Environmental > Aquatic > Freshwater > Wetlands > Sediment | place: USA: North... | reverse complement strand
AGAGAGATTGGCGTCAACGCTCACCACCTTGGAGAACATCTTCGCCAGAGGCAGTGTGAAAAAGCCCACACCCGCGTACAGATCGAGAGCATAACCGCCCTTCGCGCCGCCCACGATGGTCTGCAGCAGATCTTCGACCAGAAAGCGATTCACCTGGAAGAACGACAGATGGTTCACCTTGTATGTGAACCCGCCGGCTTTCTGGATCAGGTAGCCGGGGCCCTCCAGCTCAAACCGATTCTTGCTCTGATCCAGCATTAGCAGACTTTCCAGAGCAGGCAGCGCAGCTTTGAATTCGGCGGCCAAGGCCTTTGGCGGTTTCGGGAAGCGCTCAAAGGCGATGTTGAGGGCAATCTTTTCGTCTGCTCCATCGGCAAACGCCTCGATTTCCAGAATCCCTGGTGGAATGGAATTCGCGCGCGCCAATTCCTGCAGTTGTCCAAAGGTTGCTGCCAAGAGCGGCGAAAGCACGGGGCACTGGTCAATCGGAAGAATATGCGCGCTCTCCGGCAGAAAATAACCGAATGCCCGGGGCATGGCGTCGCGGAAAGCCCATTGCGCGCGGTTGCGGTAGCCATAGGGCTGGGCCGTGTGTTCCTGGATCGCGCCCGTCCATTGCACACCCCCAAGCCGCGACAATGTTTCCCGCAAGATTTCTTTCTTCAGCCGTACCTGTTCGGCAATCTCGATGTGTTGGTAATGGCACCCGCCGCAGACGCGAAAGTGAGGGCAGCCTGGAGAAACGCGCAAGGGCGAGGCCGTCTCTACTTCTAGCAGGTTGGCATGGATCAATTTCTTCTTCCGGCTACGCACAGAGGCCCGCACCTGCTCGCTTGGGAGCACGTACGGCACGAACACAGTGTTGCCATCGGCATGAGCCAAACCTTCACCACCGTAAATCATCTTCTCAATTGATAAGCGTAACTCATCAGCCATAGTTGTTCAATCCTGTCTTTCCCGCGCATTGGTGTGCTCGAAAGCGGCGTACTTAAGAAAAGTAATAAAGACTCAGGCGCGGCAGTTGGTACTCGTCCAGTAAGCGCTTCTGTGAATACTGCTTTTCGACCAGCGCGAGTTGCTCGGCCTTCATTTTGCGACGATAGGCCGCCAGTTGCGAGTCTACCTCACGGCGAATCTTTAACATCAACTCATCGGACGCATGCGTGAGGAGCGCGGCATGAATCTTTTCGTCCAGAATCGTCAGCCGACGTTCCAGGTCCTCTAGATCCAACCTGCCTGGTGCCTCTAACAGTGTCTCAGAGGAAGCCACCTTTTCCGCGGCCTGTCGCAAGAAAACCGCAAGATCGCCTTGAGCAGTCTCAGGGCGGCTGGCTGCTTTTTGCAACATCTCGGCATTTCGCTTCAGGTAGGCTTGCAACTCTTCACGTGAAAACGGGTCCCGCGCGTCAGCACGCGTTTCCGGATGTGCCCCCGCAGCGGCCTCTTGCTGTTCCTCCGCGGCCTCCAACACCGCGTCCGTGCAGTATGCCAAGCTCTTCAACGGCTTGCCCGCACCGCGCCGCGACCGTTGATAACTCTCAAAGGCACGGTCGATTCCTTTCAGCGCGGCTTCCAACGGCACTCCCGCCTTCTGCCAGGTTTCCATGATGGCCCAGTCCAGTGGAGAAACCAGAAGATGTGCCCCGCGCTTCTTCCAGAAGTGCTCTTCGATTTCCGTGAAATAGTTAAAGTAATTCCAGTTGTCCATAATGAGAGCACTTCGGAAACGCCTTGGCTTCAGCGCGGCGCCTTCTTCGTCTTTGGGAGTTCGGGCTTCGCGACAGCAGGCTTGGGCGTCTCGCGATGCGCTTCTCCGGACTGGTTCTTCTCCCAAATGTAACGCAAACCCGTTAGTGTCAGAAATTCGTCGACATGCTGGATGTGCTTCGAGCCGCGCGCCACAAGCTGAGCCTGCCCGCCTGTAGCCACCACCGCGGGATTGGCATTCATTTCCGCTTTGATGCGCGCCAGCAAGCCATCGACCATGTCCACCGAACCGTAATAGAGTCCCGCCTGAATATTTGTCACCGTGTTCGTGCCGATCACTTTGCCCGGATCTTTGATTTCCACGCGTGGCAAGCGCGCCGTACGCGAAAACAGCGCTTCGGAAGAAATGCCGATCCCTGGTGCGATCACGCCTCCCAGGAATTCGCACTTTGCGGAAATCACGTCGAAGGTGATCGCCGTGCCAAAGTCCACTACGACGCACGGGCCACCATACTGGTGGAACGCCGCCACTCCATTCACGATGCGATCCGCGCCCACTTCCATCGGATTGTCCACGTGGACGGACATCCCCGTCTTCACGCCCATTTCGACAAAGAGCGCCTTTTTCCCAAGATACAGCCGCGACATTTCCGCCAGGGTCCAATTCAACGGCGGCACCACCGAGCTGATGATTACCCCCGTGATCATTTCCTGGTTCAGGCCGGCCAAAGAAAAAAGGTTGCGCGCCAGCACACCGTATTCGTCCACCGTTTGTGTCCGCGCGGTGGTCAGCCGCCAGTTGGCGATGAGTTCCTCTTCCCGGAATACGCCCAGCACCGTATTGGTGTTGCCCACGTCAATGGTCAGCAGCATCTTTTACCGAACCTCGGTTACATCTCCTGCGATTACTGTCACGACCGGCCCGTTGTCTTTTGCAACAAGAAGCAGCCCCTCGGGGCTGAGGCCTGCGGTCGTTCCCACATACGATTCCATGCCCGTGTCCACGCACACTCGGCGCCCCTCGGCGAACGAACTCACGCTCTGGAAACGGTCCACCACAAAACCAGGGCCTTCGTGCAGGAATCGATTGTAGTCGCTCTCGAATTGCGCGAGCAACCGCACTAGAAGCTCCAGTCGGTAGCTCATTCGGCCGGATTCTTTCCGAAGCGAAGTGGCAATGGAGGAAAGCTCGGCAGGGAATTTCTCTTGATTCACGTTGATGCCGATGCCGACGATCACAAAGCGCACCGCGTTCGGTTCGGCGTGCATCTCCGTTAGAATGCCGCCGAGTTTCTTGCCGTTTAGCAGAAGGTCATTCGGCCACTTCAGCTCCGCTACGAGTCCGGTCTGCGCCTGTATGGCCGTGTGCGCGGAAATGCCGGCCAACATTGTCAGGAGCGGCGCTTGCGCAGGGGAGAGCCGGGGCCTCAGCAGCACCGTGAAATACAGACCCGTGCCCCGCTCGGAATGCCAATTACGTCCAGACCGTCCACGGCCCGCGGTCTGCGCCTCGGCCATGACCACGGTGCCTTCCGGCTCGCCGGCATAGCCCAGTTCCATGGCCACGCGGTTCGTCGAATCCGTCTTGAAGAAATGAAAAACTCGCTTTCCGAACAAATTACCTTTCAGCCGCTTGCGCAGTAAGTCGGGCGTCAGAATATCGGGAACCCTTTCCAGGAAATACCCCGTGCTCCGCTGCCCCTTCACCTGCACGCCGAGTTTCCGCAGTTGCTCCACCCAGCGCCACACCATCGACCGGGATACTCCAACTTCACGGGCAATCCGCGCCCCGCTAATGACAATCGTGGCGTTCTCCGATAGCAGCGTGAGAAGCGCTGCCAGCCGTCGATCGGTTATTCCCGGTAAAGAAGGCGTTTGGGGCATCTCTTGTACGATCGCACAAATTCTTCGCTACGCCATGCGCTTCCCACTGGCACAACAGGTGTGGCGGCCGCCCTCTTCGGCAGGCGCCTTTTTCTTACAGTCATCGACCGCAGAGCACTACCCCTGAGTGGTGCAGGGATTTGCCCAACAGCTTACTTTTACTCCAGGTTATCCACAAGCAGACTGAGGTCTGCATTCGGCGCGGAATGAGTAAGCGCTCCGCTGGAAAGATAGTCGGCACCCGTCTCCGCATACGCGCGCACGTTCGCCAGCGTGATCCCGCCCGATATTTCCACGATGCAGTTGGGGCGGGTTTTACGTACGATCTGGACGCACAGACGAGCCTGCTCAGGGCTCATGTTGTCGAGCAAAATGGCCTCCGCTCCGGCCGATAGAGCTTCCCTCAACTCGGTCTCATTGCGCACTTCAATCTGGATGGAAAGGGAACTCGCTTCCGCCTCCGAAGGCGTTATGCCCACCGCTTCGTAGGCCGTCATCGAGCGCGGCTTCATCTGCGAAGAGGCATAACTGTGCGCCTGATCCAGCGCGGCCTTCACCCCGCCGGCAAGGGCAATATGATTTTCCTTTAGCAAAATGGCGTCAAACAGCCCGATGCGGTGATTTGTGCCGCCACCCATTTTGACGGCGTACTTTTCGAGCAACCGTAATCCCGGTGTCGTTTTTCGTGTGTCACGAATTTTGGCCGCCGTGCCTGCGATCTGTTCCACGAAAAGGTGCGTGAGAGTCGCAATGCCACTCAGGCGTCCCAGAAAGTTGAGCGCTGTGCGTTCGCCGGTCAGAATCGCGGAAGCCTTGCCGTTCAGATGCAACAGAGTTTGACCTTTAGCAACCTTCTGGCCCTCCGCCACCCGCAATTCGATTTTGATTTGTGGATCCAGCGCCTGAAAAACCTTTGCTGCAAGCGGTAATCCCGCGCAAATTAAATCCTGTTTGGCAACGATGTGCGCCTGCACGCGCGCCTGTTCCGGAATGGTCGCAGCCACGGTAACATCGCCCCGCCCAACGTCCTCGTCCAACGCCGAAGCAATCAATCGTTGAATGTAACTCGAATTCCAATCCATTGAGCAGTGTCCTCGTAGGGGCGTAGCACTGCTGCGCCCCACCTAGGCAAGAACTCGAATTTAACTGTAGGGACCGCCTTCTGAGGCGGTCCGCCAACTAAACCGCACCTCAGGCCCACCGTTCGCCACCCATCTCGACAACAACTTGAATTCAACGAGCGGTCGCGCAATGTCCGCTATTCCTCTCCCAACTGCCGCAAACGGTCCAAAAGCTTCCGCAACTCAATGCGCTGCGTGTCCAACGCCTCTTCCATCTGCTTAATAATATTTTCCGGTGCGCGGCTCCGGAACGTCTCATTCCCAAGCTGTTTTTCCTTGGAGGCGATAGCCTTCTGCAGGCCTTCGATCTCTTTCTTCACACGCGCCCGTTCCGCGGCCGCATCGACGATTTCCTCCAGATAGGGGACGCGCACGTCAAATTGTGCCGTCGAACGCATGCCTCCGTCGCCTTCGGCCAGTCTCTCCGAGAGCACGCGGAATTCCGAGAGAATCGCCAGCCGCAAAATTCCGTCCTTGTTCGCTTCGATGACCCCGCGGGCCCACGGATCGGCGCTGAAGAACTCCGCCGGCACTTTTTTCTTGGGTTCTAGCTTCATCTCCGCGCGAATCGTCCGCAGCGTCTGGATGATTTCCTGAACCAGACCATATTCCTTGATCGCTTGGGCATGCTTCCAAGACTCATGCGCCGATGGATACGAATCCAAAGCAATCGATTTCGCGCCGGCTTTCTGCGGCAGCTGATGCCACAGTTCTTCCGTCAGGAAGGGCATGAACGGGTGCAGCAGCCGCAACGCCGCCTCAAATCCGGCAAAAAGATTTTGCCAAGCCACAGTGGCGCGGCCACGATCCGCGTTCTGCAGTTCTGGCTTCACCCATTCGATATACCAGTCGCAGAAATCCCCCCAAAAGAACTGGTAGACGTTCTGCGCGGCTTCATGAAAGCGATAATTCTCGAGCGCATCATTCACGGTTTTCACCGTGTCCGCCAACCGCGCAAACAGCCAGCGGTCCACCAAGGGAATTTCCCCGCGGTAAGCGTGAGGCGCCTGCGCGCGGATCCCCGGATCGGCCAATTCCTCGAGCGAAGTTCCGCCTTGCTCAAACTTTTCCAGGTTTACGAACAGGAACCGTGCCGCATTCCAGATTTTGTTGGCAAAGGCTTTCGCTCCGCCCAAGCGATCGTCGGAAAGCACGATGTCTGTCCCAGGTGCCGCCATCGACGCCAGGCAGAACCGCATCGCGTCGGTCCCGTATTCTTCGTTGAGTGCCACGGGATCAAGTCCCGTGCCCTTCGACTTGGACATTTTTTCGCCGCTCGCTGTGCGTACCAGCGAGTGCATGTACACCACGCGAAAGGGAACCTCGCCTGTGAAGTGCAAGCCCATCATGATCATCCGCGCAACCCAGAAGAACAGAATGTCGTACCCGGTAATCAACAGGCTGGTGGGATAGTATTTCTGAAAATCCGGAGTTTTCTCCCGCCATCCCAGGGTCGAGAAAGGCCACAACCCGGAACTGAACCACGTATCCAGCACGTCCGGATCCTGCTGCAATTCCGGCGAACCGCACTTCGGGCACTTCGTCGGATCTTCCCGCGAGACAATCACTTCGCCGCATTTCCGGCAGTACCACGCGGGAATCCGGTGCCCCCACCACAATTGCCTCGAGAGCGTCCAGTCGCGGATGTTCCTCATCCAGTTGAAATATTCCTCCCGCCGGTTGTCCGGAATAATCTGGATATCCCCGCGCTCCACCGCTGCAATCGCGGGCTCCGCCAGCGGCTTCATCGAGCAGAACCATTGCGTGGACACACGTGGCTCTACGATGGTCCGGCTGCGTTCGCAAATGCCGATGGCATGAGTATGATCGGTGATTTTCTCGATCAATCCCTGCGACTGCAAGTCCTCCACAATCTTCTTGCGGGCCACGGATCGTTCCATGCCAACATACGCTCCGGCGTTCTCATTCATGTGCGCATCTTCGGTCAGCACATCAATTCGCGGCAGATTGTGGCGCTTGCCTGCCTCAAAGTCATTCGGGTCATGAGCCGGCGTGATTTTCACCGCCCCGGTACCGAACTCGCGGTCCACCATCTCATCGCCAATGATGGGGATTTCCCGGTTCATCAGCGGCAACACAGCGTTCTTTCCGATGAGGCGCTTGTAGCGCTCGTCTTCGGGATGTACCGCGACCGCTGTATCACCCAGCATCGTCTCCGGCCGTGTCGTCGCCACCACCAAGTACTCTTTTGAGCCCGCAATGGGATACCGGATGTACCAGAGATGTCCTTGCCTCTCTTCGTGCACAACTTCCAGGTCGCTCAGCACCGTCCGGCAACCCGGACACCAGTTCACCATGCGTTCATCTCGGTAGATCAGGCCCTCTTCATACAGGCGCACAAAAACTTCGCGCACCACCCGAGACAATTCCGGCGACAGCGTGAATTGTTCCCTGGACCAGTCGCACGACTCACCAATCTGCTGCATTTGCCGCTGAATCGTTCCGCCGTTCTCCTCTTTCCATTGCCATACGCGCTTGAGGAACCCTTCGCGCCCTAGGTCACGGTAGTGGATTCCCTGATGTGACAGTTGGCGCACCACGGCCCGCTGCGTTGAAATCCCGGCATGATCGGTTCCCGGTAAATACAGCGTGTTATAGCCGCGCATGCGGTGCCAACGCGTGAGAGCGTCGATTTCCGTGTGTTCCAGCATGTGCCCGATGTGCAGCGAACCGGTCACATTCGGCGGAGGGATCACGATGGAGAAAACCGGCCCCGGCGCGCTGGCGTCGGCCTTGAACAGCGCTTCTTTCACCCAAAACTCCGCCCAACGCGGCTCAATTTGTTTTGGTTCGTAGGCTTTGGCAATCTCTCGGGGCATCCCGTCCTCGTCTTCCCGCAGGGCGCACAAGGCGAACCCTTTCACTCGCAGGGGAATCTTTGAATATACGGGCAGGCAGTCCGGCGCGTCAATTCGCACAAGCCGTAATAGAATGATGGTACGCAGATGGTTGAGACTAGGATTTTCGGTTTTGCCATGTTCCTGGCTTCGTGGCTTTTTATCTTTCATGGTTGCGTACTGCTATTTGCCCCTAACAGGTACCTGCCCTTGGGCGCCTGGGGCGAATCCACGATTGTTCTCGTGCGCAAGCCGCCATATTACTTTGGGCGGCGCCTGATCGGACTTTGTCTTTCGGTTGCGGTCTTCTGCATTTTCACGATAGGCGGCCTTCACTTGATGCTTCAGTCCCAGGCTGCCGAGATCTCGTCCGGGACATCTCCATTGCCACCCGGCAGCGTTCGGTGGGATATGCTCGGATTTGGCCTCTTTGCTGTTGTGTCCGGGGGACTGATGCTGTACAAGCCTCGAAGATCCGTCGAGGTGATGTTCACTTCTGAGCCTGAGAAATTGAAAGACCCGACTACAAGAAAGCTTTGGGAGCTTCACGTTCGGCTAGCGGGGGCATTTTGTTGGGCCTTCTCTTTGCTCGCAATGAATGATTTCTTCAAGAGTCTGCGATAGGTTGCTGCACCATGCACCGCCTCTGGCTGGAGGCATCCTGCTCTTACTTGAGTTGCCATCGAAGAAAAGCCTGACCCGCGATGCGCCCTAGCCGGGAAGCCGGTGGCCCGGCCACGGATTCTACGATTTCTTGGAGTTGATCTCGTCGCGGACGATGGCTTCAATCACCGGCTTCAGAATTTCGCGTGTGACCCTTTGCAGGACTTCCGGGTTCATCTTCCCCAGAACTCTGGCCACAAGTTCGTCCATATCCGGTTCTGCTGGCTGCGCGGCCACGGCTGGTTCTGCGGGTGCGCTCACAGCCTGGTGATCTTCAACGGGCGGAGCTTCTGTTGTGTGCGCAGGCTCTACTTGTGTTCCCTCAGCGACAGTTGCCGCAGGCACAGCAGCGGGCGCTTCCCACGCATTCTCCCAGTTCTTCGGTTCGGGGACTTCAAACGTTGGTTCGGACGGTGTTTCGTCGGCCGGCGCTTCAACGTGCGCGGCGGTATGGATGTCCAATTCCGGCTCGCCGGAATAGGGCGAAGTTTCTATCGGAGTCTCTACAGGGGCTTCGACCTGTGCGACCTGTTCCTCCGCAACGTAGACAGGAACTTCCTGTGTCTCGTCGACGGAAGGTACCTTGGGCGCATCCCACGTAGAAGCCAACAGGGAAGCTTTCTTCGCTTCCAATTCCCATGCCGTTTCTGGAACTGCCGCCCAATTCGCTGGTTCCGCAGGTTTCGCTTCCTCAGCGGCCGGCGTGGCCTCAACGGCCGTGCCTTCCGGAGAAGCTGCTGCGGTCCCGGGAAGCTCCTTGGCCAGATCTTCTTTTTCGTGGGTCAACGATGCGGCTTCAGGAACTTCAGTCACGATCTCTTTGGCTTCCGCAACCTTCTGTTCCACTCCAGCGGCCATTGCTGCAGCCCAGGCATCCCCGCTGAAGGGAAGTGGCTCTTCCGCAGGTCTAGCCGCAACAGTCGCTACCGTCGCGGATCGCGAATCCGCCGCCTCTGCAGAGTCCGGCCGGTCGAGCGGAGGAGCCCACCGGTTGGACGAGAAGCTTTTTGCAGGGGAAGCCCCATGGAAGGCTTCGTCACGCCAATCCGGAGCTGCGTTTGAGGATGCAGCCGCGGGCTCCCGGTCTTCATCCAAGCCGGCCGGGCGCCAACCCGCGTGCGGCGATTCCTCCGCTTCCTCTTTTTCTTCTTCGACCTCGTTCGCTTCCTCGTCCCATTTGCGCTCTTCGGCCAAATGGATCATCGGCTTCGAAGTGAGGAGCTGTTCCTCTTCCGCTTCCGATGTCTCCAGCATGCTCCCGAAGGCCAGTGGTCCCTCGCCTGCCGCGATTTTCACCTGCGCAGGCGGAATGGGGAACTCTTCCAAGGGTTCCGGCCTTGCTTCCGGAAGCTTTTCCGCAGAGAGTGCTGCAAGTTTTGAACTGACTCCGGCATTGAGGATATCCGAAGTTGTCCGCTTTGGTGCAGGGGGCGTCTTTTCCGTCGCCGGCGTATTGCCAAGAGGAACACCCGCGCGTATCAAGGCGGACTTGACCATCGAAATCAACGGATCGGGTGGAACGAACGGCTTCTTCAGAACCCCGTCCGCGCCAACCCGCTGCGCTTCCTGCTCATCCAGAGGATCGAACGCCCCTACCAACAGGATTACAGGAATATGTGCAAGGGAAGAATCTTCTTTGACGTAGCGGCAAACTTCGTAACCATTCCGCACCGGCATGAACACATCGGCCAGAACCAAGTCCGGGTGAATATCGGAAATCTTTCGGACGGCAGCCTCGCCGTTGCCCACAGCAACGACGTCTATGCCCTGATCCTTCAGGGCCAAGCCGACCATCTTCTGTATGTTACTGTTGTCGTCCGCAACCAGTATCTTGGCCACCGAACGTCCTCCGGGCAGCAAACGCCGCCCCTACCTAGAGCTTCAAACCTAATTGGAGCACTCGGCTTCGGGGGCGTCAATTACGGCGCTACTCCCATGTGTCGGAAGTAGACATGCTTTGTTCCAGTTCATTACCCTGTCCTAAAGGACAAGGGGGTGCGAGCCTTCGCACCCCCTTGATTCCTTCCCGATATTGCCAGAGTGCGATCCCTACCAGGGCAGAAGCTTCCTTATCCCTTTCTTCTTGCTGCTCGACTCTTTCTGATTCTGACTTTGATCGGAACTCCCCGCCGCGGGTTGCGTATTGTCGGTCTTGGAGCTGTCCGCGCTCGTCGAACCATCCTGTGACGTAGCAGCGCCCGGCGTGCCATCACTCGAAGCAGTTCCTGTGCCCGCTGCCGACGGATCTGTGCTCGAGGCTCCAGCAGCCCCAGTTGCGGGATCACTGCCGCCATTGGAGTTGACATCCTCACTCGCTGCGCCACTTGCTGTCGTTCCTGCCGGTGTAGGTTCGCCCGGCTTTACGGTAGCTACGATCCCGGTCGTCCCGCCACCGGTTCCTATGGTTGTACGGTTTCCACCTGCAAGAATATCGGTGCCGGGTTCGTCGCTCTCCGGTTCTAGAACGGGCATCCCATGAGCCGCTGCCATGCGGACATCGGGCCCAGAGTGGAGCAGTCCCAATGGCCTGTGAATCATACTTTCTTTCGGACGCGGCGTGTTCTGTTCTGCCGTCATCCATTCCACGGCCTTCGGATCGGCTTGCGGAACAGGCATGCCAAAATCCTTCAGTTTCCCTTTGGCATCGTTGGCGTAGCTAGAAAGCGGGTAGTTCTTCACAATCTGCGCGTAGTACCCTCCCGCAAGATCCTTGCGTTCGCTCTTCTCAAAAATCTGCCCCAGCATCCAAAGCGCTGTGTCGGATTTGCTGTAGAGAGGGTAGCGGTGAACCAGGGGAATTAAGCGCCCCGCAGCGGCGCGGCGATCTCCCTTAACGTAGTAATAGTAAGCGATGCGATACTGGCCCTCTGCCAATATTTCTTGCACTTCACGCAGCCGTTGTTCCGCCTGCGGTGCAAGCGGGTCTTTGGGGTACTTCAACAGAAATGTCTGAAATTCCTCTTCCGCGTCCTTTGTGTGCGTTGTATCGCGGTCGGCCTTGGGCATCTCATTGTAATTGGCCATGGCCACCTGCATCTGTGCGTAAGCGGCCTCCGGCAGGAAGGGGAAGAAAACTATGAAATCCTTATACCCGTTGATGGCCTGGGTGATGTTGGCGCTCCCACCCTCTTTGAAGTAAGAATCCGCGATTGCCAACTTTGCCTTAGCCAGGTACTCGCTATCCGGATATGTGTTGATCAAGGTCTGTAAGCTCAGGCGTCCAATCTCTTGCCGACCACGTTTAATATCGGCCATCGCCTTGTCATACAACTGCTTATCGGGCTCCGCGGTATTGGTGGCATCCGTGGACTTGTCAACCGGTTTCTTCTTATGAAAAATCTGGGCGGTGCACGTGCCGGCGCAGACCAGTGTAAGCGTGCACATGAGAAGAAGCACAAGTCGCCGCAATCTTCACCTCTCTTTATGGCTTATGGGTCCCCGGCCGACGCCTGTGGTTAAACTGGAAATTACCCCCGACCCGCAGCTTGGACCCTCCTAAGTATAACCTGAACTTTGGCACAGGTACCGCATGAAACTTGCCCCTTGGTACGGGGCGCTAGCTGCCTTCTGAGATGCCGTGGTCCTCCCTTGCGGTTTCCTGAACTAAGCTTTTTTTTCCGTAGTTGGACGGGGAGGTAGGCCGGAACTCGACCGCCGCTCGTTACCCTGTCCCCACGCAACGCGCGGCAACATTTTTTAACGTTTTGTAATACCCAACCCGCCCCTCTCTAACTACAATGCTTGCATGCCTTTCGCTCCGGCTGTGAAGGGCCCCACTCATGGAAAAACGAAAATTTCTGTTCGTTTCACTCTCCAGTTTGATCGGCGATATCGCCTGGCAAGTTGTTAAAGAAGGGCATGAAGTCCGCTACTACGTCGAAGCCGTGAAGGAACGGGATATCGCTGACGGCTTTGTGCCCAAGTCCAGCGACTATGAGAAAGACGT
>Ga0187816_10000470_pt1 | contig 12210 bp, 10 predicted proteins | sample NC_wetland_sal_i_16_FD_132960 | JGI IMG/M metagenome (GOLD analysis project Ga0187816, IMG submission 132960) | Wetland sediment microbial communities from Neuse River Estuary, North Carolina, USA - SO4_1 | ecosystem: Environmental > Aquatic > Freshwater > Wetlands > Sediment | place: USA... | reverse complement strand
CATGGCTGCGCACACCAGCACGGAACTGCGCGGACACTTGCACCAGTTTGCCTTGACGGAAAAAATCGAAACCGGAAATGCGAAATTCTACAGCCATGTCCTCCCTTCCCCACAGGTGCGCACGCTGTCTGACCGCGCGGTGATTGGCCGGAATTGGGCTCTCTGCGGGGATGCGGCCGCGTGGGTGGATCCACTGACCGGCGAAGGACTGTTTTACGCAATGCGCTCGGGCGAAATCCTGGGACGCTCGCTAGCGGAGGGCTGCCCGGAGAAATACCCTGCTCGAGTGCGGGCCTCGTTCTCTTTGGAACTGGAATTTGCCGCGCGGATCGTGCGGCGCTTTTATCGCGGATCTTTCCTGGGCACAGCGGTTACGACGCGGATGGTGCAATTCCTGCAACGCAATGCGGTTTTCCGGCAGCTTTTGTCGGATTTGTTCTGTGGAACGCAGGACTACACGACGCTGAAGCAACGCGTACTCAGCCACCTTGGCGGAACGCTCAGTCAATTCGTGAACAGCGTGCTTCATTTCGATCGGCCAGCGGCCAAAGTGCCGGCGTCGGACGCTGCCGCGGATTAAGACGGATTTCTCACAAGAAAACCCAAGAGGCTGGCATGAAAGCCAGCGCTAGCGGAGATGTGACGGCATTGGCTGCGTGTAGGTTGCGGACCGCCTCGGAAGGCGGCCCCTACAAAGAAGACCCAGGAGCCGGCCCTTCGAAGCTCAGGGTAAACAAGAGGCCGGCGTCACAGGTGGCAACAACTGGTCACTCTGGGGATTACTGTAGGACCTTCTGGAAGCGCTCGAAGGCCCAGTCGATCTCGTCGCGTTGAATGACCAGCGGGGGCGCGATGCGGATGATCTTGGCGTGCGTTTCCTTGCAGAGCACGCCCTCTTCTTTAAGGGCTTCGCAGTATTTGCGTGCCTCGGAATTGAGCTCGACCCCAATCCACAGGCCACGGCCACGCACTTCCCGAATGAGCGAGCTGCGCAGGGATCGGAGTTTAGCAAGAAAATACGCGCCCAACTCCGCCGAGCGCTCGACCAGCTTTTCTTCCACGATGACGCGCAAGGACGCTCGAGCTACGGCGCAAGCCAGTGGATTGCCGCCAAACGTGCTCCCGTGGTCGCCCGGTTCGAAAACGCCGAGAATCTCCTTGGACGCTAGGACGGCGGAGACGGGATAGAAGCCGCCTCCGAGGGCCTTGCCGATAATCAGTACATCCGGTTGAGCGGTTTCATACATGTAGGTGAAGAGTTTGCCTGTGCGGCCGAGTCCCGATTGAATTTCGTCCAGCACGAACAACACGCGATTTTCACGGCAAATGGTGGCGGCTTCGCGCAAGAACCCCTCGGGCGGGATAACGATGCCTGCTTCGCCCTGAATTGGTTCGCAGAGGAAGGCGCAGGTGTTCGGCGTGATGGCCTCGCGAACAGCGCGAGCATCGCCAAACGGAATAATGCGGAAGCCCGGTGTGAACGGGCCGAAGCCCCTGCGATATTGCTCGTCGCTGGAGAAGCTGATCGTGGTTACAGTTCGCCCATGAAAGTTCCCCGCACAAACGATGATCTCCGCCTTCCCGTCGGGGATGCGCTTCTGCGTATAGCCCCACTTGCGCGCGGCTTTCACGGCGGTTTCGACGGCTTCGGCACCGGAATTCATCGGCAGGGTCATTTCCATGCCGGTCAGATCGTGCAGGTCCTTGTATAGCAGGGGAAGCTGAGCATTGCGAAAGGCACGCGATGTTAAAGTGACCTTGCGAGCTTGCTCGAAAAGCGCTTCCGTTATTCTGGGATGGCAATGACCCTGATTCAACGCAGAATAAGCAGCAAGACAATCGAGATACCGTTTCCCCTCGACGTCATACACCCAGACGCCCTCGGCGCGTTCAATAACGACATCGAGCGGGAGATAGTTGTGGGCCCCGTAGGTTGCTTCGAGGGCAATAAAGTCTTTTGTGCTGAGCAATTCGTCGTCTGCGGTGCGCATAGGTCCACCTTGCATCCGCTCCGCGCTGCCCTGGTTCAACTCCTGAAGGTAGTGCTCCTTGAAACACTTCCGGGAGTGCGGGGAGAGCACCACGCCTCCAGAAATACCCTCGTGGAACCATCCGATGACAGGGAGCGAAGGGACAAAACCGAGACCTGCATCGAGCGTTACGGCTTGCGGAACAGCCTGTTTAAATCATGTCATTGGGCCGGGGGTTCTGCAATAGGGTGTTCCCCGAGAGGGACCTCCTCCGGAGGCTTGGGGGAAAGGCTTGCATGTATCCCTAGAGTTGCTTGGTACGTCGAAGAAAGAGGACCTCGCGCTGGGCGCATTTCTGCGATAGCTTTGCAATGGCAGGAGGCTGCTATGAAGAACCGGACTCTTGGGATTTTGGCACTCGTTTTGGTGGGGGTCTTTATGGCGCTGGCCTCGCCGAGACATCATCCGCCTACGCAGCCGGGGGACGTCGCCGAGCTAAAAGTGACGATTCGGGAATGGGCTGTGCCGACGAAAGGCGCGCACCCGCACGATCCGGCGGTGGGGCCGGATGGAGCGCTGTGGTTCACCGAACAGATGGCGAACAAGCTGGGGCGGCTGGATACCAAAACGGGGGAGTTTAAGGAATATCCGCTGGCTGAAGGAAAGAACTCCGGACCTCACGGCCTGGTAGCCGATAGCGAGGGGAACATCTGGTTCACCGCGAACTTTGGCGGGTATATCGGAAAGCTGGATCCTCGCACAGGCAAAGTGACGGAATACAAAATGCCAAGCGAAAAGGCGGACGATCCACACACCGCCGTCTTTGATGCACACGGAATCTTGTGGTTCACCACGCAGGGCGGAAACATGGTGGGGCGCCTGGATCCCAAAACCGGGAAGATCGAACTGAAGGAAGTGCCGACGGAAAGCGCGCTGCCGTACGGAATCCAGGTCAACAGCAAGGGCGTGCCGGTTTTCTGCGAATTGGGTACGAACAAGATGGCCACGATCGATCCAAGGACACTGAAGATTACGGAATATGTTCTGCCGGAATCCGCGCGGCCTCGGCGGCTGGCGATTGCTTCGGACGACACGGTATATTTCACAGATTTTAAGAGCGGGCATTTGGGCGTGCTCGACACAACGACGGGCGCCGTGAAAATGTATGCTTCGCCGGGCGGAGCAGAATCGAATCCTTACGGAATCACGATCACGCCGGATGGGATGGTGTGGTACAGCGAATCGGGCGTGAAACCGAACACGATTGTTCGATTTGATCCGAAGACAGAGACGTTTGCGCGGGCGAATATTCCGTCGGGCGGCGGAGTGGTGCGCAATATGGCGGCTACGCCAGACGGCCGCGTATATATTGCCTGCAGTGGCGTCGATAAAGTGGGAGTTGTGGAAGCCGCCAAGTAGACGGCGAAATTGCGCCTTTCAGCCATGAACTCATTCTTGCGTTTCTTCTTCAAGCCATCTCAGGGTCCGGCAAGCATTTTCCTCATCCGGCTTGCGGTGGGCCTAATTTTTTTCTCGCAGGGGGTCCTTAAATTCATTGACCCGAAGATGGGTGTCGATCGGTTTGTGCGCATCGGCTTTGCGCATCCGTATTTCACGGCTCACTTCGTAGGCAGTTTTGAGATTGTTTGCGGTTTGCTGGTTCTGCTGGGACTGTGGACCCGCGCTGCGTCCGTGCCCCTCCTGATTGTCATTACGACCGCAATTGTGACGACCAAACTTCCCGAGCTATCTCGCCCGGCCCAGGGGTTCTGGTATATGGTCAGTGACGCCCGCACGGATTTAGCGATGCTTTGCTCACTTGTGTTCCTCATCCTGGTGGGTGGCGGAGCCTGGGCGCTGGAGGGACGGGGTGAAAAATCCTCTTGAAGGGAATTTCATGAAGTGCTCGCCAGTTTCGCGGCGCGCCTTTTTGCAAACGAGTGGTCTTGCCGCAGGGGCCCTCCTTCTGGGCAAAACGCATTCCCTGGCTGCGACCGCGGCTCTCGATGAACAAGCGAGTCCCGGGTCTGCTGATTACACGTTGCACATTAAAGCGTCGCCGGTGGAGATTGCTCCCAAACGCATCGTCAGCGCCACTACATACAATGGGCAGTTCCCGGGGCCTCTGCTGCGCTTCAAGGAAGGTCAACCCGTCACAATCGATGTGTTCAACGAAACGGATACGCCGGAACAACTGCACTGGCACGGGCAGCACATTCCTACCGATGTCGATGGCGCTGCGGAGGAAGGTACGCCGTTCATTCCGGCGCACGGCAGGCGCAGAATTTCCTTCACGCCCAGTCCCGCAGGCTTTCGCTTCTATCACACCCACAATCGCGCGGGTGCGGACCTTGCGGCCGGACAATACAGCGGGCAAGTCGGGCCTGTGTATATTGAGCCGAAATCCTCTCCTGGAAGTTATGACCGCGAAATCTTTCTGGTTTTGAAAGAATTTGAGCCGACGCTTAGCCGCGGCGGCGACATGGACATGAACTTTCTTGCGCCCACCGGCCGCGTGAAGTCGCTTGAAGATGCGGGCGAAAGCGCGATGAAGGCATCGCTGGCCAAGGGGATGCCGCACGGATTTGAGGTTGGCTATGGGTCGTTCACCATCAATGGGCGGATGCTGGGTCATGGCGAGCCTGTCCGAGTGAAGCCGGGTGAACGCGTGCTTTTTCACGTGTTGAATGGCAGCGCCACGGAGATCCGCAGCCTGGCTCTGCCTGGGCACACATTTCAGGTGATTGCCCTTGACGGCAATCCGGTGCCAAATCCCGCGAAAGTGCCGGTGCTCTGGCTGGGCACGGCGGAGCGCATTTCGGCGATCGTGGAGATGAATCATCCGGGCGTATGGATTCTCGGCGACCTCGACAATGACGACCGACGGCACGGCATGGGCATCGTCGTCGAGTACGCCGGCAGCAAGGGCACGCCCGCGTGGGTCGCGCCGCCACCGTTTAAATGGAACTATGCGCGCTTCGCGAACGCAGGCGCCTCCGCTGCCCCACCGGACGAAACGATTGAAATGACCTTCGCCAAGAACAACGCGGCAGAAGAGGGATTCAACATGTGGACCATCAATGGTGCTTCCTATCCTATGGCCGCTGGAGTCGCGCCTGCATCCTTTCATCTGAAGGAAGGAAAGCGCTACCAGCTTCGGATGCACAATGCCAGCGACGATATCCACCCGATTCATCTGCACCGGCACAGTTTTGAACTCACGCGTTTGGCAGGAGTGTCCACTGCGGGAATCTTCAAGGACGTGGTGATGCTGGGAGGGTATCAGGAAGCGGTGATCGATTTCGTTGCGGATAATCCGGGGCTCACGCTATTCCATTGCCATCAGCAGTTGCACATGGACTTCGGGTTTATGACGCTGTTTGACTACGTGTAGAGATAGTCTGGCCGACCTTTAGGTCGGCCACTACACACCCAAGAGAAAGGTGCCCGCCTCGGAAGGCGGCCGCTACAGACCCAAGAACCCAGGTGCAAAACCGTCCCCTGGGGCACACGAAGAAAGCAAGCCCAAGTGTTGACGCGGCCTCTGTAGTTTCTTTGCGCTGGGACGCATCGAACGGGTATTCTCAACAGCACGCGATAAACCTGTGGCTACGACTGCGACAACCGCAACGGTAACGGCGGAAGCCGGGACCAAAAAGGCGAAGAAGAAAATCGATTGGAGCAGTCTGCCCCAAATCTGGGCGCTCATCCATCCGCGGCGGGGCCTGCTTCTGCTCGGCTTCGTGCTAATGGCCATCAATCGCGTGGCCGGCCTGATCCTGCCCGGATCCACCAAGTATCTTGTGGACGACGTCATCGGCAAACGGCAGGTGCGGCTGCTGGTTCCGATTGTTCTCGCCGTGATCGGCGCGACGATCATTCAAGGACTGACCTCGTTCACCCTCACGCAACTTCTCTCTAAATCAGCGCAGAGAATGATCACGGACTTGCGGAAGCAGGTGCAGGCGCACATCGGGCGGCTGCCGATCAGTTTCTACGACGCGAACAAGACAGGCGTTCTGGTTTCGAGAATCATGAGCGACGTGGAAGGAGTGCGGAACCTGATCGGGACAGGGCTGGTGGAGTTTGCGGGGGGCATTCTGACCGCGATACTTGCGCTGATCTATCTTCTGCACATCAGCGTGGTGATGACGCTGGTGGCGTTCAGTGTGCTGATCGTTTTCGGCTTCGCACTGAACAAGGCCTTCGCAACCATCCGGCCCATTTTCCGGGCTCGCCCCAAAATCAACGCCGAGGTTACTGGCCGCTTGACGGAATCATTGGGCGGCGTGCGAGTGGTGAAGGGATACCACGCGGAAGCGCGGGAGGAGAAAGTTTTTGGCGCCGGCGTCCAGCGACTGCTGGACAACGTCTTGAAGACGCTCACGGCGACCTCACTGATGAGCCTGTCTGCGTCCGCGCTGATGGGAATTGTGAGCGCGATGGTGATGTTCCTGGGCGCGCGACAGATTTTGGCAGGCACAATGACACTCGGCACGTTTTTCACGTACATCTTTTTTCTGGGGCTGCTCGTGGCGCCTGTGTTCCAGATTGTGGCTATCGGAACGCAAATCACCGAGGCGATCACGGGACTGGAACGGACGCGGGAAATTCTGAACGAGTCCATGGAAGATCAGGATCCCAAGCGCACGGTGGCGCTTGACCGGATTGAAGGCCGCGTGGAGTTTGACGAAGTGCACTTCTCCTACGAAACCAACAAGGAAGTCCTGCACGGCATCAGCTTTCTTTCGGAACCCGGCACGGTTACGGCGCTCGTGGGACCTTCCGGGTCAGGGAAATCTACGATCATTGGCCTGATTTCCGCTTTCTATACGCCGACCTCGGGCTGCGTGCTTGTGGATGGGGTGAACCTTTCCACCGTGCGGCTTGATTCTTACCGGACCCAGTTGGGTGTCGTGCTGCAGGACACGTTTCTGTTTGACGGGACGATCCGAGAAAACATCACTTACGCGCGGCCCGATGCAACCGAGGAAGAAATGCTAGCCGCGTGCCGAATTGCGCGGGTGGACGAATTTGCGGAAACATTTGAGAAGAAGTACGACACCGTGGTTGGCGAGCGCGGAGTGAAGCTTTCCGGAGGCCAAAAGCAGCGGGTTTCGATTGCACGCGCTATCCTGGCGGACCCACGAATTCTGATTCTTGATGAAGCCACCTCTAGCCTGGACTCTGAATCGGAGGCGCTGATCCAGGAGGGCCTGAAATACCTAATGCGTGGACGAACGACCTTCGTGATCGCGCACCGGCTGTCCACGATTCGCCGCGCCGACCAAATCCTCGTCATTCAGGAAGGCCGCATCTTGGAGCGCGGAACGCATGAAAGCCTTTACGCGGCACGGGGCCGGTATTTTGAGCTGTACAACAAGCAGCACGCGGTGGAGACGAATTTGTTTCTTGCGCCAGGAGAAGGGGACAAGACCGAGGAAGAGCTCGCCGACACCCCTGGAAACAGCGCCTCCGGCAATTCCCTTCCGGAAGCCATTCGGCTGATCCGCTCGCGCAATTCGTGAGGATGCGCAAAGGCTGCTGATCGCGTAAGAACTCCGCGCGCAACACCGGCCAGTGGGGCATGCGAAGGGATATCAGATATCAGCGAACAGATATCAGGAAGCGGTTTGGAGTAGAAGGGAACATCTTGGGGAACAGTTTGCAGTTGAGATCCTTCGTTCCGCAAACGACACGGCCCTCAGGATTAGTTTGCTATTTGGTCCGAAGATGGAAAAGATTGCGCCGCGAGAAAAATGGCGGCTAGAGCGACGGACGGCGAAGAAGCGGTTTCTTTGCCTGAGCGGCTTGCGTGGGAAGCAGGGTGGCCATCTTGCGAATCATGGCCAGAACCAGGCGCTTATCACCTTCGGAAAGCGTGGTGCTGTACTTTTTGATTTCAGCGAGGAAGCGAATTTCGTCCTGAGAGAGTTCGCCGAGCATTTTCTGGGTTTCTTTGTCGCGCGGTGTCTCCGTGCCGGGGAAGAAATCTGCCAGCGAAATTTCCATGGCTTCGGCGATCTTGGCCAGCGTTTCGAGAGAGGGCACGGTATGGCCGTTCTCGACGCGGGAGAGGTAGCAGCGCAGCAAACCGGTGCGGCGCTCGATGTCGCCCTGCGACAAGCCGCGCTGGCTGCGGTAAGTTTTGATGACTTCGCCGATGTTTACCTGTGGTTTCTCTTTAGGCACGGGTTCCTCCAACAGAACTAGTAGCTTAGTGGCTAACAGTAGGGATGGCAAGGGGGAAATGTAAATTGTTGGTTTCCAAAGGGTAACAGGGATTCGTGTCAGGGGAGAAACCCTATTTGCTTTAGGGGCCTTACGTACGGGCTGATGCTTGGCCTACCTAGAAAACCACTGGCAAGATCACAAGACCAAGGGATCGTGCGGACAAGGGGTGCAGCAGTGCTGCACCCCTACGCGGAAATGTGCGCCGACAGGGCTACTGCGAAAGATTTGCCGTGGCGGGGACGATGTTGAACCCGTCGAGTTCGAGTATCGGTCCTTTGCCCTCGGTATTGGCGGAGTCGTAGGTTGCCGAGACGGACTTTTCCTCGCCCGGTAGCAGGGAGAAATAGTTGTCATCCCAGAAGATGGGAACGAGGTCGTCGCCACCTTTTCCGTTTGTCACACGGAGATGAACCTGGAAGGCCACGCTGGCGGTGGGATTCTTGACATTGACCGTAACAATTCCCTTCCCGCCGTCCTGATGGACAGAAGAAGTGAGATCCAGCTTGACTTGTGGCAGAGAGTTGAGCCTGGTGAGATCGGCGAAGTCCTTTTGCGGCGTATAGACCGTGTCCTTGCGTTTACTCCAGTCCAGCGTGTCGACCTTGGTGGAAAGCCAGTAGAAGTTGTCGCTGATTAGCTTGCCGGAAGAGTCGTGGAGATAGAGCTTCAGGAAATAGGTTTTGGAGAGGTTTGCGGGTTTCGGCAGGTCGAAGGCCTTTGCCGTGGCGTCTGCAGCGATGTCCAGGCTGGCGTTGCGCGAATCGATTTCCAGGCCATCGATGTTGAAGAGCCTTGCGGTCGCCTCAAGACCTTTAATGGGCTCGTAGGTTCCGTTAACGACGGCGACGGAATTCTCCGTGTAGTCATACTGGACGTGGACGATTTCCTGGGCTTTCTTGGTACCGAAGTAACCCCCGGCTGGCACGAGATAGTAGTCGTAGAGATGCCAGATGAGCGAGGGCCAGGCGTTGTTTAGCATCCACTGGATGACACCGGTGGACACGTACTTGTTGCGGCCGTAAGCCTCGAACATGGAGCGCTCATTGTCGTAGGCCATGGCTTGGGCCTTGCGTTCGTAATCATCGAGCGACGTGGCGGCGCCATAGCGCCTGGTCAAGGCGTCGGTGAAGACGTTGACGTTGGCGAAACGCTCGCGGCCGGCGTGGAAGTTCCAATACTCGTCGATGGGCCAGAGATGATCCTTGGGAATGAATTTCTCCAGGCTTTCCTTCGGAGGGATCGCGGGGCCGGGACTGGTTTCCGTGTTGTAGCCATAGGCGCCCCCCGCTTGGGTATCGGCGAGCCAATATACCGGTGGAACGTATTCATAGGGGCCGGTCATCTTCACGCCAGACTTGCCGGTGACGGTGGTGGACTGTTCACTGGCAGAAGAGACGGTGGGATTCGGCCACTCCAGATCTTTCAGGATGCCGAGGTACATGTTCTCAATGTCCGGCGGCGGAGGGTTATCGCTGCCATAGAGCCAGACGAAGACGCTGGGGTGATTGCGCAGGCGTGAGATCTGATCGGTAAGCGAAGCAGCGGCAATGGATTTGGTTTCCGGGGTCCAATGCTTCCAGCGTTCCCAGGCGTCGCAGCAGACCCATCCGGGCATGACGAGGATGCCGAGGCGATCGGTTTTGTCGAAGAATTCGTCGCGGTCGGTCTTCCCCTCGAGGCGGATCGAGTTGAGGCCCATATGCTTGACGTAATCCAGGTCCGCGTCGAGGCGTTTGGAGGACCAGCGGAGGAGCATGTCAGGAGCCCAGGCGGCGCCGCGGATGAGCACACGCTTGCCATTGACCTTGAAGAGACGGCCGCCGTTGCTAGTGAGTTCCGAAGTGACTTCGCGAATGCCAAAATTCACAACGGCGCTGTCTGACTCGCCGCCACCCGAGGCCACACGGAACTTCGCTGTGTAAAGATAGGGTTCGCCCATTTGATAGGGCCACCAAAGGCGGGGCAGGTATAGTCTGAGTTGCGGAAATTGATCGGAAGTCAGGCGAGCAGTTTTGGATTCCTTGGGGGCAAGTTCGACAGGCAGGCTGATTTGAGCGCCGACGAAGTCCACCTGCAAAGTGGCCTTGACCGGGTGGTCCGTGGTGTTGGTAAGGACGGTGCTCATGGTGAGGGTGGCGAACTTGTAGTCCTGACTCAGTCTCGCGGCAACAAAGGCGCGGCGCAGCGAGACATCGCCCGACTCCGACAAAAAGACTTCGCGCCAAATGCCCATGTCCTTGTCCGGAGGCGTCGGGTTCCAATCCACCCAGGTGAGACCGAGATCGTTTTTTTCCGGCGCGAAGACTTCAACAGCCAGGGCGTTCTTTCCGTCTTTCTTGAGAAGTCCGTCCACGCGAAATTCAAACGTGCGATACGCACCAACAACATCCGCGCGGTCGGCAATCTTTGTGCCGTTCACCCAAACGTTGGCGCGGTAATTGATGCCGAGGAAATGCAGCCATGCTGCGGACTTCGAAGAACTGTCGGGCGTGGCAAATTCAGTGCGAAACCAGAACGAACAGCGGTAGGGGCTGTCGGCGGGCATGTCGCGGGTGGCGAAGAGCCCTTTGGTATCCCCGGCGAATCCGGGAAATGACTTGAGATTCATGCCGTAGTTGGGATCAGGCAGAGTTTTGTCCGTCACCAAGGCTCCGAGGACGGTGCCGGGAACTTCGGCGGGATGCCATTTGGAAGTGTCGAAGCCGGGAAGAGAGATTTGCTCGCCCTTGGCACTATCCTGACAAGAAGACTGCATGCGCCAAGTGCCATGAAGATACTGGCGGTTTGCGGGCGTTTGTGCCACCAAGAACGACGAGGAAAGAAGACAAGAAAAGATCAGCAGAAGGGAGAAACGTGAAACACGGAGTGCAGACATTGTATTCCTCGCTACCACTAGTTGCAGGGAAGACATTTTCTCGAACGACTGCCGCAAGTGTACATTAAATCGATTCAAATATAGAGGCGATTCTTGGATGGTACCGGCACTTCAGGGCCTGTATGCGAAGGGAAGAAGACAGGCTCCGGGAGTGAAGCGAGGCCAAAGACTGGGTAGGTCATAGTTGTCACTGCTGACATTGCAAGCATAAGCTCCGATTACGCGTGGGTATCAACCGATTGCTGGTTTGCGGGCAGACGAAAGACAAGGGTCGAACAAGTCGCGCGCCGTACGACAGAATAAGCAACACTGCCAAGCAACAACCGCTGTATGCCCTTATGTCCATGGGACCCGAGGACGATAAGGTTCGCTCCCCAGCGTGTGGCGGAATCGATGATTGATTCGCAGACGTCGCCCGTTTCGACCACCGAATCCACCTTATAGCCAGCTGTGCGTAATTGCTCTGCGTATTTTTCGACAAGAGCGCGCGCCTGTTTTGCCTGCTCCTCCAGTTCAGGGGCATAGGCGGGCGAAATCTGCGGGACAGGGGAGAATGCGATCGGCGTCAAAACATGCAAAATTCGGAGTTCCGCAGCTTGGGGCTTAAAGTAATCGGCCACACCATTGATGGTGGCTTCAGAACATTGCGACTCATCGATAGCGACGAGAATTTTCATGGCTCCTCCGAGTTCCGCGAGGCTTGTCCTTAACCATTCCAGCCGAGGCAACGCGGCAATCTCCGTGTCGTCGCTTGGAACGGAACCTGGGTGCGCTGTTGTCCTTAACTTACCCGGAATCCGTCTGTCTGCATAGACCGTTTATCGGACGAGTTACGTCCTTGGTCAAAGCCAGTGATTTTATCTTCGGATAGATTGCCGGCGCTATTCGTATTTCTGGCCGCTCCGAATCCGCGCCCTCTTTGGTCGCCGAAGTGAAATCGTCAATGTTAATGGAGGTAAGAAGTGGTCCCGGAGGAGGGAGTCGAACCCACACGGGGAGTGATCCCCGGCAGATTTTGAGTCTGCTGCGTCTGCCAGTTCCGCCACTCCGGGAGAACTCTATTGAAAATAGCATGAGGAGACGAGCGGGTAAAGCCGCGGCGGCAAGTGATGGCTTGCGGGGGCGGAATGT
>Ga0187816_10000468_pt1 | contig 12228 bp, 9 predicted proteins | sample NC_wetland_sal_i_16_FD_132960 | JGI IMG/M metagenome (GOLD analysis project Ga0187816, IMG submission 132960) | Wetland sediment microbial communities from Neuse River Estuary, North Carolina, USA - SO4_1 | ecosystem: Environmental > Aquatic > Freshwater > Wetlands > Sediment | place: USA: North... | reverse complement strand
CGAGCGGCTGCCGCGCCTCCAGGATTTTCACCTTTGTGCCGCACGGAACCAGCAGCAACTTTTCGGCGGCGACCATCAGGGTAAGGCCGAGATCGTCGTGCGCCGCTTCGTAGCTTTCCTTCTCCGCGAGTGTGTCCTCGTCCACCGGCAGCAGTACGAAATTCCCGCCAGCGGCATCGCTCACCGTCGCAACCTGGCCAACCCAGCCGGGTGACGACGCGGCAGCGGAGCCTGAATCTGCGGCCGGCAGCGGCGCAGCCGCGGGCGCGCTCGTGCTTGCGACCGCCTCGACCGCGGCGATGAACCGGTAGCCGCGCCGGGGAAGCGTCTCGATGAAGCGCGGCTTCTTCGCCGAATCTCCCAGCGCGTCGCGCAGCTTGCGGACGGCGGTGTTCATGCCGTGCTCGAAGTCGACGAAGGTATCGGCGGGCCAGAGCTTCGCGCGAATTTCGTCGCGCGTGAGCAATTCGCCGGGGCGCTCGAGCAGCATGGCGAGGATTTGAAACGAGAGTCCGGCGAGCCGGATTTTCCGGCCGTGCTTGCGCAACTCGCCCGTGCGCAGGTCCGCAGCGTAGGGTCCGAAGCGGGCGTTGCTTGAGGGATTGCCGGATTCGCGCACGGTGGAAGGGGCCGGGGGGAAGTGTAGCCTCGGCGGGGCCCCAAAGCAAGATGGGGGAATTTAGAGCAGACACAGCTAAGCCCACTAGAATCAGCTACTCACCCGCTTATATAGACGTCACCTGCAAATCATGCCCCGTGCATTGATGCGAATCCGCCATTGGGTTCACCATCTACTTATGAACGCAGCGCCTTGGGACGAGCGAAGCGAAAAGCGGTTGGCAGAGAGTGGATCGGCGCGCGGCGAAAAGCAATGGCAAACGAGGGCAAGTACGATACGACGGATCAGGCAGGAGGCGAAAATGACCCCTTTCAAAATCATCATCGGCTGCGTGTTGTTCGATATGCTGCAATTGTGCATTTGGATCGCGCGAATGCAGGCCTGTAATTTCGCGTGTTCGGAGCGGAATCCGAGGAAGCCAACCGAGGCTGGCGCGGCGGGATTCACGAGTTCGGCTGATGTCCCGGATTCCATGAACGCGGAATTCAGTTCATCGCCGCAATCAAGTTGAATATTCCACCGGCAGTGCTTCCATCTCTCCTAAGAGTACGACCGCGCCGCCGTGAGCTAATCGCTGGCCCGTTTCTTCGGTTATGGCGCCGATTGACACATCGCGCTAGCCGCCTCAGAATGGTGGCGGGTTGGGTGGCGGGCGGGCGGTCTCCTGCCTGGGGCGAAATCTTAAATGCAAGAAATTGTTCCGATTGGTTCACGTGTGTGCGAGCGGCTCAGCGTCCCGGCTGGTTTGCGCGGTGACAATCCTAAAGCGAGGGTGATCATGTGGCGTTTTCGATCTCTACTCTTTGGCATTCTGTTTCTGGCGATTTCGATTTCGGCATCCGCGCAATCCTCCGGCTCCGGGCATGAGGCAGCGCCGCCGCTCGTTCCTTCCATCGTCGCGCCGCTCAACGGCTGCGCCGGATTCGCAGCCGCCGACGAGCAAGCCGGTCACGGCTTCGATCTCGCGAATCTCGACCGTTCCATTTCCCCCTGCGACAATTTTTTTCAGTTTGCCGATGGCGGCTGGGTGAAAAATAATCCCATTCCCGCGGCCTACACGCGCTGGGGAACATTCACCATCCTCCGCGATCACAACGAAGACGTCCTGCACTCGATTCTCGAAGAAGCTTCCAAGGACAAGAGCGCCACGCCCGGCTCGAACTGGCAAAAAGTGGGCGATTACTTCGCAAGCTGCATGGATGAGAGCCAGATCGAGTCCGCGGGCATCAAGCCGCTCGAGGCGGAGCTCCAGCGCATCGCCGAACTAAAAGACACCGCCACGCTGCAAGCCGAAATTGCCCGGCTCCAGCGGGGCGGCGTGAATGCCCTATTCGGCTTTGGATCGGAACCGGATTTTAAAAACAGTTCGCAGATGATTGCCAGCGCGGGGCAGGGCGGCCTGGGTCTGCCGGAACGCGATTACTACACGCGCGATGGCGAAAAAGACAAGCAGCTCCGCGACGCCTACGTCCAGCACGTGACGAATATGTTCAAGCTGCTCGGCGATGACGATGCAAAAGCCGCCGCCGAAGCCAAGACCGTACTGAGCATCGAAACCGCGCTCGCAAAAGCATCCATGCCGCGCGTGGACCTTCGCGACCCCGACAAGGTTTATCACAAGATGGCGGTGGCCAGCCTTCTCGAACTGACCCCCAATCTATCCTGGCCGGATTTTTTCAAGGAAATCGGCGCGCCCGCGGTTTCTGAGATCAATATCAGCCAGCCGGATTTCTTCAAGGAAGTCAATGCGGAGCTCGTCTCTGTGCCTCTCGCGGATTGGAAAATATATTTGCGCTGGCACCTGGTGCACTCCGTGGCGGAGGCTTTGCCGAAAAAATTCGTGGAGGAGAATTTCGAATTCTACAACCGGACCCTGCAAGGCCAGAAAGAGATGCTGCCCCGCTGGCGGCGCTGCGTTCAAGCGGCGGATGGCCAGCTCGGCGAGGCGCTCGGGCAGCTTTACGTGCAGCGCGCTTTTCCGCCGGAGGCGAAAGCCCGGGCTCTCGTGATGGTGAAGAATCTGATCGCGGCGCTGCGCGAGGATCTTTCGACGCTCGATTGGATGAGTCCTCCGACGCGCGTGCAGGCGCTCAAGAAGCTCGAAGCGATTCAGCTCAAGATCGGTTATCCGGACAAGTGGCGCGACTATTCCGCGTTCCACGTGGACCGCGGCCCGTACGCCGAGAATGTCCGGCGCGGCAATGATTTCGAGAGCGACTATGATATCGGGAAAATCGGCAAGCCCATGGACCGCTCGGTGTGGACCATGACGCCCCCGACCGTCAACGCCTATTACCATCCGCTGCGGAACGAAATCGTTTTTCCCGCCGGCATTTTGCAGCCGCCCTTCTACGATCCGAATCGCGACGACGCCATGAATTACGGCGCCATGGGCGCGGTGATCGGGCACGAGCTCACCCACGGCTTCGACGATCAGGGCGCGAAATTCGACGCGGAAGGGAACTTGAAGAATTGGTGGACGGAGGAAGACCTGAAGAATTTCCAGTCGCGCGGCGAATGCATCGTGAAGCAATTTGACAGCTTCGTGGTCGAACCCGGGTTGAACGAGAACGGCAAACTGGTGGAAGGCGAAAGCATCGCGGACCTGGGCGGGCTCACGATCGCTTACAACGCGCTTCAGAAGACGCTCGAAGGAAAGCCGGAGCCGGCTCCGATTGACGGATTTACCGTCAGCCAGCGATTTTTTCTTGGCTGGGCACAGGTGTGGGCGGGAAGCATGAGAGCGGAACGAATGCGTATGCAGGTCAACACGGACCCGCATCCCCTCGAGCGCTTTCGCGTGAATGCTCCGATGTCGAATATCTCCGCGTTTGCGAAGGCGTTTGGGTGCAAGGCAGATTCACCCATGGTGCGGCCGGAAGCACAACGCTGCCGAATCTGGTGAGGAAGGCAAGGCCGAAGCTAGTTCGTTTCCGAGGTAAGAGGTGTCGCCCCGATCGCCCGCGAGGGGAGTACGGCTGATGCCACTGCCGGCGCGGATGCAAAGAACGCGGCGAGGTGCTGCCGATACCACAGCGCTTCGCTCGCGCGCAGCCACAGACGCGTTGCCAGCCCGACAAAAACCAAAGCCTGGCCCAGCAGAAACGCCTGGAGAATCGCCTCCGGCTGCACGTGGAAAATCCACAGGTAGATGCCCATTCCGAAAATTACCCAGCCGGCGAGCGTGATTCGCAGGTAAAGCCAGAAAAGCGACCCGAAATTTTTCCACATCAATCGGGCGGAGCGCCGGAGCGCGCGGTGCATCTTCCTCTCGTATTCCGCGACGGCGATTACCCCGGTCATGTCGAACCACAGCCGCGTGCACATGAGTACCAACAGGATGACGGCCGCGGCGCCCGCGACAAAAATCACGGCGGGATAGGGCGAAATGGATTGCGCATCAATGCGGCGGTGCAGGGAGCCGCCGATCGCCGTCAGAATTCCGGCCGGAATCAGGGCAACGACCAAATAAAGAACGAGGCGCAGAAATCGCCAGAAGGTATTGGCGCAGGCTTCAAAGAATGGCCCGCCCTCGAGCCGCCGGTCTTCGTAGAAGCTCGTAAGGATGCCGCCCGTGGCGAACAACATGAAAACGGCAAACGTGACGGAGAAATAGAATGTCGAGGTCAACGAACCTCGGACCGGGGAATCCGGCATGGAAGCGAGCTCGAGCAGCCTCTCGAGATTGAAGCCATGCACCAATTGATCTGCCGCGAGGCTGTGGTTCAGCGTTTTTCCTGCCAGACCGGAGAAGCCGCGCGCCGCCATCAGCGCCAGAAGAAAATTGACCGCGTACACGAGCCAAAGCACGCGCTGCCTGCGCCAGAGGAGTTTCGCCCCCGCGAGAAATGTTTTTGGCTGAGGTCCGGTCATCTTTCTCCGCTCAAACTGCGCATGCCGCTGCGTTCACTCCTGTGTGCTGCATCCTTCTACGTGATCCAGGCGAGGATCTGCGCGAACCACTCGCTCAGGAACAGCCAAAAATTGCCGAGTTTCTTTTGCGCACTTGTGTCGGCCTGCACCCTGTAACTGTTGTTGAATAAATTCCGGTCGAGCCAGACTTCGTTTCCGGGATCGACCTCGGCGGAGACAAGCGCCGCGGGACGATCGTACTGATAACGCACCCAGCGGTCGCGCCCGTCCCAATGCTCGAGCACGATTTGCCCGTCGTCGAATTTGATGGCGATATCCTCCGGTAGCACAAAATCGCCCTTGCGGTGCACGGTCACGTAGGTGCGGTAAAGCTCTTTCTTTGATTTCGCGCCACCGGCCTCGGGCTTGGCCGAATCCAATGGCTCCGAATCCGCATCGAGGATCTCGTAGTCGAGGATGGCTGTCCCGTAGAGCGCCTGATCGAAATACCATTTCAAATCCCGGCCCGATACTTCTTCCACCGTTTTCACGAAGTCGTCGCCTGTCGGATGCGTGAAGCGGTAACGCAGGAAAAAGGTGTGCAGCGCGCGCCGCACCGTCTCTTCGCCGATAATTTTCTCGAGCGTCAGCAACACCATGGTCGTTTTCCCGTAGAGGATGGCGCCATAGGCCTGGTCGTCGTAGAAAAGCCATCCGAGGCGGGCGATCGGGTCGGTGTCGGGGCGGGAGAGATAGAATGCCCGGCGCGAATCGTCGTTGCCGCCCGTGGCGGCGATGGTGTACACAAACGATGTGCCCTTTCCGTAGAGCGCATTCATCACTTTCGCTTCCAAGTAGGTGTTGAGCCCTTCATCGAGCCAGGGCTCCTCGAATTCGTTGGTGGCCAGCATGCCCTGAAAATATTGGTGGCCGTACTCGTGTTCCACGGTGTCTTCCGCGAGCAGAATCCACTTGGGGAAGTACCAGCCGTTGTCGGCAGTGAAGAGCGTGGGGTATTCCATTCCGCCCGCGTCCCATCCTCCGTGCGGCGGATCGATCACCGTGATGCGATCGTAGGGATAGGGCCCGATCCACTGGTCGAAGACCGTCATCGTGCCCTTCAAGGCCTGGAGGTATCGCGGCGCCGAGCGCATATTGCCGGGTGACATCAGCATGTGAATTTGCACCGTGCCCGCCGATCCGGTCCAGGAATCCTCGACAGCCGTGAAGCTCGGGCTGGCCGCCCAGGAAAAATCGTGAACGTCTTCTGAGTGGTATTCGAGCGTCTTCGTGCCGTCGGGATTGCTTGCGCTCGCCACCAGGTCGCCGGCCGCGCCGACGATCTCGTTCTGCGGCACCGAGAGTTTCACGTCATAGGTGCCAAAATCGGCGAAGAATTCCGTATCGAAATGGAATTGATGGCAATTCCACGCGCCTTTCCACCACACGCCGACTTTCGGAAACCATTGCGCGACCATGAAAAAGTCGCGTATATACCCTGTGCGCGCCACTACCAGGGGCATCTGGTCTTCGAATTCGATTTTGAATTGCACATCCGCGCCCGGAGGGATGGCTTTCGGCAGCCGCACCTGCGCGACCGTGCGGTCGTTCGCGTTGTCGTCGTCCGGGTGGATGAACTGCAACTGGTTGGTTAGATCGCCGGCGCCAACGACTTCCAAGCGCGTCACTCGGATGGAACCGTAATTTTCGGGCTCCCACGCATGGTCGGGGAAATCGCGCGCTGCCTCGTTGAAAAAAGTCGATTGCGGCTGAAAGGCATTCAGGTACATGTGAAAAGGGAAGGTCTGTTGCGGCTGGCCGGTCAGGTTGTGGTAGGTAAGGACTTCGCTCGCGGTGATGGTGTGCTTCGCGGGATCGAGACGCGCCGTGATTTCATAGGCAACCACGCGCACCGAAAGCGGCTGCTTCGGTGCGGCGCTGGTATCCTGGGCTACGGCGTTCGCAGCCTTGCGCGCGACGCCTTTCCGCGCCTGCGCGCCGATGGCTCCCGGGCTCAGGATGGCAGCCGCGGCAAAAACGAAGGCCCATCGAAGAAATCGCAATCCATCCTCCCGGTTACTAGCGCGATCAACCCGCCCGCAGACCTTTTCTCGGGCGGCACAGCATAGGATACGCCGGCCATGAGTGTAAAGTTCGACGGCGCTGCCTCCTTTTGGTCGCGGATTTTTTCGCCTTGAGGTGCACTCCTCGCGCCCCTTACCGCGCCGCCAAGTTGACGCTTGCCGCCGCCACGACTAAACTCTAATTAGGTGATTGCTTTCCGCGGCGTATTCAGGGCGCGGCGGAGGCGTTCGTGAAACGATGAGTCCGACAGTCCTACAGCAGAAGCGGCACCAGCAGATTTTGAGCGACGTGGTGCGCGTGTACATCGAGACGGGAGAGCCCGTTTCCTCGCGCAGCATTGCGCGCCGCCATCCCGAACCCCTCAGTTCCGCCACCGTTCGCAACGTGATGGCCGACCTCGAGGAAGAAGGCTTCCTCTATCAGCCGCACACTTCCGCGGGCCGCGTCCCTACCGCCGCCGCGTACCGGTTTTTCGTCGAGCAGGTGGCGGCACAGGCGACGGCCAGCCCGGAAGACCGCCAGTGGATTCGGCGCGAGCTAGAGGCCGCGCAAACGCCGGAAGCGGTGATGGAGCGCGCGAGCCACGTCCTCGCCGCCGTCTCGCGCGGCCTGGGCATTTTCATTTCTCCGCCGCTGGCGCGTAGCGTGGTCGAGCATCTGCGATTTTTGCTGCTCCCGGATACGCGCGTGCTCGTCGTGCTGGTCACCGCCGGCGGCCAGACGCGCGATAAGCTGATGCGTCCGGAGCGGCAGTTCCGCCAGGAGGATCTCGACCGCATCGCCGCCTATCTGAACCATCATTACAAGGGGTGGACTCTCGAAGCGATGCGCGCCGATTTGCGCGCCCAGCTCGATCGCGATCGCGAGCAATACGGCCGCATGGCCGGCGACGCGTTGCTGCTGTGCGATCCGATCGTTTCGGGAGACAGCGGCGAGCGCAAAATCTACGTGGACGGCGCGGCGCAGTTCGCCTCCTCGCCTGAATTCACGAACCAGGAGCATTTGCGCGAATTGCTCGAGGCCATCGAGGAAAAAGATCGCCTCATCGCGCTCCTGAGCGGCTGCATCGAAGCGCCCGAGCCGGTGCACGTGGAGCTCGGCCTCAACCAGATGTCGAGCGCGGGAAAAAATCTTGCGCTCGTTTCGGCTTCCTACACATCTAAGGACCAGGCCCAGGGCACGCTTGGCATTCTCGCGCCCATGCGCATGCATTACGAGCGCGTGATTACGGCCGTGGCCTTCATGGCGCAATTTTTCTCCGAAAACCAAGAGGGGAGTTGACGTTCTTGCCTTCGCACAGGGAAAAAGAAGAGGAAATCGTGAAGACGGGCGCCGCCAGCGCAGCCACCGCGGCCGCGCCGGATCCGGGCTCTGCGTCGTCGGGCGGGGCAGACTCTTCGCCCGCCGAGCAAATCCAAAAGCTTCAGGCTGAGAAGCAGGAATTGCTCGATACGCTGGTGCGCCGCCAAGCGGATTTCGAGAACTACCGCAAGCGCGTCGAAAAAGAGCGCCAGCACGAACGCCATCGCGGCGTCGAAGCGCTCGTCGAGCAGCTTCTCCCCGTCCTCGACGCGTTTGAACGCGCGCTGGCAGCCGTTGACAACGCCTCCTTTGCGGAACACCGCAAGGGCTTCGAGCTCATTCATCGCCAGCTTTGGGACGCGCTCGCGAAACAGGGCCTCCAGCGCATCGAATCCGCTGGCAAACATTTCGATCCGCATTTCCATCATGCCATCGAGCGCGTCGAGACCTCGGAACATGCGGACGGAACGGTGCTCGCGGAATTGCAGCCCGGCTACGTGTTTCATGGCCGCGTACTGCGTCCCGCGATGGTTCGCGTCGCCGCGCACCCCACGCCGCCGGCCAAACGAGAAAACGCAAATGATTGAATCTGTACTACCCGCCTGCTTTTCCTGCACGATTTGAAGACCAGGCGAGCGCACCATATCGAAAGGGAACCATGGCTACAGGGACCAAGCGAGACTATTACGAAATTCTAGGCGTCGCGCGCGAAGCCTCCGCGGAACAGATCAAATCCGCGTACCGCAAAGCGGCGTTGCAGTGGCATCCCGACCGCAATCCGGAGAAAAAAGAGGAAGCCGAGCACAAATTCCGCGAAGCTTCGGAAGCCTATAGCGTCCTTTCGGATCCGCAAAAGCGGCCCATCTACGATCGCCTCGGCCACGCCGGATTGGGCAATCGCGGCTTCGATCCCGGCTCCGGATTCAACGCCACCATCTTCGAAGAGTTCCAGGATATTTTCGGCGACCTCTTTGGCTTCGAGGAAGTCCTGGGCGGAGGACGCCGCCGCGGCCGCGGCCAGCGCGGGCAGCGCGGCGCCGATTTGCGCTACGACATGTCGCTGAGCTTCGAAGACGCCGCCGCGGGCGTGAATACAAAAATCCGCGTCACGCGCCTCGAGAATTGTGAAAGCTGCAAAGGCACGGGCGCCAAGCCCGGCTCCGGCATGGCCACGTGCAAGACCTGCGGCGGCCGCGGCCAAATGTCCTACTCACAGGGATTTTTCTCCATCACGCGCACTTGCCCCGCCTGCCAGGGCGTCGGCCAGGTGATCCGCGAAGCCTGCGCCACATGCCGCGGGCAGGGACGCATCGAACGCGAGCGCACGCTCGAAGTCGGCATCCCCGCGGGCGTCGATTCCGGCACGCGCCTGCGCATGACCGGCCAGGGCGAGCCCGGCACCAACGGCGGGACCGCCGGCGATCTCTATATTTTTCTCGAAGTAAAAGAGCATTCGATCTTCGAACGCCGCGGCGCGGATCTCCTCTGCACCATTCCCATCAGCGTCGCGCAAGCCTCGCTCGGCGACATGATCAAAATCCCCACGCTCAAGGGCGAAGAGGATCTCGAAATTCCCGAAGGCACGCAATCCGGCCAGATCTTCCGCAAAAAAGGGAAGGGCCTGCCGAATCCGCACGGCGGCCGCGGCGATCTCTACGTCAACATCCACGTGGTGATTCCATCGAAGGTCAGCAAGGAGCAGCGCCGCCTCCTCGAGCAGCTCGGCCAATCGATGAGAGTCGAAAACAAACCCGAGGAGCGCAGCTCCAGCTTCTTCGACAAAGTAAAAGACATCTTCGGCTAGCGCTCGTCCGGCTCTCCGGTCTTTGTGGCACAGACACTCCTGTCTGTGTTCCGACGAACTATCTCCTCGCCAAAGGCAACCATCAAGAATCGGACCGAAAGATCCCTGCTAGACCCTTCTTTTTATACCGCCCGCGGTACAATCCTCAGGTGCGCCGCCGCTTCTTCGTCGATCGCTTCGATTCCGCCTCCGCCGCCCTCACCGGCGACGCCGCCGAACATCTCGGCCGCGTCCTGCGCGCCGAGCCAGGCCAGCAATACGAATTGAGCGACGGCAATAGCGTCTGGCTCGCGCGCGTCGAGCGTGTCGCCCTCTCGAAGCGTGGCGAAAATCGCATCGAATTCGCGCTCGTCGAACACATCCCGGCCGCGGAGCCCTGGCTGCACCTCACGCTCCTGATTTCCCTCGTGAAATTCGACCGCTTCGAGTGGTGCCTCGAGAAAGCCACCGAGCTGGGCGTAACCGAAATCATTCCGCTCGCCGCCGCACACACCGATCAGCGCCTCCTCGACGCGGCAGGCAAGCGCCTCCCGCGCTGGGAGAAAATTCTCCTCGAATCCGCCCAGCAAGCCCGCCGACTCCGCCCGCCTGTCTTGCGAGGGGCTTCCGGCGCTGCGGGGAAAAGCGATTCGAAGCCGCCAGCCCTCCGGCCCACGGACGCCTTCGCGCAAGCCACTTCGCCACTCAAAATTATTTTTTCCGAACGCCGCGATGCACCTCCGATTCGGCAGGTGCTGAAGAGCGCAAGAGGCTCCTCCGCCGCCCTAGCCATCGGCCCGGAAGGAGGCTGGTCCGACGACGAGATCAAAGCCGCGCGCGCCGCCGGATTCCACGAAGTCTCGCTCGGCGAAAATATCCTCCGCACCGAAACCGCCGTAATCGCTGCCCTCGCCATCCTGCGTTACGCGCTCAGCTCTGATTAGCAGGGCAGCGCACCTCCTCCGTGTCCTCCGCTCTTCCTCCGTGCCCTCCGTGTTAAGGTTCCATCTGTTCGTTTTGCGTTCTCTTTCTTCTCCCGCATCAGCGTTATCTGTGGTTAAGCTTCCGGGTTCTTACTCCACGCGCTTGGCGAGCTTCACCGCTCCATGATATAAATGCTGTAGAAACAAATGCTCGACATCACTAATCCTGGGTCCGCCACCCCGCCGGAAAATACTCCCGGGCCTCAATTGCGGCGCGAATTGCGCAGTTGGACGCGCGACCTAGCCGTGGCGCTAGGGCTCGCTCTCGTCATCATCATCTTTCTCTATCAGCCGGTGAAGGTCGAAGGCACCAGCATGGCCCCGCTTCTGAGCGACCAGGAACGCATTTTCATCAATAAATTCGTCTACCGCTTTGAGCCCATCGAGCGCGGCGATGTTGTCGTCTTCTGGTATCCGCTCGACCGCTCCAAATCCTTCATCAAGCGCGTCGTTGGCCTGCCCGGGGATACGGTCGAAATTCGGAGCGGGCACTTGTATGTCGGCGGCAGGGAACTGATGGAGCCCTACGTCCCGGCAAATTATCTGGATGGCGCGAGTTACCCGCCGCTCACCCTTCCTGCCGAAAGCTATTTCGTGATGGGCGACCACCGCGACAGCTCGAACGATTCGCGCGTGTTCGGGCCCGTCGCGCGGCAATTCATTTACGGCAAGGCCGTCTTCGCCTATTGGCCGGTGGATCATTTTGGCTCTCTCACGTCAACTTCTACCGTAAGCGCGTCCACACGATGACCCCCATGGGAGGACAAACTGACGCAGAACGCCGTGCATCGCGCGATTCTCGCGCTCGAAGACGGGCGAGTCTTTAACGGCCGCGCGGCGGGTGCTCGCACCCGCCGGGGCGGCGAAGTCGTTTTCAATACCTCTCTCACCGGTTACCAGGAAGTTTTCACCGACCCAAGCTATTCCGGGCAAATCGTCTGCCTCACGTACCCTCACATCGGCAACGTCGGCGCGAATGCCGACGACCAGGAATCGCCGAAGCCATATATTGAAGGGCTGGTAGTGCGCGAATTCTCGGCGCTCGCCTCCAACTGGCGCTCGACCGAATCCGCGCAGCAGTACCTCGAACGCCACGGCGTTCCGGTCATCTGGGACCTGGACACGCGCGCGCTCGTCCGCCATTTGCGCACGGTAGGCGCACTCCGCGGCGTGGTCTCGACGGACGGCACGCCCGCGGTCAAATTAATCGCAGAAGCCCGTGCGCTCCCAACCATGGCCGGCCTCGATCTCGTCACGCGCGTTTCCTCGGCCAAGAAATACGAGTGGTCCCGCGGCTCGATGGATCTTGCCGCGCCCGTTTTGGAAAAATCTCCGGCTGCGAAAACGGAGACGCGCTACAAAGTGATCGCCTACGATTACGGCATCAAGCAGAATATTCTGCGGCTTATGGTGGACCACGGCTGCGAAGTGACGGTCGTCCCGGCGCAAACCTCCGCCGAAGACGTTCTCGCGCTCAAGCCCCACGGCGTCTTCCTCTCGAACGGCCCGGGCGATCCCGAGCCGGTCGCCTACGCCATTGAGAACATCCGAAAGCTCCTCGGCCGCGTGCCTATTTTCGGCATCTGCCTCGGCCACCAGCTCTG
>Ga0187816_10000467_pt1 | contig 12236 bp, 5 predicted proteins | sample NC_wetland_sal_i_16_FD_132960 | JGI IMG/M metagenome (GOLD analysis project Ga0187816, IMG submission 132960) | Wetland sediment microbial communities from Neuse River Estuary, North Carolina, USA - SO4_1 | ecosystem: Environmental > Aquatic > Freshwater > Wetlands > Sediment | place: USA: North... | reverse complement strand
GCGAGGGCAGAGATCTTGTGAAGGAATTGCGATTTACGCGTGAGGAGGATTTTGCTGAAGAGGTCATTGAACCGAGCGACGCGCTGGCTCTTGGAATTCTGAAAGTTTTCCGGGGAGAGAGGGGCGAGATTGGGAGTAGTGCCAAAGTGCTTAGCGTGTTCGAGCATGGAACGGAGTACGGAACGCAGAGGGTGGGCCAGTCTTTCACAAAGAGCAGGAGCAACGGCGAGAACTTGATAAGCCTTGGAACTGCGGCCACCGCGGCGCATGCCGAAGGCTTCATCCAGGCTTACACTGAACATGGCGTAGGCGGTCTCAAGACGCCGGATGCAGTTCAGATAAGCATGAGATTTATCGCCCCTGAGAGGAAGTCGCCAATCTTGAGACACTGAGCCTGCCTGTAATGGTTGCGGGCGGAAAGGCACCGAGAACCTCCGTGGAGCGAGAGGGGCAAGGCCGAAGTATAACAAAGTTCTTATATGCCGATAAAGACCTATTTGAGATAATTTTTTGCTCGCGGTGGCACTCAGACACTTTTTGTTGCCGTCGAGGCGGATTCCTTGCCCTTGTCCTCCGGCCGCCTTTATACTCCTGAATAAGTGATTTGGAAAGGATCAACGCCCTCTTGCAATTCGAGCCCCACGACCAGTTCCAGCAGCGGCAGAAGAAACTCGAACAAATTCAAGCTCTTGGCTATGAACCATTTCCACGGGAATTCCGGTGGACGGACACTCCCGCGGACCTGGTGAGGAAATATTCCGAGGCGAGCAGTTCCATTTTGGAAACGGACCGGAATGAAACGCGCGTTGCTGGACGCATTGTCTCCTACCGGCTGATGGGGAAAGCGGGGTTTGCGCATCTGCAAGGATCGGGAAAGCGCATCCAGATCTATGTGAGGAAGGATGTAGTAGGAGAAAAAGGTTTCCAGTTGTTTCACTTGCTGGACCTGGGTGACCACATCGGTGTGCGCGGACACATGTTCCGGACCAAAACCGGCGAGCTTTCGGTGTGGGTGGAGGAACTTTTCTTTCTCAACAAGGCGTTGTTGCCATTGCCGGAGAAGTGGCACGGACTGGCGGACATCGAGCTACGGTACCGGCAGCGGTATCTGGACCTCATCTCGACAGAGAAATCGCGGGAAGTATTTCAGACACGCGCGCGAATCATTCGCGAGCTGCGGCAATTCTTCGACAGCCGGGGGTACATCGAAGTGGAAACACCGATGATGCATCCAATTGCCGGCGGAGCGACCGCGCGGCCGTTCGTGACCCATCACAATACCCTGGATATCGACCTTTATTTGCGCATCGCTCCGGAATTGTATCTGAAGAGGCTGACGGTGGGCGGATTCGAACGGGTGTACGAGATCAACCGGAATTTCCGGAACGAAGGCATCTCGACGCAGCACAATCCGGAATTCACGATGCTGGAGTTTTACGAGGCGTATAGCAATTACCGTGATCTTATGGAGTTGAACGAACAATTGTTCGCACAACTGGCGAAAAACATTACCGGATCAACGAAGGTGAAATTCGGCGAGCATGAGTTGGACTTCGAGAAGATGCCGCGGCTGTCCATGCGGGAAGCGATCGTGAAGTACTGGCCGGAAGGAGCGGGAGCGCCGCCGACTTTGGTGGAACTCGCGGCGCCGGGAGGGCCTGCGCGCGCGACAGAGCGCTACAACGCGTGGGCCAAGGCGAACCATGCGGAGTATGCCGCGGCGAAAGGCAAGCTTTCGGATGGCGAATGGACGGGGCTGCTGTTTGAGACCGTTGCGGAAGACAAATTGATTCAGCCAACGATCCTTTACGATTTTCCCATTGAGATTTCGCCACTTTCGAAGCAAAAGCCAGAAGATCCATCGCTCGTGGAACGCTTTGAAATCTATGCGGCGGGAATGGAAATCGCCAACGGATTTTCCGAATTGAACGATCCCGCAGAACAGGAAAGACGATTCCTGGCCCAAATTGCCCACGGCGGCGATGAGATGCCGAAGCAACTGGATGTGGATTACATCCGCGCGCTGTGCCACGGGATGCCTCCAACTGGTGGAGAGGGCATCGGCATTGACCGGTTGACCATGTTGCTGACCGATTCTCACTCTATCCGAGACGTGATTTTATTCCCGCAACTCCGCCCCGAAGCGAAACAGGAAGAAGCCGCTGCGGAAGGCGCGAAAGAATAGAGGACGAGCCACAGCATGAGCTTTGAATGGTTCGTGGCGAAACGATACCTGAGGTCGCCGAACCGCCCGGCGGTGCTGCGACTGGTCACAGCGTTTAGCGTGCTGGGGGTGGCGGCGGGTGTCGCTACGCTCGTGGTTGCGCTAGCGATGAACAGCGGCTTCCGAGAGACGCTGCAGGATCGCCTGTTGGGAGTGACCGCACACATCTCCCTGACGCGTCCGGGCTCGGGCGGGATCCATAATTACAAAGCGCTGGCGGAAACTCTGCAGAAAACACCGGGTGTGAACTCCGTGACGCCGGCGATCTATCAAACCGTGTTGCTAACGTTTGGCGGAGAAGCGCGCGGGGTAGTGGTCAAGGGAATTGACCTAACGCTGGAGAAGAGGGGTGACGAAGCGCTACAGAAGTTGTCGGCAGGACAGCTTGATTTTTCCCCGGATCCTGACGGGATCGACGGTTTGCTGGTGGGCAAACAATTGGCGGATGAGTGGAAGCTGCAGCCGGGGGACTATGTGACGTTAACGAGTCCACAGGGGCGGCTGACACCGTTCGGCTTGATGCCGCGGACGCGGAGATTTCGGGTTGCGGGAGTTTTCGATTCGGGGTTTTACGATTACGACGAGAACTGGTGTTTTGTGACGTTGCCGGCGGCGCAATCGCTGGCAGGCACGGGGGACATTGTGAATGTCCTGGAATTCCGGCTGGCGAAGCCGGAGCAAGCGGGAGAGATTGCAGCCGCGTTGGAGCAAGCCGCTGGGCAGGGGTTTTCGGCGGCAACGTGGATGGAGGAGAACCGGGCGCTGTTTCGCGCGCTGCGACTGGAGAAACTGGTCACGGCGATCTTCATCGGACTGATCACGTTTGTTGCGGGCCTGAATATTCTCGTGGTGCTTTCGATGACGGTGACCGACAAAGCGCGAGACATCGCGGTGCTACTTTCCATAGGGACGCGGCGAGAACAGGTGCGCCGTATTTTTCTTTTGCTGGGAATGGCCATCGGCGCGACCGGGACGGTGCTCGGCCTGATTGCTGGTTATGCGTTCAGTTGGATCGCCGGGACGTACCACTTGATTCCGCTCGATCCGCAGGTCTACGCGGTGCCCTATGTTCCGTTTCATCCCAGTTTTCTTGACGGCTTGTGGATCGCGCTGGCAGCTATGGCGATTGCGATACTGGCTACGGTTATCCCGGCGCGAGAAGCGGCGCGCTTATTGCCCGTGGAAATCCTAAGATTTGAATGAGGTCAAAAATGGCGAGATTGGAGGGCAGTTGAGGTGGGGACGGTTTGGCTTCTGATTTGCTCCTAAAGGGGTACCTGTGAGGCTGGCTTGGGAGGCACAGGCTCGCCGAGATGTTGCTCCCCAAAAAGGCATATACAAGGCATTGAAAAGAAGAAGGTTATTGACGTTTCAAAAGTGCATAGTTGGAGCCCGATTTCTGGCTGGCAGCCGAGGGAACGAAAAGGGAAAAGGTTGGGCAAGAGTACGCAGAACAGGGTGAAGGGGCCCAACTGGGCTGAAACGCTGTTCAGCGCATCTTAGTAGGTTGGGAGCAGGCACGAGGAGCGTGCAGGCGTCACGGCTGACAAGCGGCCGCGATGGGAAGATCCAGGGGATGCAGGCAGGGAGCGAGATCGCGTGGACTCGATAAGTATGAACAGCACAGCCAATGCCGAGGAAGCGATCCTGGAAGCGCGCGGATTGAAGAAAACCTATGGTGCGCGCGAAAAGAATCTGGAAGTTCTAGTGGACGCGAACCTGAAATTACGCGAAGGAGAGATGGTGGCGGTGGTGGCGCCATCGGGCGCAGGAAAAAGTACGTTGTTGCATTTGCTGGCTGCGCTAGACACTCCAACGAGCGGTACAGTATACTTTTCGAATAAAGCGATTGAAACGAATGAAGACGCGGCGCTCGCAGAATATCGCAATCGTGCCGTGGGGTTTCTCTGGCAGAGGCACCAGTTGTTGCCGGATTTTACGGCAGCAGAGAATGTAGCGATGCCGCTGCTAGTGCGCGGAGAGCCACAGGCGAAAGCGTTGACGGAAGCGCGAAAGTGGCTGGCGGAAGTGGGCCTGCAGGATCGGGCCGAGCACCGCGCAGGAGAACTTTCGGGCGGGGAACAGCAGCGAGTGGCGATTGCCAGGGCACTGGTAACGGGGCCCAGGGTGCTACTCGCGGATGAACCGACCGGAGATCTGGATGAGCAGAACGCTTGGGCTGTGTTTGAGTTGCTGGAACGGCTGCACCGGACGCATCGCCTGACGTCGCTGATTGCGACGCATAACCTGGCGCTGGCGGAACGGTGTGACCGGGTGGTTGGACTCGAGCACGGTGTTCTGCGGACTCGCGGCGTGAGAAACGTTGCGGGGGGAACCCCAGGGGGAGAAGCGAGCTAATCGTGTTCGAACGATATACAGAAAAAGCGCGGCGTGTGATTTTCTTTGCGAGGTACGAGGCCAGCCAGTATGGCAGCCCCTACATTGAGACCGAGCACTTGCTGCTTGGGCTAATGCGGGAGGACAAGGCGTTGGCCAACCGATTCCTGCGTCAGCAGGGCTCGATTGAATCCATCCGGAAAGAGATTGAGGCGCGTATCACCATCCGCGAGCGGATTTCCACTTCCGTGGAAGTGCCGCTCAGCGCGGAGTGCAAGCGCATCCTGAACAGCGCAGCGGAAGAGGCGGAGCGCCTTGGGCACAAGCACGTGGGCACGGAGCACCTGCTGTTGGGAATCCTGCGGGAAGAGAAGTGTTTTGGCGCGGAAATTCTGATGGAGCGCGGGCTGCGGCTATCGGCGTTGCGCGAGGAACTCTCGCGGACGAGCGGTGAGAAAAATACTGCTGCACGGCCGAAGGAAACGTCGTTGCTCGCGGAATTCAGCCGCGACCTGACGCAAGCGGCCACCGAAGGCAGCCTGGATCCGCTGGTAGGGCGCGAAGGAGAAGTCGAGCGAGTGATTCAGATCCTGTGCCGGCGCACGAAGAACAACCCGGTGCTGATTGGCGAGCCGGGAGTCGGGAAGACCGCCATCGTGGAAGGGCTGGCCCAGCGAATCAGCGATGGCGACGTGCCGCCGTTCCTGTCAGACAAGCGGATTCTGTCATTGGACCTTTCGCTGATTGTGGCCGGCACGAAATACCGCGGCCAGTTTGAAGAGAGATTGAAGACCATCATGAAGGAACTGATGGAGAGCCAAAACTCCATCGTGTTCATTGATGAGCTGCATACGCTGGTGGGAGCGGGTTCGGCCGAAGGATCGCTGGATGCGGCGAACATCCTGAAACCAGCGCTGTCGCGTGGTGAGATTCAATGCATCGGGGCGACGACCCCGAGCGAGTACCGGAAGTCGGTGGAGAAGGATCGCTCTTTGGAGAGGCGATTCCAGGCAGTGAAGGTGCCTGCGCCGACGGAAGATGAAGCGATCCAGGTGATTAACGGTATTCGCGAAAGGTACGAAAAATTCCACGCGGTCAGTTATACCGACGAAGCGCTGCGCTACTCGGTTTATCTTTCCAACCGGTATATTCCCGACCGTTTTCTCCCGGACAAGGCGATTGACTTGATTGATGAAGCGGGCGCGCGCGTGAAGTTGCGTCAGGCGTCCGTGCCGGAGGAAGTGAGCGAAGTACAGAAGCGCGTGAAGTTCATCACGCACCGGATGGAATCGGCAATTGCAGCGCACGAATTTGAGAAGGCGCGGTTTTACTCCGAAGAGGAGCGCAAGGAGAAAGAAAACCTGCGGGTGCTGCGCGAACGTTATAAGCTCGACGACGCTTCCACCGGGATAGTCACGCGCGAAGATATCGAAGAAGTGGTCTCGCGCTGGACGGGCGTCGCGGTTACCTCCATCAAGGAAGACGAGCAGCAGAAATTGTTGCGGATTGAACCCGAACTGCACAAGCGTGTAATTAGCCAGGACAAAGCTATCACCGCATTGGCGCGTGCCATCCGGCGGAGCCGCGCGGGGTTGAAGTCGCCGTTACGGCCGGTGGGCTGCTTCTTCTTCCTGGGGCCGACCGGCGTCGGGAAAACCGAAGTGGCGCGGCGGCTGGCGGAATTCCTTTTCGGTTCCGAGAAATCGCTGGTTCGTTTCGACATGTCCGAATTCATGGAAAAGCATTCGGTGTCGAAGCTGATCGGAGCGCCTCCAGGGTACGTGGGCTACGAGGAAGGCGGACAGATGACCGAGCGCGTGCGTCGCACGCCGTATTCGGTTATATTATTGGACGAAATCGAGAAGGCGCATCCCGACCTCTTTAATATCCTGTTGCAAGTGTTTGAGGACGGGCAGCTGACGGATGGTCTTGGCAACACCGTCGATTTCCGCAACACCATCATCATCATGACTTCCAATATTGGGGCGCGGCATTTGCAGAAGCGCACCTCCATCGGTTTCCAGGCGGGCATCGATGAGGCCAGCCTGAAGAGCATGGAAGAATTGGTGCTGGGAGAAGTGAAGCGGGCGTTCAATCCCGAATTTCTCAACCGATTGGACGAGATCATCCTGTTCAATCCTCTGGGCGACGAGGACCTGCTGCGAATTATCGATCTGCTTGTCGGGCAGTTGAACGACACGCTGATTCACCGGCAGGTGCAAGTGGTGTTGTCGCCCGAAGCACGCCAGTGGATCCTCGAGAAAACGTGTGCGGACCGGAATTATGGGGCGCGCCCGTTGCGGCGGGCATTGCAAAAATATGTGGAAGACCCGCTGTCTGAGGCACTGATCCAGGGTGGAATACAGAGGCCTGCGACATTACAGATTTATGTTGCGGGGGAAGGCCTCGCATTCCGGCCGGTTGGTGAGGCAACCCCAGTCGTCCATTAGCGAATCAGACGCAGCGTGTGACCGCAAAGCGGCCTAACTGTCGTGGGGGCCGCAAAGCGAAGTACGCTCGGCCAGCCCATACCGGGACTGGCGGGAGAATAACATCTTGGGTTTGGGGGCGCGGCCTTGAGCCGTTCAGTGGCCGCTCAAAGGATCGTCTGTTTCTCGCCGGTAATGATCGCCTGGTGTGTCCGGCGACTTTGTGTCTTTGCACTGACGCTTCTAGTGTTTCTCGTACTGGGGAGCAATACTTTTGCCGCGAATTCCTCACCGACTGCGGAGAAAAGCGACGATTCCGCGAAAAGCACCACGTTGTTTCACGCCTCGTTGAACGAAATCACACTGGAAGAAAATATTGACGAAATACCCGCGAGCCGGTTCTCAGAGAGCGGCCAACAGCCGCAGGACCCTGATCAGCCGTTCATTGAGGATATCCGATTCGAAGGCAACCGCCGGATCCGAAGGGACACACTGCAGGCCCGCATCTTCACTCGCGTGGGCGACCCTTATAACGAGGAAACGTTGCGCCGGGACTTCCAGGCGCTGTGGAACACCCAGTTTTTTGAAGATGTGAAATTGAGCGTGGAAGATTCGCCGGATAAGCCGAACGGGAAAATCATCATATATACAGTGAAAGAGCGGCCGGTGATTCGCCGCATCCGTTACGACGGTATCCACTCGATTTCGGAATCCGACATCCTCGACCGTTTCAAGGAGAAGAAAGTCGGATTGACGGTGGAAAGCCAATTCGACCCGACGCGCATCAAGAAAGCTGAAGTGGTGCTGAAGGAACTGTTAGGGGAACACGGGCGGCAGTTTGCAACCGTGACGCCGCAGTACGAAAGAATCGCCTCGAGCAATGCCGTGATCCTGGTGTTCAAGATCGACGAGGGGCCCAAGGTCAAGGTCGGGAAAATATCGTTCACGGGGAACCACGCGTTCAGCGACCGCAAGCTGATTCGTGCGATGCACCACGACCGGCCCTACTCGATTCCGCTGTACATCACTGAGATCAATGTGATGTCCAAGACCTACGACCACGACAAACTGCTCGAGGACCAGGAAGTGGGAATCCGCGGGTTGTATCAGGACAACGGGTATTTCAAGGTGTTGGTGAAGGACCCGATTTTGGAAAATGTCGACACCGAAGGCTGGCGTTACGGGATTCCACTCGCCGGAAGAACGTCCGGCAAGGCGGTGAACATCACGATTCCCATCGAAGAAGGGGAAAAGTACACGATGGGGACGCTGAAGATCGTCAGCTCTGACCCGGACAAGGCTCTCTCCCTGAAGGTGGAGGCGCTGAAGGGCGTGTTTCCCTTGAAGCAAGGCGACGTCTTTTCCGCCACCAAGATCCGCAAGGCGATGGAGTCGTATACGAAAATCTATGGCCAGTTCGGCTTCATCGATTTCGTTCCGGAACCGGAGGAGGATATCGACGAGCAAGCCAAGCAGATCAACCTGACCATGAAGTTCGACGAGGGCAAGCAGTATTACGTCCGTCGTATCGAATTCAGCGGCAACACCACCACCCGCGACAAGGTCATCCGCCGCGAACTGCTGATCGACGAGGGCCAGCTCTTCAACAAGCACGCGTGGGAAATCAGCATCCTGCGGCTGAACCAGTTGGACTATTTTGACAAGATCGATCCGGAAAAAGCTGTCGAACTCAAGCGGAACACGAAGGAAGGCACGGTCGATATTCTTCTGAAACTGAAGGAAAAGGGCAAACAGTCCATCGGATTACAGGGCGGGGTCAGTGGACTTGCCGGGGGGTTCATCGGTCTGACTTACCAGACCAACAATTTCCTGGGACTGGGCGAGACGCTGACGCTTTCCGCGCAGGTTGGGCAGTATCAGCGCAACATCATGCTTGGATTCACGCAGCCCTACCTGTTTGACCGGCCAATTTCCACGGGCTTTACGATTTTTTCCTCGTTGTATAAATTCGACCAGGCGCAGCAAGCAGCGGTGTACACAGGCCAGGCCGTCAGCATCAACCCGCAATACGTTCAGAACTACAATCAGAACAGCACGGGGTTCACAGCCTTTGCGAGCTACCCACTGAAACGCTATGCCTTCACCCGCGTAGGTCTGACGTACGGACTTACCCGCACGAACATTACGACTTATAACCAGGCATCGCAACTGCTGTTCACGCAATTGCAGTATCGAAGCATCGCAGGCCCCAGCGCATTGAACGGAATCCTGGCGAGCACAGTCACGACATCGATCACCCACAACACCATCAACAATCCGATCAACGCCACCAGTGGAAAGAGTTACTTTTATTCGCTTGCGTTCACCGGCGGGCCGCTCGGCGGTAATGTCAACACAATCACGAATACCGGGGAAGTCAAATACTTCCATCCTGTGAACCACAAGCGCAATGCGATCGGCGTACGTTTTCTGGCGGCCTGGACAACCGGTTATGGCGGGAAGGAAGTGCCGCCGTACAGCCGCTTCTACATGGGAGGCGAGAACGATATCCGCGGCTTCGATATCCGCGCGATTTCGCCGGTGACGTACATTCCCAGCGTCTACAATCAGTCGGTGACATTCATCGATAACCATCATCTGTCGGGATCTGGATATCCGACCCAGGGTGCCTTCACCGTGCCGCTGGTTGCGTACACCATCACATTTCCAGGAGCAGACCTGGAGGGCGTGGCGAATTTCGAATACCGGATTCCAATCGCTGGTCCTGTCGGCATGACGCTTTTCAGCGACCTGGGAACCGATGGCATCTTGAACAAGAATGCGCTAAAACTGGATCCGACGGGTGTGGCGAACATCAACCAGCAATTTCCGTTAGTCAACCAGAACCAGCAATTGCAAATCGCGCCGAACACGAACTTCAAGCTGCGCAACTCGACGGGCATCGAGTTCAACGTCAACTTGCCGATCGTCCAGGCGCCATTTCGAATTTATTGGGCATACAATCCGCTGCGCATACACGAGACGATCATTGCGCCGTTTGACAAGATCAATCTGACGAATCTGGCGGGAACCTGCCAGGCACTGGGCCTGACGGATCCTCTGCATCCGAACCAATGCGATCCGTCGATTTTGTACCAGATCCAGCCGGTGCTGCAGGATCCTGGCCGCTTGCATTACTTTGAGCCGAGAAGCACGTTCCGGTTCACGGTCAGCCGAACGTTCTAACGCGGGCAACGCAAAGAAGAATTTGGGGCATCCGTCAGGGAAAAGAGTTTTGAGAGGTGAGGCGCGGGTGATTTCCTGCGCAGATTTGATGAGGGAGACGTCATTCATGAAGTTCCGCACAATAAATACAATCGCAATGTTCATGCTTGCGGGGGCCATGCTATGGGAGAGCGGATGCAGTTCCAGTCCGAACCAGATCGTGGTTACGGTGTCGCCGACCACGGCAACGGTGATTGCGGACACGGTGCAGACGTTTTCGGCTACGGTGACCGGGTCGACGACTACGACTTCGACATTTACGTGCACCTATGTGTACACCCCGGCACCCACGACCCAGACTCCAAACCCTTCACCAACCCAGCCGCAGGCGTGCACGAGCGGCCAAACGGTGAATGGTGGCAGCATCGGGACCTGGACGTCCACACCGACGGCGGCGACCAACGTCCTGACGTACACCTCGCCCCCATTGACGAAATTTCCGAACCCGATCCCGACGATCACTTTCACGGCTGCGGCTACCGCGGCCACTAATAAGAAAGGGACAGCGGTGGTTACACTGGATACGGGGATTCGCGCCTCAGTGACGCCGGCGACGGCGACCGTGCCGGTGGGATTGTCTCCTGCGCAGCAGGTGCAATTCACGGCATCGTTTCTGAATGTTCCGCCAGTCAACCCGTCCCCGACGTGGGCGGTGATGCAACCGGTTACGGGCGACACAACCGATTTCCCCAATGGACTGGCGCCCGGAGGGGCATCTTGCAGCCCGAGTTGCGGAACGATTTCAGCGCAGGGCGTGTTCACAGCGCCGACCACAATGCCAACCAACACGTCCCCAAAGCCAACGAGCGGAGCGACCGCAGCGGCAGCGGCGGCGCCGATTGTCTATGTGGTGGTGAACTCACCGTCAGATACCGCACATTTCGCTGTGGCCACGATTACTCTTGTGAACGCCACAACGAATCCGCTCACCTTTACTGGGATTCAGCCAACCACGATTGCGGCGGGGGGCGTCGTGCAGGACATTTTCCTGAACGCGCACAATCTTCTGAATACCACGCCGATTTCCTTTACGCCGCCCGGACCCAATCAAACGCCACAAACCATTGATCCGAGCGAAGTGTTTACGATTCCCATCTCAGCGGCGTACTGCACCCCGAGCGCAACCGGTGTGACACCCGTGGTGACCTGCGATGCTTCGATCATGACGCGCATCCGGCTGAATGCCGCGCAGTTGGCGAATGCAGGAACGGGGCTGATCACGGTCAGCAACATTCCCGATCCGAACAATCCCGGTAATACCAAGGCGATTTCCTTCCCGATCAATCTCGTGTATGAGAGCCCGGCAATGGTTGCAGCCGTGCCAGATAGCTACCCGCAGGGAACGTCTGCGCAATTTTCGACCGATGGCGGGTACTACGGAGGCGGCAACAGCCCGATCGTAAACCTGCTCTTCAATGGAAATCTCAATCTCGCCACCGCGTTTAACGCGCGGCAATTCACGGGACCACTGCAAGGCAGCCAGATTCCAAGCCCCGGCTTGTATCCGGTTTCAATTGTGAGCAACGCACCACAAAGCGGGTTGCCGCCGTTCAATCCTCCACAGTTTCCTGTGGTGACCACGAACGTGGCAGTGCAGCCGGTGTTTGCCAGTTTCGCCGCGACGTATAATCCGGTGACACCACCCCCCACGCCCGCCCCGCCACCCCCGCCGCCTCTGCCCTACATTAGTTTGCTGGGAGGGGCAAATGCGACGCCGAGCAGTATCGCCCTCAACTCCGCGAAGGGATATGCGGTAATCACGGAGCAAGGGGCGAACGCCATTGAGGTGGTGAATCTGGTGGCGAATCCCAATCTAGCGGGACGCTTCATGCCGCAACTTTCCGGAACCCAGATTGCGGTGGGCAATCAGCCGACGAGCGTGGCTATCGATAACCAGATTGATTTGAGCGGGGCAGGGTACCCGGACCAGGACCTGGGCGTGGTAGTGAACAGCGGCGACAGCACCTTGACGCTGGTGGCGTTGCCTTCGGGCAGAATCATCGGCTCACCGATCGTCTTGT
>Ga0187816_10000465_pt1 | contig 12263 bp, 11 predicted proteins | sample NC_wetland_sal_i_16_FD_132960 | JGI IMG/M metagenome (GOLD analysis project Ga0187816, IMG submission 132960) | Wetland sediment microbial communities from Neuse River Estuary, North Carolina, USA - SO4_1 | ecosystem: Environmental > Aquatic > Freshwater > Wetlands > Sediment | place: USA... | reverse complement strand
GAAGTATCTGGATGTGATCGAGGCCGCGAAGTCGGGCGCGCGGCGCCGTCCGGCATCTCGGCAAATCGCTGGAATTATCGGGCCGTATTAGTGCCGTTTGCCATTGTCATCCTTCGGGCCCGAAGGCCACTCAGGATGACAAGTCTGAGTTTATGCTGCGAATTTACAGGGCACGGAACTAGCTATCTATGACCGAGCATCTTTATTATCACGATTCCTTTCTCTACGAATTTGATGCCGAGGTGCTCGACGTCAACGCCGCTGGCTCGCGCACGGCGCTCATTCTTGATCGCACTGCGTTTTATCCCACCAGCGGCGGACAGGTGTTCGATACCGGCTGGATTCTTCCCAGCAATGGAACCGACACGAGTCAGAAGCTGCGCGTGGCTGAAGTGGCGGAACAAGAAGATGGAGCCATCCTCCACCTGCTCGAAGGCCCCGCCACGATTCAAAAAGGAAGCCGCATTCGCGGTTTGATCGACATCGACCGTCGGCGCGATCACATGCAGCAGCACTCTGGGCAGCATGTTCTTTCGGCCGCGTTCGTGCGCCTCTTCAACTTGCCGACAGTTTCTTTTCACATGGGCGTCGAGTCCTGCTCCATCGACCTGGACACGAAAGATCTAACCCAGGAACAGATCCAGGCCGCGGAAGCATTGGCCAATGACATCGTCACACAAGACCGCCCGGTGGGCATTCGGTTCGTCACTCAGGAAGAGGCGCAAGGGTTGGGGCTGCGAAAGATGCCCCCGGTGGAACGGGACAAACTTCGGTTGATCGACATTCACGACTTTGATCTGACCGCTTGCGGAGGGACGCACGTCGCCAGCACGGGGCAGATCGGCTGCATTCTGCTGCGTAAAATCGAAAAAGTGCGCCAGGGATGGCGCGTGGAGTTCGTCTGCGGAAAGCGCGCTGTTGCCACAGCGCGGCACGACTACACGACGTTAGCAGAATCGGCTGGATTGTTCTCCAGCCATCTCTGGGAGCTTCCGCAACAGATTCGCAAGTTCCAGGAAGAAGCCCGGACATTCCGCAAAGGGGGCGAGCAACTCCTGGAAGAGCTTGCCGGTCTGTATGCCAGCCAGCTATTGCGCGAAACACCGGAAGGTGGTGGACGCAGAGTTGTTGTCAGGATTTTTCCGGACCGCGATCTGGCTTTTGCCAAGCTGCTTGCCCAAAAACTCACTCGCCTGAGTCCGGATGTGGTCGCACTGCTGGGAACCACCTTCGGTCAACCTGCATTGGTCTTCGCCCAATCTCCCGGGCAGCCCTTCGATATGGGAATTCTCATGAAAGAAGTACTTGCTCGAGTTGGTGGCCGTGGCGGCGGCAGCAAAGACATGTCCCAGGGCGGACCGGCGAAAATCGAAGCGATCGAAGTCGTCCTCAACCAGGCGGCAGCGCGACTAAGTGGTTGAGTCTACTTCGCAAATCGACCCACTATCACGTCCCCAACGTACCTGAGTCATTGCGCCACTTTCCTGCCAGGTTTATAAGTGTAGGCAGTGAGCATCCGGGAGGTGTCTATGATTCGCAGTGCAGTGGCGATTTGGAAGGGAAGTCCAGCAGCGGGCGAGGGCGAGGTGTCGACCACAAGTGGCATCATGTCTAAGGCCTTGTATTCATTTGGGTCAAGCACTGGCAATGAGCCTTGCACCAGCCCATCGGAAATGCTGGCCGCGGCGGTGGCCTCCTGCATGTCATTGATAATCGCGCAGGAGTTGGCCAAACTCGGTATCCGGAACGAATATGTGAAGACCGAGGCGGAGTTGACCTTGGAAGAGCACAAAGGCCGATGGCAGATTACCGGAATTGAATTGCGCGCAGCCAGCAACTTGGGCGAGCGAGATGGGGAGAAGTTTCACCGGGCCTGCAAAAGCGCTAGGACAAAGTGCCCGATTTCCCATGCCCTGAATGTTCCGATAAAGCTGACGGGCATGCTCGAGCCGGAGTCGCACCTGGCGACGGTCTGAACAGAGCTGGGTCTCACGAAGCAGTGAAGCGGCAGGCTAATTCATTGTCCGGATGTGAGGTAGACCATGAAATCGAAGAAAAGAGCACAGGACAAATCGGCGGAGAAGCCGCTCAAAAAAGGCCTAGTTTGTACTATTTGTGGCAAGCCGGCCACGCGCATGGTGGACGGAGATCCTAGTTGCAAGGACCATGTAGAGTTGATCTACGAAGACCAGGTGGAAAGCTACACGTTGCGTCATCTGGCAGACCAGGAGTGGCTGGAGAAAACCTAACCGGCAAGAATCCTGAGCTGTAGTAGTCCGAAGCCGACCTTGCGGACCGCGCCGGCGAGTGCCACTTGTCGGACATAGAGCAGCAGTCCAGACCGGAACTTCCAACTTATAGAGTAGCGTCTACTCAGCGAGGCCCCGCCGACGCCGCGGTCCCACAACGGGGAACGGAGGTTTCTCATGCGGCAGTGGCCGACGTGCAACATCCAGCCCTCAGAAACCACGAATCTAGAGCCAGGTTTCTAAGCCGTGGCCAGATAGGCGTAACGCAGAATAAACAGGATCGTGAGGATCCAAACCAGCGCGTTCACCTCGCGAATCTTCCCAGCCGCAATTTTCACGACGGTGTAGGAAATTAGACCGAGGCTCAGGCCGGTCGCAATGCTGAATGTAAGGGGCGTGGCCAGGATGGTGATAAATGCCGGGACGGCCTCACTGAATTCCTGCCAGGCGATCTGCGCAATGGATTGCGTCATCAAAACGCCCACTAAAATCAGCGCCGGGGCCGTCGCATAGGCTGGAATCGCGGTGGCGAGCGGTGAGCAGAACGTGGCCAGCAGGAAGAGTACGGCGACGGCGATATTGCTCAGACCGGTACGAGCGCCGGCGGCAACTCCGGCTGCGCTCTCGATGTAGCTCGTTACCGTGGAAGTTCCGGTCATGGAGCCGAAGATAGTTCCCACGGCATCGGCGACCAGGACCCGGCCAACCCGGGGAATCTTCCCGTCCCTGACGAAGCCGCCCTGTTCGCACACTCCCACCAGAGTACCGACGTTGTCGAAGAGATCCACAAACAGGAACGCAAACAGGATTTCGAGTAAGCCGAGGTGGCTCGCACCGCGAAAGTCAAGCTGCAAAAAGGTGGAGGAGGGGTGAGGCATCGACAAAATCGCCGCTGGCCAGTTCGCGATCCCGCGAAGAATTCCGAGCAGCGCGGTGCCAAAGATACCGATGAGGATGGCGCCATGCAGTTTTCGTGACATTAAGATCAGGGTCAGGCCGAGGCCAAAGCAAGCGGTCTGGACGCCTTTGTCGGCGAAGCTGCCGAGACCGACAAACGTAGCCGGATTCGCCACTACGAGCTTTGCGTTCCGCAGTCCTACAAAAGCGATGAACATTCCAATTCCCGCGGCAGTCGAGTGCTTCAGGCAGTCGGGCATGCCGTTGACGATCTGCTCGCGCACCCGCGTCACCGTGAGCACGAGGAAAAGAACACCGGAAAAAAAGACCACCGCGAGCGCCGTGCGCCAGGGGACGTGCATGGCGATGCAAACGGAGTACGTGAAGTAGGCATTCAGAGACATTCCCGGCGCCAACGCGATGGGATAGTTGGCGTAGAGTCCCATCACCAGCGTGGCCGCAGCGGCAGAGACGCAGGTCGCAAAGACTACGCCTTCTGCCGGCATTCCTGCCTGAGCGAGAATCTGCGGGTTTACCACAATGATGTAGGCCATCGTGACGAACGTGGTGAGGCCACCCAGCATCTCCTGTTTCACGGAAGTCTGGTTCTCGGCGAGCTTGAAATAGCGATCGATCAAACATCCTCCATGAGCCTGAGAGTAGTGGGCGCTCGAACCGACTCAATACACGATCTTGTTAGGTCTCTCTTCCCACGCACGAAACGCCGCTAACGCCTCTTCGCGCATCATCTGTATCATCGGAATCTTGCGCTGCGAATGCGGTTGTACCAGTTCACGGTAGATCAGTGAATCGTCAAATCCGATCTTCGACGCATCGGCATCGGCATTGGCAAAATAAACGCGAGAGAGGCGGGCCCAGTAGATTGCTCCCAGACACATGGGACAGGGCTCGCAGGAGGTGTAGATCTCGCAGCCTTCCAGATCGAAGACGCCAAGTTTCTTGCAAGCCTCGCGAATGGCGAGCACTTCCGCGTGCGCGGTAGGATCGTTCGTCGAAGTGACCTGATTCGTGCCTTCGGCTACAATTTCGCCGTTTTTCACTACAACCGCGCCGAAAGGCCCGCCGCGTCCGGAGTGGACGTTGTCAATCGACAGCTGAATGGCTCGGGCCATGAAAGGATTGTCCATGTGTTAGCTCTATCTATGCGTAATCGTTAGGGGTATACGGCACCTGCAACCCGCGAACCTGCAAGTCGTCGACATGGACTCTTTCGGAGCCGCTTGGATGAGAAGCGAGTATAAGCCGGGACTCAGAGCTTCGTAAAATGTTGTTTTCGTCTCAGTGTGTGTGCATTGTAAAAGCGGAGCGACCGGGATATTCTCCGCTTCTAGGCGCCAATTTTCCAAGGAGCTGACATTTTGAGTTTGCAAGCCTTCCTCGCTCGCCGAGTGATCACCTCCGAAGGGCTCCGCCCAGCGGCAATACTGGTGGAAGGCGAGCGCATCCAGGCCGTTGTTTCTTCTGATCAAGTACCCGCCGATGGTTGCACAATCCATGACTTTGGCGAGGCGGCCATTCTTCCGGGGCTCGTCGACTCCCACGTGCATATCAATGATCCCGGCCGCGTGGAGTGGGAGGGTTTCGAAACAGCGACACGAGCCGCGGCAGCGGGAGGCTACACGTTGCTGGTCGATATGCCACTGAACTGCCTCCCTGCGACCACGACTGTCGCTGCGCTTGAGGCCAAACGTGCGGCCGCACAAGGCAGATGCCGCGTCGATTGGGCAGCGTGGGGCGGAGTAGTTCACGACAATCAACGTGACATTGAAGCTCTCGCGGCCGCTGGGGTGGTGGGGTTCAAATGCTTTCTGAGCAGCCCTGGTATCGATAGTTTCACCATGGTTACGCAGCATCAACTGCGAGCGGCCCTGCCTCACGTCGCCCGGACTGGCCTGCCGCTCCTGGTGCACGCCGAACTCCCCGGCGCAATTGATCGAGCAACGGACGCCTTGGCCAACGCCGATTGGAGTCGCTACTCAACGTACCTTCAGTCACGGCCAGACGAGGCGGAACTGGCTGCGATCCGGCTGATGCTATCGTTGTGCCGCGAATATAGTTTTCGTTTGCACATCGTTCATCTCTCAACCAGCCATGCGCTTCAGGAACTACGCGTTGCACGCTCCGAAGGACTTCCTGTGAGTGTGGAGACCTGTCCACATTACCTGCATCTGTCCGCCGAAACCATCACGGACGGGGCGACGCTGAGCAAATGTGCTCCGCCGATTCGAAGCCGTGACAATTGTGAGAGATTGTGGCAGGGCCTCGGCGATGGAACTATCGACCTGGTGGTAACCGACCATTCTCCGTGTCCTCCAGCGATGAAGCGGTTTTCCGAGGGCAGTTTCCGCACCGCGTGGGGTGGTATAGCAAGCCTTTCAATAGCGCTGCCGCTGATGTGGACTGAGGCCAGCAGGCGAGGTTTTACGTTGCTCGATCTGGCACGCTGGATGGCAGCGGCACCGGCTCGACTGGCTGGTTGCGACACGCGCAAGGGTAGGATTGCCGCTGGATACGATGCGGATTTCGTGGTGTTCGATCCCGATCGCGAATTTATTGTGACGAAAGACAGATTGCACTACCGGCATCCGGTCTCCCCGTACCTCGGGGAAACTCTGCGCGGCGTGGTGAAGGCCACCTATCTGCGAGGCAATCCCGTCTTCGCAGAAGGAGAGTTTCCCGGCGCGCCTGGTGGGCGGGAAAACGCCCGAATCCACGTCGTCAATTAATCCTATAGGGTTTTTCTAGCTTGCTTTACAACACTTCTACTCCATTGTGACCCAGTCTGTCATACACTATCCCATCCGCGCGTCTTGGCGTCCCCGCTGGATTACGGGAGTCGACAGATTCGCCGGACATACGGAGTCGGAATGAGCAGCGATAGCATCGTCGGCAAGTCGGTTCCGCGTAAGGAGGGACGCGACAAGGTAACGGGAAGATCTAAGTACATCGACGACATGGTTTTGCCAAACATGCTCTTCGGAGCGACGGTTCGCAGCCAGATTCCCCGCGGCAGGATCAGAAAAATTACCTTCGATCCCGGAATTGCCTGGGATGAATTCGTGATCGTATCTGCGAAGGATATTCCCGGGAAAAATTGCATCGCGTTGATCGGGGACGATCAGCCATGCCTGGCGAATGAATTCGTCAACCATCCCGAGGAACCCATTCTGCTGTTGGCTCATCCGGACCGGCATCTTCTCCCCAAGGCCGTTGATGCGGTATCGATCGAATACGATCCTTTGCCTGCCATCTTCACCATTGAAGAAAGCGAGCGACGTTCCGAAGCTGTCTGGGGCGAGGACAACATCTTCAAGACCTACTTGATCGAGAAGGGTGATGTCGATGGTATTTGGGAGAAGGCCGACTACATCGTGGAAGGTGAGTATACGACTGGCGCCCAGGAGCAGCTTTACATCGAAAACAACGGGATGATCGCGGCCTATGACGCCGCGCAGGGAATCACGGTATGGGGTTCGCTGCAGTGCCCTTACTATATTCAGAAGGCGCTAATGGCACTTTGCAACTTGTCGGCAGAGAACGTTCGTGTCGTGCAGATGGAGACCGGAGGCGCCTTCGGTGGGAAGGAAGAATATCCGTCGATGATCGCCGGCCATGCCGCGTTGCTGGCGATCAAGTCCGGGAAACCCGTGAAGATTGTTTACGACCGCATGGAAGACATGGCGGCGACTACCAAGCGGCATCCTTCGCGCACGCGCCACCGGACGGCCGTCAGCCGGGACGGCAAGATTCTAGGCGGAGAAATCGATTTCACGATCGACGGGGGAGCGTACCTTACCTTGTCACCGGTGGTCCTTTCCCGCGGAGCAATTCACGCCGGGGGACCGTATTACTGGCCGAGTGTTCTCATCTGCGCCAAGGCGGTCGCTACCAACGCGCCGCCCCATGGAGCGTTTCGTGGCTTTGGAGCCCCGCAGAGCCTGTTTGCCATGGAGCGGCACATGGATCGTATCGCGCAAAAGGTGGGTCTTTCTCCCGCTGAGATCCGCCGACGGAATTTTTTGCAGACCGGACAGACCACTACTACAGAACAAGCCGTGCGCGAACCGATCAATCTCGGGAAGTTGCTTGACCGCGCGTTGGAAGTTTCGGACTATCACGCCAAGAAACAGCGCTTCGCCAATGAGAATCAGGGCGGCATCTCCAGGAAGGGCATGGGCATGGCTGCGTTTCTGCACGGTGCGGGGTTTACGGGGTCGGGCGAGCGCTATTTGAGTTCTGTTGTTGGCGTTGAAGGTTGTGCCGACGGCAGTGTGCGCGTGCTGGTTTCGAGCACGGAGTTCGGCCAGGGAACAAAAACCGTTCTTAGTCAAATTGCGGCCGAAACGCTCGGTTTGCCATACGAGAACGTTAGCATGGCCCAGCCGGATACCCTGGAGGTGCCCAACAGTGGCCCAACGGTTGCGTCGCGCACGGTCATGGTGGTTGGAAAATTAGTGCGATCCGCGGCCCTCGGAATTCGACAGACACTGATTTCGTCCAACCTGCTCCGCGAGGACTATTCCGCGGACGAGTTTCGCGTTGCCTGCCAGCACTATATTGCAGCGCATGGCCCATTCCGTTCATGGTCGCGTTACGAAGCGCCCGCCGACATTTTCTGGGACGATGAAAAGTATCGAGGGGAAGCCTACGCGGCGTTTGCCTGGGCGGTTTACATCGCAGAGGTCACAGTTGATCTGACGACGTATAGCGTATCGGTGGACGACTTCGTCGCTCTCCAGGAAGTTGGCAAAGTTTTGCATCCAGTTCTGGCGAAGGGTCAAATCATCGGCGGTATTGCCCAAGCGATTGGATTTAGCCTTTATGAAAAGGTGGTTTGGCAGAATGGGCGCATGCAGAACAGCCAAATGACCAATTACATTATGCCAACTTCGAGCGATCTTCCGCCCATTCGCGTGTTCTTCGAAGAGTTGGGGAATGTCTACGGAGCATATGGTGCGAAGGGTATCGGCGAACTTCCAATGGACGGTCCTGCTCCGGCAATCGTCAATGCGGTGGAAGACGCGCTCGGGGTTCATTTCAATTCGGTTCCTCTGCTCCCGGAAGACATCATGGATGGGCTGGCTGCATCGTCACAGGAGAGCGGCGTTGGTTCCGCAGACGAGGTCCGATGACCGATTCTCGCGAGAGCCGTGCCAAGACTGAGATTTCATTCGCCGTCAACGGTGAACGGAAGACGGTGCATGCTTACCCGATGGAACGCCTGCTCGATGTGTTGCGGCTGGAGCTGGGGTTGACCGGCACGAAAGAGGGTTGCGGAGAAGGCGAGTGCGGTTCGTGCTCAGTGTTGATGGATGACACACTGGTAAATAGCTGCCTCGTGCCTGTTCTCCAGGTTGAAGGCTCAAGCGTGGTTACGATCGAGGGACTTGCGGCAGGAGAGACGCTGCATGTCTTGCAGGAGACTTTTCTGGAATGCGGCGGTGCGCAGTGCGGTATCTGCACACCGGGGATGATTCTCGCCGCGGCGCATTTATTGAACGGAAAACCTGGGCCCACGATGGAAGAAATCCGCGAAGGCCTTTCCGGCAATCTCTGCCGCTGCACCGGCTACAGTCAGATTCTTGAAGCCGTCGCGGAAGCGGCGAGCCGCGGGAACACCACATGAGATCGCATCCCTCTGACTACGAACTGATCGCGCCCGGCAGCTTGCATTCGGTTATTTCGCTATTGGCAAAGGAACCGGGCGTGTGGGTTCCGATTGCCGGAGGCACCGATGTGATGGTGCAATATGCGGCAGGGAAACTTCCGGCGCAAAAGCTGGTCAGCATTTGGAATCTACCCGAGTTGCGGCGCATTGAGGTCACAGCTGGCGAGATTCGGATCGGTGCGGGATGTACGTATACCGACCTCCGTACACACGAGGTTGTCGGACGCGAGTTTCCTCTCCTGAGTATTGCCGCACGCTGGACTGGCGGAATCGCAAATCAGAATCGAGGAACGATCGGCGGCAATATTGCTAACGCATCGCCGGCTGCGGACTCGCTACCCGCGCTGCTGGTGTACGAGGCGGAATTGATTGCGGTTTCCATCCGGGGTGAGCGTCGCCTGCCCTATGTAAACTTTCATGCCGGCTATAAGAAGACGCTACTGGCGTCTGACGAGCTGATTCAAAGCGTTTGCCTAGCGCGGCGATTCTCGGGATATTTCAGCCATGCCCGCAAGGTGGGAGCCCGGAATGCGCAAGCGATCTCCAAAGTGTGTATCGCCGCTCTGGGCCGCATTGCGCATGGTGTGGTTGAGGATGTTCGCATCGCTCTGGGAAGCGTGGCGCCCGTTCCGCTTCGTCTGACGGAGACGGAGCGACTCGTGAGAGGGAAGGTTATTGATTCCGATCTCATGCTCTCAGCGAAAAAGGCTGCTGCTGCTGAGATCCGGCCGATTGACGATATTCGATCTACCGCAAGGTATCGGGCCACCGTCGCGGGCAATCTGGTGGCTGAGTTTTTGAATCGGCTGACCTCGGAGCGGACGGGCGCGGAACGCGGTGAAGCAAGGGGTGTTCTGGCGCGATGGAATCACCTTTCGATCGACGAAGCCATGAGAGCGATTCTGCCCTGTTGCGGATCCAAGGCCTGGGCGCAAGGGATGGTGGACCGAAGACCGCTTGCGGACGAAGCTGCACTGTTCGCTGCGTCGAACGAAACGTGGCGTAGTCTGACACGCTCAGACTGGATGGAAGCGTTCCACAGTCATCCCCGAATCGGGGAGTCGAGGTCATCGTCGTCTCCGCCACGCCAGTCTCTAGCCTGGTCCGCGCAGGAGCAAAGGAACATCGGAGATGCCGATACAGCCGTAAAGATCGCTCTGGCGGATGCGAATCAAGAATACGAGCGGCGTTTCCATCGTATCTTCATCGTGTGCGCCATGGGTAAATCTGCGCCGGAGATTCTGGAAATTCTTCGGCGACGCCTCAACAATGACGCAGAAATTGAGCTTCACGAAGCAGCCGAGCAGCAGCGGCAGATTACAGAGATCCGGCTAAAAAAATGGCTCCAAGGATGAAACGCATTTCAACTCACGTTTTGGACATGGTCCATGGCAAGCCTGCCAAGGGCGTGCCGGTGCGACTGGAGAAACAGAACACATCCGGAGCTTGGCGACTGCTGCACTCGGCGCGCACCGATCAAGATGGCCGGTGTCCTCAATTGCTGCCGGAAGGCGAGGATCTGCCCGCGGGAGTCTATCGTTTGATTTTTGACACCGGAAGTTACTACGCATTGCAAAAAATCGACCCACTGTATCCGCTGGTGGAGGTTACGTTCCAGGCGCGAGCAGGCGAATCTCATTTTCACATTCCTTTGCTCCTGAGCCCAAACGGGTATACGACCTACCGGGGAAGCTGAGTTCTGATTCGCCATGGAGTTGATAAGGTGACTTCGTCAATCCGCGAATGGCTTAACCTTCTGGTGCGCTGGTTCCACGTTTTTGCGGGAATCATGTGGGTCGGCCAAACCTACTATTTCACGTGGCTCGACGGCCAATTTGGCAGGCTTGAGAAAAACGCTGCCGGAGATGGCACAAGCCCGTCGATATGGATGGTCCACAGCGGCGGCTTCTACACTGTCGATAAGCAGAAATCCCTGAAGATCGGGCCGGAGCAGGTTCATTGGTTCCGCTGGGAAGCATTGATGACCTGGCTGAGCGGAATGGTATTGCTATTCCTCGTCTATTACCTGAGCTCGGGACTCATCGATCCCGATGTGGCTGACATTTCACAAGGGCATGGGATTGTCATCGGACTGGCTGTGCTGGCGGGCGGGTGGATCGTCTATGATCTGGCGGTACGGTCGCCGCTGGGCAGGTCGGAAGCCGTGTTTGCGGTATTCTCTCTGCTGATGATTGCCGTGCTCGCCTGGGGATTGATGCATGTGTTCAGCGGACGCGCGGCCTACATTCACCTCGGGGCAGTGTTCGGCACGATTATGACCGCCAACGTCTGGTTCCGGATTCTTCCCGCGCAGCGCAAAATGATCGCGGCCGCAGCAGCCGGGGCGAAGTTCGATGGGTTACTTGGCGCTCAAGCCAAGCTGCGCTCCAAACACAACACGTTCATGGCTGTTCCAGTTGTCTTTATCATGATCAGCAATCACTTTCCCGTTGCGACCTACGGGAACAACTACGGTTGGGAGATCCTCGTCGCCCTCGTTCTCCTCGGCTGGGTGTCGGCGAAGCTCATACGCGGAGCCTAAGCTTCCGTGATGAGTGAATACGTCGCCGAAACTAGACTCTAGTGCAGACAACTGAAACCACAAATCGCGCTGGCGCAGTCATCGCTCGGTGCCAAAGGCTAGCGTCTTTTTCGGAAGATGCAGACAGCACACGCCGGACGTTCTTGTCTCCGCCCATGCGTGATTGCCACCAGGAAATTGCCCGTTGGATGGAACCTTTGAGGGCTCAGGTACGAGTCGATGCCGCAGGAAATTTCCGTGGCTTTTATCCGGCCGCCCGGCCGAACGCACCGCGCCTCCTGATAGGTTCACACCTTGATACAGTTCCCAACGCCGGTGCTTATGATGGCATCCTCGGGGTTGTGCTTGCCGTCTCGTTGCTAGAAGAGTTGCATGGAAGACGGCTTCCTTTCGGCATCGAGGTGGTTGGCTTTTCGGAGGAGGAAGGAGTACGCTTCGGCACTCCATTCATCGGTAGTTGTGCATTGGTAGGCAGGCTGGATCGGGAACTCTTGGATGTTCAGGATGCGCAAGGAATCTCTGTGCGAAAAGCGATCGAAGAGTTTGGGCTGAATCCTGAAGAGATTCCGCAGACCGAGTTGGAGAACGATACGTTAGGGTACCTTGAGTTTCATATCGAACAGGGGCCAGTTTTGGAGAAACTGAATCTTCCACTCGCAGCGGTGGAGGCTATTGCTGGACAGAGTCGACTGGAGTTCACATTTTTGGGCCGCGGCAACCATGCGGGCACAACCCCCATGCATCTTAGACGCGACGCCATGGCGGGTGCGGCGCAGTGGATCGGCACCGCAGAACGAGTAGCTCAGGGAGTCCCTGGTTTGATTGCGACTGTCGGAAAGATCGAGGCAAAGCCTGGTGCGGCGAACGTGATCGCAGCGGAGGCGCG
>Ga0187816_10000464_pt1 | contig 12276 bp, 7 predicted proteins | sample NC_wetland_sal_i_16_FD_132960 | JGI IMG/M metagenome (GOLD analysis project Ga0187816, IMG submission 132960) | Wetland sediment microbial communities from Neuse River Estuary, North Carolina, USA - SO4_1 | ecosystem: Environmental > Aquatic > Freshwater > Wetlands > Sediment | place: USA: North... | reverse complement strand
GAGACGGAACAATTTCTGCATGGTCCGCTCGCGGAGGCCGACGCGCGCGCCGCGCTCGTCGCGATTTTTGCCGGAGGGCCGGGCGACGCGCGCGCGGTGCAGGCCTTGCGCGCAGCGGGAGAATTGGGCGTACTACGCGTAATCGTCGCGGCGCGCGGCGCGGCGTCGGGAGCGCCGGCGGAGCATCGCATCGAAGTCCCTGCGGTCGCCGAATGGATTTCGCCGGTCGTGCAGGTCGTGCCGCTGCAATTCTTCGCTTATTACGCCGCGCTGGAGCGCCGCGCCAATCCCGACACCGGTCGCGAAGACCAGCCGGCGCACGCCCGCGCCCGAGCGCACTACAAATTCTAGCCTGACTTACGCGGGCGCAGTATTCTCTTACCGAGCTCACACTGCGCATCCCAACTGTTAGGGACACGACTTCTCGTGAACTTGCCGAACTTCAAGACGCTGACGTTTGACTGCTACGGCACGCTGGTGGATTGGGAGGCCGGCATCCTGGGGGTGTTGCGCCCGTGGGCCGGGCGTGCGGGGATCGCCGCCGGAGACGAAGAGTTGCTCGCCGCGTTCGCCGACGCGGAGACGCGCGTGCAGCAGGCCATGCCGCGCGCGCTCTATCCCGACGTTCTGCGCGGCGTGCACGCGCGCATCGCGGCGCATTGGGGCAAGCCCGCCGACGCGAGCGACGCGGACGCGCTGGCCGAATCGGTAGGCGACTGGCCCGCGTTTGCGGACAGTCCGGCGGCGCTCGCACGGCTGAAGCGGCACCACAAGCTCGTCATCGTATCCAACATTGACCGCGCATCGTTTGCGCACTCGCAGAAAAAACTGGGCGTGGAATTTGACGCCGTGGTCACGGCCGAAGAGGTGGGCGCGTACAAGCCGGACCTGCGGATGTTCCGGCGCGCGCTCGAAGTCGTGGGAGCATGGGGCGTGACGCCGCGGCAGGTGCTGCACGTGGCGCAGAGCCTCTACCACGATCACGTGCCGGCGAAAGCGCTGGGCCTGGCGACCGTGTGGGTCAACCGCCGCAGCGGCCGCTCAGGAGGCGGAGCCGCGCCCGCGCCTTCGACGCCGGTCCAGCCGGATCTCGAAGTCCCGACGCTGGCCGCGCTCGCCGCACTGGAAAAATAGCCGCGTTCACTTGAGGCGCGGCTAGTTGTTGCCGGCGGGCGCGGCCAGTTCGCCGCCCGTGGGCTTTTCGGAGTACCACCAGAACGGCGCCAGCTTTTTCTCCGCCGGCCAGACTTCGTTCAGCGTGTCGCCTTCGAAAATTTCGCCGTTTTTCATCACCCACTTGATCGTGTTCGTGTTGTGGATGTCGTCAAGCGGATTCTTCTGGAGGATCACCAGATCGGCCAGTTTGCCGGGCTCGATGCTGCCAACATCCTGCGCGACGCCGATGATGTGCGCGCTGTTGATGGTCGCCGTGCGCAGGACTTCCATGGGCGTGGCGCCGCCCGAGGCGAGATTCCACATCTCCCAGTGATAGGCGAGGCCCTGAAATTCGCCGCGGCTGCCGATGCCGATGTAGCCGCCCGCGCGGAGAATCTTTGCAGCCTGCGCGGCGAATTGCGGAAACGCGAACTCCTGTTTGCGGAACCAGAAGCCCCGCCGCTCGGTCTTGGCATCGAGCACGTTGTGCGGCGTGAAGTGCTGCACCTTCGGGTCGTCGTGGACCTCGGTGTACATGTAGTAGTAGTTCTCGGCCCACGGGCCGCCGTACTGCACGATGAGCGTCGGCGTGTACGCGGTGAGCGACTGCGCGGCGAGCTGCACGACATCTTTGTACAGCGGCGTGTAGGAAAGAGTGTGCTCGTTGCCGTGCATGCCGTCGATGAAGTGCGTCAAGTCCATCTTGACGTCGAGGCCGCCCTCGGTGGTGGGCATCATGCCCAGTTCCTTGCTGGCCTCGACCATCCACTGGCGTACTTTGCGGTTGCCGACGATGTAACTCTTGATGTTCGGCGTGTGGTAATAATTTTTGTAGCGCGCGAGCACGTCTTTCAATTCGTCGAGCGACTGGAAATGGTTGTTGGAGAAAACGCCGGGGCCGGTGGAGAACGCGCGCAGGCCGAGCAGTTCACCGGCATCCACCAAATCCTGATACGCGAACATGTCGTTCGTGCTCGTCTGGACATCCAGCCCCGTCGTGACGCCATAGGCGAGGTTGGTCATAAAGCTCCAGTTCTGCAGATCGAGCACGCCGCGCTTGATCTCGGTCCAGTGGGCGTGCGTATCGCAGAAGCCGGGGACAATGGTCATGCCCTTTACGTCGAAAACTTTCGAGCCGGCCGGCGTGGTCTTGCCGCGCGGGCCGACCGACGTGATGCGGTTGTCGGTGACGATGATGTCGGCGTCCTTGATGACTTCGTCGCCCTTCATGGTGATGACTGTCGCACCGCGCAGCACGACGGTCCCTTTCGGCGTGGAGCGCGGCACTTCGACCGGAGCGGAGTATTCCTGGGCGCTCGATTCGCGCAGCTTCGCGGCGGGACGCGAGGCGGGCGGCGCCTCCACTCCATCGCTGCCCTCGCCCCTGCCTCCGCCGCCTTCGGCGCGCGCCGGCATGTCGAGCGAGATCGAATCGGTTTTTTCGCGCAGGAAACTCGCGCCGATGGCCCAGGTAATCGTCTTGCCGTCATCGGCCCAGTTGAAGTAGTCCGCGCCGATGTCGGTGAGCTTCTTGATCGGGACGCTGGGCGTATTAACGTTTACCGTCGGGGCTTCGCCGCCGACCTCGGGCATGGCCGCGAGATAAAGCTGGTTCATCACGTGCGCGAGCACCCAGTGGCCGTCGGGACTCGCCAGGATTTCGTCGGCTTCGATTGGCTCCTCCGCGCCGTAGGTGCCCGTGCCGGTGACGTGCAGGTGAGTGCGGCGGTCCGTGCCGTCCCAGCGCACGGAAATCAGACCTTCATTCCCGCGGAGGTAAATCCGCTCGGGATCGTGCGTGAAATGCGGGTGGCTGAGTCCGCGCGCGGGAAGAATTTCATGGGCGTCGCCGCCATCGGAGGAAATCCAGATGAGCGATTCGTTGACGGTCTGCAAATCCTCGCGCTCTTCGGCGGGGCTGCGCAGCGCGACGATGCGCTTGCCATCAGGCGACCAAACCGGATCGCTGTAAAACTCCTGCGGGACGGTGGTCAGCTCCTGCGGCGAGCCGCCGCCAGCCGGGATCTTCCAGATGCCGCCGCGACCGTTGTCCCAGGTGACGTAAGCGATCCATTGGCCGTCGGGCGACCAGACTGGCTCATACTCACGCGCATTGCCGGAGGTGAGACGCCGCGGCGCGCCCTGGCAAGGCGACACGCAACTTGCGGGCAAATCCATGATGTACAAGTGCGTGAGCGCCGAGAAAACGACGCGCGAGCCGTCGGGCGATTGCTCCGGCGATTGAATCAGCCGCGCGCGCACCGGGCCCTGCTCGACGCGATACGGTGAATCCAGCCGCGGCCCGATGTCCTGTACGACGTGCGCGCTGAATGGAATGACTGGATCGGCGCCGCTGGCGACATCAAGCTTGCGAATTTTCCCGCCGTAGGTGACCAGCAGCGATTTGCCGTCGGGGAAAAATGCGTAGCCGGGCATCAGGTCCATTGTCGCGCGCGATTCCTGATCGTCCCGCGTGACCGGATACTTCAGCCAGCGGTCCTCGCCGGTCTTGAGATTGCGGATGCGCAGGCCGGTCTGGGTTTCGTAGCGCGTGGCGTAGACCATGCTGTTTCCGTCCGGCGAAATCACGGGCCGCATGGCGCTGCCTTCGGCCTGCGTGAGCGTGTCGTCTTCGCCGGTGACGCGGTCGTGGCGCATGATCTGCCAGAGCGGAAACATCGCGTTGTACTGGAAACCGTTGAGCTTGCGCGAGAAATAGAGGTAGCGGCCGTCGGGCGAATACGCCGCGCCGATGGAATTGGGCCGCGGCGCTTGATTTCCACCGCGGCCGCCCGCAGGCGCCGCAGCTCCGGCCGGGCGCCCGCGCGTGAGCTGCACGCCCGAGCCGCCGTGAATGTTGTACATCCACAGCTCGTAGACGCGCAGAGGCCAGGTGGTGCGCGCAGCGGTGACGTACTGGCCGTCGGAAGTCCAGACGGGCGAGGCGAATTCGTAGTCCTGGTCGCGCGAGAGCTGTTTCGGCTCGGTCCCGTCGGACTTCATGATCCACAGATTTTCGCCGCCGCTGCGGTCGGAGATGAACGCAATCCATTTTCCGTCGGGCGAAAATTTCGGCTGGCTGTCGAACGCCATGCCCGTCGCGATTGGCTTGGCGTCGCCGCCGGAAACCGGCAGCGTGTAGATGTCGCCGAGCATGTCGAAGACGATCGTTTGGGCGTCGGGCGAAATGTCCACGGACATCCACGTGCCTTCGTTCGTGGTGAACTCGACTTTGCGCTCGGGCTTGAGCGTGAGCGTTTCCTGAGCGCCGCCGCGGCGGCCTTGCGCGCGCGTCGCCGCCCGGCGCAATGCGGGAAGGACGACCAACGCGGCGGCGGCGAAAATTGCGCACTTCAACGCAGAAGATTTCCGTGTGGACATTTGTCACCCCTTCGGCAAACCGGGCGGATTATACGCGCGAGCCCTGTGGGAAAAAAGACCGGGGCTGGCGAAGAGCCAGCCCCGGTGGTTGCGTTGATGTGAGCTGCGCGATGAAGCTAGCCGCGGCCGCGGCGGCCGCCGCCGGGTCCCGCGGGCGCAGGCACGATGTGCGGAATGCCGGCGTCGTTCATCAGCTTGTTGAAGTTGGGCAGGTCCTGGGTGACGAGTTTCTGCACCTTCGGCTGCACGTCGGCCAGCGCTTTAGTCACGGCGTCGAGCTCGGCAAGCTCATCGGGCGTCGGCGCAAGCGTCATGCCCTGCAGCGAGCCGTAGACTTGGCCGATGCGTTGCGTGAGCGTCGGCGGATGATAGACGAGCGCAGGCCCCGCGCCGCCTTGCTCGCCGCCCACTTCCGGTGCAATGACGAACACGCCTGAAACATCGTTGACGTTTTTCGAGAATTCGTCGGCGGCTTTCTGAACGTTTTCCGGAATTTTCGACTCCCCGGGCCGCTTCCACGAAGCCATGGCGGCGTCGAGTGCCGTCTTCAGTTCGGTGATCTCGCGCTGGGCGCGGTTGGCATCGCGCGACAGCTCGTATCCCTTCATGATCGCGTCGTGCCGCTTGGTGCGATCGGCGTCTGAGATCTGAATGTGCGGATCTTCGCTGACCTGGACGGTCTTGGTCTGCGAATCCGAACCAAGAGAAACTTTCACAGTGTACGTGCCGGGATCGACCAGAGGGCCGCGCCCGCCGCCGCCGAAGAATCCGCCGCCTCCCCCTCGCCCGCGACCACCCGGAGGAACCGGCGAGTCGTAGCGGAGATCCCAGGCGACTCGATTGACGCCCGCCTTGGGAACGCAGGAGATGACGCCGAGGAATTCATTAATCACCGCGGCGGGAATTCCTGCGGCTGCGGCTTCCGGAGGAATCTGCGACTCTTCGCCTCCTGGTCGCGGAGCCTGGCAGACGATCTGGCGAACGCGCTTGCCAGCCGAGTCGGAGACCTCGATGGTCACGCGCTCGTCGTTGGCGGGTGCGCTTTTCAAGTAAAAATCAATGAGCGCGCCGTACGGCGGATTGGGGCCTTCAAACGCGTGCGTGCCGAATCCGAAGCCGCCGCCTCCGCCGCCGCCCTGAACGCGGAATTCTGTGGTGGGGCGAATGTCAAAGATCGTCAGGTTCGAGGCCAGCACCTGTGCGTTGAGCCCCTGGAGGGGCGTGATGTCGTCGAGAATCCAGATCGAGCGCCCGTGCGTGCCGACGATCATGTCGTCATACTTCGGATGGATGAGGATGTCATCCACGGGCACGGTCGGCAGATTCATGTTGAGGCGGGCCCAGTTGGCGCCGCGGTCGTAGGAAATGAAAAGGCCGCGCTCGGTGCCCGCGTAAAGAATGTTCTGCATTTTGGGATCTTCGCGGACCACGTGAACGGTGCCGTCTTTGGGCAGGATGCCGCTGGAGATGGCCTTCCAGGTCTGGCCATAATCGGTGGTCATGAAGATGTAAATGTTGAAGTCGCCCATGCGATGGCCGTCGAAGGCGGCAAAGGCCGTGCCCTCAGCGTACTTGGAAGGGACGACGCGATTGACGTAGGTGCCCTTGGGCACGCCGGGAACACGGCTGGCGACGTTGGTCCAATTCTTGCCGCCATCGCGCGTGACCTGCAAGTTGCCATCGTCGGTGCCCACGTAGATGACGTCCGGGTTGAGCGGCGAGAGGCCGATGACCGTGATGCACGGCCACCACTCGACGCCGTCTTCGCGCGACAGCTCATTCTTGTCCGGGAGTTGCCCGAAGATTTTCATCTCGCGGCGGTTGGCGTTGGTGGTCAGGTCCGGGCCGAGCTTGACCCAGTGGTCGCCCTGATCGGTGGACTTGAACAGGAAATTTCCGCCGTAATAAATGGTCTTGTGGTCCTGCGGCGAAATCTCGATCGGGGAATTCCACTGGAAACGGTAGGGACCTTCGCCTTCGGCTTCGCGCGGGCGAATGCTCTTCGATTCATTCGTCTCCAAATTGCGGCGGGAAAGTGAGCCGTCCTGCGATTCGGCGTAATCGATATTGGGATCGACCGCATCGAGGCGGTTGTAGAAACCGTCGCCGCCGCCCACGGTGTACCACTGATCGTTGGTGATGTTGCCCTTGAGCGAGCGCGACGGTCCGCACCAGCTTCCGTTGTCCTGCAAACCGCCGCAAACGGTGTAGGGGTCCTTGTTATCGGCGGTGACTTCGTAGAACTGGCCAATGGCGACAATGTTGTCGTGGTCCCAGGTGTGACCCATGTCGTGCGTCAAGTAAATGCCGCCGTCGACGCCGACGATCATGTGGTTCGAATCGCGCGGGTCAATCCACATGCCGTGGTAATCGCTGTGCACACCCTGGCCGCGGACGGTGGTGAAGGTTTTTCCGCCGTCCTCGGAAAATTCCAGAGGAGCGCCGGGTACCCATATGCGCAAATCGTTGTTGGGGTCCACCACCATCAGGCCGAAGTAGGACGGGCGCGGATCGGTGTCGCTCATCTTGGTCCACGTTTCGCCCTTGTCCTCGCTGCGGAAGATGCCGCCCTTGAGCGACTGAACGCGCGCGTAAACGATGTTGGAGTTGCGGCGGTAGACGGCCAGCCCGATGCGACCGACTTCGCTGCGGTCGGCGTAGGGCAAGCCTTCGGTCAAGCGCCGCCACGTCGCGCCGCCGTCTGTCGTCTTGTAAATACCGCCTTCGCGTCCGCCGCCGTTAAATCCGAACACCGTGCGGCGGCGCTTGTAGGCGGCCGCGTAAACCGTGTTGGGGCTTTGCGGGTCAATGACGACGTCGGTCACGCCCGTGTCTTCGTCAATGAACAAGGACTGCGTCCAGGTCCTTCCGCCGTCCGTCGTCTTGTAAAGGCCGCGCTCCTTGTTCGGTCCCCACAGATTGCCGAGCGCCGCGACGTACGCCGTGTTCGGATCGTGCGGGTGGATGGCCACGCGCCCGATGGACGACGTGTTCTCCAGCCCCAGGAATTGCCACGAATGCCCCGCATCTGTGGATCTGTAAACGCCGGCGCCCCACGAGGCGCTCTGTCGATTGTTGGCCTCGCCGGTGCCGACGTAAAGCACCGACGGGTCCGAGGGCGCGACGCTGATGGCGCCGATCGAGCCGGTGGTCTCATGATCGAAGATGGGAGTCCAGGTTGTGCCGCCGTTGACCGTCTTGAAGACACCGCCGGCAGCGGTGCCAACGTAAATGACGTCGGGATTGCTTTCGACGACGGCGTAATCGTCAATGCGGCCGCCCATCGTCGCCGGGCCGATGTTGCGGAACTCCAAATTCTTCAGCACGCCGCCCGCATCGGGCTCTGCAAGCGCCGGCGCCGGGGGTGGCTCGGCCGATGCACGCGCGCTCCGGGCCCGCGAATAGGCGGACACTGCGGCAATGCCGAGCATCACCACGGCCCCCACCCACAATTTTTCGCCCACACTCTTTCGAGTCATTGGAGTACCTCGTCAAAAAGATTGCGGTTCACTGGTTCGGCCGGAGAATTCCCGAAGATTTGCGGCCAGACACACTCGCGAAGATCCTGGGCGTCTCCGACTACTAGCACCGACGTAGAGGCCGCGCGCGCGGTTTCAACAGCTTCTCAGACGCCGAGGTCGGGGATGTTTTCGAGCGCGTCGTTGAATCGGTTGGTGAAATTGGCCATGCAGACCACCAGCGTGAGCTCGACGATCTGGCCTTCGTCGTAAAAGGCGCGCAGTTCGGCGAGTTGCTCGCCGCGGATCGCCGCGGCGCCGCGCGTGACGCGGTCGGCGAAAAGGATCGTGGCCTTCTCTTTTTCGTCGAACAGCGGGCTGCGATGGTAATACGTCAGAGCGTCAATCTGCTCCTTGGTGATCCCGGCCTTTTTCCCCGAGGCGCTGTGCGCGCGGAAGCAGTATTCGCATCCATTGATGAGCGACGCCTTCAAGTAGGCGAGCTCTTTGTAGCGCGCTTCGATGGTGCCTTGATTGAAAATTGTGGAGTAGAGCGGCAGAAACGTCTTCAGCACGTCGGGGCGATGCGCCATGGCCGCGAAGATGTTGGGCACCTTGCCGGACCGGGCGATGAGCGCTTCGTAAGTTTCATGCACGCTTGGGGCGGCTTGTTCTTTCGTGAGCGGAGCGACGACTCCCATGGTGAGCCTCCTGTGTGCCTCGCGAGACGGCTGCGCCAGTGTACAACACCCCAGGGCTTGGATGTGGCGCCGGGGCTGCGGAGGATTCCGCATTCATTGCGCGCCATGCGCCGTGCTATACTTACACCCCCTCGCGGCGCACGGCGCAAGCCGTACGGGCGGGGTTGGGGTAGGATGAAGTCGCCGCCCGCAAATCCAGGGGGATGCCGGGCGAGCCGGTAGTTTTCGGAGGTGGGTTTATCGCGGAACGCAGCTTCCGGCCGAGTGACCGCACACGGGTGAATGATCGCATCCGGGCGCGTGAAATCCGAGTCGTGGATGAAGAGGGCGGGCAGTTGGGCGTGATGCAGCCGTTTGAAGCGCTCAAGCTGGCCCGCGAGCGGGGCCTCGATCTGGTGGAAATTTCGCCGACCGCGGACCCGCCGGTGTGCAAGATCACCGACTACGGAAAGTACCTCTACCAGACCAACAAGAAAGCGCACGAGCAGCGCAAGCACCAAAAAGGCTCGCAGCTCAAAGAGGTAAAATTTCGTCCGGCCACGGCCGAGCACGACTACCAAGTGCGCAAGAACCAGATCATCCGGTTCCTGGGCGACGGGCACAAAGTCAAGGCCATGATTTTTCATCGCGGGCGCGAGATGGCCCACCAGGAAGTGGGCCGCGCGAAGATGACGCGGCTGTTACAGGACATCGGAGAGTACGCGCTCGTGGAGCTCGGCCCGCGCATGGAAGCCAATATCCTGATGGCCCTGCTGGCGCCCAAACGCGGCGGCGGGCCGTCCAAGCCGGCGGCGCCGGCAACACAAAGCCCGGGCTAGGCCCGCCTGCCGGACGGCGGGCAGGCCTGAGAGCTGGAACGCGAGACTTTGAGGGGATCGTTTGTGGCCAAAAAACAGAAACTCAAAACGCATCGCGGCGCCGCCAAGAGGTTCAAGATCACGGCGGGCGGAAAAATCCTGCGCATGCATTCCGGCAAGCGCCACCTGCTGGGCACCAAGAAGGCGAACCGCATGCGCCGCATCAAGAAGCTGACGCTAGTTCACGCAGCCGACGCGCCGCACGTCCGGAGAATGCTGCCGTACGGCTAACGCCGTTTGGCGGCGCGCATTTCGTCTCAATTTGATTTTTTTGCCGTGCCAGGCAGAGCGCAACCCGCGACGGCGGGCCTGCCGGCCGGCGTCCCGGTGAAAACCAGGACATCGCTCCCGCGAAATTTGCGGTGAGCCATCCAACACGCCGTGGAGACGCACTCGCCTCGTAATCGTTTGCGCGTTCCCGTGCGCGGGGATGGCAGCGAAGATTCGCGGCGGAGCGGCTCCCCGCAGGAGAGTACGCAATGGCTCGAGTCAAACGTGGCACCAAGCGCCGCGCGCGCCGCAAGAAGTATCTGAAGCGCACCAAGGGATTTTTCCTCACCAAGTCCAAGCTCTACCAGTCCGCGCAGGAGGCGGTGAATCGCGCCGAGCGCTACTCCTACCGCGACCGCCACAACAAGAAGCGCCAGTTCCGCCGCTTGTGGATCCAGCGCGTCGGGGCGGCAGCGCGCAACGCAGGGATGACGTACAGCCAGTTGATTCACGGATTGAAATCCGCCGGCGTGGAGATTGACCGCAAGATCCTCGCGGAGTTGGCCGTGAAGGACGCGGCGGGGTTTGCGCAGCTCGCCGCGCAGGCCAAGCACCATCTCACAGCGCCCGCAAAAGCGTAGGCGTAACCTCGACACGCTTGCCGCAGTACGCGCGACGAGTCGCCGGCAAGATGCCGGCGCTACCTCATTTACTCATAGCGCAGCGCGATGAGCGGATCGACGCGCGTGGCGCGGCGCGCGGGAATCCAGCACGCCAGCGCGGCGATCGCAACGAGCAGCAAGGCAACGCCGGCGTAGGTGGCAGGATCGGTTGGCGTCACATCAAAAAGAAAAGTCTTCAACAGCCGCATTAGCCCGAGCGCGCCGGCCAGCCCAATCATCGCGCCCACGGCCACGAGCAGCATCCCTTGTCCAACGACCATGCGATAGATGTCGCGCCGCTGCGCGCCCAGCGCGATGCGCACGCCGATTTCCTGCGTGCGCTGCGTCACGGCGTAAGACATCACGCCATACAGCCCGACGGCAGCCAAGGCCAGCGCGAGCGCCGCAAATAGGCCGAGCAAAGTCGTGCGCAGGTGCGGCGTGGAGACGGCATCGTCGAGCCATTGCTCGCCAGTGGCGATGGTGGCGATGGGCTGGTCCTTGTCCACCGCGTACACCTGGCTGCGCAGCGCGCTGGCCATTTGCAAGGGATCGCCTTCGGTGCGAACGAAAACCGTCATGCCGTTCCAGTCTACCTGCGCGCACGGGTCGTACTCGGTTGGCGTGCCCGGGCTGTCCAGACCGTCGTCCTTGACGTCGCCGACGACGCCGACCACTTCGCGCCAGCGAGGGCTGTTTGGTTTGCCTCCGACTCCGAAAGCAATCAGCTGGCCGATGGGGTTCTTCTCCTTGAAAAATCGTCGCGCCAGCGTCTGGCTGATGATGGCCACCGGCGGCGAAGTAGCCGTGTCCGCGTCCGTGAAAAACCGGCCTTGCAGAAGCGGAATTCCTGCGGCACGGAAATAATCCGGACTGACCGAGTAATAGCTGGCCGAGGGCTGCTGCGACGGAGCCAGCGCGGCGAGGTCTTTGGTCATGAAAGAAAAATCCAGGCCGGCGCCGCGAAGCGGGTTGGACGTGGCCAGCCCTGCGGCACGGACTCCGGGCAGCGCCCGCACTTTTTCCGTCAACTGTTTGTAGAACTGCACGACCAGCGGATCCGGCCCGTATTTCGCCTGGGGAAGATTGATGACGGCAGTGAGCAGGTTTTGCGGATCCATGCCGGAATCCACCCGCTGTAGACGCTCGAAGCTCTTCAGCAGCAGCCCCGCGCCAGTGAGCAAAACGATGGCGAGGGTGACCTCGATGACCATGAGCGCGCTGCGCACTCGGTGCCGCACGCGCCCGCCGCCCGAACTGCGCCCTGCTTCCTTGAGCGTTTCGGCCAGCGCCATCCGTGCGGTTTGCAGGGCGGGGACCAGGCCAGACAGGAGCCCGGCCAGAAATGCCAGCCCCATGGTGAAGCCGAGCACGGCGAAATCCAGCTCCACAGAATCCGATCGCGGCAAATTTCCCGGCGGGAGGTTTCGCAACGCGCGAATTCCCCACTCGGCAAGCAACAAACCCAGCGCGCCGCCGATCAAGCTCAGCACGAGGCTTTCGGTCAAGAGTTGCCGCGCGATGCGACCTGGACCGGCGCCGAGAGAGGTGCGGATGGCAATCTCTTTTCCGCGGGCAGCGGCGCGCGCCAGAAGCAGGTTGGCCACGTTGGCGCAGGCAATCAATAGCACAAAGCCGACCGCGCCGAGAAGCACGAGCAGCGTGCGCCGGATGTTTCCGATCACGCTGGCGTTGAGCGAAACCACCAGCGCGCTCCATCCTTCGTTCGACCGCGGGTATTGCTTCGCCAGACGGCCGGAGATGCTTGCCATTTCATCTTGCGCCTGTGCCATGCTCACTCCGGGTTTGAGCCGCGCGAGCACGCCGATGTAATGCGCGCCTCTCGCGGTGG
>Ga0187816_10000462_pt1 | contig 12292 bp, 14 predicted proteins | sample NC_wetland_sal_i_16_FD_132960 | JGI IMG/M metagenome (GOLD analysis project Ga0187816, IMG submission 132960) | Wetland sediment microbial communities from Neuse River Estuary, North Carolina, USA - SO4_1 | ecosystem: Environmental > Aquatic > Freshwater > Wetlands > Sediment | place: USA... | reverse complement strand
GGCGGAGTGCGAGGAAGCGGCGGGTGACGGGCACAGGGAACGCCGAAATCCTGCTCGCAGCCACAAACCCGCCAAGAAAAACGGCCAGTAAAGACCGTTGGCCTTACTTTGGGGGGAGGAGCTGGTCGAGCGCCGCGCGCAGTTCCAGAATCCTGCGTTTCCGGCACTGATAGGCGTTCACTTCGTCCGTGGTAAGGTCGTTGAAGTTCCGGCCGACGATGGCTGCCACTTGCTGATCGAGCAAGTGGAGAAGTTCCCGCGCAATTTGCTCAAACTCAGTGGAACCCATACACATCCATTGGATATCAGTTAGGGGAGGAGCGCAGTGAGAAATGGTGCTCATGCGAGTGACCCTGCTCACAACGTGCTGGATCAATCAAAATGAAATTTCACACCGAATACATCACTGTCCACACCAAGACCAAACGCGCGTACGTACGGATCACACCGCAAGTCGAAGCGGCCCTGGAAAAGTCGGGAATCAAGGACGGCATGATCCTGGTCTCCGCCATGCACATCACGGCCGGGGTCTACGTCAACGACAACGAGAGTGGACTGATCGAAGACATCGACCAGTGGCTGGAGAAGCTCGCCCCCTTCAACCGCAACTATCATCACCACCAGACGGGCGAAGATAACGGCGACGCGCATTTGAAATCACTGCTCGTGCACCACGAAGTGATTGTGCCCGTCACCAAAGGACGGCTCGACTTCGGAACCTGGCAGCAAATTTTTTACGCCGAGTTCGACGGCCAGCGCGACAAAAGAATCTTGATTAAAGTCATGGGAGAATAGTCGGCTTGGTTTATCCTCTTAGTTCGCGGATCAAGGAGAAACAACCCAGCTCGCGGCGCGAGCAAGGTCAGAGGTGAGAAGTCAGATTGCAGAGGTTAATTCAGATCTGTGAATAGGGCTTTTCACTTCTGCAATCAGACCGCTTACCTCTGACCTTGTTTCAAGACCAATTTTGCATGACCCTATACCAGGAGCCGGACAACATGAGCGAAGAACTGCACGAATTGCACGAGCACGCCGAGCACGCCCGGGAGCATCCCGATCTCGCGCCCATCACCATTACCATGGCCGTGCTGGCGGTTTTGGTGGCAACCGTGTCGCTGCTCGGCCATCGAACCCACACCGAAGAAGTGATTTTGCAGAACAAGGTCACCGACCAGTGGAGCTACTACCAGGCCAAGAACATCCGCCTTCATACCGACCAATTGTTCGCCGATCTGGCGGGCATCGTCACTTCCAAGGACGCCGAAGCTTCCGCCAAGCTGCAGGAAAAGGTTCGCACCGAAGCCGACCGCTACAAAGACGAAAAGAAAGAGATTGAGACCAAAGCCCACGAACTCGAGCAGGATTTCGCGCTCACCCACCGCAAAGCCGACCGCTTCGATTTGGGCGAAGTATTCCTGGAGATTGCCCTGGTAATCACGTCGATAACACTCCTATCTGGCCGGCGCATCTATTGGCATTTGGGCCTGGTAATGGCGGCGGGGGGCATTGTAATCGCCTGCTCCGCCTGGCTTGTGCACTAGGTCGGGCTCAACATCCCTGCAAGGCCTGCCGTTGCAAACACTTCCGGTCGTGCGCTACAACCACGCCCGGTGTTTTTGGGTCACCTTGGAAAGTGACCCGCATCACCGCAGTGTTTCGCATCATTGTTGAAACTTACCTCAGTGCGGCAGGAAACGCGGTGAATCGCCACACAGTGATTCATTGCGTTGCGGTGGTGCTGAAAATAGCAACAGGTTACCTTCGGCCACCGCTCTCCCCCGCCAACTTACTTGAGAGGAAAACGTAATCATGAAAACCACCAAAATCGCGGCGCTTGTACTCACGATCGCGGTCGCTCTGTTCATTCTTATTCCGAGTCTCTCCTGGGCCGACGACGGCGCCACTCTGTACAAGGCGAAATGCGCCGCGTGTCATGGTGCGGATGCCGCCGGCAAGCCCGCAATGAAGGCTCCGAGCCTGATCGGAAAGTCCGAAGCCGACGTAACCAAGGGCATTGCCGAAACAGCGAAGCATCCGGCTCCCGTGAAGGCCCTGGCCGCTGACGACGCGAAAGCGATCGCGACCTACCTGAAGGGATTGAAGTAGCTCGTATCGGCTGTTCTGCTGTGGCTTCCGTGCCGGCCACGTTTCTTCCCCAGCGGCAGCGGAAGTCAGCGGAGGTGCGCGGATGCCGGGGTCCGGTCGAACTGGACTCGTCGCTACGATTGTCGGCTGCTCCCCGAACCTGGCTCAGCGCCGAGCCCCCTCCGCATTGCGATACGGAACAGCCCGCCCGGGTTCTGCCAATCGCGTGGAACCCGGGCGATTGTTTGAAACAAGAGCGTTTGAAACCAGAACTTTAGGCACACGAACTGGCCCGATGCTGAGCCCGTTCTTGCTGGCCACTTCGCCACAGCCATCACGCCCGCGCACCCGCCTTTGGCGCACGCGGACAGTCCTGTCCCGGAGTGGCCCGGAGATCAATACATGAGTAAGGCCATTCTGTATGACGCTACGATGTGTATCGGCTGCAAGCAGTGCGAAAGCGCCTGTGCGCAGCAGAACAAACTACCGTACGACGACGCGGTCGCCGCGGAGTCAGTGCAATCGGCACATAAATACACCGTCGTCCTGACCAAGGACGACAAGTTCATGCGCCGCCTCTGCATGCACTGTGAGCATCCCGCCTGCGCGTCGGTTTGCCCGGTGGGCGCCCTCCATAAGACCAAGGAAGGCCCGGTCGCCTACGACGTTTGGAAGTGCATTGGTTGCCGGTATTGCATGGCGGCGTGCGCATTTAACCAGCCGAAGTACGAATGGCAGTCGCTCAATCCGCGGGTCCGCAAATGCGTGATGTGCCCGGACCGCGTGGTTGCCGGCAAGCAGACGGCATGTGCCGAGATTTGTCCCACAGGCGCCACCAAGTTTGGGGAGCGCGATGACCTGATTAAGGAAGCACAGGACCGGATCCGTCAGAATCCATCGAACTACAAACCTCGTATTTATGGCCTGAACGAAGTCGGTGGAACCTGTGTCCTCATTCTCTCCAGCATGAATGTTGAAGAGTACGGTTATCCCGCGTCGGCCAGAATCGGTGAAACGCCGATGCCGGAATTCACCGGCCGCGTGATGGAGAAGATTCCGGACTTTGTCCCGGTGTGGACGTTGGTCTTGGGCGGAATTTATTGGGTCTCGCATCGCCGAGAGGAAGTAGCCGCTGCGGAAGCAGAACATAAGAATGGGAGCGCACGATGAAGTTCAAGCTGACTTTTTGGAGAGCGGTATTCATTGTGATCATGGGCCTGGGCCTCTATTCCACATTTATCCGCTTTTTCTATGGCCTGGGCGCAGTTTCCAACATGAGTGACCAGTTTCCCTGGGGGCTTTGGATCGGCTTCGACCTGCTCTGCGGCGTCATGCTGGCGGCCGGCGGTTTCTGCATGGTGGGCGCAGTCTACCTGTTCAACGTCGAGCGCCTGCACAGTGTTGTCCGTCCTGCGGTGTTGACGGCCTTCCTGGGCTACGTCCTTTTCATCGTTGGACTGTTGTTCGACTTGGGCCGCCCCTGGTACATCTGGCACCAGCTCATCTACATGAACCCGCACTCGGTCATGTTCGAGGTCGGCATCTGCGTGATGTCCTACACCACCGTGCTGTTCTTCGAATTCCTTCCCAACGTATTCGAGCGCTTCAATCTGCAGGCTCCCATCAAGTGGATTAAGAAGATCTACCCCGTGCTGATCATCCTGGGCATCCTGCTCTCCACTCTGCACCAGAGTTCGCTCGGATCTCTCTATCTGATTATGCCGAGCAAGCTGCATCCGTTCTGGTATACGCCGGCGCTCCCGTTCCTTTTCTTTGGTTCCGCGATTGCCGTTGGTTTGGCCATGACCATTTTCGAGTCCACGCAGAGCGCGAAAGCCTTCGGCCGCAACCTTGAACTTCCGGTTCTGGTCGAACTGGGGGGCGCTTTGCTGATCGCCCTCTGGGTCAACGCCTTGCTGCGTTTCCAGGACTACTTCCACCGCGGCCTGCTAGGCCAGATCGTCAAACCCAGCTACGAAGCGTACTTCCTGTGGCTCGAACTGGCGCTGGCCTTTGTAATTCCGATCACCATGCTCAGCTTCAAGAAGGTCAGGCTATCGCCCGGCGGTCTGTATCTGGCCTCCGTGTGCACGGTGCTGGGATTCATCACCAATCGCCTCAATATTGCTCTCATCGGCTTTGAGACTTACGTTGGGCACCACTACGTGCCGAAATGGACGGAGTTCATGGTGACCCTCATGATTGTCGCGGCCGGCTTCTTCCTGTTCGGATTAGCCGTGATGTATCTGCCGATCTTTCCCGATGTACGAGTTCGAGCAAAGGAGCATTTGCAAACCGAGACCGCGCCCGTGGTTGCTACAGCGGTGTTAGGACATGCGGGAGACTGATAAAAAACCGGCCATTAGCATGTTGGACCGCGTTCGCTACGGCCTTGGAACCAAGCTCATCCTCTTGCTTCTGAGTGCCATGCTGGTGACCTTTGGGCTTCTCGGGTATTTGACCATCCGGCTGCAGCGCCAGCACCTCGAGGCCGCAACCCTGCTGAGCGCCGAGCGCATCACCAACATCATCCGCCGCAATACTTCGGACTACATGCTGCGCAACGATCGCGACGGCCTGCACCATGCCATTTCCGCCATGGCCAGCGAGCCGGGTGTAATTCGCCTGCGCGTCTTCGATCGTCAGGGCCACATCAGTTACTCCTCTGATCCTTCGGAAATCAACCGCGCCGTCGATAAGGACGCGGAAGCCTGCTACGGCTGCCACGCCCACCAGCAGACGCTAACTCACTTGGACCGTCCCGATCGCTTTCGCGTCTACCGCGCCCAGGGACAGCGTGTGCTCGCCATCATCAGCCCGATTGAAAATCAGCCCGAGTGCTCCAACGCCGCCTGCCACGCGCATCCGGAGAGCCAGCAGATTCTAGGCGTACTAGATACCCACCTCTCCCTTGCCCGCACCGACCAGCAACTGGCGGAAGCCTCCTGGAGAATGCTGGCCTGCGACGCGCTGGCCATGGCGGCCATTGCCTTCCTAAGCTTCGTTTTTATTCGCCGGGTGGTGGATCGACCCTTGAAGGCACTCCAGGCCGGAACGCAGAAGTTAAGCGCGGGCGCGCTCGGCTACCAGATCGAGATCCACTCAAAAGATCAGATCGGAGATCTCGCCGAGTCCTTTAACCTCATGAGCCTGCAGTTGCGGGCCGCCAATGAGCAGTTGGTCTCCTGGGGCCGCACCCTCGAGGACCGCGTCGAACAAAAAACTCGCGAGCTGCGCCGCGCCCACGATGAAGTGCTGCACGTGGAAACCATGGCCTCCGTCGGCAAGATGGCCGCCGTCGTCGCCCACGAGATCAACAATCCGCTTTCCGGCATTCTCACCTACTCCAAGCTGCTCAAGAAGTGGGTCGACAAGGATCAGGTTGGCGGCGAGAAAAAGCAGGAGGCACAGGAGTGTCTGGACTTGATCTCGTCGGAGAGCCGCCGCTGCGGCGATCTGGTGAAAAATCTCCTGACCTTTTCCCGGCAGGCGCCCATGAATGTTCAACCCACCGACATCAACCGGGTGGTGGAGCAGTGCACGATGCTGTTGCGCCCCAATCTCAAGATTGCCGCCATCGATCTGCACTCCACCCTGGCCGACGGACTCCCTCGCCTGCACTGCGACCCTTCCCAGATCGAGCAAGTGCTGCTCGCCGTCATCGTCAATGCCGTGGATGCCATGCCGAAAGGCGGCAACCTCTGGATCGATTCCCGTTTGGGCGATGACGGAAGCCACGTCGTCCTCACCGTTCGCGATGACGGCTCCGGAATCCCGCCCGAAGTTTTGCCGAAGATCTTTGAGCCCTTTGTCACCACCAAAGAGAACGGCCACGGCACCGGCCTTGGCTTGGCCGTCAGCCGCGGCATCGTGGAACGCCACAGCGGCAAAATCTCCATTGAATCCGAAGTTGGAAAAGGAACGACCGTAACGATTACGCTGCCCGTGCCAAACCGCTCTGCCCCCCCGGCAGAGCCTGCTTTGGCGGGCGCAGAGACAAAGAGGTGATTCCCTTGACGCCACAAGCAAAACTACTGATCGTGGACGACGAACTGAGCGTGCGCGACTCGCTGGCCAAATGGTTCCATGAAGAGGGCTACGAAGTCGGCACCGCCGAAGACGCCAGCGGCGCTCTCACGAAAATGGCCGAAAAGTCCTGGGATGCCGCGCTCTGTGACATCAAAATGCGAGGCACCGACGGCATCGAGCTCCAGCGCCGCATGCACGAGATCGATCCCAATCTCATTGTGATTATGATGACCGGTTACGCCTCGGTCGAAACCGCCGTCACCGCCCTCAAGAACGGCGCCTATGACTATGTCACCAAGCCGCTCGACCCCGACGAGATCGCACATCTTGTGAAGAAGGCGCTCGCTCACAAGCGCACCGAAGAGGAAAACGTGCGCCTCCGCGAAACCGTCGCCGAAGTCGCCCGCCCCGAGGACATCATCGGCGAGAGCGAAGCCATGCAGAAGGTCTTTCACGCCATCGAGACGGTCGCACCCACCGATGCCACCGTCCTCATCACCGGGGAAAGTGGCACTGGCAAAGAACTCGTCACTCGCGCCATCCACCATGCCAGCCCGCGCCGTTTCCATCCGCTGGTTGTCATCCATTGCGGCGCCCTCACCGAAACCCTCCTCGAAAGCGAGCTCTTCGGACACGAAAAAGGCGCCTTCACCGGAGCCCAATATCGCAAAAAAGGAAAGTTTGAAATTGCGGAAGGTGGAACCGTTTTCCTCGATGAAATCGGCGACATCAGCCTCAAAACTCAGACCGATCTTCTCCGCGTCCTGCAGGAGCATGAGATCGTCCGCGTGGGCAGCACCCAGCCCATCAAGGTCGACTTCCGCTGCGTGGCCGCCACCAACAGAAATCTCGAGCAGCTCATCGAGGAAGGCAAATTCCGTCCCGACCTTTTCTATCGCCTCAACGTCTTCCACATTGAGCTTCCGCCGCTGCGCGACCGCCGCGACGACATTCCGCTGCTCGTCAATCACTTCGTCCGCAAATTTTCGCTGCAGATGAATAAGAAGATCAACCGCGTCAATCCCGCGGCCATGGACCTGCTCCAGCAGCAGCCCTGGCCCGGCAACATTCGCGAACTGGAAAATGCCATCGAGCGCGCCATGGTGGTGGCGCAGGAGCCCGAGATCCGCGAGCAGGATTTCATCTTCAAAAGCCACGGCGCAGCGTCCAATGGGACGCCAAAATCACTGGAAGATATGGAAAAGGCGCACATCCTGCGGGTGCTGGAAGAATGTGGCTGGAACCAGACCCGCACCGCCGAAACGCTCGACATCGATCGGGTCACACTGCACCACAAGCTCAAGAAGTACGGTTGGAGCCGTCCCGTCGAAACGCATTAGAGGACCGGAATGGGGACATCGGAATGGGGACACCCGAATGAAGATGCTCGATCTGTTGCCGGTCGGAGACATCGATGCGCGGCTGCTGCGGACCCTGGCTCCCGCGCTCGCTGACTCCTTCCGTGTCCCTTGCCGCATTCTGGACGTGCGCCTTGATCCTCAGCTCGCCTTTCATCCCGAGCGCGGACAGCATCATTCCTCCGAACTTCTGCAAGCCATGCAGCCCTATGCCGCCGACGGCGCCTGGCGCGTGCTCGGCGTGACTGGCGCTGATCTCTACATTCCCATTTTGACTTTCGTTTTCGGCGAAGCGCAGATGGGCGGACCTTGCGCCATCGTCTCCTACCATCGCCTGCGGCAGCAGTTCTATGGTCTGCCGCACGATCCCGACCTGCTGGTGGAGCGCCTCGTCAAGGAAGCGGTCCACGAGGTCGGACACACGGTCGATCTTACGCACTGCGACGACTATTCCTGCGCCATGGCGCCGTCGCATGCGGTGGAATGGATTGACCTGAAGGACACAACTCTCTGCTCGTCCTGCCAGGCGCGCGCCCTGGACGGCGTCGGTTAAGACGAAGTGGAGGACCCGCCAGCGGCCCCGCCTTTTTGCGGAAGGCTGGCCCCCACCCTGATGATTGGCAAGACTACTTTCGCTTTCGCGCGAGTCAATTTCTTGCCTTGCCATACCTCCGATCTCGCCCGTTACGCAGCCACGGGGTGCTGAAAGCCGCCGAGACTCCGCCTGTGCCGCCGCTCAGACCGCTAACAAACCGCGCATTTGTGATTGAGATCACAATCAGTGGTGAGGATTGTCGGGCATTCGTCGCGCGCGGCAGTTCTTCGTCAATTGCAATTCGCGTCCGCCGATCCCTTGAAGCTTTGCATCAGCTAACTGGCTGTAACTGCGCATTAAGTGGTTCTTACCTCGATCAGCAGCAGTAGGCCATCAGCGTGCAACGCTTTTTGTCTCTCCCTGGCCGAAGTCAAAACGGGAGAAGACTGGACCAGCCAACAATGCTTCAGAAATGCGCCAATCCCGGATGTACCGTTCCATTTCGCTCTCTTCGCGAAGGCAAACTGTTCCTGGCCGAAACTTTCACCAACGATCTCGAGTCGAACTTCGATGGCAATCGCCGCAAGTCTCGCAAGCGCGAGCACTTCTGGCTGTGCGGCGCCTGTTCGGCCCACTTCACATTGCACTTTGATGCCACGCTGGGAATGCTGACCATTCCGCTGGTAGAGCGAGCTGCACTTCGCTCCAACGTGCCCCGGGTAGCGGTAGCCGACACCGCCTGAGAGGAATGGGATGGATTTCCTGATCACAAAACGCTTTCCTTGCTCGGTTTGTGGCCTCGTCACCGTCCGCCACGATGGCTGGTTCCTGGTGCTCGAAAACCGCTGGCTTGACCACCTCAAGATCCTCACCTGGCATCCTTTGCTGGCCCCGCAGAAGGATATCCAGAGCGCCTGCTGCCGCCAGCATCTTAAAGCTCTGATTGCCCACTGGCTGGAGCAAGCCACCCTCCGTCCTCAGGCAGACGATCTGCCGACGGCGAGCGCCGGCTACCCTGCTCGAATGGACCTCGATCTCGACCCCGACCCCCGTGGTGTCGGCCGCTTGCTCGGCGAATTGTCGGTATATCGCGAGACTTTCTCCCGCAGTTGGACAGGCTCGCCCGCAACCCTTGAATGTATTCTTGACGCCCTCATGCCCGTCCCGGATGAGAGCGACACCTGCCCAATGGAATTCCAGCTTGTTGACCCTCACCCGGGTCCTCTCATGGACTCGCCCTTCATCAAGGCGCTGGCAGATCTTCATCGGAGTCTGCCCCAAGTTTAAGACGAAGTTTGGCTCTGCCGGCGCTCCCTCCACACCTGCCAGTCTTTGTCCACCTTGTCGGCCATGGCTTGCGCGGCCTTGACCAGCCAGTTCGCTTTGCGCTTGCGCAAGTCTTTCAATATCGCCCGACGCTTCTCTTCCGTTCCCGCATGGATGTTCGCGGTCTCGCGCCCCATCGCTTCCAGCAGCCGCAGCTCTCCCCGCGCCGTCCCGAGCGCCTCCAGCTCAATCCGCGAACAGTGAGGCGATAACCGCCGGACAATCCAGTGCCCACGCAGTTGCACATAAGGATCGGGACAGCGGATCGCCCGCCGCAAAATCACCCCGTACAAAATTTCTGGCGGCGCGCTGGGATCGGCCCAGTGCGAAGCGGAAGGCGCCAGCGCCTTGGCTTCCCGCGCCACCCGTCCCCCTTTCCAGTCTGCGATGGCCACCAAACGGACGCGCCCCAGGCTTCCCAATCCCGCCACCCTCCGCACCAGCCGGTACTGGATGCCCCGCTCCGGCAGCAGGTGCTCCACCGCCTCGCGCGCGCTCTCCGGCGTCGTTCCCCGGACCAGCGGAAGCGCATCCATCTTTTGCCAGAACACGACCGGATCCCGCAGTTTGCTCTCCGCAATTGCCCGCAGCCATCCATGCTCCTCGCCCAACACAAAAGGACGTCCGCCCTGCTCCATCCCGCGCTGGTAGCCCGTCAGTATCGACTCCGCCGAGTCTTTGGGCTTCATCGTCAGCCGGCTTTCCCGGGCGGCCAGCAACGCGCTCGTGGCCAGCCTCACCAGATCCATCGTGTACGGATAAATGCATGCCTCATCAAAATCGTTGACTCCCCACACCAGCCTGCCATCCGTGTCGCGCCAGGTGCCGAAGTTCTCCACGTGCAGGTCACCCACCGACAGTAGGTGCGGAACTCGTTGCAGGTCGACGCATACTTCCTGCCAGAGCTGCAACCAGCGATAGAAGGTCGCGCGAAAAAACGAGAACTCGGATTCCACCATCCGGTCATGCTTCAGCCGCAAATCCGCATCGATGATTTGCAGGTGCAGCCCGAGCCACTCCTCGTATTTTTTTGTAGCCTTGACGATATTCATGATTGGTTAGCAACGATAGGAAGGCGCGCCGCCGCTGTCAAGGCAGCATTCGGGGGAAAAATAAACACCCGCGCCCCAGAGTATGGAGCGCGGGCAGGAGGGAGCAACCAGCAGCAAGGACCTAGTTGTAAAAGGCCGCGTTCGTTTCCAGGAACTCTTTCTTGTCCTCGGGAAGATCTTCGGCCGCAAAAATCGAGTCCGACGTGCACGCCGGCACACAGGCGCCACAATCGATGCAGCCGGCGGGATCGACATAGAGCTGCTTCACTTCTTCTACCTTCGGCTCGTCTTTCTTCGGGTGAATGCAATCGGTCGGGCACACATCGACGCAGAGATGATCCTTGATGCAGCTATCGGTGATTACGTACGCCATATTTTTAAGAGTCCTTTCCTCACTCTTCCACAACTTAATGCCTCCGCTCCGCCCGCGCGGTGACCATGATCACAGGCTCGTGTGGCCTATTGCTCACATCGCCCTGTGATCCCCGTCACAGCCGGGCCCGGCCCCAGGTTGTACAAACAGGATCATTACTAGAACCAAGGGAAGTACATAGCATTGCCCGGCCCAACCCCACGACCCCACATGCCGCCACCTGGCGGCGGGCCGGGCATTCGCTAAGCCCCAACCTCCTCCATCCGACCCTCATCAACCATGTTCCCTTCCGCCCGCGTGTTTCCAGATCGGCGCGCGGTCCATGCGTCCGGCCGCATACGGTATACTCTCAGGTTCTTCCGGACATCCTTGGCGGGCAGTTCTTTGTCTGCACGGAGCAGCTCCAGGCGGCGGGCGTGAATCTGCGTTCTGAAGAGTGTTCCGCTTTCGCCGGCAAGGGCAACGCGTCAATCTGGCACTCAGAGAAGAGGAAATCGTGCGTCTGATTCCACACGATGCAAAGTTCTTCGAGCTTTTTGCGGAGCTCTCCGGCTACCTGACTGAGGGGGCCCGGCTTCTCCGCGGCATTCTCGAAGATCCTCGCAATCTCGACATGCGCGTCGAGCAGGTCCAGGCCATCGAGCACAAGGGTGATCGCGCGACCCATGCCATCATTACCAAACTCAATCAGAGCTTCATCACCCCGTTTGACCGCGAAGACATTCACAAGCTCGCTTCCTCGCTCGATGATGTACTCGACTTCACCAATGCCGCCGCCAACCGGCTGGCCATGTACAAAATTACCGAACCTCCGCCGGCCGCCGCCGAACTCGCCGGGCTCATCGTGCTCCAGAGCGAGGAACTGGCACGCGGCGTCTCGGTGCTCGAAAAAAATGGCGCGGTCATGAAGCACTGCGAGGAAGTCAACCGTTTGGAAGACGAAGCCGACCACCTCAGCCGCAAGGCCATCGCTCACTTGTTTGAGAGCGAAAAAGATCCCATTCAGCTCATCAAGCTCAAGGAACTTTATGAGGTTCTGGAAATGGCGACCGACAAGGCCGAGGATGCCGCCAACGTGCTCGAAGCCATCCTCTTGAAAAGCGCTTAGCCTGACAGGCAGCGTGAGACTGCCGCAGTCGTCACAAAAACTTCTGGAGGCCCCACTCCCCGGTGCATACCGACGTTGTACTCGTCCTGATCACGATCCTCGTTGCCCTCATCTTCGACTTCGTGAACGGCTTTCACGATTCGGCGAATAGCATCGCCACCGTCGTTTCCACCCGCGTTCTTTCTCCCAAACTCGCTGTTTTGTGGGCCGCGGCCTTCAATTTTCTCGCAGCTTTTTTCCTCGGCACTGCCGTCGCCAAAACCATCGGCAGCGGCATGATTCGCCTCGAGTTCGTCGACCAGTACGTAGTCCTCGCGGGCCTGTTTGGTGCCATCGTCTGGGACCTTTTCACGTGGTGGTGGGGCCTGCCCACTTCTTCCTCCCATGCCCTGATCGGCGGCTACGCCGGCGCCGCCATGATGAACG
>Ga0187816_10000456_pt1 | contig 12343 bp, 9 predicted proteins | sample NC_wetland_sal_i_16_FD_132960 | JGI IMG/M metagenome (GOLD analysis project Ga0187816, IMG submission 132960) | Wetland sediment microbial communities from Neuse River Estuary, North Carolina, USA - SO4_1 | ecosystem: Environmental > Aquatic > Freshwater > Wetlands > Sediment | place: USA: North... | reverse complement strand
TGTGTGGCCCGCCGTTCCTCCTTATGTTTCCCGACGCTGTGATTGGGGAGGCGCGAGGAGGCCGACGCGGGCATACCTGTCCCCCAGACAGGGTGACCATAAAGACCCTCCCAGCCTCCTACCGCATTCCCAGGCTTAGGTTGATGTCTATTGGGCGCGACAAATCGGGATACCTGCCCCCCAGGCAGGGTGCCCCGTCTGGGGGACAGATATCCTACGCACTCGATTCGCTCGCTTGCCAACAACGATTTCATGCACCCGTTTATGACGCTCGCTCCGCTGCTTTCAGAATAGCTCGCTTTGCCATCACAGTGGCCATTTGAGCGCGATACGCTTTGGAACCGTGGATATCCTCCACCAGTTCCAGGCCATCGGCCGCATGGCTCGCTGCTGCCGCAACCGTCGCCTCATCGAGTTTCTTACCGACGAGAGCCGCCTCCACCGCACTGGCACGAGTCGGCTTCACCCCGGCCCCCGTGATCACTACGCTGGCGGACGAGCAGGTACCATCACCGCCCAGCGAAACGACCGCAGCACAACCCACCACAGCGTAGTGCGAAGCCTTGTTCGCCAGCTTCGTATACGCACTGCCAGTGCGAGCAGGTGGCATGGCGAAACGAACCTCGGTGACGATCTCACCAGGCTGCAGCGCAGTCGCAAACAGGTCTTTGAAGAAATCATCGGCCTTAATGACACGCCTGCCTTGATTGGGACCATGCACCAGTATCTCACCCTTGAGCGCCAGTACAATACCGGGCATATCGGCAGCAGGGTCAGAGTGAGCAATACTGCCTCCGATGGTACCACGATTACGCACCTGCTGATCACCGATCAGCGCCGTTCCCTCCGGCAACAACGCAAAATGCTTGTGCAGCAGATCAGACCGTTCGATCTTGCTATAGGTCGTCATCGCACCAACGGCCACCATGCCGGTATGCTCGGTGATATGGGAAAGACCGTGGATGCGACCAATGTCAACCAGGTGCGCCGGCTGCGCCAGGCGCATTTTCATCGTGGGGAGCAGGCTATGCCCACCCGCCAACACTTTGGCTTCGTCGCCGTACTGTTGCAGGAGCGTAATCGCCTCATCCACCGATGTAGCGGTATGGTAATCAAACGCGGCTGGAATAGACATTCTATTTTCTCCTTCTCAGGCGCAATAAATTGGCCCTACTTCTGGTGGATGACCTTCCACATCTTCTCCGACGTGAACGGCATATCAACATGCGCTACACCCAGCGCATCGGCAACAGCATTGGCGACCGCCGGAGTTGAGCCAATCGTACCTGCCTCACCGACGCCTTTCACACCAAGCGGATTGACCGGTGTAGGTGTGACGGTAGAATCGAGTTCAAAGGATGGGAACTCAGAAGCAAGTGGCATCGCATAGTCCATCAACGTTGCCGTCAGTAGTTGACCATCCTCACCATAGACGACTCCCTCGACCAACGCCTGACCAACACCCTGAACGATCCCACCGTGAACCTGGCCTTCCACAAGCATAGGATTGAGTTGTCGTCCACAGTCATCAACGGCAACGAAGCGCTTGAGTTCAACATTGCCGGTCTCTTTATCGATTTCAACCACACACACATGCGTGCCGAAGGGGAATGTGCAGGCTTCCGGTTCCCAGAAGACGGTCGTCTCCAGGCCAGGTTCAATACCCGGTGCAAGCGTATTGGAAGTATTGGCCGTTGCCGCCACATCGGCAAATGATACGGATTTCTGAGGTGTACCGGCTACTGAGAACTTGCCATCCTCCAATGTGACATCAGCTGGGCTGGCCTCGAGCATATGGGAGGCGATGAGCTTCATCTTCTCCTTCAGCTTCTGAGCAGCGGTGAAGACAGCAGAGCCACCGACAGCAGTGGTACGACTTCCATAGGTACCGCGTCCTTCAGGGGTTGAGTCGGTATCGCCATGCATTATCAAGATCTGATCGATGGGAATACTGAACTCATCAGCGACGATTTGCGCGAAAGTAGTTTCTTCTCCCTGCCCATGTGGCGAGGAGCCAGAATAGACCATCACGGTGCCACTTTGCTCAACGCGCATACGCGCACTTTCGTAGAGGCCAATCGGTGCGCTGCCCTTTGGCCCGAAGCCGCAGATCTCGATATAGGAGGAGAGGCCGATACCCATCAGCTTACCATTACCTGCAGCACGTCTGCGGGCCTGTTCAGCACGCAGGGCATGGTAGTTCGATACGCTCAGCGCCTTGTCCAGGGCTGCTTCGTAGTTGCCAGTATCATAGACCGCACCCGCGGCCGACTTGTAGGGGAACTGATCGGGTTGGATGAAGTTCAGCCTGCGCACCTCAGCCGGATCTTTGCCCAATTCTCGCGCAATGAGGTCGATAATCCGCTCCGTGATATAGGTTGCTTCCGGGCGGCCCGCGCCGCGATAGGCGTCGGTGGGCGTTTTGTTGGTGAAAACGATGTCGGCGCTGAGATGGATGTTCTTTATGTCGTAAGCCCCACAGGAAACTGGGAAGCCAAAGGCAATCATAATCACATCGGTGAAAAGCTGGCAATAGGCACCAAGATCAGAGATGCCATGCACCTTGAGTCCGGTAATCTTGCCTTCTTTTGTGGCTGCAACCTCGACATAGTCTATTTGGTCACGTCCATGTATGGTGACTGCTATGTTTTCGCTGCGGTCTTCGACCCATTTCACCGGGCACCCAAGCTTCATTGAGGCAACAGAGGCGATCATCTCTTCAGGATAGACATCGATTTTGCTTCCGAAGCCGCCACCCACTTCAGGAACGATGACACGCACCTGGTGCTGTGGGTGTCCAATCAGCGCGGACAGAATATTGCGCAGGATGTGCGGATTCTGGGAAGAACACCAGACGGTGAGCGCTTTGCTGGCCTTATTGTAATCGGCCACCACGCCGCGTGTTTCCATTGCGTTAGGAGCAAGTCGCTGGTTGACAATACGTTGCTTTAACACGATACCGCCATCGGCCAACGTTTGCGCGAAGACCTTATCGATCTCATCGGTGGGCGGATGCATGCTGAAAGCAACATTGGTGCCAAACTCTTCGTACAGCAATGGTGCGCCTGGCTGCATAGCTTTTTCGACATCAACAGCGGCTGGCAGTGGCTCGTAGTCCACTTCGATCAGGTCACGCGCATCACGGGCGACATATCGATCTTCCGCAATGACAACCGCGACTGGATCGCCAAAGAAGCGCACCTTTCCGTGGGCCAGTGGGCCATGCTGTCCCATACCGTTCGCGATTTCGCCCAAGGGAACGGCAATAGCGACATTGCCAACTGCGCTCATATTGGCAGCTGTGTAGACTGCTTTGACGCCAGGATGCTTTTTCGCCGCTTCCGTGTTAATGCTTTTGATGCGCGCATGACCGTAGGGGCTGCGCAACACGGCCATATGAAGCATGCCATGGAGCTTGACGTCATCAACATAGGTCGCCTGACCTGTAATCAATCGGGGATCTTCACGCCGCTTGATCGGCGTGCCAAGCATAGCTGCAATACCCATATTTCCTTTTCCTTTCTCGTCATGAGAAATAGAAGATGTCAGGGATCGTTTGTAAGTTGTGTCCTGGCAGTTGCTACTCGCCACCACCTACCGGCGCAGGTGCGGCAGCCGCTGTACGCATCTGCTCAGCAGCATACTGGACAGCACGCACAATGTTCTGATAGCCAGTACAGCGGCAGATGTTGCCTTCGAGCCCCTTGCGAATCTCGGCCTCGGTCGGATTGGGGTTGTTCTTGAGTATCTGGTACGAGGCCATAATCATGCCGGGAGTACAGAAGCCACATTGCAGGCCATGCTTTTCCCAGAAACCTTCCTGAAGCGGGTGCAAACCACCTTCCGGGGCCAGTCCTTCGATGGTAGTCACTTCACCTCCATCAGCCTGGACCGCCAACACTGTGCAGGATTTGACGGACTCGCCGTTGAGCAGGACGATGCAAGCTCCACATTGTGAGGTATCACAACCGATGTGAGTTCCTGTGAGGTCCAGGACCTCGCGTAAATAATGCACCAGTAACAAGCGCGGTTCTACCTCTGAATGGTGTTGCTGCCCATTCACGGTAATAGTCATTGCGCACTTCGTCGCCATTGATGCTACCTGCCTTCCTTTTCATAGTGAAACAGACTGAGTTTCCACACAACGCATCTGGATAGGCCTCAGTGGCCCTACGACCTGGTAGCGCTATGCGGTACGTTCCATCTTTACAAGATGTATGGCGCTGATCAAACAAGATACGGGCATTCGTCCGTATTTTGTATCATCATCGTCGTTTTGAAATCTTCCGCTATCTATCACTCCTTTCTGCTCAAATTAGGGGAGGGACCTTCCCTATCATTTCAAGCTTCATTCGGCCTTTCAGCCGACTATCAAAAGTGACTTCGCCCCACAACAGTGATTATACCCCACAACGTAATGTGTAGGGTAGACAAACGGCCAGAGAGAACAGTATTTCAAGTCTTGAAGATGAGGCGCAGTGTCACTCCCTCCGCTTATTTATACGTCCGTATGTTTCAGCGCCTGGTAGCACTACGCTGCATGAGAAAAGAGTTTTCAATAGGTGACGACTTAGAGAGTAGCACACAGCAGACCGCATGTCAATTGCTGCACCACCTCGCACAGCTTGCACCCATATAGTACAATACACACTAACTCACCTTGATAGTATCGAATGAGGTAATCACTTATGCATCGTCGTGCTCCAGGCTTTCATCCAGGATTGTCAACTGATATGTATCATCCAGATTCTGCCTATGTATCATGGCGAACCGGCCACAATGGCCTGACCACCTTTGACCTGTACACGCGCACAGCCCCATTCGGAGGGGCCTACCTGCTCGTTGCAGGCGTAGAGACTGCGCTGGAGTTTGTGCAGGCCTTTCGCTACACCGACGAGGAACTGAAATTCCTCGCGCACATCCGTGATTACGACTCTGCCTTTCTTGATGAACTGGCGAGCCTACGCTTCACCGGTGAGATTCTCGCCCTGCCAGAAGGCTCAATTACTTTCCCTAATGAGCCTATTATCCGCGTCACTGCTCCATTTCGTGAGGCACTCCTCCTGGAAGCTGGTCTATTGCAGGCTATCGGGCTCTCGACACTGATCGCAACCAAGGCATCGCGTATCGTCTTTGCCGCCCAACAGGGCCGCACACGACGAGTGGCGGAGTTTGCCTTCCGCCGTGCTCAAGAGCCATTAACCGTCGCACGCGCATCCTACATTGGAGGCTGTGCCAGCACCTCATTACTGAGCGCCGCCTATGAATTCCGTCTACCAGCGACCGGCACTGTGCCACATGCGCTGATTGAGCTGTTCCCCACCGAAGAAGAAGCTTTTGAAGCCATCGCAGCCGCTTACAACCGCTACACCCTACTACTCGATACCTACGACCCGCGACGTGCCATCCACACAGCCATTGGCGTCGCTTTGCGTTCACAAGAAACGCTGGGTCATACCCTCGCCGCGATACGCCTGGATAGCGGCGACCTGGTCGCTGATAGCAACTACATACGCGAACAACTCGACAAAGCAGGGCTGAATGATACCCGTATCTTTGCCAGTGGCGATCTTGACGAGTGGAAGATTACTGAACTGCTGCAAGCCGGTGCAGCCATCGATGCATTTGGTGTAGGCACAACGCTGGGGAGCGGCGCCGGTTCGGTGGAGCAAGGCATCGCCGGTGGCTCAATTGGTGCCGTGTATAAGGAAGTGTGGTACGTCGATGAAAACGGCACAGAGTATCCCAAGGTGAAGATTGCCGGCCCCAAGACCACCTTGCCCGGTAAAAAAGAAATTTATCGCCACCCCCACTGGGAAGAAGACATCATCCAGCTTGCCCACGAACCGCGCCCAGACAACTATCATCGCCTCCTGCGGCCCGTCATGCGCAACGGCGAGATGATACCCGGTAGCCTACCCCCACTCTCCGAAATCCGCGAACTCGCTCAGCAGAATTTACGCCTGCTCCCTGAGCAGTACCGCGCACTCTCTGTTGAACGACCTTACCCGGTTCACTTCAGCGAAGGATTACAATCACTGCGCAAGCAAGCTTTACAACTGGTGGAAGCAATGACGTAATCCACAATCTCTCAGACGCGTAATTTAGTATAACTGGTATAACTGCGAACATTTCGTTTGCCCAAAATCTTCTGCGACATTCAGAGAAGGAGTACTATTTTGGCCGAAACCCTCAAGCAGACCCGTAGTATTTGCTCAGCCTGTGGTGAGATTGTCCCCGCGACATATGAAGTGTGCGACAATGAGCAGGTCTTTTTCACTCGCACCTGCCCCACACACGGCACAGTAAACACCGACCTTGGCCATCACGCCGCCTTCTACCGTAAGTCATTTGATGTGGAAAAGATTATGATCGAACGCTACGGCGATGGCGGAGAAACAGACATCTCCAAAGGGCTCTCGCCATTCCCCCTGCGTAAGCCAGCAGGGTTAGCTATTCTGGAGGTGACTGAGCGCTGCAACCTTACCTGTCCGATGTGTTATGCGTACTCCAGCCCTTCCGAACGTGACTACTCGCTAGCAGAGATTGAGACACGTCTCGATCAACTCATAGCCATTGAAGGCATAGGCATCTCGCTGCAGATCTCGGGTGGCGAGCCATCGGTACGCAAGGACCTGGACAAAATTGCCGAAATGGTCAAGCGTAAAGGCTTTGGACAGTTGGAAATGGTCAGCAACGGTATCCGCCTTGCCCGCGAACCAGACTTCGCCGCAAAGCTTGTTGAGTGGGGCTTTACCTCCGTTTATTTGCAATTCGACAGCACACGCCCTGAAGACATCATTAAGCTTCGTGGTGAGGATCTCTGGAATGTCCGCGAGAAGGCGATAGCCGCACTCGAGCGCGTCAAGCTGCCTTCGACCCTGGCAGTCTCGCTCTATGATGGACTCAATAGCGACCAGATTCAGCAGGTCATCGATTTCGCCTGGCAACACCCCGGCACAGTCTGCGCTATTGCATTCCAGGCAGCCACACCCTTTGGTCGCTTCGAGGTCGACATGAGCAAACCCAACGGAAACGGGCATACTGACACAGAACAGCCTCTCACGCCACGCAAACTACGCATGCCTGAAATCCTCAAACTGATCGAGGAGCAAACCGGCATTTCGCAAGACCTGTTCTTCCCCGTGGGTGAGGGTTCACCACTGTGCAACACTTTCTCACTCCTCAAATACACCAAAGACGGGTACAAGCCCATTGCCCCCAATTTTACGCTGAAGGAGTTTATGGAAGTGATGGGACCACGCCCGAACATGACATTGCGCATGCTTACCCGCGGCCGGGCAGCCGTCCTACCGCAAATCGTCTCCAACATTGGAGGCAGCCTCAAGTTGATGAAGACGCTCTGGCCGCACATCGGCACAGACCCTTCATTCTGGACGAGTCGCAAAACGCTCACCCTCTTCGTCAAACCCTTCATGGATGAGAGTGATATCGACATGAGCCGCATCGAGCGCTGCTGCTTCCACAACGCCTCGCCGCGTGGAGTCATGTCCTTCTGCGCGCTCAACGCCAGGATGCGTCCAGCACAACCACACGCCCAGGAAAGCGCTTTTGTGCCATTGCCTACGCGGCGATCTAAACAGTTCGCTGTCCCGTAGGAGAACCCATGCGCTTCTCGATCATTATGCCCGTGTTAAACGAGGAGGCCGAGTTGGAAAACCAGCTTATGTGCCTCACCCGGCAATGTGCCCACAATGATTACGAGTTGCTGATCGTGGATGGAGGCAGCAGCGACGGAACGGTAGCCATAGCGCAACGTTTCGGCCAGATTATCTGTTCTCCGCGAGGGCGTGCTACACAGATGAACGCTGGTGCAGCCATCGCTAGCGGTGATGCCCTCATCTTTCTACACGCCGACACGCGCCTCCCCGACGGTGCCTTTTGGGCAATTGAACGCGCACTCGCTTCACCAAATGTAGTTGGCGGTGCATTCCGTCTATGCTTTAACTGTGAACGTCGGCTCTACCAGCTCGTCGCATACACCATCAACCTGCGCTCGCGTCTACGCACACTTTTTACCGGCGATCAAGCGTATTTCATCCGCGCAAGCAGCTTCAAAGCTGTCGGTGGCTATCCCGATCAACCTTTGATGGAAGACCTGGAGATCATCACACGCTTGCGAAAAATTGGCAAGGTCATCCTCTTGCCCCAGTATGTGACGACCTCAGCGCGGCGACACGAAAAGATCGGCTTGCTGCGTAGTGTGCTGTTCATGTGGTACCTGCGCACACTCTATAAGTTTGGCGTCCCAGCCGCACAACTGCAGCGCATGTACATGGATGTGAGATAGCAGTCACATCAACTTCCGCGTAACTCTTCAGCAGGGGGTGCCGGGGGACGCAGTCCCCTGGCCGGAGTGCGAGGTGTCCTCGCTTCTTTCCCTTTTTCCTCGCCTGTCACTGCAGGCGGCACAAGGAAGGTACCCGAGTAGTTACACTTCCGCTATTGCTGAGTGTGGTATGATAAATGAACTCAATTACGGTCCAAAAAGGGATACAAAGCCTGTCAGGAACCCTATCCCCTAAAGGGGATGGGCTTGCGTACTGTTGAGCGTATTAGCTCAGGCTGTTGCAAGCTCACCTGACCAGACTCAGCCAGGGCATACTGGTTGGATACAATCAACCAGGCCATCGGGCTACCTTACTGACGAAATTAGGTACGTCGGGATGCGTTGCCAGTCTCGACCGCTACGGTGCAGCATTAAACAGGTCTACAAGGGTTAAGCCAGTGTGTTGCACGCTAAACCGTCAGATAAGTTTGTCAAGGCGAACATAACTTTGTGCGGAAAAGGGCTGGTTGAGCCATCTCTCAACCAGGGGCGGAGAACCGCACATTCTTCTGCCTCCCCCGTAAGGGGATAAACCAAGAACAGACTCGCTCCAAGCTTGGAGCCTTTCTTTCCTCCCGCCCCATGAATGGAGACGGGTCCCCAGAAAGGATTGAGATGGCAGAAAGCATTGTTCAACCTGACACCAACTCGACCGAAGCGCCTGATGAAACGACGACAGAAGACACCGAAACTAGCGTTGAGGAGATACAAGATGGTATAGGTGATTTGGATATGCTTGTCGAGACCTTCTCTTCCCCCTCCACGGGCGCGATAAATCGGGCACCCTGTCTGGAGGGCAGGTATCCTACGGACTTGCCTACTCCGGCCATCATTTGGACTCCATCTTTCATCGTCACATTCACCTTAGTACTTGTGCTTGGATTGAGCGCAGAGGGCATATTATCACAGGGCTGGGTGAACCACTTCTACGCACGCAATTGGGTATTGCTGGCTCACGTGGTTCTAGTGCTTGGCTGTTGGATCGTTATTGTAGTACGCGCGCGCTCATGGTGGAGCCGTGCCGGAGGTTTGTTTGCCTGCATCTGGGCACTCTTCGCCGGCTTCGATTTTGTACTCAATCCACGCTCAATAGACCCCAGTTCGCCGATAATTGCCCACTTGCACGCCGCAATCTCAATAGCTCTACTTGGTTCCTACATCTGTCTCTCCCTGGACCGTACTCCCTTCCACCACTGGGATGCCAGGTTCTTTCAACTTGCTTTCCTGATTGGAAGTTGTGCGGTGGCGTTCGCATACTTCCTGACGCCGGCCGATAACCAATCATTGAGCACGCTGGAGAGCAGTATTACTCTCACAGCACTTGTTCTCTGTGTACTCGTGTGGTGGGTACGCCCTTCTTGTTGGAAAGCGCAACCAGGCCCAGCATTCCTTTTTGGCATGGCCAGTGCCATCCGGCTCTTTCTCACCATTCCCAATGGAACCGACGCTGCAACGAACCTTTTTCTGTCGCAAGTAATGTTCCTCTGCATCCTCTTAGGAGCCATGCGCATTCTGCAATGCCAGAAATCTACCCCTTAGCATGAGAATTAAGGAAAGTGTTGTTCTTTCCCCAGATTCTGAAAGGTAATGTGAAGTATTCAATTGACCGGCTCTTATAGATCAACTATACTGTCCTTGATAGAAGTAATCTGATCTTCAAAATCACAAGATCGCGGTAACATCTCATCTGTAGAGTTGGGATATATACACTACATCACTGGCGAGGTGCATGATGTCCACATATGACAATCAGACAGGAAGGCTTCCCCCGCAATCCCTGCTTCAGCAGCATTACGTTATTGTTGGGCAAGCGGGCAAGGGTGGCATGGGAGCCGTCTACCAGGCTATCGATACATATGGTCCTAACCGTCGTCGCGTCGCAATCAAAGAGATGAGCCAGGGGCAACTGAGCGGCGAAGAGCTTCGCGAAGCTACTGAACAGTTTCGACGCGAGTTTACCATGCTGAGCAGACTCTCTCATCCCAACCTACCACGCATCTACGACGCCTTCACTGAAAGAGGGCGCTCTTACCTGGTAATGGACTATATTGACGGAAAGACACTCTTCCAACTGCTCAAAGAATCAGATAACCGTCCACTGCCTGTCTTGCAAGTCCTGGATTATGCAAGCCAGTTGTGTGATGTCCTCGCCTATCTCCACCAGCAACAACCCGCTATCATATTCCGCGATCTCAAACCAACCAATGTCATGGTCACCCCCAACGGACATGTCTTTCTGATCGATTTTGGTATTGCACGTTTCTTCAAAGAAGGCCAGGAGCAGGATACTGTATTTCTGGGTTCGCCAGGCTATGCAGCACCGGAACAACATGGTACCGCGCAGACCAATCCACGCTCCGACCTGTATAGTCTCGGTGCCACGCTGCATTGTTGTCTGACAGGTAGAGACCCCTACCACGCAGAGGACCGATTCGCATTCCCGCCCGTGCGCCAATATAACCCGCAAGTCCCTCTCGAGTTTGATCTACTCATCCAGCGTTTGCTAGCCCTGGATGAGCAACAACGTCCAGCCAGTGCTATCGAGGTGCAACAGGCGCTGACGAAAATTAGGCAACAGGCAACAGACGACACAAGAGCCATATCACCTACCATGCCGCCAATCCCATTACCGCAGATGTCACCATCACCAGCATTAGATGCAACACAGTATTCACGGCCAGCTCCCCCTTCCAACCAGGGACCACCGACATTACCACCAGCAGCAACGGTCCCGTCTGCACCACCTGTCTACAGTGGGAGATCATTGGTTGCTCCGCCAGCAGCACCTAGTGGGCCTATCATCACCCGTATATGGACGCCATCTTTTATCACAGTATTCGGCCTACTGCTCGTATTGACAATTGGTGGTAGTATATTGACGCTCAATGCTATTAGCTTTGATCACGTGGTTGAGTTTGGCTTGTCGCTCCTACTGCTAGGAGTCATCATCTTTGGTGGTACGCAGGTACGCGACCCCATTCCACGGGGCACCCTGATCTTGACCGGGCTGGCTGTGCTGCTGTTTGGCTTCGCTTTTACAGTGCAAACATTGTATGACCTGCAACTCTCGCAGATTACCTTGCCCCTTGCCAATCTATTTCGCACCATCGGATTGGTAGCTGCTAGCCTCCTTTCGTTGCTATGGCTAGCACGTTCCAATAGTTTGGCAGACCGAATCATCCTTCTGATAGTCTTTGGCATTGCTGTAGCCTTCGCTTTAGTTCAATATCCTTTTATAGAATTTGCAAATCCAGCAACGAGGCTTATCAAGGATATATTGCTGCAAGTTGCACTGATTGTGCTCTTGCTGGGCGTGCTGGTTGCGATACAGATGGAACGAGTGCGAACATCAACTGGCGGGACATATGAGGAACGACGCTAACAAACGGTCCCCTATTGCCTTGCCATAACCTCCTCGCGTCGCCACGTCGCTGCGCTCAGCACAATTAGCAGCACATCGATCACATACATGCCAGCCACATATCGTATCCAGCCACAGTGGCTTCACCTTCCGTCGGCGCAAGCAAGCCAGCCAACATACATACAGTGGTGGTTTTGCCAGCTCCATTTGGGCCGAGCAGGGCCATAACGGAGCCACTGGGAACCTGCAGGGCCGACGCCTCGACAGCTGGGGGCAGCTTGTGATAGAGTGATGGCAGTTATTCCAGTGCATACCATACGACGACAGTAGGACGAAGAGCAACGAGCAGCTTCACGAAAGGGGAAACGTGAACCTGATGACGAATGATCTTTTGACCAGCTTGCAGAAGCAAGTCCGGTGGAATACTGCATTCCACACGTTTGGGAGTAATCACAATACGCTCATTGGCCTATTGGTAGACTGGTGGGTAAGCTGTGAACCACACCATGAAGTTATAGAAGGCGCGCCGTCATTCGCTCTAAGGGCTGAAGGAGGGGGTGGAGTAGGTGATGCAATACTAGTGGAGCAAGGTCTCTGTAAAGGCGTGATAGAGGTAGAGGGGGGATATGTTG
>Ga0187816_10000455_pt1 | contig 12351 bp, 12 predicted proteins | sample NC_wetland_sal_i_16_FD_132960 | JGI IMG/M metagenome (GOLD analysis project Ga0187816, IMG submission 132960) | Wetland sediment microbial communities from Neuse River Estuary, North Carolina, USA - SO4_1 | ecosystem: Environmental > Aquatic > Freshwater > Wetlands > Sediment | place: USA... | reverse complement strand
TTTCGTGCCGGAAAAAACTGCGCATGCACGGTATTGTTCTCTGGCCATGGCGACTCCACCGGGCTCGTAAAAGTCAGCACATTTTCGCTGTCCAGCCGGTAGTCGCTCACTTCCCCCAGCGCATACCACTCCTCACTCCGGGCAATCGCCTCGCTCGCAAACTCCGCAAAAATAGCTCGCGGATCGTCATGAGCGCGCTGTCCGCTAAGGATATGCTCCAACCCCCATTCAAACGGCCGCACCATGCGGTTATCGTCAGTCGTCCATCGCCGGTGCTCGTACCGCCGTATCCAATGCTCGTACCTGCTCATCGCCATGCTCTCAGTGTACCGCGCCTCTTCTCCTTTCCCGTTTATGTCCATTCTCTCCGAATCTGTTTTCTCCGCTCTTCTCTGCGAACTCCGCGTCCTCCGCGACCTCTGCGTTAGTCTTTTCTCTTCGTTCTTCTTAAACTCTTAGACTGCCCCTCCTCCCGTTAGCCATCCGACACGCGCCACTGCTCCCCGCATTGAGCCCTTCCCGCGCCTGTGGCACAGTCAATTCTGTGATCCCCTTCTTCTTTTTCCTTTTCGGCATCGTCATCGGCAGCTTCCTGAATGTTTGCATCTCCCGCATTCCGGAAGGCGAATCCATTATTTCCCCGGCGTCCCACTGCCCGCGCTGTCAAACACCCATCAAGCCTCACGACAACATCCCCGTCCTCAGTTGGATTCTTCTCCGCGGCAAATGCCGCAATTGCCATCTGCCCATCTCACCGATGTATCCCATCGTCGAATTCCTCACCGGCCTGTTCTTTGTGCTCACCTGCTACACCTTCGGCCTTACGCTGCCCACCTTCAAATTTCTCATCTTCGGCTGCCTGATGATCATCCTTATCGTCACCGATATCCGCGTGCGCCTTCTTCCCGATGTGGTGAACTGGTTCGGCTTCGGCATAGCGCTCGCCTTCGCCACGCAGATACCCCCTGATCGCTTGTCCCTTCTCGGGCCCTATATTCGCCAGGTTCCCGCCATGATGAAGGGCGTTCTCGATGCCCTGATGGGTGCCGCCGTCGGCAGCCTGTTTCTTTGGGGAGCCGCCATGTTGTACAAGCTCGTTCGGAAGCGCGATGGCATGGGCATGGGCGATGTCAAAATGATGGCTATGGTCGGCGCCTTCCTGGGCATACGTGGAGCGTTCCTTACCATCCTGATCGGCACGTTCCTGGGCAGCATCGTCGGACTCGGCATGGTTTCCTTCCTCTATCTCTTTGGTTGGCAGCGCGATCTCGCCGAACGCGCCCACCGCCGCGGCCTTGGCAGCGTCACCGCCCTCCGCTGTGCTCTCGCCGCACAATACCAGCTGCCCTTGGGTTCATTCCTGGGCATCGCCGCGCTGCTCATCGTCTATGCCCTTCCCTGGCTCGGCTTCACCCTTTCGCCCGGCTATCTCGACTACCGCCCTTGATTCGCCTCGCATTTACCCTTACGCGTATCTCCACCCCCTCCTCCCCGTAACGAGGTAAAATAAGACTTGGCCGTCATTGGCCGCGTCTTGGGAGCTTCCCGCCCGCTCCGGTGGAGGTCAGTCGAAATGCGTTTGCCAACCCTTTTCCGCCTTGCCGCACTCGCTACCCTGTTCGGGCTAGCCGCTTTTTCTCTGCCGGCTCAGGACCAAAGCTCCGATGATGTCGCAGCGGCAGCACGTAAGGCGCGCGAGCAGCAGAAAAACGCCCCGAAACCAAAGAAGGTGTTGACCAACGACGACATCGCCCCCGCGAACACCAATGCGCCTGCCTCGGGAGCCGCCAAAACGGAAGGCCAACAGGCCGGTCAAGCCAAAGATGAAAACGCCGAGAACGACCCCAAGAGCGAAGCCTACTGGCGCAAGCGCTTCCAGAAAACTCGCGACCAAATCGCTCAATCCGAAAAGGAACTTGACGTCCTGCAGCGCGAACTGGACAAGAATCAGGTCCAGTATTACAACGATCCTCAGCAGGCCTTGATGCAGCAGCACGATCGCTCCGACATCAACGAAAACACCGCCAAGATCGACGCCAAGAAAAAAGAAATCGAGTCCCTCAAGCAGCAGCTCAGCGACATGGAAGATGATCTGCGCAAAGCCGGCGGCGACCCGGGCTGGGCTCGCTGACTTACCCCCTGCCAGCTTCTTTTTCGTTGTACCTTTCCTTTATTCCCTCGTATCCTCCTCGTAAGCCTTTCCGCCCCAGGTAGGCCAACGCATCCTCCGTGGCCTATTCTTTCAAGAGGCCGCATTCACAATTATGAGTCCCTTGCGCGATCAATCCCCAGCGTTCCGTCAAGCACTCCTGCGCAGCGAGCGCCTTCGCATTCTGATTCTTCTCTGGACTCTCGCCGCTCTTCTCCTGCTCCGAATTCTTCGCACAGCCATCGCCTGGAGTCCTGAGAATGTCTCCGCGTTGCTCTGGTTAGGGCTATTCAGCATCGGTTTGACGTTTTATGAATTCTTTGTTCTCCGCGCCATCCGCCCGGGCATCCAGACCGGCCAGGATCTCTCCCACTACTCCTGGCTCATCAACATTCTGCTCGAATGCTGCATACCGGGCCTGCTCATTGCCTTCATGAGTAGTTCCTCCGTGAGCGCTGAATATCGCTCCATCACCAATCCTGTCTTTGGTCTCTATTTTCTCCTGATCATTCTTTCCACTTTGCGCCTCAGCCCTCGGGTCAGCAGGCTTTGCGGCGTCTGCGCAGCCGCCAGTTATCTTGCGGCAGCGTATTACCTTGGCTGGCGGCCGGCCTCAGTGATGGTGAATCCTTCCCTGTTTGCCCCTCAGAAAATCGTGGTCACCTACGCACTCAGCCTGCTCGTCGCCGGGGTTGCCGCAGGGATGGTGGCCTCTGAGATCCGCAAACAAGTGGAAGCCGCGCTACGCGAGGCAGAAACGCGCCGGGAAGTCGAGCATCTCCAGCATGACCTGGATGTCGCTCGTTCCATCCAGCAATCCCTTCTCCCGAAATCGATGCCGCAAATCCCCGGATTCGACATTGCCGCCTGGAACAAACCCGCCGACCAAACCGGCGGCGATTACTACGATTGGCAAGCGCTCCCCGATGGACGCATCCTCGTGGCCTTGGCAGACGTCACGGGTCACGGCATTGGGCCGGCCCTTCTTGCAGCGGTTTGCCGTGCCTATTCCCGCGCGCATTTTGGGCAACAGAATGTGTTCCTGAAAGCCATGGAGCAGATCAATACCGCCGTTGCGGCGGACGTTGGCGAAGGGCGTTTTGTTACCTTCGTCGCCGCGATTCTCGGACCAGACAGTTCCGACGTCGAGCTTCTTTCCGCCGGCCACGCCCCGCTTTTTCTCTACTGGCTGAAGCACGATCGCTTTGACAAGATGGAAGCACAGGGCTTGCCGCTCGGCATCTCCCCTGATTTCTTGTCCGACCCGCCGCAGAACTTGCAATTCGCCAGCGGCGATCTGCTGGTCCTCGCCACCGACGGATTCTTCGAATGGGCCAATGCCTCCGAGGAACTCTTCGGCAGCGCCCGCCTGGAGGACAGCATCCGTGCCTCCCGCGAAAAACCTGCGGCCGAAATCATCTCCACGCTGTATCAGGATGTGCTTCGCTTCGCCGGCGGAACCTCACAGAAAGATGACCTCACCGCCATCGTGATCAAGCGAATCTAATCCGTATCCCCCGTAAGGGCCGCCTTCTGAGGCGGTCCGCCAACATAGCCACACCTCAATCCCGTCTCTGGCCACCAACGGCCGCACTTAGTACGCAACGCATCGCACCTTCTAGCTTTCGCCGGGTAGGGGCACAGCACCGCTGTGCCTCATGTCCGCGCAATCCCCTGATCTTGCTCTGCAATTTTGTTTGAGAAACTATGGTAGGTCTCTGCTGCGGACTTCCACTCTCGCCTTCTCGAAAACACGCTAATTCACGTAACCACCCTCGGGCAGTTCCAATTCTCCCTCTTCCAGGATCGCCAATCCCTCTTCGAGCATCTCCGTGCCCTTTCGCAGTGCACTCCAGGCCACCCGCTCGGATTCTTCCGCAACAAGTTCCAAACAGCTTTGTATCGCGTCCGGGTCTCGCAAAATCTTTGCGTCCAAAAGCGGCACCATTTTCTCCAGCGCCTTGTCCTGGATCTGCTGGAACGCCATCTCCACGGGGACCTGTTCCAGGCACAGCCCGCACGCCAATTCGGCGAGTGCGTCTTCCAGGTGAATCCGGCGAATTCGCCCCTTCAGCTCACTCTTTGCCGCTTGAGCCAATGCTATGTCTGTGGCGCTGCGCACTTCGTTCATGTGGGAGTCTCCCTTGCTTGGACTCTTCCATCTCCGCAGAGACTATAGGCTCCTGCGGCCCACCACAATGGCTACTCCGTACCAGTCATTAGTAATATGCACACATTTCCGCACCCGCCCGGCCCTCGCGAGTCGCTCATTTTTTGTGCGCCTTTCGAGCCCGCTGCGGTTTCGTCTGCCTGCGATGCTCGATCATTCTCACAAATTTTGCCACACGCCGCTCCACGGTGGCCTGTTGCTTCACGCAAGTCAGGTAGCGCACCACCTGCCGTCGCAACGCCGTTGTCATCCTCCGAAATTCGGTTTGCGCACTCGGAGAATTTCGCAGGGCCAGCACCAACGCCGGCGGCAGAACCGGCTCGCGCGATTCCTCGTCCCGCTGAATCGCAAGCTCCACCACCGCGCCTGCATCCACTCTCAATTTCTTCCGGATGTCTCCGTGGATCGCCAGCCGGTAGCAGCCTTTCCCGCGAGAGACCAGCGTGCTTCGCAGCGGCACGCCCTCCACTTCTCCCATCACCGGTACGTGTGTTGCCCTGTCTCCGATCGCCTGCGACACCTCCGCCGGCACATCCACAAACCGGATGATTCCCACCTTGTAGATCTTTGCGGAGAAAACGTGAACGTTGTCCATTTCGCCGAGATAATACTCCAGAATCTCTCGCGGTTTTTCTCTTTAGAAGGCCGGGGCTTCCAGCCGCGGCGTAAAGCATTTAGAGCGATTGGGCTTTAGCCCCTGAAGAAAGGGTTGCCGATCTTTTCCCGCGGCCTGTTTACCGTGGCTCTCGGACAAGCTCTTTCGGGCGCACGCCGAGATGCAGCGCCACCGATCCCAGTGTCATCAGGTGATACCGCACCTGCTCATAGCCGACGTTCTTCAGAACCGACACGAATTCCTCCGGGAGGAAGAAACGCGCGACTGATTTCGGTAGATAGGCATAGGCATCCGCATCGCCGGAGATCCACCCGCCGATCTTCGGCAAAATTTTCTGCGTGTAAAATCGATAGGCGTCCCCCAGCATTCCCGGCGCGGGTTCGGCGAATTCCAGAATCCCCAGCGTTGCGCCCGGCTTCAATACGCGAAAAATCTCCCGCAGACCCTCTTCGTAATTCGCCAGGTTTCGGAATCCAAAAGCAGAAGTCACCAGGTCGAACGACGCATCCGCAAATGGCAATCGCAGTGCATCCGCCTCCAGAAAAGGCATCGGCGCTGCCCCATCCGTTGCCAGCGCCTTTTCCCGCGCGCGGACCAGCATGGTGTGCGAAAAATCCGCTCCCAGAACCAACGCTTCCCCCCTGCGTTGCAACGCAAAAGCCAGATCCCCGGTCCCGCAGCAGAGATCCAGCACCAGCGCATCCGGCCGCTCCAGAATCGGCTTCAGTTCCCTGGCCGCTCGCGCGCGCCACAACCGATCCATCTGCGCCGAAAGTAAATGATTCAGGAGGTCATATCGCGGCGCGATCCGGGTAAACATTTCGCGCACTTGCCGCGAAGCTTCGCCCTGGTTTCTCGCTCCTTCGGGTTGCGTGCCCTTCGGCAATGCAGCCGGTTCAACCATGACACTTCCCGAGCGAGTCCATCGGTCGAAGTACAAGTTGCGGTCCAAATCGCAACACGCAGATCGCGGTCTCCGGCGACACCGCGTCATAGGACTTTGCCCGCCCTATGCGAGGCGCCAACACAAACCTCACTTTTCCGAATTTCGTCTTCTTATCTGCCCGCATGGCCGCAAAAAGTTTCGGCGCTGGAACTTCCGGCCAACTTGGCAGCGGCCCGATCCGCCTCACCAGCGCAATAATTCGCGCCACATCGTCCGCCGGCGTGTTCACCGTCTCATGGCCCAGCAGCGCCGCGCACATCATCCCCCACGCCACGGCTTCCCCGTGTTGATATTTCCTGTAGCGCGTCACGGACTCCAGTGCATGCGCGAACGTGTGTCCGTAATTCAGAATCTCTCGCAGTCCGGATTCCCTCTCGTCGCGACTAACGACATATGCTTTAATCTCAATGGAGCGCCGAATCACATGTTCCAGCGCCTGGCTATCCCGCCCCAGAATTCGCTCCATATTTTGCTCGAGGAACGAAAACAGTTTGACGTCTGCAATCACGCCATACTTGATTACTTCGGCGAGCCCGCCGCGGAACTCCCGCTCCGGCAGGCTGCCTAACACTTCGGGGTCAACCAGCACCAGCCTCGGAGGGTAAAATGCCCCCACCAGATTCTTCCCTTCCGGTAGGTTCACTCCCGTCTTTCCCCCAATCGCGCTATCCACCTGCGCCACAACCGTCGTCGGCACTTGTGCCAGCGCCACACCGCGCAAATACGACGCGGCGACAAACCCAACCACATCGCCCACCACTCCGCCGCCCACAGCAATCACCAGCGATTTCCGGTCCGCCCCGGCCTGCACCAGCTTCCGTGCGACTGCTTCCACCGTCCTCAAGTTTTTCAGAGCTTCCGCGTCATCGAATAGGTGCACCTTTGCCGCCACGCTCGCGGGAATTCCCTGCCGCAGCTTTTTCCCCACGGCCCGCCAAACCCGCTCGGACGTCACAATATGTACGCTGGAAAATTTCCCCAACCGCGCGATTTCCCTCGAGGCATTCTGCAACAACCCGCGCCGGCACACCACGAAGTAATCGCCGGCAGCGGCGCGAACGCGAATAGTATGTGAACGGGTGGGTTTCATCGCCCTGGACGGATTCTCCCAATGTAGCACAAGCGTGCACCGCGCTGAATGCGACGGATTGTCGCCCCCAGCCCGCACCGGAATCTGCCGGCTCCAAAAAGCTTCGTGCTACCATACTCTTGCCTCTGAAGAAGGCTCTTGATGACACTCTCCCAGAAGGTTTATCAAGTCGACTACGCCGTCGTTGGCTCCGGTGTCGCCGGTGTGCGCGCCGCGATTGAACTGAGCCAGGCGGGCAGTGTCCTGGTCCTCGCCAAGTCCTACCTGAGCGAATCCGCCACAGCCTACGCGCAGGGCGGCATCGCCGTCGCCCTCAGCGACGAGGATGAAATCGGCCTTCATGAGCAGGACACCATCAACGCTGGCGATGGTCTTTGTCGCGCCGAAACTGTCGCGCTCCTGGTGGAAGAAGGCCCCAAGTACATCACCCAACTGATCGAGTGGGGCACCGAATTCGACCGCGCCGGCACGAAGCTTGCCTTCACTCGCGAAGCCGCCCACAGCAGGTCCCGCATCTTGCACGCCCACGGTGACTCCACCGGCCGCGAAATCAGCCGCGCCCTCCTTGCCCGCGCGCACACCATTCCTCACCTTCATCTTCGTGCGCATGCGTTCACCACTCGCCTGATTATCGAAAATGGCCGCACTGCGGGCGTTTATTTCATCGACGAAAATGACGGCTCGCTTCACGAACTACGCGCCGGCGCCACTCTCCTCGCCACTGGGGGCCTCGGTCAGCTTTACCGTGAAACCACCAATCCCGAAGTCGCCACCGGTGATGGCATGGCCATTGCCTACGAAGCCGGCGCCGTTCTCTCCGATATGGAGTTCGTGCAATTCCATCCCACCGCTCTGGCTATCAAGGGCGCGCCGCGGTTTCTCCTCAGCGAAGCCCTGCGCGGTGAGGGCGGGATTCTGCGCAACGTCAACCTGGAGCGCTTCATGAAGCGTTATCACGAAGCGCAGGAACTCGCTCCCCGCGATGTGGTCGCCCGCGCCATCACCACCGAAATGCACCGCACCAACACGCAACACGTCTATCTCGACATGACTTCCAAGCCCAAAGAGTTCCTCGAAAAGCGCTTCCCGCGTATTTACTCCACGTGCCTCAGCTACGGCCTCGATCTCGCCAGCGATCTCGCTCCCGTTAGCCCCGCCGCTCACTTCATGATGGGTGGCGTCAAAACCGATCTTTGGGGACACACGTCGATTCCTGGCCTTTACGCCGCGGGAGAAACAGGCGCAACCGGCGTACACGGCGCCAATCGTCTGGCAAGCAATTCCCTGCTTGAGGGACTCGTCTTCGGTGCCCGCGCCGGCATTGCCATGATCAAGGACGCTCCCGGCTCCAAGAAAAATCATGCCCATTTGCCGGGCTCACCCGCTCCCAAATCCTGGAACAACACGGAGAAGTGTCCAGACAAGGCAAAACCCAAGGCCGCCGCGCCGGGCGCCCTCGAAAAACTCAAGGAATTGATGTGGAAACAGGTCGGCATTCTACGCAGCGGCAAGGACTTGAAGGCGGCTATCCAGACCCTGGCGGCCATGGAAATCCCGCGCACCGAAAAAGATGGCCGCTGCGAACACGAACTCCGCAACCTGCACGCCTTGGGATTGCTGATCGCCCGTTCCGCTCTCGCCCGCGAAGAAAGCCGCGGCAGCCACTACCGCTCCGATTTCCCTTATCGCGATGACGAAAAGTTCCAGAAGCACTCCGCCATCTCCAAGAACCGCGAAGTCACCTTCGAACTCTAGCCCCAGCCACCTGTCATCCCAACCGGAGAGCCAACGCCGTTTTGTAGCTCAGGCCTTCGAGGCCTGAGGCCTTTCTCTTGGGGTCTTGGTGTTTCTTGGTTTCCCCGTTAGTGATTGCAGCGCGCAGCGGAAGGATCGTGGCACGCTCCGCGACTACACTCCACCCTGCCGGGTGCTCCACGGGCCGATGTTGCACGTGGGCGCTTGGGTTCCTCTTGGTTTTGTAGCGGCCGCCTTCCGAGGCGGGCGCCTTCTATTGAAAACGTCCCGTCTGTCTCCGGTTTCCCCCAAAATGTCACTGTAGCGAAGAATATAGCGACGCTTTTTGTGATGCGAGGACTTGCAGCAGACCACAGGTCTAGGTAGAGTTCAGCTAAGATGATCAACCTAGAACTATCCAAAGTTCTGCCAAGCAGAGCTTACGAGCTTCTTGCCAATTTTCTGCCTGGCTTGTTCTTTGTTTTCTCCGTGGGGTTTGCCGACCCTCATCTCGCTCGCATCTTCTCGATGAGTTCTGAGCCCGGTTTCACGCTAGGTCGATATGGGATCATTAGCACCATCCTGTTTGTTGGATTCGCAATAGGTTCCGGTTTCATCTTAGTTGACACGATCATGCAGTTTCTCATGGCTTACTTCTACCGCCTGAAAATGTTTGTCTACAGGTTGGTTTGCAGGTGGCCCCTCCGCCGACTTACTCAGTGGATGCTCACGAAACGCGCGTGGCAAACTCGGCCCTGGGTGGGAAGGCTACACGTCAAGGTCTGGACAGTATCTACCGTCGGATTTCAAGAATGGAGAATGTATCAAGGATGCTGGCGCGTCTTTGCTGAGCGTTTGCTGCAAGTCAAATACGGAGTGAAGTTCCGTGATTTTAGAGATGACAACTGGCAGCCAGTCTACTGGAATCTCGGCAGCCTTGCGCCAGAGGAGTTTAGAGGGAGCATCTTCATCATCGCTTGTCACGCTACTGGGTGGGCAGGACTTGTGGCAGCGAGAATAGCACCAGTCTTAAGAAACAAATTCTACATCGGCTTCTGCTTATTTCTGATCTTGAACGGACTCTTGCACGCCTATTACCTAGTTCAGCGCAAGGTCGATCCCCGATTAGCTGGCAATCTGAACATCCGAGCCGTCCTGCGAGAGTTCTCTCGCTTGGACAAGGACGCTGCCAGCGCTGAGGGGAAGGTGCCAGACGAATAAGCCTGGAAACCGGGGACAGAAACCGGGGGAAACGGGGACAGACGGGGCGCTCTCATTGAACGAGCACACAACCCGATCCCCTCCTGTGCCCTTATTTCTTCTGCAATTCCTTCACGGACTCCAAAATCGCATGCCCGACAATCGCCAACGTCTTCGGGCTGATCTTGTCCATCGTATCCTGCGGCGTATGCCAATACGGCACATCATCGAAATTCAGGTCGATGATATCCACGGAGGGCACTTTCCGGCTTGTGAACGAAAAGTGGTCGTCACCGCCGATATTCCCAGGTTCGTTTATAAAGATACTGGAATACCCAAGTTTCGCTGCAACTCCCCATACCAAATCCACCAGCCAGTTGGTCGATCCCCCGTCGCGCCGGAAATGTGGTGAGCGTCCGCCGACAATATCCGCCAATAGAAATGCCTTCACCTTTGGCAAATCTCCACTCGCCGCCATCTGCGCCGCCATTTGCCGGCTTCCGTAACAATGGTCAAGATCTGCGTCATTCCACTGGAGTTTAAACGCCTCTTCCGCGTCAAAAAATGCAATCCAGACCGCGTACTTTCCCGGCGGCTGTTTGCAAAGCAGCCGCGCCATCTCTAGCATTACACCCGTTGACGACCCGGCATCGTCCGCGCCCACAAAATTCTCCAGCTTCTTCGTGTCGTAGTGCGTACCCAGCAGAATAATTCCCGGCTTCTCTCCTGGAATTTTCACCAGGATGTTTTTCATTGGCACGCGGCCGTCGGGCGTGTCCGCCGAAAACGAGTCCGTTTCCACCGCGCACCCGTACGATTTCAGTTCTCCCACCATGTAATCCTGCAATTTCGCAATCGCCGCGGAGCCCGGTGGTCTTGGCCCAAAGCTCACCTGCTTCGCCACTTGGTTGTACGCGCGCTTCCCATCGAAACCGCCGGTTTTTTCCGGTGCTGGCGCCTCATCCCCCGGCGCCACCGTGGGCGCGCTACCCGCCACCGCGCTCATAAAAGGCGGCTGGGCGGGTGCAGGCTGAGCGCTATTCCCAGACTTGCAACCCAGCGCCAGAAGCACGCAGGAAAGTGTCAATCCCAGCACGAATCGGGAGCGAACCTCGGGACTTATCATGTCGACGGACCCGCGCTTTCTGCCTCTAGCCGCTTTTTCTTTTTGCGCACCACCGTGGCCGACACGGCAATCCCCACAAAATACAACAGCACCATAGGCATCATGAAAATCAACATTGTCTGCGCATCCGGTGTTGGCGTGATGATCGCCGCCACCACCGCAATGATCGCAATGGCATAACGGAAGTTCTGCCACAAAAACTTCGGTGTCACGATGCCAAACAAGGACAAAAAGAAAATCAGGATCGGCAACTCGAACACCAGCCCCAAGCCCAGCAGGATCATCAGGATCAGATCAAAGTACTCATTGATGCTGATCATCGGCACTACTGGCCCCTTGAAGCTCACCAGGAAGCGCAGCACATACGGCAGGGTCACAAAATAGCCAAACGCAATCCCAGACAAAAACAGGAACACTGTCGAAAACAAAAAGCCGGTCACCGCGCTGCGCTCGTGCTTGTACAGTGCCGGCGCCACAAACAGCCAAATCTGGTACAGCACGATCGGCGAGGCCAGCACAATGCCGAGATACACCCCCAGCGTGATCACCATGTTCAGGTAGCCCGCCGGATGCGTGTACACCAGCTTGGCTTCCAGATGCGCGTCCGTCAGCGCCTTGAGCATTGGCTGCGTGATGAAGCTGATGAATCTTTGTGAGAGGTACACCCCAATAAACGCGCCAATTCCGATGGCGTACAGCGAATTGATAATTCGTTTTCGTAATTCGGCCAGATGCTCGAAGAACGTCATCTGGCCCCCGGCCGCCTCCATCCGGGCTGCAATGGAGTTGTCAGGCTGGTTGCTGTTGGTCATGAGAGGGAGGGGTTTCCGTCGCGGGCTCGACCGCCGCCTTCGCTTCCGTTTCCTCGCTTCCGCCGTCCAAACGGGGGACAGCTTCAGCGACTGGCCTGATCACGGGGGCCTCGGCCGTCTGACTTCCTCCGGCTGCGGCCTCCTCTAATGCTGGAGCAGCGGGGGTGGAGTCCAGAGTGGCCGCATCCGTGGATTTCTTTATCGCAGCGTCCGCAGCCGCGTTGGCTTCCGCTGCCTGTTTCCGCAACTCGGCGATGCGTGCTTGCCGTTCCAGGTCCCGCATCTCCTCTTCGAAAGCGCTCTTGAAGTCGTTCGAGGCTTTCCGGAATTCGGCCATCAGCTTCCCGAAGCTTCGGGCCAATTCCGGCAGCTTCTGGGGTCCGAACACCACCAGGACCACCAGGAAAACCACGATCATGTGCGGAACGCTTAACATTGTTGAACTTAATCGCCGAATTTAGACGTCTCTAGGAGTCAAAAGATGCCCTGTCTGCATCATAGAAAGGGT
>Ga0187816_10000454_pt1 | contig 12402 bp, 9 predicted proteins | sample NC_wetland_sal_i_16_FD_132960 | JGI IMG/M metagenome (GOLD analysis project Ga0187816, IMG submission 132960) | Wetland sediment microbial communities from Neuse River Estuary, North Carolina, USA - SO4_1 | ecosystem: Environmental > Aquatic > Freshwater > Wetlands > Sediment | place: USA: North... | reverse complement strand
CGTATCGGCATGTTCGCCACGGCCACGTTCTATGGCAAGCAGCCCGAAACCCACTCCGCGGTTCCCGCCAGCGCTATCCTGCACTTGCACGACCGCGAATGGGTCTACATGCCCCTGAGCAACGGACACTTCAAGCGGGCCGAAGTGAGCACCGGAAAAATGTTGCCCAACAACCAGCAGGAAATTGTCTCGGGCCTCAAACCCGGCGACCGCGTAGTCAGCAACGCGCTCGACTTGCAGAACACGGTGGAGCAATAGAGGATGGATCGATGATTCGTCGAGTCGTCGATTTTGCTCTGGCCAACCGCCTGCTCATTCTGGGAGGCGCGTTGCTCCTGCTCGCGTGGGGGATCGTTTCCTTTCATAACCTCCCCATCGAGGCCTATCCCGACGTCGCCGACAACTACGTTGAGATCATTACGCAGTGGCCGGGAATCTCGGCGGAACAGATCGAACAGCAGGTCACGATTCCGCTCGAAGTCGTCATGAACGGCATCCCGCAGGTCGTGCATCTGCGGTCGTTCTCGTTGTTCGGGCTCTCGGACCTGAAGCTAATTTTCGAAGACGGTTCGGACAATGCTTGGAACCGGGAACGGGTTCTGGAGCGACTGGCCCAGGTTACGCTGCCGCCCGGTGTAGTGCCGCAAATGGGCACGGACTGGAGCCCGGTCGGCCAGATCTACTTCTTCACTTTGCATAGCACGAATCCCGCATACGACCCGATGGAGTTGAAGTCCATCGAAGACTGGGTCATCGAAAAGAATTTCAAAGCAGTGCCAGATATTGTGGATGTCGCCAGCTTCGGCGGCCCCACCCGCGAATACCAGGTTCGTGTTGATCCCAACAAGCTTGTCGCCTATGGCCTGAGCCTGGCCCAAGTTGAGCAGCAACTCACCAACAACAACATCAACGCCGGCGGAAGCTTCATCCAGGAAGGTTTGCAACAGGTCAATGTGCGCTCCGTGGGATTGGTTGACCGAGCCCAAGACATCGAACGCACGGTCATCATGACCAAGAATGGCACGCCGCTCCGGGTAAGGGATATCGCCGTCGTTTCCCAGGGGCCCAAAATTCGCCTCGGCCAGTTTGCCCGAGCCATTCACCACGAGGACGGCAAGATCGTCGATAACGACGATGTCGTGTCAGGCATCGTGTTATTGCGGAAAGGCGCGGTGGCCGACTCCGCCCTGCAAGCCATTCACAAGAAAGTGGACGAACTGAACGATCATATTCTGCCTCCGGGCGTGAAGATTGTTCCCTTCATCGATCGCAGTGACCTGGTCCGTTTCACTTCCCACACCGTGCTGCACAACCTCACGGAAGGAATGATTCTGGTTTCGATCATCCTGTTCCTGTTTCTCGGGAACGTCCGTGGCGCGCTCATCGTCGCCGCCACCATTCCGTTTTCCCTGCTGTTTGCTTCCATTTGCCTGGACTTGAGGCACATCCCCGCGAACCTTCTGTCCCTGGGCGCTTTGGATTTTGGCATGGTTGTCGATGGCGCGGTGGTCATGATCGAAAACATCGTGCGTCATTTGGGCCACCACCAGGACAACGGCGTTAAGACCGCGCGGGAAAAAATCGGTGATGCCGCGCACGAAGTGCAGCGCCCGGTGTTTTACGCGATCGCCATCATCATTACCGCTTACCTGCCGATCTTTACCCTGGAGCGAGTCGAAGGCCGGCTTTTTCACCCCATGGCCTGGACCGTGGCGTTTGCGCTCCTCGGTGCCTTGGTCTTCTCGATTCTGATCGCTCCGGTGCTGGCCAGCTTCGCCTTCCAGGAGGGAGCGAAGGAGTGGCGCAATCCGGCGATGGAGTTCTCGATCACGCACTACCGGACTGCCGTTCGTTGGGCCATTCGCCGACGGACCCTCACGATTGGAGTGGGCGTGCTCGGTCTCTTCTTCACAATTTACCTCGTTTTCGGCGGCGTCATCGGTTCCGAATTCCTGCCCCACCTGGATGAAGGCGCACTTTGGGTCCGGGGCACGCTCGCGCCCAGCACCGGGCCTGACGAAGGGATCCGGGTCATGAACCAGGCCCGAATCGTGCTTTGCTCGTTCCCCGAGGTTCCGCAATGTACCAGTCAAACCGGCCGGCCGGATGACGGCACGGATACAACCAGTTTTTTCAATACCGAGTACTTCGTCGATCTCAAGCCCAAAGAATTGTGGCGGCCCGTCTTCCACGAAAATAAAGACGAACTCATTGCCGCCATGCAGCGCGAACTCGACAAGATTCCCGGCGTTGTCTGGGGATTCTCTCAGCCCATCGAAGACAACATGGAAGAGGCTGTGAGTGGCGTGAAAGGCGCGCTGGCCACCAAGATCTACGGCGATGACTTGAAAGTGTTGGAAGCTAAAAGCGACGAGATCGTCGGCATCATGCGTGGCATCAAGGGAGTCGAAGACCTTGGGGTCTTTCGCGTGCTCGGCCAGCCCAACCTCAACATAACTGTGGACCGCGACGCCGCCGCTCGTTACCAGATCAATGTCGCGGATGTGCAGGATGCGGTTCAGACCGCGGTCGGAGGTACTGCGCTGACCCAGGTTCTCAAGGGCGAGGCGCGCTACGACCTTACGCTGCGCTATCTTCCACCCTACCGCGACACAAAGGAAGCGATCGAAAAGATCCGCCTTCTGTCGCCCTCGGGAGAACGGGTATCGCTCTCCCAGCTCTGCAAGATCAGCGTGACTGACGGCGCTTCGGAAATTTATCGCGAGGGCAATCGGCGTTATGTTGCCATCAAATATAGTGTCCGTGGCCGCGACCTCGGCAGCACGGTCGAAGAGGCAATCAGGAAGGTGAGCGAGAAGGTCAAATTGCCCGTCGGCTACACCATCGATTGGGAAGGGGAATACGAGAGCCAAAAAAGGGCGGACGAGCGGCTGCTGATCGTATTGCCCATTACGATCCTAGTCATCTTCATTCTTCTTTACACGATGTTCAAATCGTACAAATGGGCATTGCTGATCCTGGCAAACGTTTTCATGGCCCGTTTCGGCGGCCTCCTGGCTCTTCTCGTTACCGGCACGAATTTTAGCGTTTCCTCGGGCGTGGGTTTTCTGGCGCTATTCGGCGTGTCCGTGCAGACTGGAGTCATCATGGTGGAGTACATCAATCAGCTTCGGGGGCGACGATACTCCATCGAGGACGCGGCGGTTGAGGGCGCCGTGTTGCGACTGCGGCCCATCATGATGACCATGCTGGTCGCAACTCTAGGACTGTTGCCGGCTGCCCTTTCCCACGCGATCGGTTCCGACTCGCAGCGTCCCTTCGCCATCGTCATTGTGGGCGGGTTGATTGCTGACCTGGTGATGAGTATCTTCCTGTTGCCAACCCTGTATGTCTGGTTTGCCGGAGAAACCGATGTGCTCCCCACAGCCGATTCGCAGTTCGAAGAGGGAGAGCATATCGACTAAAGAGACTGACGTTAGAAACGTGCTTGAGAGGAAGGATCTTTTCATCCGGTCGACGGTGTAACAGGGGCGCGGCAGAACATCGCGGGTGCAAACTCAACGTTTGTCAGGTCCCCAACAATCCACGCCTTGGCGGTCATTCTGGGCGGATTGTAGGCAGTGCGGAAACTGTCCAGAAACGGGCTTGGCGTCCCCGAAGCCGACTTCTGGACAACTTCACGTCTCGCTGGCCGATAACCACCGATCGATCCAGTGTCTGCCTTCGGATAAGCCGAAAGTGGTGATTAAGCTGATGAAAAAAACGCCGGACTACCTCGAACGTGGTATCGGCTTACCCGCCTTCTGTAGTAGACAAAAAATCCTCCATTTCGGGATGCCTAATGGCCCTTTGTGCTGCAATATCCATTCGGCAACAAGGAGCAGGAACATGAAAATATCGATGGTAATCGGCATGATCGTGTCCGCTGTTGTGCTTGGTCGACGCAAAACTTCAGCGTTCCAGACGATGTGGCGTTCTGGATTCGCCTCGATGACACTCTTTCCAGCATCGATTCCGAAGTCGGAGATCCTTTCAGCGCGACTGTCGTTGACCAAGGCGATTACGAAAACGCCCGAGTTTACGGCCACATCGCGGGGATTGATCTATCCGGCAAACTCACGGGTCAAACCAGCATGATGCTGCGATTCGATCGCCTCGTGATGCCCGACGGCCGCCGGGCGCCAATTCACGGGGAAATCGTCGAACTCCATCACGCACCATCGGGCGAGAAGGTCGCCGTCGAGGGTGCTATCGAATCAGGAGGGCGAGGACGAAAGAGCGTCGAACACACCATCATTGGCGCAGGATCCCGAGCCTTACTGGGTGGAATTTTCGGAAGCGGAAAAGGCGCGGGCACGGTTCAATCATCGACGGCGCTGGCGGCCTGGGAACGACCGCCTTCCAGGGCCGCCAGAAGATCACGCTCGGCAACGGCCAGGAAATGTTAATTCGAATCACGAGCGGCCGATCCGAAACCTCGCCTAGAACAACTTGATCCAACACAGAAGGTCAAGCTCGCGGAAGTGGTTCCGACGAGCAAAATGCCGCGACGTCACTACAGGCGTAGTTGCAACTGAGAACGCCCATGATTCAAAAGGTCATCGTAGTCAAAATTTTCCTAGTGATCCTCACGGCGCGGGGACTGGCTCAGCTGCCCTCCAACCAAGACCCCGCGATTGGCGAGTTGCAGAGGCAAGTGGACGAGATGCGCTCGCAGATGATCAAAATGCAGAATCGAATTGTGGAGTTGGAGGCGGCCAGAGGGATCGCAGCGACGAACTCCAGTTCTGATCCAGTCCTGCTCCAGAGCCAGACTGCTCCGGCACAGCCCTTTCGGTCACAACCCGACGAGACGAAGAGCCCCCAAGAAGCGACGTCGTTCCACTTCAAAGGGCTTACCTTGACTCCGGGCGGTTTTCTGGAGGGAACAATGCTGGTCCGTACTCGTAATGAAAACGCAGACATTGCGAACAACTATTCAGCGATTCCGCTGAACGGATCGTCGAATGCGGAACTGAGCGAGTTTCGCGGAACCGCGCGCAACTCAGAGTTCTCGCTGCTGTTCCAAGCCACAACAGGAAGCACAAAGCTGAAAGGGTATGTCGAAACCGATTTTCTTGGCGCGGCTCCGACTGCCAACTACGTTGAATCAAATTCCTGGACACCCCGCTTAAGACAGCTGTGGGTTGAGGTCGATAGGCCTTCAGGATGGACTATCACCGCCGGTCAGACGTGGTCGCTCCTCACTACGAACGAGAAAGGCATTGCAACCTTATCGGAACTAAGACCGAGTACGGAGGATGGCCAATACGTCGTTGGGTTCACCTGGACGCGGCAGAGAGCATTTCGTGCATCGAAGAATGTTAATAACAAAATCTGGACGGCCTTTGCAGTCGAGGAGCCAGAGACTACATATTCGGCAGCATTCGTGCCTCCGAACATCATGGGGCTGAACACGAGCCAGAATGCCTCAACTGGCGTTAACCTTCTGCCCTTTCTGGCCAATTACAGCAACGGCTTCTCCACGAACTTGGCCCCGGATCATTTGGCGAAGGTCGCCTTTGAACCAGGTTGGGGACACTTCGAGATCAAGACCGTGGGCCGTTTCTTCCGTGATCGAATCGCATCAACCGCAACAACGACCGGTCATACGAATACCACCGAAGGCTATGGCATTGGTTTCGGTGCGTTGATGCCGTTTGTGAACAAGAAGTTGGAAGTACCGCTCGAAGGCCTCCTTGGGCAAGGCATCGGACGGTATGGATCTTCGGGACTGCCGGATGCCACTTTAAGTCCGACAACCGGGGAACTGCGTCCATTGCGCGAAGCCAGGATCATGGGAGGCCTCGTATATCACCGCAGCAACCGTCTTGATTTGTACACATATGGCGGGGATGAGTACGTGGGCCGGTATGGATTTATCTCACCCACTGGGACCGCTGCGGGTTACGGTTCTCCGCTCGTCAGTTACACGGGTTGCACGAACGAAGTAGCGCTGAATACCTGCAGCGGGCCGAATCGCAACATCTATGAAGCGACGGTGGGCTACTGGTATCGCCTCTTTCGGAGCGAGTCCGGCAGGATCGAACAGGGAAACCAGGTCGTGTACATACATCGCGACCTATGGAGCGGTATAGGTAGAACGCCCCAAGGTAGCGATATTGTTGCCTTCACGTCGCTCCGCTTCTATCTGCCTTAGTAAGAACATTATTGGGATGAGCTATGCGTGTCGGTCACCAAATACGATATTACACTACGGCTGGATTAGCTCTAGCTTGCGCGGCTCTCGGTTACAATAGCGCCAAACCATTCAGCTGGAACTTAGCGACGGTAGAAGCACAGACCGCGCAAGTACCGCCGATTCCTGCCGCTGGCCCACTGGCGGGCCCCGAATCTCCAAAACAAGTTGGATTGCCAGTCGAGGCCACACGTGCCGCGGTACCAGCGGATAATCCGCAAACCGAGGGAAAAATTGCTCTGGGCGAAAAGTTGTTCTTTGACGCACGCTTGTCGGTCGATGGAACCGTCGCTTGCAGTACATGCCACGATCCATCGCTGGCGTTCACCGACGGAAAACCGGTTTCGATTGGTGTCAAAGGCCGGGCCGGCCAGCGCAACGCTCCGACGATTCTGAACGCGCTTTATAACAACACACAGTTCTGGGACGGGCGTGCGAAAACTCTCGAAGAGCAAGCGGCTCTCCCCATCATGAATCCGAGCGAAATGGGCCAGCCAAGCCTGGATGCCACAGTCGCCCAGATTGCGGCTTTGCCAGAATACAAGCAGGCGTTTCGACGCGTATTTGGCCGCCCTATTAATGGAACCGATCTTGTGCGGGCTATTGCTTCATACGAGCGCACCCAGTTTTCTTTCGATTCACCGTTCGATCACTTCATGGCTGGCGACAAGAGGGCGATCAGCGACTCCGCTAAACGAGGCTGGGATCTGTTCAATTCGAAGGCCCGTTGTAACAAATGCCACGCATTGAGTGAGAACAAGCGCGATCCCACCTTCTTTATGGATAAAGATTTTCACAACATCGGCATCGGCATTATTCGACACAATGTGGTCGCCCTGGCATGTAAAGCAGAGCAAGAGATCGATTCCGGGAAGATCATCGACGTCGATCAAGCGGCCATTCAGAGTGAGACGTCGGTGGTCGGCCGCTTTCTGGTCACCAAGCAAGAAAAAGACATCGCTTCCTTCAAAACACCGAGCCTGCGCAACGTGCTTATTACAGCACCGTATTTTCATGACGGCTCACAGGCAACGCTATGGGATGTGGTAGACCATTACAACCATGGTAACGGTCTAAAGGATCCGTGGCTGGATGAAGACATGCAGCCACTGGCACTAAGTGAATCAGAGATCGATGACGTTGTCGAGTTCCTTGCCACGCTTACAAGCGCGCCATATCAGCAGCTAGGTGCCAGGGAACTGGCGCGTCAACGAGCAATATCCCGCGTCAATCGGCCGCAGCGTGACACGGCTCGGGCTTTCGGACCAAAACCGGTGCAGCCTAAGCCCTCGCGTTCCTGCGTTGCCGCGCAACCTGAAACAGCATCGAAATGACAGCTGGATAGTTCCTTCCGGCCAATATTTCGGCAATGAGTAAAAGGAAATAACCAAACACAAAGGAGATTACATATGACCGACACCAGAAGAGAGGCAGACAGTCTCGGCGTGGTCGAAGTACCAGCGGAGAAGCTCTGGGGTGCACAAACCCAGCGTTCGCTCGAACATTTCAGCATCGGCAAGGATCTAATTCCGCGTGAGATGATCACTGCCTATGCCATTTTGAAAAAAGCGGCGGCGGCGGCGAACCATGACGGCAAGCGGCTGGGCGATCAACAATTCAAACTCATCGCGCAGACGTGCGATGAAATTCTTGCCGGCCAGCATCACGACATGTTTCCCCTGCACGTGTGGATGACGGGAAGCGGCACTCAGTTCAACATGAACGTGAACGAAGTGATCTCCAATCGCTGCAGCCAGATTGCAGGCACGGCGCTCGGAAGCAAAACGCCGGTTCACCCAAACGATCACGTCAACATGTCCCAATCCTCGAACGACTCCTTCCCGTCGGCCATGAACATCGCAGCTGCGGTCAACGTGAAGCAGCGGCTGAATCCAGCGGTGAAGCAACTGCATGATGCGATCGCGAAAAAGGTCGAGGAGTGGGACGACATCGTCAAGATTGGCCGCACCCACATGCAAGACGCCACGCCGCTCACTCTTGGGCAGGAATGGTCCGGCTACGAAGGTATGCTGGCAGACGATCTTGATCGGATCGAATACGCGCTGGAGGGTGTCTATCGCCTCGCGCTCGGCGGTACAGCAGTGGGTACCGGCATCAACTCAGCGCCCGGCTTCGCCGAGGCCGTTGCAGCCGAGATCGGTAAGCTCACGAACCTGCCCTTCGTTACTGCGCCGAACAAATTCGCGGTGCAGGGTGCTCACGACGCGCTGGTACAGCTTTCTGGCACACTGCGCACGCTAGCCGTCTCACTTTACAAGATCGCTAACGATATCCGCCTCATGTCCTGCGGCCCGCGAGCTGGTTTCGCAGAGCTGAATATTCCAGAGAACGAACCGGGCTCGTCGATAATGCCTGGAAAGGTAAACCCCACTCAGGCCGAAGCTCTCGCGATGGTCGCGGTCCAAGTGATGGCGAACGACACAGCAGTTGGCTTTGGTGGCGCTGGTGGTTACCTCGAAATGAATGTTTACAAGCCCCTGATTATTTTCAATGTGACCCACTCCATCACCATCATGGCCGATTCATGCACGAACTTCCGGAAATTCCTGGTGGAAGGAACCAAGCCCAATCTGAAGAAAATTAATCAATATGTCGAAGAGTCGCTTATGCTAGTCACGGCGCTTTCACCGGTGATCGGGTATGACAAAGCTTCCAAGATTGCCCACTATGCGATGGACAACGACCTCACGCTCAAAGCTGCGGCGCTGAAGCTCGGCTTCGTGTCGGAAGCTGAATTCGACAGCGTTGTCGATCCGAAGAAAATGGTCCGACCCTATGTAGCGCCGCCCGCCGTCGCTGCCTAAGGGGGATTCTTAAACCATCGACATGCTTACGGCTGGAGCCGGCTTGAAGAGTTTCAGGTCGGCTCCACTTCGACCGTGTGGTCAGCGAGGTTTAGATGACTCCGGCAATCATTAAACCACAGTTATCAGGGTCAAGTATGACGCTGGAGGAATGCTCCAATCTGATCCTCGCGTTCGCTCGAGTTTTGTTCATCAACGGCGAATCCACACACCAGACTTTGAGCACCGCCCAACGCTTGAGCAACTGTTTCGGATTTCGCGCCACGATCTTTCCGCGCTGGGGAGAGCTGGAAGTTCAAACCGAGGACACCGACGGCAAATTTATTTCAGCAATTGAGGCCGCTCCTTCCGGCGTGAACATGGATCGCGTGGCTTCGACTTTGCGAACGGTTGAGGAGTTGTGTGACGGTCGGCTGGCTCCGGCCAACGCAATGGAAGCAATCAGAAAGATCGCAAAGGCGCCGCCTGCGCCGACGTGGCTTTTTACTCTAGCGGCTGCAGTGGGCGCTGTGGCTTTAGCAGTGCTCTTTGGCGTCCGACACCTGACCGCAGGGACACTTATATTCGGGAGCGCGGCGGCCGGTGCCATTCTGCGGCGCAAGTTGGCCCGTTGCAGCACAAATATCTTTCTGCAACCATTCAGCGCGGCGTTAGTCGCGGGTGTAGTTGGGGCGCTGGCAGTTCGGTATGACCTGAGTTCGTCGCTGCGCCTTGTCGCGGTCTGCCCATGTATGGTGCTGGTGCCAGGGCCGCATTTCCTCAACGGCATGTTGGACTTGATCAGGGGCCGCATGAGTCTCGGAGCGGCCCGGCTCAACTATGCGGTGCTCATAGTTGTAGCCATCTCGACGGGGCTGCTGCTTGGGCTCACACTTCTTGGCGTCTCCTTACCGGTGGAGCCGGTCGGCAGGGCGGTACCCCTTTGGTGTGACGTTATTGCCGCCGGCGTCGCGGTCGCGTGTTACAGCATCTTCTTTTCTTCGCCTCTGAATATGCTTCCCTGGCCGGTGGCGATCGGCGCGGTGGCCCATGCTCTAAGGTGGGTCGCGCTTACAGCCTTTGGGGCTAGCGCAGCAACCGGTGCATTTATTGCGTGCCTCGTCGTTGGCATAATCCTCGCACCGGTCTCGCGCAGGTGGCACATGCCCTTCGCGGCCATTGGTTTTGCTTCTGTGGTCTCAATGATACCCGGTGTCTTCATCTTCAGGATGGCAAGCGGTCTTTTGCAACTCACCAACAGTTCACAAAGGACCTGGGAGCTCATGGGCGCGACTCTCGCGGACGGCTCCGTCGCCATTCTCATTATTTTGGCAATGAGCTTCGGGCTCATCGTCCCCAAATTGATCATTGACTACGTTACCGGTAAATGTAAATGACGCTGTTTTGAGAGAAGAAGGCTGCCATGCCCACCAAAGAACTGACCGCCATGCCCGCGGAAGCTGGCGCGTCCCATACCGCGGCGATGCCCTCGCGATCGGAACTATGGCTCCCGACCTTGCTCAGCGTAATCGCGGGCATGGTCGACCTGATCGGATTCCTGAGCCTTGGCATCTTCACAGCACACGTAACCGGTAACATCGTGGTCGTCGGCGCTCTCATAGTGCGTCACAATCGGGTAAACCCAGCACAGATCCTGGCTATTCCTGTTTTTATCCTCGCCGTCGCTCTCACTTGGCTGATTGCCAAGGCATCGGGCAGGAGCGGTACCGGCTTGATGCGTCTGCTTCTCCTGATTCAGTTTCTGCTGATTACTTGTCTGTTGATTTTCAGTGTCATCACCAAACCGTCTGCCGATCCGCGGGGTCTAATGGGCACGATCGCGGCGATGATCGCGGTCACCGCCATGGGGTGTCAGTTTGCTCTGTTGCGCTTGACCCTGCCGGTCGCGCCTTCAACCGCCGTGATGACGGGCAACTTGACGAATGCAGTACTCGGGTTTGTGGACTCAAGTTCGCGAGACCATCCACTAATGGAGGGTGACAGCAAGCGACTGGGAGGTGCTCTCCATCTCCTTGTCGGCTTCTTCGTGGGCTGCGTCGCGGCCGCAATATCCGTTATCTATCTGGGCGATTGGGCTTGGTCACTGCCGGCTGCGCTGGCCGCCGTGGCGGTCACGTTAAGCTAAGGCGCAGCCGCTCAAGCGCTGCAAATGTATCAGCAAACGCCGCGGCTCTTATGCGGTGATCAGGGGATGAGATTGCCTAGCTCCAAGGCTCACCATTCATCTTTGTTCTCACCGAAGGCCTGGAGAAAGACCAAGAATTCATCCTGTGTGCCGTGACCGGATCTTCTGTACATGAATGGAGCGTCCCCGATCTCACCAGAGCCCTCCCGCAAGATAACCGTGGGTTTCTAGACAACACTTGATTGCTACTCGCGTGTTTTTCAAATCGCATGTCGCGGTACTCCCGCCGAAATGCAAGAAGAGGATTTGGGGACAAGCTGGACCTGCCGCAAATCCCTCGCACGCCCGGGAATGAAGTTGCTTGGCAACTTAACTCGCGTAGTTTTTGAAATGGTCCAGGGCCATTTGAGTATAATATTGGCCGACCTCGATGAGGTAGCCGTCGGGATCACGCACGTAGCAGCGCCATTCCCAGCCGTGATTCTCTAGCGGCTCGGTAAGAAAGAACGCTCCTCTATCGCTCCATTGTCTGTAGCAGGCCCAGATTTCGGCGACACGCAAGTTGAGGAAGCTATTCACTCTATTGAGATCCCACGGTGTTTCGAGGAGGACCTCTGGCTTGTCGGGAGTTTTGCCGCCGCCGGAATTGAGAATGATCTAGGTGTTAGCCAGCTTGATGTAGCAGGGATTTTCCGGCTTGATCACTTTCCCGCCAAGAATTCGGACATAGAAGTCCTTCGATTTTTCTTGATCCCTCACGGTGAAGAAGTGCGTGGCGAAGAAGCCTTCGTGTGCGATCGGCGCGTCGGGCAGATTCATGCGGTGCCTCCCGTTGTCGATAAATAAATTAGGTGCGGCCGGAATTGCTTGCGGTCTAAAAGAAGCAATTCGTCTGGCGGCCACCCTACCTTCAGCCGATCCAAAGCCAAGTCCTGGTAAACGCACATCTCGTCAGCGTTCGATTTCCTGAAGAGATGCCGACTTCAGAGTAGCGATCCTGTTCAGTGAGTGCATTGGCGATTTATCACGCGCAGGTGTCAGGGTTCAGAGACCAGGGAACAGAAATATGGGCTCGCGAAGAATACCAATTGACATTCAACGGAAATCAACTACCATATGGTTGTGGATCGGCTGGGTACAACATTTTCGGCTTTGTCTGATCCGACCCGGCGGGCGATGATCGAGCGGCTCTCCCGTGGGCCTGCTTCTGTGCACGGCTTGACGGAACCGTTTGCACTCTCGCAGCAGATGAT
>Ga0187816_10000453_pt1 | contig 12403 bp, 5 predicted proteins | sample NC_wetland_sal_i_16_FD_132960 | JGI IMG/M metagenome (GOLD analysis project Ga0187816, IMG submission 132960) | Wetland sediment microbial communities from Neuse River Estuary, North Carolina, USA - SO4_1 | ecosystem: Environmental > Aquatic > Freshwater > Wetlands > Sediment | place: USA: North... | reverse complement strand
GGCGTGCCCACCGGCCCGCGCAACGTGGATTGGCAGCCCAGCGCTCCGGCGACTTTGGTCTGGGCCGAAGCGCTCGACGGCGGCGACCCGCGCGCTCGCGTCGCGCCGCGCGACAAAGTGATGCGGGTCGATCTCGCCAAGGGCGCCGCCGAACAACCCGCGCAAATGCTCACCACCGAAGAACGCTTCGCGGGGATTCTGTGGGGCGAGCGCGGTGATTTTGCGATCGTTCGGGATACGAACCGGCGCACCGCGAAGACGCGCTCGTATTTTTTCAATCCCAAGGATTCGCCTATCGAGCCGCGCCTGGCTTGGGACTTGAACGTCGCCGAACGCTATAAGAATCCCGGCCTGCCCGTGATGCGCATGCTCCCCAGCGGGCAGCGCGCCATCGCGCAAAGCGGCGACGACATTTATCTCGATGGCCCCGGCGCTTCGCCGGAGGGCGACCGGCCGTTCCTCGACCGCGTCAATACGAAGACGCTCGAATCCACGCGGCTGTTCCACTGCGACGAGAATAGCTACGAGAGCTTCGTCGCCCTGCTCGCGCCAGACGGCTCGAAATTCCTGACGCGGCACGAAACTCCCACGGACCCGCCGAATTATTTCGTGCATTCCGCAAGCGGCGCGCAGGCGTTCACGCATTTCGCCGACCCGGTGCCGCAACTCCGCGCCATCAAGAAGCAGATCGTCACCTACCAGCGGAACGATGGCGTGGGCCTCTCGATGGAGCTTTACCTTCCGCCGGACTACAAGGCCGGCACGCGCTATCCGGCCGTGATGTGGGCCTATCCGCGCGAGTTCGCGGACTCTTCGGTGGCGTCTGAAGTCGAAGGCTCGCCGAATCGGTTCACGGTGATTCGCGGCTACTCCGAGCTGTTCTTTCTGCTCGACGGCTACGTCGTGCTCGACAACGCGACGCTTCCCGTCGTCGGCGATCCGGAGACGGTCAACAACACGTACGTCGAACAGATCGTCGCAGGCGCGAAGGCGGCCATTGATAAAGCCGCCGACATGGGCGTGATCGATCCGAGCCGCGTCGGCGTCGGAGGGCACAGCTACGGCGCGTTCATGACGGCGAACCTGCTTGCGCACTCCGATCTGTTCAAGGCTGGAATCGCCGAAAGCGGCGCATACAACCGCACGCTCACGCCGTTTGGTTTTCAAAACGAGCGGCGCACGCTCTGGCAGGCCAGCGATGTTTATCTGAAAATGTCGCCGTTCATGTATGCGGACAAGATCAAGTCGCCCATCCTGCTGATTCACGGCGAGGCGGATAATAATTCCGGCACGTTTCCAATACAATCCGACCGGATGTACCGTGCGATCAAAGGGAATGGCGGCGACGTGCGCTACGTCACGCTGCCGTTCGAAGCGCACGGTTATGCCGCGCGCGAAACGATCGAAGATGTCCTCTGGGAAAAGCTGACGTGGTTCGGGAAGTATGTGAAGAATGCAGGAGGCCAATCCACAACCGCGGCCGGCGCGGCGCGATAGCTCATTCCGCAAACATCACCGGTTTACGCGCGCGTCGCGGTAGAATCCGGACATGACGCGCGCTCGACGACAAACGAGCCATTCATTCTCACGACCCTTGATTTTTGTGGCACTCGTGGCCGCGTGCTGCGACGTCGCTTCTGCTCGCCAGGCGAGCGCGCCAGGGGTCGGCCCGCCGAACATGATTCTGCTTCCACCGAAGTTGGTGGTCGCGGCTCCCGCCACCCTTGCTGTGCTCGACCCCGCCGGCCGGCTCGTTGCCGGCGCGACAGTCGAATTATCCAGCGGCGAAAAAGTTACCACGGACGCGACGGGGCGCGCCGAATTTCTTGCGACGGACACGCCAGGCGTTCTGCTCGCGAATATTCCCGCTCGGAAGATTGACGCCTCCACAACCGTTCTACTTTCGCCGAGCGCCTTGGCTTCCGCGTCGCCCGAAAATCCTCCCGAAGGGGTTCGCATTTTCTCTTACCCACATTTTCTCGCCATCCACGACCGCTTCACGGTGGAAGGCACCGGGTTCCGCGGCAAAGCCGATGACGATCGCGTTTTTCTCGCCGATCAGCAATGTCTGGTGCTGGCGTCCTCACCGCTTTCGATGGTGGTTCTGCCCGGTCCGCACACGCCGATCGGGCAAGCGGACCTGCTCGTTACGGTGGCCGGTCGCGGCCCCGGCCCCGATCCGGTGACGCTGGTGTTGCCCGAAGTGAGCGGTCCGGCGGAATCCATGACCGTGGGCCAGAAAGGCACGCTCACGGTCGCATTGCTCGGCACCGACCAGCGCCTGGTCGTCGAGGTGCATAACTTCTCGCCGAAGCTTGTGGACCTGGCGCGCGGAAACGTCCAGCGCGTCACCACCTCCGGCGGCGCTCGCAACATCGCGCAAATCGAGATGGCGTGCCTCGCGGCAGGCGATTACACAATCGCTGTGCGTTTGATCCCGTCCGCCGCCGGACTTCCGGACATGGAGACGGCCCGCCAGAAGCTTCTCGCCGCGCGCGCGATTGCTCCGGCGGATTGGCAGGCGCGCGTGGACGCCGTGATTCACCACATCGAGCGCAACCCGCAGGATATCGCGCGCATCCGCGCCGAGCTCGAACGCCTTCTCGCCGCGAAGCCCGACGGACAATTCTCGCAGCTCCTCAATTCCGCCTGGGAAGAATTGATGAAGAATTAGGATTCCCGCCGTGGGAATTGCTGTAGCCCGCCTTCTCAAAGGCGGAGATCTCGTTTTCGTCACTCGTCACTGACCACTTGTCACGGCTCACTTGTGTTCTTGACGCCGCCTGGGGCAGAGATTGAGACGCATCGACCCGGGGACGTGGCGGGGCCTCCAGCCTGAGCCGCGTGGTAGAATCCACTCGAATTTAATCGAGGCAAATCGGTGAACGGAACATTGATTCTCGTCGGCGTCATCTCACTCGCCGCCGGATTTCTTATCGCCTGGCTTTGGAGCCGCTCTGCGTCCGCGGCGGGAAAACTCGAACTCGAGCGGCGCGTCGCCGGCCAACAAGGCGCCGCGGACGAGCTGAAGAAGCAAACCGACGCGCTGCAGCAAAATCTGCGCGCGGCTCAGAGTCGGCTCGAAGAGGAGCAGAAGCTCCGCGCGGGCGCGCAAAAGGAGGCCGAGGGGCAGCGCGAAAATCTGGCCGAGCAGAAACGCATCCTTGAAGACGCCGAACGCAAGCTCAAGGAAGCGTTTCAGTCGCTCGCCAGCGATACGCTGCAGATGAGCAGCCAGCAATTTCTCGATCTCGCCGCTGCGAAGTTCGAATCGCTGCAAAAACAGGCCGAAGGGGATCTCGAGGAGCGCAAGGTCGCCATTGCCGGCCTGGTGAATCCGCTAGAAAGCGCGGTGAAGGATTTGCGCAGCGAAGTAAACAAAATCGAAGTCGCGCGCCAGGAAGCCTACGGCAGCCTGCGCAGCGAGTTGCAGCAATTGGTCACGACCGGCAAGGAGCTGCGGCAGGAGACGGGCAGTCTGGTCAGCTCGCTGCGCCAGCCGCAGGTAAAGGGCAAGTGGGGCGAGCTGACACTGCGCCGCGCGGTCGAGCTGGCCGGAATGTCGCCGCACTGCGATTTTGTCGCGCAGCAATCGGTGGACACCGAAGAAGGGCGGCTGCGCCCGGACCTCATCGTTCGCCTGCCGGGCGGCACGCAGATCGTCATCGACGCAAAAGTGCCGCTGCACGCGTTTCTGAATGCTGTGAGCGCGCGGTCCGACGCCGAATATCGCGAGGCCATGGCGCAGCACGCGAGCCTCGTGCGCGAACACATCCGTAACCTCTCGGCCAAGGAATACTGGCGCCAGTTCGAACCCACGCCGGAGTTCGTCGTGCTGTTTGTCCCGGGCGAATCATTTTTCAGCGCCGCCTTGGAGCAGGATCGCTCGCTCATCGAGGACGCGATTGACAAGCGCGTTGTCCTGGCCAGTCCGACCACGCTCATCGCGCTGCTGCGCGCCATCGCCTATGGTTGGAAGGAGCAGGTTGTGGCGGAGAATGCCGAGCGAATCAAGAATCTTGGCACGGACCTTTACGACCGCATCGTGGTCTTCGCGGGACATCTGGTGGAGATTGCCAAGGGACTCGAGCGCGCCAGCAAAGCATACAATGAGGCCGTCGCTTCATTCGATAGCCGTCTGGTTCCAGCCGCGCGGAAGTTCAAGGAGATGGGAGTCGGCAGCAGCGGAGACGTCCCCGCAGTCGAGCCTGTGGAGACGTTTCCTCGTCCATTACTCTCGACGCCGACGAAGGATGAGAGCTGACGCGCTGCAAGACTGAGTGTTATAAATAATAAATTTATTTGTTTACAATAGGAGCCGTCTGAAGCAGAATCCGCCCTGTAGCCAACAGGGGCGGGCCAAAAACCCACTCTGTGGGAAATTTACTAACCCAAATCCGCCCCTGGTTTTTTTCCCGCCTTTCCTTTTGCCTCGCGACAAACGGGAAGCTCTACCAGTTAATCTTCAGCGCGAACTGAAATTGCCGCGGGTCCAACGCCGCCGTCGGCTGCCCGGCCGGGCAGGAGTTCGGCTGCGTCGGATCGCACAGCGTGTTGACCGCCGCAATGTTTTGCCGGTTGGTCAGGTTGAAACCTTCGCCGATCACTTCCAAATTTGTTCTCTCGGTGAGAAAGATCTTCCGAGAGATGCGCATATCAAAGGTGAAGTATCCGGGCATGTAGTACGCGTTGCGCGGCAGCGTGCCTACGCAGCCCGATCCCGGCAACGGCAGCGTCACCGGCGCGACGTCGCAGCGTACCAGGGAGCCGAAATACGCGCCCGGAATGTATGGTGACGACACCGCCCCCGGCGTTGTGGAAGTGACCAGCGAAGGCCGCGCCGTGGTGGCGCTGAAATCGAGGTTCGGATCCTCGCCCGTCAGGATTGTGAACGGCCTTCCGGTTCCCACTTCGAAGATCGGCGACACCGTGAAATTCGCCAGAAACTTCCTCATGAATCCGTTGTCCGAAGTTTTGTACGGGCTCTCCAGGACGGCGCTCGTAATCCAGCGATGGCGCTGGTCGAACGTGGAATTGCCGCGCTCGCCATTCGGATTGCGGTTGTCCTGCGGGTCGAGCGGCGACTGCAGGTCGGTGGAGTCGTCAATGGCGTGCGACCACGTCCAGCTCGACTGCAATGTGAAGTGGTTCGAGAAGCGCTTCTCGAGCGATAACGTCAGCGCGTCATAGAACGAATTGCCGGAGGATTCCTGCTGGCTGGTGTCGCTGAATGGAATGACGATTCCGGCCGGACCGGTGGGGAATCCGGCCAACTGCGCCAGGCCCTGCAACACCGGAAGGGTCAAGCCCAGCGTCGCGAATGAAGGATTCGGACCCGACGGCCGGAAGAAATTGAACACCGCGGCCGTGCCCACATAGCCTTCGTTGGCGCCCGAGAAATTGGCGCCTGAATTTCCAACAGCGAGCGCGCCGGGAGCGATCAGCGCCACGCTCCCGCTGCCTGAGTTGTTATAACAGACCGTTCCCCCAGGAAACACGCCCGCAGGGCAGGCGAAGACGGTCGAGCCCGAAGGCGGCGCGGCCGGCACTTGAATGGCCAGCGGATTCGAGCCCGTCGGCGCGATGCCCGAAGCAACGGCTGCGTTCGCATTCTTGATCAGCACGAGCGGCTCGGTGGAATTGATGTTGCGCGGGCGGTTCAGGTGGATGCCGCGCGTGTGGTTGTACGCGATGCTGAGTTTGTAATCCTTGTGGAACTGCCGCTCGATCGCAAAATTGCCCTGCTCTGCGTAGCCGTAGACAAAATTCGCGGCCACGGGAAGCGTCCACGGCAGCACGGTCAGCGGCAGCGCCGTCCCGGGGGCCAGGAAGTTTTGATTCGTAAAGAACGAGTTGGCCAACAGGGGATTGAATCGCTGCTGGCTGCCGATGTAGCCCAGGTTGTAGGAGGAAGGCGCATTCAAGATGCCTTGGAATAGAGTGGATGCGTTCAACACGGAGGTCGCATTCAGCGGTGTGAGCAGCGCGTTGCTCGGCGCGCCCGGCGGCAATTGCAATTGCACCGATTGCGAGCCGTTGGCCGTCACGGAATTGAACGCGATGCCCAGCAACGGGTGGTCGTAGAAAAGACCGAACCCGGCGCGTACCACCGTCTTGCCATTGCCCCACGGGTCCCATGCGAGTCCAATGCGCGGGCCCCAATTGTTGTAGTCGCGCGGAATGCCTTCCACGACGCCGAGCGCCTTCTCGGCCGCCGCGTTGTAGGCGCCGGTGGGCGTAAACAGCGGCGTTAGTTCGACGTCGTACCTCACGCCGTAGTTCACGGTCAAGCGCGGCACGATTCGCCAACTGTCTTGCGCAAATCCGCCGATCGGAATGCTGTGGAACGGCGCGCTCGAATTCCCGATGCCCTGAAGAAACGCTCCGGGAATTCCGAACCCGTACGCCTGCACGGAGTTCAGCCCGGGCACGGCGAGCCCGCCCGTGCAGGCCAGCCCCGAGCCGCCCAGGCAGTCCGGGATGAGTCCGCCGGTGGCCTGGCTGATGGGAAGTCCGCTCACGCGGTACAGCCCGCCGAAGTCGAGTTCGAAAATCTGGGTTGTGTTCGAACCCACCTGGATCAGATTGATGTCCGCGCCAAACTTGAACGTGTGGCTGCCCTTCACCCACGTGATGTCGTCGGTCCATTGATTGCGGCGCTCGACGCGGTCCAGCGTGGAATAAGGCTCGCGTCCGAACGAGGCGAAGCCGAGAATGTCCACGGCCGGACCGCTGCCGCCCGGCAAGTTGGAGTAGCCGTAATGAACGCCGCGCCGCGCGTATTGATAGCGGAATTCGTTCAACAGATTATTGGAAATTGTGGTGACGTGCTGACCGACGATCGCGAAATCACGCGACGTCTGGTTTGAGGTTCGCGAGCCCGCGTTGTCGCCGAGCGTCTGGTTCTGCGCCTCCACTTCGATGCCGTTGATCGTCGAGGGCGAAACGTTGATGCGCAGAAACGAACTGTTCTTCGAGTTCCACATGTGGTCGAGGCGCGCCGACCACAGCGAGGTTCCCTCCGAAATCGGAAAATTCCCGCGCAAGTCGTTCAGGCTCACATAGGACGCAGGAAGAGGTGCGCTGCTTGAAGCGAACGCATTGAACGGCCCCGGCAGATGCGTGCCGCACATCGCCGTAAGCGACGATGCCGTCAGCAAGCCCTCGTAACTGGTCAGCAGGGCCGTGTACTGTGCCGCCTGCGCCGGAGGCGTGCTGGGATTGCCGATAATCGCCGTCATCGTGCTGATAAACGTCCCCTGGTCCTTGGTGAAAACTCCGGGCGTCTGCGCCAGGCACGCCACGCCGCTCAACCCCGCAGGAACGCTGCCCGTCACCAGGTTGTAGTTGCCCGCGCCGATGTCGCTGAACCCGGTTTCCTGGCGGCGCGTGGTTTCATACGACAGAAAGTAAAAAGTCTTGTCCTTCTTGATGGGGCCACCAATCGTGGCGCCGGCCTGCACGCGGGTATACGCCTGCTTCACGGGCTGTTCGGTGCCGTTGGGCAGCACGGTAACCGAAAACGGGTTTCTCGCTTGCAGCCCGGCCAGCCGCAGGAAACCAAAAACGTCGCCGTGCACCTGGTTGGTGCCGCTCTTGGTGACGATGTTCACCACGCCGCCGGTGGCGCGGCCAAATTCCGGCATGTAGTTGCTGACGATTACTTGAAATTCCTGCACGGCCTCCTGCGATACGGTCGCGCGGATTCCGTTCACGGAGTTGTCCACTGCGTCGGCGCCGTCCACCGAGACTTCGTTGGACCGCGCGCGCGCTCCGCCAAAGTTCAGCCCGCTGGTGGGCGCGGCGCCGATGTATGGCGCGCTGTCGCGCGCAAGCTGCGAATTGAGCAGGGAGAAATCCACGTAATTCCGGCCGTTAATCGGCAGATTGTTGATCTGTTGCTGGTCCACGGTGCCGGCCGAGGAGGAACGCGTGGTCTCCACGATCTCGGCGTTCTCACTCACCGTCACAGTCTGTTCGCTGGAGAGTAGCTGCATGTGAGCGATAAATTGCGCCGAGGAGCCGATCGTGAGCACGATGTCCGGGTTGACCAGTTTGGCGAAGCCCGTGCCGCCTTCCACGCTCAGTTGATAACGGCCGGGAGGCAGTCCGACAAACTTATAGTTTCCGTTGGAGTCGGTCTGAACCGTCTGTGACGCGCCGGTCGCCAGATTGGACACGGTTACTTTCGCGGCAGCGATGGCCAGATTTTGCGGATCCAGAACCTGTCCGGAAAGTTCCGCGGTATTGATTTGCGCGCGCGCGTTCACGCCTAGAGATAACCCCACAGCCAGATACACCAGCACCATCCCCATCCACTTTGCTTGACGCATGGATTTCCCCTCCGCGACGTGATTGAGCGTTCCTTCACAAGCGGCCGCCCAGCATCACGAACCGCAACCCGCGCTGCGGCGAGTTCCCCAAGCATGAAACACTGTCCGGCTTTTACTCCAAGCTAGGAGTCAATTCAATAGTTTTCTGCGGCACGTGACGCGAGGACTCAACGCCAGCGCCCACAGACCTCTGCGGAAATTTGAAGCTTGCGATAACCGTTTCCATTTGTGCACAAAGGCCGAGGATGGGTTGACAGGCAGTGTGCGGGCTGCTTAATCTGAAATCTGCCCTCGAGGAGGAGTGTCGTGAAGAGTGTGTGCCGGTGTTTGCTTGCTGCGCTGCTCGCGCTGGTCGTCGCGGAATCGCCTGTTCTGGCGGTCACGGGAACCACGTCCGCCACGCCGCTCGGTGTCGTGTTGCAGGCCGAGCATGCCGCGGTCGGCGCCGATGCCGCGTCAGGCGGGGCGACAGTCTTCGACGGTGATCGCCTGGAAACCGAATCTGCGGGCGCGCTGCGGGCTCGGCTAGGCTCATCCCAAATCTACTTGCTCCCCGAGAGCACTGTGCAGGTTCACGGCATGACCGGTGGCTACTCCGCGGAATTGATGCGCGGGACGCTTCTTGCTTCCGCGGTTGCCGGGCAGACCTTTCAATTGCTGGCTGACGGCGCCACGATTCGTCCCGCTGGCAAACAGCCCGCCATCGCGCAAGTGACGCGCGTCAGCGCCAAAGAGTTGACTTTGACTGCGAGGCAAGGTTCGCTCGAAGTGACCATTGGCGGCGACGTGAAAACGATCGAAGAGGGCCGCTCGTACCGCATGGACGTGGTCGAGACCGGCGACGGCCCCGGCCCGCAAGGGACCGGCACGAATCCCTCCGGCCAGAATGGCAAGGCCATGTGGTTGGTCATCGGCGGCACGGTGGTGGGGACCAGCGTCGCCGTGGCCATCGCCCTGATGAGTCCCAGCAAACCCAACTAGCCCGCACGGGACGCGCCTTCCCGGTCCTCAGCCTGCCACATTCCTTTCTCCCTTAGCTTCAATCTTTCAGCCCGTGCGTCATCAGGCAAACAGATGAAATTCATTTGCCTTCGCAAGAGAGCATCGCAAAATTCGGAGAATTTAGAGGCGAGCTTGAAGCTTCGGTGGAGAGAAATCGGAAAGGGTGGGCCTACCGCAGCATGCGAGTCACGAGGCGGCGCAACCGCTCGCGATCATCTTCGTGCATGTGCACAAATTCGACGCCCGTGCCCTCGTTGTTGATATTTCGCACGACCGCCGTCGAGTGAATACGGCGAAGCCCGGCGCGAATTTCTACGCGCACCGATTCGCCCACCGCCAGCTTGCGCTCGCCTTCCAGGCACGCCCCACCCAGGCTGATGCTCCGCACGCGCGCCGCGCTTTCCTTGGGTCCGGCCAGGATTGCGGACAGCGGCGATTCCAGCGGCACGCGCAAATAGCGCCGCGGCCGAGCGTATGCGACAGCGGATTTTGCCAATCGCTCTTCCGCTATGCGGACTCGCACCGAAGCGGGCCGGTTCTCGAGGAGCGCGAGCGCTTCTTCGGCTGCCGCGCGAAGCCCGGCGGGCTCGGCGTGCGTCAGGCCGTTGCGCTCGTGGACGATGCGCCGCAGCACAGGTCCGGCGTCCGTCACGCGCATGCGCCCGAGGGCCTCGACCGCCTTGATGCGGAAGTAGATGTCGCGCAAGCCTGCGTATTCTCCGCCGGCCACCTTTAACAGCAATGGCACGGCCGAAAATTCCTGTTCCACGCCGAGGTGGTCAATGATGCACGGCACGACCAAATGGTGCGCCTCGGCCACAACCGCCAGAAACGCACGCGTCACCGCGCGGCTCACGGCGGGAAGTGTCCAGCGTGAAAGTTCGGAGACGGCAAGGTCCTGAAGACTCCATTCCCAGCTCGGCAGCGCACGCGGCAGCGCCGCGGCCAGACGGCGCGGGTCTGCAGCCGCGAGCAGGTGAATCGCCGCGGCGATTCTTTGCCGGCGCGGCTCGCGAAGACGATTCTCCAGCGTCGCGAGCGTCTTTTCGCCCGTGGCGCGCACCAGGCGCACCATCGCCGCTATTGACGTCCTGCCCTCGGGAGTGGTCAGCAGCAAGGTCAAGCGGTCCAAGAGGCGTTCAGGGTTGCGTTGCATCAGCCGCGGGATCACGGGGGGCAGCGGCTTGTTCGAAAGTGCTTCGTCCACCAGGTAAAGCCAGGAATCGCCGTTGAGGATGCGAGAGACCAGCGTGGTGATGTGTGCGTGTTCGTCGTCGTGCGGCGCCGTTTCCAGAGTCTCCAGCATCTGCTCGAACTCGATGTGTGCGTGACGCGTCAGTGCGATGCGCGCCAAGTTTTCAGTCAGGGCGGAAAGCAACCCGGCCACGCCGGCCGAAGTTTCCATCACCAGCGCGCGCACAATTCCGCGCCCGAATTCCGCGGCGGAAGGATGCGGCCACAAGCGCTCGATTTGCGAAGCCAGTTCGGCCAGTCCCGCCGCGACGACGCGGCGCGTCTTGCTCTCGGGCGATTCCAGGCACTTCGCGTACGCCAAGAGGACAGTGCGCGCCTCGCGCCCGGCCGCTTCCGCGTTTCTGGTTTCCGCGGCGTTGGCCAGCGGCTCCAGGTATCGCGCTACAACGCCGGCTGGTACGCACCACGCAGCCGTCGAACGCAGCCATCTTGCCTTCTCGCGCGCCGGAATCCGCATCCAAAACCGGTCGCAAAGCTCGGCGACGTGCGCTTCGTTGCGGCCCGCGACTCCCGTGAACCGTTCGCCGGCAGGGGTTTCTCCGCGATCCTGTTCGATTCTTGCCAGCAACTGGAGCACCTCGGGCGGGGTCACGCGCCCGGATTCGAATTCCTGCCGCACGAAATCCAAAATGAGGGCGTCGGCCATGCGGGCCAAATACGCCGGAAGGTTTTCCGCCGGCCGAGGCGTCATGTGCGATACGCCGTGGACAATCAGCGCGACTGCGGCGGGCTCGGCCGCTGCCAGCGCGGCATGGACTTGTCGCGCAAAATCGTCCGCCGCGGCCTCTGGGTCCCGATCGGCTGCCGGCGCAAGATTCGTCAGCAGGCGCAATGTCGCCGCCATGTTTTCAAACGTGGCGGGCGGCAATTTGGCTGCCGCGCGCGCCTGAGGGGAACGTCCCGGCGAATCGTCGTAGCCCAGCACCGCAGAGACCAGACTGGCCAGCAAAGTCGAATCGCGGCGCTCGAGCGGAACGTTCAACGTGATGCCGGCGATCTGCTGATCGGCCAGCCAGTTGTCCCATGCCTTTCGTGATGCGGTGTCGCCCGGAGTCGTCGCGCGCGGCACCTGGCTGACCTGGTGCGCGAATTGATCCAGCTCCCCGACGTTCGTCTGAGAGGTGAACCGCAAAGACGTGATGCCGCTGCGGAGAAGTTCTTCGGCAAATACGCGCAGTTCACCGCGTGGATCGGCAAGCGGTTGTTCGTGCGTCGCGTCGCGCTTGGGCAGCGCCAGGCCATGCCGCTCGACAATTAACTCCAGCGGAGATTCCGTCGCCAGCGCGAGGCGTAATTGCCGCTCGGTGCGCTGGACGATTTCCATCAGGCGCGGGTGATTGCGCTGATAAAGGCGTGCCACGCCTACCAGGACTCGGAGAGAATTCAGGAAGCCGACAATAGGAGCTTCTGCAGCGGTCGCGCTCGGGCGGCTCTTTGTGGACACGTTGTGCGTCGAATCGACGCGGCGCCCGGAAATCGGGGTTGCGGCAACTGTCGGGATAGTTTGCCGCGCCTGCGTGTCTGGCTTAGCTAGAGCCTGCGATTTCAATCGCAATCCTTTGCCGACCGTTCGGCGCTGGGGGCGAGCCCGCTGAACCAAACTCCAAGCGGCTTCGCCATTAAGTCCGTTGCGTGGAGAGGCTTATCCAATTGTGTCCCAAGTCCTGCCTGAGAGATACGTTACAATTCTACCCAAGGACGCCGTATCTATATTAGTTGAAGCAAGACTCATTCCGTGGGAAGCTATCGTTAACTCATTTAAATAGAAATACTTACACGATCAAAAGTGGACTCGATTTCCCAGTTGCCCCGGC
>Ga0187816_10000449_pt1 | contig 12449 bp, 12 predicted proteins | sample NC_wetland_sal_i_16_FD_132960 | JGI IMG/M metagenome (GOLD analysis project Ga0187816, IMG submission 132960) | Wetland sediment microbial communities from Neuse River Estuary, North Carolina, USA - SO4_1 | ecosystem: Environmental > Aquatic > Freshwater > Wetlands > Sediment | place: USA... | reverse complement strand
GTCAACGGTGGGATCGTGGCGCATCAACTAGTTTGATTCTAGCACCCGGCCAGGACATTTCTCCGAAAGACACGCCTATTTCGTGCACGTCAGATTGGTAGGTGACCAAGATCGTTTAGCCGGATCGGATCATAACCAGCCCGGACGTGGGACCCCTACGAATGTGTCGCACACCCGCCGGAGCCCAGAGCCGCCCGGAAATGTCGGTACCCCGTGCGAGTATGCGTAGTGAAGGCGGTTGCGCGGAGGAGGCGGCAAGGATGCGGTTCGTCGTGGAGCGGGATGTGCTGGCGGAGGCGGTGGCCTGGGTCGCCCGCTCGCTGCCCACCCGGCCGGTGCTCCCGGTATTGTCCGGGCTGCTGCTCCAGGCGGCGGCGGACGGGCTGAGCCTGGCCTGCTACGACTACGAGGTGTCGGCCAGGATCCGGGTGCCCGCCGACGTAGCCGAGCCGGGGACCGCGCTGGTCCCCGGGCGCCTGCTGGCCGAGATCACCCGCAGCCTGCCCGCGCTCCCCGTCGAGGTCGGCGACGCCGGCCAGGCCGACACCGCCGACGACTCCGGCGATCTGGTACTGACCTGCGGCCCGGCGTCCTTCAGCCTGGTCACGCTGCCGCTGCGCGAGTACCCCCAGCTGCCCGAGCTGCCGCGGCTGGCCGGCACCGTCGACGGCGGGGCGCTGGCCACCGCGATCGGCCAGGTCACCCCGGCGGCGAGCCGGGACGACACCCTGCCGGTCATCACCGGGGTGAACGTCGAGATCGAGGGTGACCTCATCACGCTGGTCGCGACCGACAGGTACCGGCTGGCCATCAGGGAACTCACGTGGAGTCCTGCGGAGCCCGAGGCGGAGCCGCAGCCGGGCGCGCGCAGCACGCTGCTGGTCCCCGCCAGGACGCTGGCCGACGCGGCCAAGATGATGACGCCGGGCGTCCCGGTCCGGGTCATGCTGAACGCCGGGGGCCCGGCCAAGGCCGGCGGGTCCAGCCGGATCGGCGACCCGGCCGGGTCGCCGCGCGCCGCCGACGCCATGATCGGGTTCGAGACCGGCGAGCGCCGGCTGACCACGCGCCTGATCGCGGGCGAGTACATCAAGTACAGTTCCAAGTTCCCCGGGGAGTTCGGCAGCACCGGGGACATGCCGGCGACCGCGCTCGCGGAGGCGGTCAGGCGGGTGGCGCTGGTCGCCGAGCGCGGTAGCTCGGTCCGGCTGTCGTTCGGTCCGGGGCAGGTCACCATCGAGGCCGGCACCAAGGGGCAGGCGCGGGCCAGGGAGACGGTGGCCGCCGAGTTCACCGGCGAGGAGTCCGCGATCGCGTTCAGCCCGGGGTATCTCCTCGACGGGATCGGCGCGGCCCTGACCGCCGCCTGCGCCCCGGGACCGGCCGAGCCCGCCGGAAACCCGGAGGATCCAGGTCACCACGCCAAGACCGGCAAGACGGGCAAGCCCGGTCGGGAAAGCGCGGCACCGGGACCGGACGGGCGGATCCGGCTGCAGTTCACCGGGCCGACCAAGCCCGCGCTGATCACGGGCAGCCCCAAGGCGGGGGACGAGTCTGCCCCCGACTACCGCTACCTGGTGGTGCCGCTGCGCGCGCTAGCCGACGCCTGATCCGCTAGGGGAAGGGCTTGTGGAGGCCGCCGCCGCCCGGCAGCAGCCCCCCGCTCCCCGGGAACCCCCCGTAGGGGTAGGCGTGGCGCGACATCCAGGCCAGGATCAGGATCCAGGTGGCCATCGCGAACAGCAGCAGGGCGAAGACGAGGAACCGGCCCGCGTCCTGGTCGTGGACGGGGAGCGCGGCCGCATCACGGGCGGGCTTCGGCAGGCGGGGGAGATCGGCCATCAGGCCGTCGATGTGGCGCTGGGTCTTCGCGGCCAGCGCCAGGTCGAGCCGCTCGGTCAGCTCGTCGAAGGTCAGGCGGCCGGCCACGAAGTGCTCCCGCAGCTGCGCCATCGCGGTGTCACGTTCGGCGTCGCCGATCCGCAGGTCGTAGGCGTACCGGCTGTGGCCGGGCACACGCCAGCCCGGTATGAGCTGCTCACGCGACTGCCCCGCGTCGGGATCGTCTTCCATCATTCCGGTTCGGACGTCGTATCGCCTCGTCATCGGGTTCCCGGGTTCGGCACGCCTATTACCTAAGTCCCACGATAATTCGGCGCGGCCCGGCGCGGAACCCACCGGGCCAGAATCACCACCCTAATCCAACCACCGCCGGGGCCGGCCCCAGGTCACTCCTGGGGCGGCCCCGGCGGCAAATACCAGGTCAGATGAAGCGGCCGCCGCGCCCGCCGCCGCGCCCGCCCTTCGGTCCGCGCGGGCCCTTGCCGCCCCCGCCGCCCCCGCGGCGGCCACGGCCCCCGCCGCCGCCACGCCGCACGCCGAACGAGAACAACCGCTTGAGCAGCGCGAACACCGCCAGGAGGACGACGATGGCCAGCGGCCTGTCCCCGCCCCCGAGCCCGAACAGCATCAGGGCGCCCAGGATCAGGAAGGCCCACATCAGGCCCAGCGCCGGCGCGAACGCGCCGAACCGCCTGCTCTGGCGGGAGTACCCGCCGTCGGAATCCCAGCCGGACCCCGCGGACCCCACCAGCGGCGCGCCGACCGGGCGCGGGACGTGCGGCAGGTCGCGCATCACGGCGTCCAGGTCAGCCGTGGTCTTAGCGGCAAAGGTGTGGTCCAGGCGCTCGTTCAGTTCGTCGAGCGTCAGCCGCCCGTCCGCGTAGTGCTCACGTAGCTGGGCAGCGATCGCTTCACGATCGGCGTCCCCGACGCGCACGTTGAATCCTGTTGCCATCGTGCCCTCCGTAGGAAAGGTCGGGGAGTCCCCGTGGATTCCACGATATATCGCGAGACCTCGGCGGGCAAGCAGAAATGTTGGTGTCGGCCGCCCCGTACGTTCACCGACACGCCGGCTAGTGGTCCGTGACTTTGACGTCTACCGCACGTACATTCGAGTCGGTAGTTCGACCATGTTCGCTGAGCGCAGAAAGCGGAGAGAGCAGTTGATTAAGACAACCAAACCCGGGCGTGACGGGACGGTCCGGGTCACCTTCGCGCTACCCGTCGACGAGCCAGGCGGAGCCGTATCGGTGGTGGGCAGCTTCAACGACTGGGATCCCCTGGCCCACCCGCTGCGGCCCCGCGCGAACAACACCAGGAGCGCCGCGGTCACGGTCAAGGCCGGCAGCACCCTGCACTTCCGGTACCTCGCGGAGGGCGGGTTGTGGTTCGACGACGAGACCGTCACCGCCCCGGAGGGCGTAGACGTCTCCATTACGGTGTGACCGGATCACCCGGCCACGACGCCGCATCCTTAGCACGCCGGGCGTTCCCGCGGGGAACGCTGTGACACGTCTCCGCGGGAACGCCTCCAACGCCTCCAACGCCTCCTAAGCGGCGCGGCAGGGCCGCTGCCACGCTGCGCCTACCCGCCAGCGACCGCCGAACGCCGCGCCGCCGCGACGGTCCGGGCCAGCGGTACCCCGGCGGCCACCCCGAACGCCACCGCCACCGCCAGCCACACCAGCGTGGTGGCCAGCGCGTGCCCCGATGCCGCCGCCACCGGGGCCGCTACCCGCCCCCGGTGCGCGTCGAGCGTCAGGTACAGGCTGCCGAACGTCGCCACCCCGATCGCCTGGCCGAGCTGGATCGTGGTCGTGAGCAGCCCGCTCGCGTCCGCTGCGTGGTGCAGCGGCACCCGGACCAGGGCGTGCGTGACCAGGGGGCTGAACGCGAGCGCCAGCGATGCCCCCGTCACGACCATCGCCACCTGCAGCGCCAGGCCACCCGGACCCCCTGAGCGCAGGACGAGCCCCACGGCCAGGTATCCGCCCACCGCGACCAGGCAGCCGGCCGGGGCCAGCAGGTGGTGGGTCCGCGACGGCAGCCGCCGCCAGAAGTAGCCGCAGAACCCGAAGACCAGCGCGCACGGCGCGAAGGTCAGCCCGGCCCGCAGCGCGCTGTCTCCCAGCCCGGCCTGCAGGTGCAGCGCGAAGCTGAACAGGAAGCCGCCGTAGGTGATCATGATCACCGCCACCGCGGCCAGCCCCGGCACCAGGCCGGGCGCGCGCAGCACCGACAGGTTCAGCAGCGGGTCGCCGCCCCGGTCCGCGATCCGCCGCTCCACGAGCACGAACGCCACGGCCAGGGCCAGCCCGGCCGCCAGGCACGCGAACACCCACCCGGGCCAGTCCTCCTGGTGCCCGAGCATCAGCGGCAGCACCACCAGGAACACCGCGGGCACGGCGACACCCAGCCCGAGCAGGTCCAGTTGCCGCCTGCGCGGGCCCGGCTCGTCGCGCGGAACGACGCGCGGCACCGCGGCCAGGACGGCGAGCCCGATCGGCACGTTGACCAGGAACACCGGCCGCCAGGTCTGGCCGAACAGGTTCGCGGTGACCAGCGCCCCGCCGATGACCTGCCCGGCGACGAACCCGGAGGACAGCACGGCCGTGTACGCGCTGAGCGCCCTGGCCCGGGCGGCACCGTCGAACCGCACCTGGATGACGCTCATGATCTGCGGCATCATCGCCGCCGCCCCCGCGCCCTGGACGAACCTGGCGGCGATGAGGATCCCGATCCCGGGGGCGACCCCGCAGATCAGCGAGGCCAGGGTGAAGACGGCGACCCCGGCCAGGAACATCCGCCTGCGCCCGTACAGGTCTCCCATCCGGGCTCCGGTGATCAGCATCATCGCGTAGCTCACCGTGTAGCCGGCCACGACGAGCTGAAGCTCGGCACCAGACGCGTGCAGGGACCGCCCGATCGTGGGCATGGCCACGTTGACGACCGTGACGTCGAGCAGCGCCATGAACTGCCCGGCGAGCAGCACGATGAGCATGAGCCAACGCCCCCGCGCCGTCCCCGCGGCCGAATCCCGAATGAGGGGATCAGTTATCGTTGTCATGCTCTCAGCCTGCGCCAGCGCGTCCTGACCTGGAGAGAGCCTGTTGATCCTGGTGTTACCACTACCCGGCTGAGCGCGCCCATTTTGTCATGACCCCAGAATGGGGGTCATGACAACGCAGGGCGGCGGAATATAAATTGCCTCGGTAGCCAGAAGGCCGAGGACGGGTATCTCCAGGCTCCCGATCCGCGCTGGGGGGGAACCGCGGTTGGGGAGGCGGAGGGAGATGCCCGTCCTCGACGGCTCGATGATACAGCGCCAATTTAGTTGGCGCGGCCCGTCCCGCGCGCGCGTATTTTTCGCGCACTCGCCCCAGATACTGTTTTACAGTCTCGTCACTGATAGTCATCTTCCTCGCGACGGATTTCAGTGGCATTCCGGTCGCATATAGCTGGAGCGCGCGCCTCTCCTGGGTGCTGAGGGTCGGTCGGTCGGCGGCGTCATCGGTCGCGAAGATATAGGCCAGGCGAGGGGAGATCCAGCCCCGGCCTGCGGCAACCTCTTTGATGGCCGCCTGTATCTGGCCGGTCTGCTCGCTCTTCAGCGCGTAGCCGAGCGCCCCGGCGCGCATCGCGGCCCGGACGGCGAGCGGTTTGTCGGCGGCCGAGAGAACCAGGACCGCCGGCCCCGCCGCGAGGATGGCGGCTACGTTGCGTTCAACTGTGGTCCCGTCGTCGAGGTCGAGATCGAGAAGGACCACGTCGGCGTGGCGTCCGGGCCCGGCGAGCAGGACGTCGACGGTCGCCGCGGTACCCACGACCCGGATGTCCCGGCCGGGGGCAGTGACCCAGCCCGCGACGCTATCGAGGACGATGGGATGGTCATCCACCGCCGCCACGGAAATGACGTCGGTCACGGCATGGCCTTCCGCCAGCTGATCTCGAGGCACCCCGTACCGGCCGGCTCGGCTGTCACCGTGGCGCGCCAATGCGCCGTCGCGGGCACGTCCTGACCGAAGAGCGTCACGTCGGGGATGACCCGCAGCGGCGCGCTGAAGGTCAGGTACAGCTCGACCTCGCCGCCGCCGGACGCGAGGATCGTGAGCATGACCTGCTGCGGCGGAAGCGCACTCAGCGTGGCGTCCACGGCCGTCAGGACCGCGCGAGCGACCTCCGGCGCCGCAAGGCCGGGATCGCCGATCACCTGGAGGTCCACCAGCAGTCCTCGCGCGCTCGCCGCCTGCAGCGCGGGTGCCAGCCCGGCCACCAGCCCGCCGGCGCCCGGCGCGCGGTCGGTGAGGGAATGCCGGAGTACCGCTGCGTGCCGGGTACACCGTTCGCGCACGCCGGCGTCGGTGGGGTCCAGCGTCTCGTCGGCGATGCCGTGCAGCAAGGGCAGCGCGTCGGCTTCCAGCAGCGCGAGCCTGCTCCGCCGGTCCCGGTGAACGGCGGCCGCCGCCGCGTGTTCGGCCTCCGACCTGCTCGCCAGGGCGGCGCGGCGCGCGGCGATGCGAGTGTGCATGGCCAGGGTCGGCCGCACGGCGGCGAACGCGATCAGGATGGCCGCCAGGATGTAGCCGGCCGCCGCGACATTGGAAAGGGTCATCGGGCTCGCGCCCGCGACCCGGATCAGCAGCGCGGCGTGTACGGCGAAGACCGCGAGCGCCCCGGGGATCCAGGCCCGGGCCGGGCGGCTCACCGCGACCGGGACCAGCAGCCAGACCGTGCCCAAGATGGCCAGGTCAACCGTTCCCGAACCGATACGCGGGCGATGCTCCCAACCGATCGCGGCCACCGCGGCCACCGCGATCGTGACCGCTGCCGCCGACTCGCCGCTGGTGAGAACCCGCGTGCCTGCCCGTGGCACCAGCCAGGCGCCCGTCGCGAGCACGGCGAGCCATACCGCGACTACCACCGCGGGCTGATAGTAGTCGTGCATGTTGGCCAGCCCCTGGCCCAGCGCGGCCAGCGGCAAGATCGCCGCCATCGCGGCGACCATGCGCTGCAGCCCGGGCTCGGTGACTTCCCGCACCGCCTCGTGATGGCTCACCACGAGAGGCTCTCCCGGACCAGGAGGCGGTCGGCCGGAGCCGCGCGGCCGGGTTCCTCGGGCGCGGGCCAGGACAGGCGCACCACGGCGCCCCGGCCCGGCACGGACCATACCGACGCGTGTCCGCCGCAGTCGGTCATCCGTTCGGCTATGGACCGCCGGAGGCCGAGCCGGGTCTGATCGACGCTGTCGGGGTCGAACCCGATGCCCGTGTCGCGCACGGTCACCTGCAGGCGGCCCGGGGCCGGCTCGTTCCCCTCCGGTGCGATGAGGCTGAGCTTGACCCAGGCTTCGCCGGTTCCCGCGTGGTCGGCCACGTTGGACAGCGCCTCGCGCACGGCGTTCGAGATGGCCGTAGCGACCGGGGCCGGGAAGGCCGGTGCCCCGCGGCCGTCGACGTCGAGGTGGACCCGCAGCCCGCGGGCGCGGGCCTGCGCGGCGACCGCCCGCACGCCGCTCACGGGGTCGCCGCAAGGGCGCCCGGCGTCCGCCTCCAGGTCAACGGGGTCGCTGAGCACGCCCTTAATCAGCGCCACGTCCTGCCGGCACCGGCCCACCACCTCGGCCATGTCGTCGCGGCCCGCCCGAGCCAGGGCCGTGAGCGTATTGAGCACCGTGTCGTGCAGCAGGCGCTCGTGCTCGCGCTTTTCGATGTTCCTGGACAAGATGACGAACTGCTCGCCGGCGGCCCGGTCGGCTTCGGCCAGGGCGGTGTCGGCGGCAGTGGCGCGGCGGTAGAGCTGCCGCCGGACGTAGATGTGGACGCCGGCGGCCACGACCAGCAAGATCGTGGCCGCCGTCATCATCCGGCTAGCGGTACCCGTCGCCTGCTCCGTGCCGACGAAGTAGGCCAACGGCGAGGCGAGCGCCAGCGGTACGGCGAACGCGGCGGGTGCGTACCACGCCGGGACGATGAGCTGGCTCCACATGCTGATGAGCAGCCAGCTGGCTGCGGAGCCGCGGATGGCCGGCGCTACGGTCGCCTGGGCGTTGAGCGCGAGCGCCACGTACACGGCCGTGTCCAGGCAGACGAACAAGGGGGCGGGCCAGCGTCGCCGCAGGTAGGCCGCGACCACCGCCGCCCAGGCCGCGGCCGCGACGGGACCCGCCAGGCGCCACGGGCCGGCCGCGTAAAACGAGTGCCAGATGGCGACCTGCACGGCGATGTACACGATGCCCGCGCAACGCGTCAGCGACGCCAGCCGGGCGACCACCGACCTCAGGGTGGCCATCGCGGGGCCGGTCGGTACGGTGCCGGAATCGCCGGTGAGCCGCCACCACGGCGGGGCATCCGTCGGCCGCATGGAGCCGATCATAGGCTCGGGCGCCGCTCGCCTGCCGGGTATTCGTGTCTGCCGAACTCCCATGCTCAAGGCCGGCTCCGCGGAATGTCGGTGGGCGCGGTTAAGTTTGGTGTGGGGGCAGTGGCGATGGGAAGGGCTCTTGGTTACCTACGAGGCGCCAGACCGGCTTTCGCGGCGAGCGGGCGAGCGGCGAAGAGCGGAGCTCGGTGAGTTCCTGAAGGCCCGGCGGGCCGGGCTGAGCCCCGGCGACTTCGGCATGCCGCCGGGTTCGCGCCGGCGCACGCCGGGGCTGCGCCGCGAGGAGGTCGCCCTGCTCGCCGGGGTGGGCGTGACCTGGTACACCTGGCTGGAGCAGGGCCGCCAGATCAACGCCAGCACGCAGGTCCTTGACGCCGTGGCGCGCACGCTGCGGCTGGACCGGGCCGAGCGCGAACACCTGTACCGGCTGGCCGAGGCCACGCCGCTGCGCACGCAGTGCAGCCGCCTAGCCGTGCCGGACGCCATTCGCGAGATCGTGTATTCACTCGATCCGCTTCCGGCCAGCGTGATCAACAGCCGGTACGACAGCCTGATGTCGAACGGCGCGGCGGAGGAGTTGTTCTGGGAGTGGCACACGATGCCGTGCATCCATAAGAACACCCTGTGGTGCTGCGTCACCGAACCGAGCGCGCGCGCCAAGCTCGTCGAGTACGACAGCCAGGTCCGCTACATGGTGGCGCGGCTGCGCTCGGCCTACGGCAGGCACGTCGGCGACCCGGACTGGGAAGAAGACATCCGCAGGCTCGCCAGCCTGAGCCGCGAGTTCGCCGACCTGTGGGCGTTGCACGAAGTGGCCGACCCGGAGCCCCGGGCGCTCACGTACCTCCATCCGACCGCCGGCCCGCTGCGGCTGGTCCTCAGCGAGCTCAGCATCCCCGACCTGCCCGAGGCGCGCATCGCCGTCTACACCCCGGCCGATGAGGACACGCGGGCCAGGCTGTCCCTGACCCGCCGGACCCCGGTCCCGGCCGTGGCTCAGTTGAGGAAGTAGCTGCTGCCGCCGGTCTGTGGGTTGGTCACCTGCGCGAGGACCTGGATCGTGCCGGCGTCGGCGAACGTGAGCTGCAGCCAGATGTCCTTACCGTCGTGCATGGGCCCGGCGCCGGTGATCAGCAGCTGATAGCTGTCCGGGTTCAGCTGGACCAGCGAATCCGCCGGGATCGGGATATCCGGCACGGGGCGCATGACCAGGGCGCCCGTGGGGCTTTCGACGCGGGCCCGCAGTTGCACCGTCCCGCCGACGCTGGTGTGGGCGGCGACCAGGCGGTCGGCCCGGCCGTTGTTCCTGATGTCCAGGTACGCGACGGTGGTCCCCGGCGTCGTGGGCTGCGGCACGTACGCGCTGGTGACGCCGATCGACGAGGCGGCGCCGGCCGCGGTGCACCCGGCCAGCGCGACCGCCGCCAGCAGCACCGCGCTGGCGAGGCCCGCCAGGGACGTCAGTCTGCGCATATCGCCAGGCTACCGTGCGGTTTTGGTGCGCCGTCAGCCGCGGTCTACGGCGGTGCCGAGCAGGCCGAGCGGGGGAGAGCCGAGGTCCATCAGGGCCTTGTGGAAGCGCTGCAGCGTGAAGCCGGTGCCCCAGTCCTTCCTGGCCCGCTCGCGCAGCTTGAGGATCTCCAGCTTGCCCCAGGTGTACCGGCCGTAGGTCGGGTCGAAGGTGGCGCGCCGGGCCTCCGAGAGCGCCGCGGGACCGGACAGGTGCGTGTCCGCCTCGAACCGCTGCGCCGCCTGCTCGACCGTCATGCCCGCGGTGTGCACCCCGATGGCGCAGGCCAGCCTGGTCACCCGGACCAGCGCCTCCAGCCAGACGCCGATGGCGATCCTCGGATCGTCGGCCCCGAAGCCCTCCTCGATCGCCATTTCCTCCGCGTAGTGCGCCCAGCCCTCGACGAACGCGCTGGACACCACGAAACTGCGGACCGGCGAGGTCAGGCGGCGCAGGGCGCGGCCGTGCGAGAAGTGCCCCGGCGCGACCTCGTGCACGGTGATGCCGGGGAGCGTCGTGTCGCTGAAGACCTCCAGCCACTCCTCCTGCTCCCGCTCCGGCCAGGACTCGTCCGGCGGCGTGATGTGGTACCACGAGGGGCCCTCGGGCTCGCCGGGCGCGGCCGATGACATCATCGCCATCGCCCACCGCCGCGACGCCGGCGCCGGGCCGACCAGGCAGACGCCGTCGTGGTACGGGACCAGGTCGTGGTCGCGGGTGAAGTCGATGACCCGCTGCGTCCACAGCCGGGCCGCGTCGATCACGCCCGCCCCGTCCGGGTGCTCGCGCACCAGTTCCCTGGCCACCTCGAGGGCCGGCCGGCCCGGCGCCACGCGCGCGCAGTCTTCGGCCAGCAGGGCGTGCAGCCGGTCGCGTTCCGTGTCGGCCTGCCGGGCCAGCGCGCCCAGGTCGACCGGCAGGGCCTCCGCGCTGCCCATCAGCGCGGCGAGCCCGGCCGAGCCGAGCGCGGGATCCGGGTCGCCCTGCGCCGCGGCCCGCTCCACGTGCGCGGCCAGGCGCGCGTGCGCGGCCAGCGCCGCCGCTAGCACCGTCTCGTCGAACCCCGCGCCGCCCGGTTCCGCGGGGCCATCGAGCCCGGCGGCGAGCCCGCCTACCGCGCCGAGCAGCGCCTGCGCGACCGGGGAGCTGACCTGGTCCAGCGAGGCCACGGCCGCGTCGATGGCCCGCGGCCAGCCGGCCAGGTGCTGGGCCCGCGCGGCCTCCCGCTCCGCCGCCGGGGCGTAGTCCCGGTCGTAGCAGGACAGGTCGAGCTCGCCCAGGTGCAGGATCGGGTTACGCCGGTGCAGTTCGAGGTCGGCGAAACTCACCCGCAGGCGCTCCTCCGCCGCGGTTAGCTGCGCCTCGTCGTGCGGGTCGGCGACCCGCTCGCCCTCGGCGCGCGCCGCCGCGAGCCGGGCCAGCCCGGCGCGGACGCCCTCGGGGGAGAGATCCTGCAGCTTGCCGTCGTACTCGTGCCTGCCGCCCTCGCGCACCTCGGCCACGTTGAGGTCGCACACCGCGCGCAGCCGCGGGGATAGGTCCATGCGGCAGACGTTACCCCCGACCTAAGGCTGGACCCCGCGCACCCCCAGGCCGGTCCGGACGGGCATGACGAACAGCAGCGGTGCGCCCTTCGACGCGCAGGCGGCGAAGGAATGGCTGACGTAGACGGCCACGGTCTGGTCCGGCGGGAACACCTTCAGCCATTCCACTGTCTGCGGCTGGCACGCGTGCGACGGGAAGTTGCCGGCCTCGCCGACCTGCAGCCACGCGTGCGCGACGCCGCCGGGATCCAGGCGGACCGCCAGCTTCCCGAAAGCCGGGTTCTCCTGCGCCGCGGCGCCGACCTGGGTCCCCGCACCGCTCCCGGCGGTGACGAACGATACGCCCGGATAGCCGTACATCGCGCAGGCCGAGCCCGAGGTGTTGGTGAAGTCGACCGGGTAGTACGTGCTGCCGGCCGCGGCGCCGGCCGCGCCGGTGTTCACGGTGACGTGCAGCGAGGCCGACTGGCATACCGCGAGGCCGTTCACCGAGGCGGCGCCGGAGGCGGCGGGCGACCCGGTGCCGGCCGCGCCCGGCGGCTGCGTGTGGTGACCCGACGCGGTGCTGCCGCCCGCCGGGGTGGAGGAGGCCTGGGGTGCCTTGGTGGTGCCGCACCCGGCGAGCAGGCCCGTCAGGGCCACCGCGGTCAGGACCAGCGGCGCCACGCGCCGCACGCGGACCCGCCGGCCGGCGGGGGGAATCGTGAGCATCAGCCTGTACCTCACAGTGGGGGATTAGTCGCGATGAGTAATCATCGGGCATGCCCCCGGTGTCGCGCAGCCGATACGCAAACTGGCGGCCGGCCAGCCGGTGAGAAGATCGGGCCATGGGCGATTTTCCCGAGTTCACGACCCGGCCGGAGCTGGCGGGAACGTTCGGCATGGTGGCCTCGACCCACTGGCTCGCCTCCGCGGCCGGGATGGCGGTGCTCGAGCAGGGCGGTAACGCGTTCGACGCGGCGGTCGCCGCCGGGCTGGTGCTCCAGGTCACCGAGCCCCACCTGAACGGCCCGGGCGGTGAGGTGCCGATCATCGCCCACGACGCCGGGCGCGGGGAGACGTTCGTGCTCTGCGGGCAGGGGACGGCCCCGGCCGCGGCCACGCTGGAGGTGTTCGCCGACCTCGGCCTGGACCTCGTGCCGGGCAGCGGGCTGCTCGCGGCCTGCGTGCCCGGG
>Ga0187816_10000448_pt1 | contig 12464 bp, 7 predicted proteins | sample NC_wetland_sal_i_16_FD_132960 | JGI IMG/M metagenome (GOLD analysis project Ga0187816, IMG submission 132960) | Wetland sediment microbial communities from Neuse River Estuary, North Carolina, USA - SO4_1 | ecosystem: Environmental > Aquatic > Freshwater > Wetlands > Sediment | place: USA: North... | reverse complement strand
TCGGTGGGCGGCGACTGGGCGCTTGCCCCGCGCAAGCGGTCGTGCTCGACAATGGCCATCTTCGTGGCCCAATATGCGCCCCAGCTCACACCGTGCATGGCAACTCGGTTCTTGTCGATCTCGGGCCGGGTGGCTATGTAATCGAGCACGCGCGAGAGCACACGCTCGGCATTTTCACTGACTTTAATTGGATTCTGCCCGGTGCCGGGACCATCCACGGCGAGAAAGCCGATGGCGAACGGCAGGATCGCGCTGAAGCTTTCGGATAAATCTTCTTTCCGGCTGTCCAGTCCATTCACCGCAAGCACGAGCGGCACCGGCCCGTTCGCATTCTTCGGCAGGCGCAGGTAGCCGATAATTTCTTTGCCTTCGAAGGGAATTCGCACAATTTCAAGCGGCGGATCCCAGAAGCGCGCGTGGGCCAGGAAAGCCTCAATCGCCTTTTCGTAAGAGCGCTGTTTGCCGGGAGATGCAGGGATGGGCCAGCGCCCGAAGGAATAAAGCCGCCAGGCTCGAATGTAGTCGGCGTTCGCTTTTGTCGGGTCCGTTTTTTCCAGCGACCTGGCTTCATTCATGTAGCGATCGGCCACTCCCATAAAAGCCGCCGCCCACTCGTCTTTATCGCGAGTGTGGATGGAGTTGAAGGCTTCCTTAATGTCGCCGGGATCGAGTCCGATGAGCGGGTACTGACCCACCTCGGCGCGATGGATGGCTTCTGCCTTGATCTCGTCGATCGTGCGCTCGGTGCGCTGCTGGGAGAAGGAAGGCACAACCAGGAGGATCGGAGCCAACAACACTGCCCATGCCAATGACCTTACCAATGACATATTCAGTCGGGCGGGCTGGGAGTAATTTCCTAACGAGGTTGCCACAGGTAATTCCTTTCACTTTGAACAAAGGGTGGGGCCGGAGAAGTCCGGCCCCGAATTACGAAAAACGGGCGGTCAGAAAATAAGCTTCAAGCCCAATTGAACGGCGCGGCTGCCGCCGGAGCCGATGACGGGGTTGGAGGCGGCGACGTCCGGAGTGACACAGCCGCAACCGAACGGCTGAACTGAAGGGTCGTTGAGGCCCAAGCCGTTCTGCCCGCCGTATGGATTGGCAAAGTTGGGATGATTGAAAATGTTGAAGAACTCAGCCCGGAACTGGGCGCGGTAACGCTCGCCGAAATGCCAGTTCTTCGCCAGCGAGAAATCCACGTCGCGGAACCCGGAATCGGGGAAAGTGTTGCGGCCCATGTTCCCGAAAGTTCCCAATGCCGGAGGAATCATGATGGAGTTCCCTTGCGCATAGCAGCCAAACAAATTGAGAGCCGTGCTTGCGGGCCCGGCAGTATTGCCCCCGTCAAGAGCCAATGCCTTCGCGTTGCAGGCGGCGTTGTTGGTGGGATCTCCCTGCGTCTTATTGCCGGGAAAGAAGGGAATCCCGGTCGACCCCGACTTGAAGTCGTTCGGGTTCCCATAGAAATTCCATCGGATGGGACTGTTGGCGGGCGGGCTGAAAGGCAGTGGACCTGTGCCGGAGGCATCCGTTCCCAGATCGATCGGTCCCCAGAATTGCGAACTTTGAATGTTGATGATGGAGTTGACTTCCCAGCCTTCCAGAGTCTGCGCGTAGCCCTTCCTGCCGGGGATGGCATAGGTGAGTGACAGCGTGAAGCGCTGCCGAACATCGAAATCGCTGTTCCCATACTCGCCATTTAAATTATAAGAATTCTGCGGAAGCCCATCTCCGTAACCGAAATCCCAGTTGGCGCCTACATCATCGAGGGAGTGCGACCAGGTGTAACCGGCTACCATGCTCAAGCCGTGGAAATTTCTGGAGTTCAAAGTTACCTGCAGGCCGTTGTAATTCGAGCGGTAGACGTTGCCCATCTGAAAGATGTTGCTCAGGTATGGGAATTTCCCATTGACTGTATACGGGCGCTGCGCTTGTTCGTTTCCGTTGTCCGCTCCGCAGGAGTTCACACTGTAGCCGCTAGTGACGCACGCCGAAATGTCCGCCGGCGTCCACCCTGAACCCACGGGCGGCTGATTAATGTCGCGTATGCCGGTTAGATTCTCACCGTGATTGCCCACATAAGCGACCTCCAATGTTACCTTCGGCGTAAATGCGTGTTGCACACTGAGGGTCCAGTTCCACACGTAGGGAGTGGTCAAGTTACGATCCACACTCATGATGGGGCAAGGATTCCCGAGAGCTGGGGAGTCGCAGTTCAGCGTCGTGCTGCTGAGATTGCCGTAAATCGGAACGGCAGTATCCCATGGGAAACCAGGAAAGACGGTCAGGTTACCGGTTGTGATCGTTCCCGGGCCCGGGGTGCCATTGATGATTGCTCCGGTAGGCACGCTGGGAAGGCCGAAGCTATTGTTGAAAGCGATGAACGACTGCCAGGGGATCGTTTCGTAAACCAGACCACCGCCACCGCGGATCACGGTAGTCCCTTTGCCGTTCGTGTCCCAGGCAAACCCGAATCGTGGAGCGAAGTTCTTGTGGTCGGGATTGTACGGAGAGCTGATCTGCTTTCCCACTTGCACCAGGCCGAGATTGGGGTCGAAATTACCCAACAGATCGTGCTCTTCCTTTACGATCGAGCTGAACTCATAGCGCAGTCCAAAATTAAAGGTCACGTTCCTGGCAATGCGCCAGTCGTCCTGAACAAAAGCGGCATAGGCCCAATTGCTGAGATGCACCGTGGGATTTCCTGTAAGAACCGACACCTTGAACGGCGCGCCCGAGAAGAAATCTTCCAACGCCGTGGTGTTGAGGAAATTAGCGGGATTCGTGGGGTCGGGAGTATTGCCGCCGAGGAATGTGACACTACCCCGTGCATTTCCGTAGGCGGCGTTGGTTACATCGTTTCGGTGAATCTCGCCGCCGAATTTGATGGAATGCTTGCCAGCGGTGTAAGAGACATGGTCGGTGACCTGTATGATAGAGTCCGGTCCCTGGAACTTTGGCCATTTGAAGGCCCCGAGGCCGGTGAAAACGCCCCCAAAGCCGATACGCGGCAGTCCGCCCGTGAATGGTCCCGAGACGCCGGTGTCGAGCCCGTAAGCGGTCGCGGGCGTGTTGAGATCGCCCGGCAGTGTCGGCTGGTAGAGTCGGCTATATCCAACGCGGGCCTCGTTCACCCAACGTGGATTGGGAGTCCATGCCCAGTTTCCGCCCACAACCTGCGCCCGCGTGTGAATATCGGAGCGCCACTTTGACTGCAACTCCGGAAAATCTTCCACCGTTCCTGTGCTGTTGCCGAAAAAGTACATCCCGCTGATGCGGTTATTTTGGTTGACGGTAAAATCCACTTTGCCAATCGCGTTATAAACGCTGACGTCGTTGGGGAATCCGTTCGCGATACTCGTGCTCTGAGTATTGTTCGCGGGGAAGCCGGTTCCGTTGCATGCGACCGCACCACTTGCCGAAACGGTGCAGCCTGAGATTAGCTGGCTGGCAGGGCTGATCGTCACTCCTGCGTCCCGGAGATCCGTGATCGCGTCGGGGATGCTGTTGGCGCAGTCGCCGGTCGCGATAAGGCAATTGCCGGCGTTGGTCAGCGATGGAACCATAAAGGGACTGGTGACACCTCCGAAAGAGTTTCCGATGTCATAGATCTGCCCTTCGTAAGCGCCAAAGAAAAAGACCCTGTCCTTTACGATCGGGCCGCCCACGCTGCCGCCGTATTGCTCCAACGTTCTTGGAAGTTTGGGATTGGGTGTCATGTTGAAATAATTCCGAGCGTCGGTCGCACCATCGCGTCCAAAAGCGAACGCGGTGCCGTGTATCTGGTTGGTTCCGGATTTCAGGCCGACGTTAACCACTGCTCCCGGATTAAATCCGAATTCCGCCGGCGCCAGTTCTTCCACGTTAAATTCCTGAATCGCGTCGATGGGAAGAATGGTCGACGAGTCGCCGACGATGCCGGCGCCGTTGATGATGGATTGACCGGAGTAGGGCTCGGTGTTGTACAAGCCCTCAATGATGTAGGCATTATCTTCCGCGCGCAGTCCGTTCGTGCTCGTCGTCGAGAATCCGCCGCCGGGATAACGCATAACACCGGGACGCAACTGGAGCAGGTTCTCATAGTTACGGCCGTTTAACGGCAGATCGTTGATCTCCGCGTTGCTCAAAGTGCCGCCTAAAGTGGCGGAGGTTGTATTGAGCAGCGGAACTTCGTCGGTGATAACCACGGTCTCGGATACCTGTCCGGTCGGGAGTGTAATGTCGACCCGTAAGTCCTGCGCGACTTCCAGGACGATATTTGGGCGCTCCACGCTCTTGAAACCCCTCGCTTCCGCGCGAACTTTGTAAACTCCGGGTTGCAATTCCGGGGCGGCGTATTCTCCGGAGGCATCGGTGGTTACGGCGCGTGCGGTGCCTCGTTGAACATCGGTGATGACGATTGCTGCTCCCGCCACAGCGGCGCCCGATTGATCGCTGACCGTCCCCAGGATGCGTCCGGCGGTCGTTTGGGAAAACACGGGCACAGCGACGGCGAGCACTAGGAAAGCGATGCCTAGAACCCGAATGCCATTCAACGGAGAATGCATTACGACCTCCAAATCCTCGACAGAGAGAATGGACGATTTTTGGCCGAACATCTTCTTTTGGCCGAACATGTTCGCGACCGGTTTCGATCTGGAAATGAAAGATCGGGCGATTTGAAGGTATAGCCTTGACGTGGGCTACCCGTCAAGTAGTATTGTGGTCCGACCACAAAACAGCTGGCCTACAGCGGCTACCCGTTGGGCTTCGACAACCTTGGGCCGTGGCCACCGACTAACAAGAGGTAGAATCCAGCGATGGCAATCGCGACGATCAATCCCGCAACGGGCGAGGTCCTGAAGACTTTCGAACCCCTTACTGCAACGCAAGTTGAGAACAAACTGCAACTGGCAGCATCCGCCTTTCGAACCCATCGGCGAACCTCGTTCGCAGAACGTGCGAGCAAGATGATGTGTGCGGCGGAGATCTTAGAAAAGGAAAAAGACGAGTGCGCCCATTTGATGACTCTCGAAATGGGCAAGCCTCTCAAGGCCGCAGTAGCGGAGGCGGTGAAGTGCGCTACTGGGTGCCGCTATTATGCGCAAAACGCCGAGAAATTTCTGGCAGACGAAATTGTGGAAACAGGAGCGAAGCGCAGCTTCATCCGCTATCTGCCGATTGGTCCCATCCTGGCCGTCATGCCGTGGAACTTTCCCTTCTGGCAGGTATTTCGCTTTGCCGCGCCCGCATTGATGGCGGGCAATGTGGGCCTACTGAAGCACGCTTCGAATGTTCCGCAGTGTGCGTTGAAAATTGAGGACATTCTGCGCCGGGCCGGTTTCGCCGAAGGCGTATTCCAGACGCTCCTGATCGGCTCCGGGCCGGTCGATGGCATCCTGAATGATTCCCGTGTCGTTGCCGCGACTCTAACGGGAAGCGAGCAGGCGGGGATTCAAGTCGGGGTTTCCGCAGCCAAGCGAATCAAGAAAGTTGTGCTGGAACTGGGCGGCAGCGATCCATTCATCGTGATGCCGAGCGCTGATCTCGACGCGGCGGTCGCAACTGCCGTCGACGCGCGCGTTCAGAACAACGGTCAGTCGTGCATCGCGGCCAAGCGCTTCATTGTGTCAGAAAAGATTGCCGACGAGTTCGAGCGAGCGTTCGTAAAGCGCATGCGGGATTTGCGGGTCGGTGATCCGTTTGAGGAGAGCACTCAACTCGGTCCTTTGGCCAGCGCGGACGCGGTTACTTCGCTCGATGCAGACGTGAAAAAAACGGTGGCCGCGGGTGCGCGCGTCCTGACTGGTGGCCATCCCCTCAACCGTCCCGGCAACTTCTACGCGCCGACCGTGCTGACTGATATTCCGAGAGATTCTCCAGCTTACAAGGAAGAATTCTTTGGCCCTGTGGCGTCAATTTTTCGCGTCAAGGATGTCGATCAAGCCATTCAGATCGCCAATGACAGCCGCTTCGGCTTGGGCGCGAGCGCGTGGACCAATGATCCTGCGGAGACCGAGAGGTTCATCAACGAACTCGACGCTGGCATGGTGTTCCTAAACAAAATGGTGGCATCTGATCCGCGTCTGCCTTTCGGTGGCGTCAAGTACTCGGGCCACGGACGTGAACTGGCTGAGCATGGTATCCGCGAATTTGTGAACATTAAGACCGTGTGGATCCAGTAAAAATATGTAATTTTGTAGTATATTGGTCATACCTCTATACCATGCACGGGAGGTGACTGAGAGCCTAATGACAAATGAAACGCTAGATTCCGTGGACACCAAGCCCGTGTACCGCACCGTAAGACCGTCCCGTCTTTTTGAGCAGATCGTGCAGCAAGTAGAAGATTCCATCCTCAAAGGCCAACTCAAGCCCGGTGACCAATTGCCGGCGGAGCGTGATCTTGCGCAGCGATTCGGGGTGAGCCGCACCGCAGTGCGAGAAGCCGTGAAGACTCTGCGTGAGAAAGGCCTGGTCGAAGCCTATTCCGGACGAGGCACGTTCGTGACGAATGGGACTTCCCAAGCGATGCGGCAGTCGCTGGATTTAATGATCCGCATCAACCCGCTGGAAGGAGCGGCGAACCTGGCCGAGTTGCGACTAGTGTTGGAACCGGAGATTGCCAGCCTCGCTGCGCCACGTATCGAGGAGCAACTCCTAAGCACCATGCGGGAGGCGGTCGCCGTGATGGATCGCAACCTGAATGATCCCGACGCCTACGTCGAGGCGGATCTCGATTTCCATTTGGCGCTGGCGGAAGCAGCCGGGAATCCGTTGATTCTGTCGCTGCTGGATTCGATCGTCGGTCTGCTTCGTGAACAGCGCAGCCGCATTTTCAATGTGCAGGGTGGGCCGGAGCGCGGGCAGTACCATCACAAGCGCATTCTGGCGGCAATCGAGCAGCGTGATCCGGAGGCGGCGCGAGAAACCATGCGCGCTCATCTCAAGCAGGTACTTACAGATTCGTCTTCGCTAGGCAGTCCGCTAGGCAATCTCAAGAAGTAGCTCGCGCTTCAAAGCTAAATTGCACAACGCCGATTCATAAGCGAAAAGAACTGCTAAATGGCAAAACTCGGATTCATCGGTCTCGGTGTGATGGGCGGCAACATGGTAGCCCGCCTGCTCGAAAAAGGACACTCTGTGACCGGCTACAACCGGACGTGCTCCAAGGCCAAGTGGTTGATCGACAAAGGCATGAAGCTTGCCGATTCTCCCAAGGCAGTGGCGGCTGCTTCGGACGTGACGTTCACCATGGTGACGAACGCCGCCGCGCTTACTGCTGTCACGGACGGGCCCGACGGATTGCTCGCGGGCGTTGGCCCCGGCAAGTTCCACATTGACATGAGCACGGTGAGCCCCGATGTGAGCCGCGCGCTGGCCGCAAGAGTGCGCGAGAAGGGCGCCGACATGATCGACGCCCCGGTCTCGGGCAGCGTCATCACCTTGCAGCAAGGCAAGCTCTCCGTGATGGTTGGCGGTCGCAAAGAGACTTTTGAGCGCCTCAAGCCTTTGCTGCTCGACATTGGACCAAAGGTTACGTACGTCGGCGACAACGGCGTGGCATTGTCGATGAAGATCGCGGTGAATCTGCAATTAGCCGTACAGATGATGGCGTTCTGCGAAGGTGTGCTGCTGGCGGAGAAGAGCGGAATTCCACGTGAAGTTGCCGTGGACGTGATGGTTCACAGCGCGATCGCATCGCCTATGATTCAGTACCGCGGCCCGTTCGTCCTGCAGCAACCGGAAGAAGCGTGGTTCGACGTGAATATGATGCAGAAAGACATGCTCCTGGCGATGGAGTCGGGACGCAAGTTGAATGTTCCCCTTCCCACCTCCGCCGTCAGCAACGAGTTCCTGACCGCGGCGCGAGGCATGGGCTGGGAGAAGCTGGACTTCGCCGTCGTCTTCGAGGTTTTGGCGCGCATGTCCGGGATTCAAAAATGAGAGTTCCAAAATGACCACCGTTACCCAGCCGAGAGCAGCTTCACAGGAAGTCGACTTGTGGTTGCGGATGTACCGGCAGATGGTCGCCATTCGCCAGTTTGAAGCCCAAGTCAACGAACTCTACACGCGGGCGTTGATGCCCGGCCTGGCGCATCTGTACATCGGTGAGGAGGCGGTTGCGGTGGGCGTATGTGAAGCGCTCGATCGCACCGACTACATCACCAGCACGCATCGCGGTCATGGACATTGTTTGGCGAAAGGCGCCTCCCCCGATCGAATGTTCGCCGAACTGCTGGGTAAGAAAGCCGGGTACTGCAAGGGCAAAGGTGGTTCCATGCACATTGCAGACCCGGCGACCGGCAACCTGGGAGCGAATGCGATCGTATGCGGCAGCGCTGGTATCGCCACTGGAGCAGCATTTTCGGCGCAGCATTTAGGCAACGGCCGCGTTTCGGTGTGCTTTTTTGGAGAAGGCGCGCTCGGTCAGGGCGTGCTCTACGAGGAGATGAACCTCGCCCAACTTTTCAAGCTACCGGTGATCTACGTTTGCGAAAACAATCTCTACACGGAATACACGCATTACACGGAAACTACTGCCGGGGACATTCTGATGCGGGCGACTGCCTTCGGCCTGGAAGCCGCCAGCGTGGATGGTCAGGACGTGCGCGCGGTCAACGGGATCGCGCAACGCCTCGTAAGCCGCGCTCGCCATGGTAACGGTCCTTCCTTCCTCCTTTGTAATACATACCGCTACCACGGACATCACGTGGGCGATATCAACCGCGAATATTACCGCTCCAAACAGGAAGAGCAGAAATGGAAAACGGAACGGGACCCGATCGCAAATTTTCGAAAGTGGCTGATCGAGCAAAAAATCGCCGATGCGGCGGCGCTTGATCGAGTGCAGGCTGAACTTGAGCTAGAAATGAAAAAGGCAGTCGACTTCGCCATCGCGGCGCCGTATCCAACTGCAAATGAAGTGGGCGAGGACGTGTATGCCTGAAACGCGTCTTCACGCGCAAAACGATCGCGAACTGACATTCGCGCAAGCAATTCGCGAGGCGTTGGCCGAAGAGATGCGCCGTGACAAGACCGTCTGCATTATGGGCGAGGACGTGGCCGAGGCGGGCACTCCCTTCAAAGTTCTCTCCGGCCTGTTGGAGGAATTCGGCAAAGATCGCGTGCTCGATACGCCGATCTCCGAAGCAGGCTTCACGGGCCTCGCCGTAGGCGCGGCCATGACTGGGATGCGTCCGGTAGTCGACATCATGTTCGGCGACTTCGTTACCCTGACCATGGACCAGATGGTCAACCAGGCCGCCAAGGTCCATTACATGTCGGGTGGAAAGTGGAAAGTGCCGATGGTGATGCGCACCACGATGGGAGCGACTCGCCGCTCCGCCGCGCAACATTCGCAGTCACTGCACGCGTGGTTTTGCCACATTCCGGGTTTGAAGGTGGTTCTGCCTTCGACGCCCTACGATGCCAAGGGATTGCTGAAAGCGGCGATTCGCGACGAGAATCCGGTAGTCTTTTTCGAAGACAAGATGATGTACAAGCTCAAAGGCGCGGTACCGGCAAACGACTACACGGTCCCGCTAGGCGTGGCGGATGTGAAACGTGTGGGCGAAGACATTACTCTGGTGGCCACCAGCAGCATGGTGCAGGTAGCGCTGGGCGCGGCAACGATGCTGGAGGAAATCGGAATCAGTGCCGAAGTGGTCGATCCCCGCACCATGTGGCCGCTTGACGAAAAAACGCTGATTGAATCGGCAAAGAAAACATCGCGCGCCATCGTTCTCGACGAAGGTTACGAACGCTATGGCGTAACCGCCGAACTCGCATCGGTAATCGCCAGCGGCGCATTCTACGATTTGGACGCTCCGATCAAACGCATGGGCGCGATGCATGTTCCAATTCCGTTCTCGCCGCCTTTGGAAGATGCAACCGTGCCAACCGAACAGACTGTGTTTGAGGCCGCGCGCGCTCTCTGCGGACGGTAGCGCCGGCGTCTCGCCGGCTTCAGTAAGGAGATATTTATGGCACTACCCACATACGGAACGATGGCTGTGGATTGGGAAAACCGGGTCGACTTCGATCGTCTGCGCCGCGAACGCCTCACCCGCGCCAAGGAGCTTCTACGGAAGTCTGAGATGGGCTCGCTGCTTTGTTTCGACATGAACAATGTTCGCTATCTGACCGCGACCCACATCGGCACCTGGGCTCAGGACAAGGCGAATCGCTTCACGCTTCTCCCGCAAAACGATGAGCCGATCCTGTGGGATTTCGGGTCGGCGGCGAAGCACCATCAGTTGCACTGTCCCTGGCTGGGAGAACGGTCACGTGCCGGAATCTCCATGTTGCGCGGCGCCATGACCCCAGAAATGGGGCGCGCCGAGGACGTGGCCAAGAAAATCCGCATTGAACTCGAAATGCGCGGCCTGCATAAAGAACCGATCGGCATCGACATCATCGAGTTGCCGGTCCTCTTCGCGCTGCAAAAAGAAGGAATCAAAGTCGTCGATGGTCAGGCGCTCATGTCGGAGGCGCGCCTGATCAAGACGCGCGACGAGATCGCGCTGCTCAACACGTCCGCCATGATGGTCGACGCTGCCTATGACGAACTCTATCGCGCGATGAAGCCGGGCATGAGCGAAAACCAGGCGGTGGGCTTGGTGAGCAAGGTGCTGTACGATCTTGGCTCCGAGTATGTGGAGGCCGTGAATGCAATCTCAGGAGAGCGCTGCAATCCACATCCGCACGTTTTCTCGGATCGCGTGCTGCGTCCAGGAGATCCCGTGTATTACGACATTCTTCACTCTTACATGGGATACCGCACGTGTTATTACCGCTGCTTCACCATCGGATACGCCTCCCACGCGATGAACGACGCGTACAAGCGGTGCAGGGAATACCTCGATGCGGCGATCGAACTGGTGCGTCCGGGTCGCACCACGGCTGAGATTGCCGCCGTGTGGCCGAAAGCGCAGGAATTCGGTTTCCCGAACGAGGAAGCTTGCTTTGCTCTACAGTACGGACACGGGATCGGCCTTGCGATCTGGGAGAAGCCGGTAATCAGCCGTCTCGTCTCGCTCGATCACCCCTGCGAAATCAAGCCCGGCATGGTATTCGCGCTGGAGACGTTCTGGCCCTCGACCGATGGCTGGAGCGCTGCTCGCATCGAAGAAGAAATCGTTGTTACCGAAACTGGACACGAAGTCATCACGCGCTTTCCAGCCGAGGAACTTCTGGTTGCCGGGCGGCATTATTTCACTGTGGATGGCCCGCTTCCCGCAGTTCGGGAAACCGAATCCAAGCCGAGCCAACGTGTGCGCGAGATGATCGAAGCCAGCTCCAGGCAGGAACGAGTCGGGGTGGGCGACTAGAAAGTATTCTCGTACAGCCGAGGCTTGCCGCGTCTCATGCCGCATGATGAGTCGTTGTGGAGCGACGGGCGTCTCGCCCGTCCATCACTTAGTGCTACTAGTGCGACCGGGCGGGGACGCCCCGCTCTCCACCGGCAAACTTGGATCGAGAGCAGAGTTATAAACCATGGCAATCAGTGTCGTTATGCCCGCGCTCGAAATGGCCCAGGAAACGGGCAAACTCATTTCGTGGCTGAAAAAAGAAGGAGAGCCGGTCGCCAAGGGTGAGCCCTTGCTGGAGATCGAAACCGACAAAGCAGTAATGGAAATCGAATCCCCTGGCGCCGGTGTTCTTGCCGGTATCAAGGTGCAGGCTGGAGCCGAGGTGCCGGTAGGTCGAACCATCGCCTGGATCGTCGGTCCGGGAGAAGTTCCTCCGGGCGATGAAGCCGCCATCGAATCCGGTAGAAAAATAACAATAACAACGACTGCGACTTCAGCCGTGGCGCCGACAGTGCGGCCTGCGACGGCAACGTCCTCCGCGGCGACATCGGCAAACACCTCCCTCAAGATTTCCCCCAAAGCGCGGCGTCTGGCCACCGAGCGCGGCGTCAATCTCGTCGAGGTTCGCGGATCGGGCGTAGGAGGAGAAATCCTCGCTTCGGATATTCTCGCCGCTGCGGAATCCAAGGCTGTCGCTCCGCCAGCCACGGTAGACAGCGGCAGCCCGATCGCCCGTTTGATGGCGGAGCGCACCACGCAGAGCTGGACGACGGTCCCCCATTTCTTCGTTGTCCGCGAAGTAGAAGCGGGCCCGCTGAACCAGGCGCGACAAAAGCTTGGCGCGGAAATTGAAAAATCGCGCGGAGTGAAACTCACACATACTGATTTGCTGGTCGCGCTAGTTGCTCGCGTTCTCCAGAAGCACAAGCGCGTAAACGCTAGCTGGACCGGCAACGGCATTCGTACCCATGCCGAGATCAATATTGGACTTGCGATAGCAGTGGACGATGGGGTGGTGGCGCCGGTGATTCAGAATGCCGACAAAGCCGCGCTGGGCGACATCGTCGTGCTGCGGCACGATCTTACAGAACGGGCACGCAGCGGCAAGCTGCGTCCGGCCGACATCGCAGGTGGAACCTTCACGATCAGCAATCTGGGCATGTTCGGAGT
>Ga0187816_10000447_pt1 | contig 12479 bp, 6 predicted proteins | sample NC_wetland_sal_i_16_FD_132960 | JGI IMG/M metagenome (GOLD analysis project Ga0187816, IMG submission 132960) | Wetland sediment microbial communities from Neuse River Estuary, North Carolina, USA - SO4_1 | ecosystem: Environmental > Aquatic > Freshwater > Wetlands > Sediment | place: USA: North... | reverse complement strand
GTCGGCAGCTTCCAGCTTCTGCAGATTCTGCTGGAAGTTTTTCATTTGCTGCGTTCAACCGCCAGTGAAGGCAAAGATGTAGAAGGCAAGAACGACGTTCTTCGTGCCATGGTATTGGCTGAGGCTGACGTCTTGCAGTTCCTTGCCGTCGAAATATTGTAGTTTGAAATCGGGAGCGGCGTCGCCGACTTTGAGCGCAGGAACGCGTTCGCCGGTTTTTGTGTCCGCCGCCCGAAGGCGTGGAGCGAAAGGGGATAGCACCAGCCATGCGGCCACGGCTGTCAACATGAGTTTTCGCATCGGATGGACTCCGTTTCGGGTAACCGCGACACTTATTGTCTCAGCAAATTCTAGTTGATGCCAAGGGGTCTATGTCATTGCGTAATCGCCGCCGAAACCAGTACATTTCTTTCGGAGGCACCATTTGGGCTTCAACTGGAGGCTCCGCACGGGCGGGGACGCCCGCGCCGACATTTGTTTGGTCAGGGACATCGATCGCGCATGAGCTTACGGACCCTCAACGACATTTTCCTGGCTGTGGTCGAGCGCAATGATCGCGTCGTCATGATGCACCGGCAGCCGATCCAATGGGTTTCCATATCCTCGCAGGAACTCTACCAGAATGTCGTTGGCGTGGCGCGCGCACTGCGCGGGTGGGGAATCAGGAAGGGAGACCGGGTTGCGATCCTGAGTGAGAACCGGCCGGAGTGGACGATTGCCGACTTCGCGTGCCTGCTCATCGGCGCGGTCGTCGTACCGATCTATGCGACGCTCACGGGAGAGCAATCGGCGTATATCCTGCGCGATTCGGGTGCGCGCGCGGTCTTCGTCTCCACCGAAAAACAGTTCCTCAAGGTGAACAGCATCCGCGATCAAACCGCGGTCGAAAAAATTGTTGTCATGGAGGCAGTAGAAACGGCGCATGCCTTCCATATGCAGCGCCTGATGCACAATGGACCTAAAGAGAGCGATCTGGGTTCAGACGCCGCTGTGCCGACGGCCCAACCGGATGATCTGGCGACGATCATCTATACGTCGGGTACGACCGGAATCCCCAAGGGCGCCATGCTCACCCATGGGAATATGGCGTCGAATATTTCGTGTTCGCTGAGTGGTTTTCCGCGCCTGAGCGGAGAACTCAGTATCTCCTTTCTCCCGCTCTCGCACGTGACAGCCCGGCACGTTGACTTCGCCTTGCTCTATCACGGGGTCACGCTGGCTTATGTTTCTGCGATCGACCAGCTTCCGCAGGCGCTGCGGGAAGTTCGGCCGACCATCTTTGTCGGCGTGCCGCGGGTGTACGAGAAGGTTCATACCCAGGTGGACCTGAAGGCAAAGAAATTTCCAAGTAAGCAAATCTACCAGTGGGCCTTATCGGTCGGCCAGGCCCGCAAACCTGAGATTCTGAGCGGGCATACGCCAACCTCTCTGGCCTGGAGGCTCGCGAGCCGACTGGTGTATTCCAAGATTCGTGAGGGGATGGGTGGGCGCGCGCAGTTTTTCATTTCCGGAGGAGCGCCGCTGGGACGTGAACTGGCCGATTGGTATGCTAGGGTCGGTATCCGGATTCACGAAGGGTACGGTCTGACTGAGACTTCGCCCGTCATTGCCGTCAACACGCCCCAAGCTCACAAGCTGGGCACGGTGGGCAAGCCTCTCACAAATATCGAAGTCCGGATTGCAGAAGATGGAGAAATCCTGGTGCGCGGCCCGTCGGTGTTCAAAGGGTATTGGAACCGGCCCAAGGAGACGGAAGAGGCGCTGGTCGATGGCTGGTTCAAGACTGGAGACATTGGGAATATTGACGCCGAGGGATTCCTCTCGGTCACCGACCGCAAGAAGGATCTGATCAAGACGTCAGGAGGAAAGTTCATCGCTCCGCAACCGCTGGAAAATTCTCTGAAGCACAACGCGCTGGTGGCGGAGGCTGTCATTCTGGGAGAGAAGCGCAAGTTTCCCGCGGTGCTGATCGCGCCCTATTTCCCCGTGCTTGAAGACTGGGCCCGAGCGAATCAGGTCGTGTTCTCCTCTCGCAAGGAGTTAGTTTTCCATGCAAAAGTGCGCGAGCTTTACGAAGGCATCGTCGCCGACTTGAACCGGGAGTTGGCTCGCTTCGAGCAATTGAAGAAAGTCGTGCTGATCGCCGACGAGTTCTCCTCCGAAGCCGGTACTCTCACCGCGAGCATGAAAGTGCGCCGCCGCGCGGTGGAGGAACGTTATCGCCAGCAGATCGAAGAGATGTACTTGCAGGCGGAGGCGCGGGAGTAGCGCCGGCGCTCCGGCTACTGCGGACTTACTTCCAAGAGCAGGTGTTCTTTGAATTCGGCGCTGAGCTTGGGAGCCAGGTCCCCGGCGGCCTGAATGGTCCCCAAATCCTTTCCATCATCGTATTCCGAAACGTGATACGTTCCCGGTTTCAAACCCCGAAGCTCAACCTCTCCCTTCCATGAAGCGTGGTCAGAGGGCGCAAAGAACGCGTAATACATCTTGCCCTCTTTCTCGATCGCGTAGGCCTCCGGAACATCGTAGCCGTACACATATAAGTCAAGAAATGTTCCTTTGGAGAGCATCTTCTGGTTGTAGATCCCGATCCACTTTTTCCAATGCGTTTCCTTTTCCTGTGTCAGCAAAACGTTCTTGAATTTTGGCCCGGGATCGGGCCAGACGAACTTGGTGCCCACCACGCCTCCCGCGCCAATCGTCGAAGCGAAATCGTCGCCGTGTTCGAGCCAATCCTTGCCGGTGCGGGTCATGGCGGAGAGCTCCACGTGATCGCCATAGACGGCGGCGTCCGGACCTAGAAGCGCTTTATAAACCTTGATTCGCCGCCGAACTTGTACCGCGCCCACGGGATCGGCGGTCACAGCCTGATCGATGTATGGCAGCCAGGCAAGCGAGGGCGGCGTGCCGCAGGGGCAGGCTTGGGTGACGCTCTCCGGCTTGAGCGCGCGCGTGGTCTGGAAAATCGTCTTGTACACCTCAGCCATCGCATTGATGGAATCCTGCGGCGACTTATGGTGATGAGCCGGGTTGTAGCATGCGGGTACGGTGTAGATGTTGTCGAGCTTCGATCCGTCAAAGCCCCAGTCGCGGATGAACTTCTCGGTGAGCTGCTTGTAATAGGCCTGCACCTCGGGAACGGCCGGGCACAAAGTCGCCAGATCGCGCGTCATCCGGGCATGCTTTCCATCTTTGTCGAGAATCAGCCAGTCGGGATGCTCTTGCGCGACCTTGGCAACGATGTATTTGTGCGACTCATAGCGGCCCTGACCATCCTCGACTCCCAGCGGCAGCCACCACAATTGCACCAGCTCTCCCTGTTTGTGAAAGTCATCAACCATCTGCTTGATGGAGTCTCCGGGAAAAGCCTCTGCCCTCGGATTCCAGTCGCCGTAGTTGTCGAACCAGCCGTCATCCAGCGTGGCCCACTTGATGCCGAGCTCCTTCAGCTTTGGCACGGTCCCCAGCATTTGCGCTGGGGTGACGTTGAACTCGTACCCCCATCCGCACCAGCTCACGTTGTAAGCCTCGCCGGAGGGCCTGGTGATTTCCCATCCTTCTTTTTGCAATACGCTCGACCACAGATGCAACGGCTGGTAGAAGTCGCCCGCATAAACTGCGACGAAGCTGCGCGGCGTGGAATAGGTGTCTCCGCTCTTGAGAACCGTGCTGGCTGGGATGCTCAATGCCGCGCTGACTCGCTTGTCGGATTCGACCTTAGTCAGAAGCGAAACCACGAGCGGCAAAGTTTCAACGTGTCCGATGGCTTCCCCCACGGAGCCAGTCCAGAACGCTACCACCGGAATACCACCGCCGTAGCCGCCCTTCACAATTTTTCCCATGACGTTCGGTTGGGAGAAGGATGGCTTCAGCTTCAAGACATCATCTTTACCCCAGTCGTAGCTTGATCCCTGATACGACCACATTTCGTATGGCTGCGCTTGGGGATCGGCCAGCGAAGCATTGAAGCGGTGCTGCTGTTCGACGACTTGGTCAATCTGGAAATCTGAGGCTCCCGCATTCTTGTAGTCGGTGCTGGTCAGAAGAAGATTGGGAAAATTATCGTAGGCTTCAATGACCAGGGTGCGCTGTACACCTGTGGCCGGGCCGAGTGGATGAGAAGGAATTTCAACTCTCTTGCCGCGGCCCAGCTTGCCACTGGCTTCTGTTACTTTCGCCTGATCAAAATTCGGTGCGAAACGGATCTTCTTATTCCCTTGCACCATGTAACCAGAATCTTCCTGGGACTCGTCGAGCGTAAGTCTGTTGCTGCCTTTCACGACGAGAAACGCCTGCACATAGCCTGAGGGCAGAACTTGAAATTCGGCCGTGCTGGTGGTAACCACAAGCGGACCGTTGGGCCTGACTTCGACTTTGATGGTGGAGAGCTGCGGCGCTGGCTGCGAAGTTTCTTTGGGTGACTTCGTGCAGCCAGGACCCGTGAGGCAGATACTCGCCAAACATGCGGCCGCCCGCAAGAGCAAAAGCCGGCGGAAGCAAACGGTTCCCGAATCGAGCATCTTCATAGTTAGGCCCACAAGCGATCTTCCCCAGAGATCTGCCCTGCAAACCTGCTGCGGGCTTAGTGTTCCTGGAATCGGCGGGCGTGCTCAACATCATAAGTGGTTTTGAGAGTGCCTTGAATCGTGATCTCAGAAGTCTTCGTGGCCGCGATCCCGTCCAACCCGTCAACCTGCAACACAATCTTGTAAACGCCGTTGCGCGTGTAAGCGTGGTCGGCGGAAAGTCCCTGCGCAGAAATCCCATCGCCAAAATCCCAGTGGTATGCCAAAGCCGGGATGCTCTCGGGATCCAGGGCGGCGGAAACGCGCACGGCGGCCCCAAGCTGTGCTTGGGTGGGCGCATGCAGTGAGACTGAAGGTGCGCTTGCTGGTAGGGAATTGTCCACAATTTTGATAAGCCGCACCGAGTGCGGAGCCTGATCCTCGATCCGCAGCACGCCTTGCGCCAGCGAAACTGGCCGCTCTTTGCGAAAAATGTCGGAAGCATCAATCGAAGCTGCCGGAAGCCCCAAGTCGCTCAGCCGGAACTCGTGCGAGCGAGTGCTTTCTGTCCAATTGAAAACGGCCAAGGTGGATTGACGCTTGTCCTCATGCAGAAGGAACACGCTGGGCTGCTCGTCGGCGTCAGAGTAAGTCATCAAGTCCAGAGGTTTCGCGGCACGCCTTAGTTTCACCATGGCCAGCAAGTCGGGGTTCCGAACCAAGTTGAGCCGCTCAGGTTCGCTGCCCAGAGTTGGCAGATCGTCGCCCAGTTCAAACATGCCTCCGGCCACAGCCGCGAGAGTGATGGAGAGTTCGGCCTCATCGAGAGTAAGCGGCGCCTTGGACTGATGCCAGGTCTGGTCGGTGATCAACTGCTCGGAGACGGTGAAGGCATCCGGGTCGGCCACGTAGAAGTTGCCATTCATGTAGTAGCGGGCGGCGATGCCAGTGGCGTCTTCCTTCTCGCCGAGAAATGCGTGTCCGGTATCGGTGGAAATTCGTCCCAGGTCGGTGAGACCCACGGTGTTGAGCATGGGGCTGCCATCTTTATCGATGAGAACCGCGTCGCCAACCGCGTCGCGAATGATCTTGAGTCCAATCCGTTCTGCCTCTAGCGCGGTGACGTTTGACTGGTAGCGATAGCCTTCGATGGCGGTGTCGTCCATGAAATCCAGTTTGAAGTAGCGTGCTCCCCAGTCACGGCTGAGAGTTTCATAGGTCTGTCGTATATAGGCCTGCGCCCCGGGATGGGTGGCGTCCAGCACGTAGAGCGGATCGTGGCTGGATTCGATGAATCCAATCTGAATCGGTTTGCCTTGCGCGTTGTGAACCAGCCACTCCGGGTGGTTCTCGTAAACCCACGCCCTTTGCGCGACCCGGAAGGGTCCTGTCCACATGGCAAATTTCAACCCCAGCTGGCTGAGTCGATAGCCGAACTGGCGCAGCCCATCGGGGAAAAGCGTGGCGTTCGGGGTCATGTATTCGCCATCGTCGTACGCGTACCCCTCATCAATGTGGAAGAAATCGAATCCCAAGCCCTTCAGGTGCTGGGACAGAAACTGCGCATTGGACAAGGCCGTACCCTGCGACAGGCCGAAGTAGTAGGCGGTCCAACTCCACCAGCCCCAGGGAGCCGAGCTGGGAATGCGCGCGTTATGCAATAACCGGATGGCTTCGCCATAACCTTCGAGCTGCGCGTGATAGTCCTTGCCCACAGAGAAAGCGAGTTGCTCCGAAGAGATCTGTCCTCCGGGCGCTAGCGGGAGGCTCAATTCAATTTGATCGGACGGCGGGTCGTCGCGCAACGATTCCTTCTTCATGATTTCCGTGGTTCCGGTGGAATCGACCGTGTAGGACGAGATGTAGACATTGCCGGCGGAAGGACGGGCGGTGTTCAAACGCAGGATGGTCAGCCAACGATCGGAGGTGAGCGCCGCCAGCAGTAAGCTAACGCCACTTTGCCGGTTGTAAATCAGCTGGCTACCTACGGCCAGATGGACATTGCCGAAACCTTCCTCAAGATCATCTTCGCCCTTGTAGGTATGAGCCTTGCCGAGATCGACGATGTGCAGCGGTGGACGATCCTCACTGTAGCTGTCCGAAAGAACGCGCTCGGTATTCTCGGCCCCTCCCAGGTTTACGCGCGGCTCTCCGATCACATCGAGCATCCGAATGCTCTGAACGCTCACGGGTTCCTGACCGGTATTTTCGACCCTTACCTGGATGCTTCCGGAAGGCCGGTCGTCAAATATCTGCAGGATGCAGCGCAGATTGGGTTTGTTGGGCAGCCCGCTGAACGATACTTCCAGTTGATGCCCTGGTCCCAGCGGACTCTTGAAAGTGGATGCGGTGACTTGATGGGTTGGATAGTCGGTGGACCACAGCCACTGGTGGTTGACCTCCGCTCCCACGCGGGAGGCCAGCACGGGATCTCGAAGGGCCTCGGCCCGCAATTCAAACGATCCGTCCTGGGGGCGGACGGTGACGGTGAGCCAGCGATTCTGCAGCGGCGCGACGGTCTGGCAGCTGGCGGAAACAGCGAGAACAACGGTAACGGGAAGGATAACTCTCAGTACGAGTCCGCAGTGTTGTTTTGCAGTCATGGGAGTGCTTTCGGAAAATCAAAGTCCGGGAATCCAGTGTAGGGCATTGCCGCGAAAAATCTTCTGCAGCGCCGGTGCCGGCAATTTCAAGCCGTGAATTTGTTTCCCGGCGAATTGAACCGTTTCGTCGGTTGCCAGATACTTCCAGTCGCGAGCATAGGTCGATTGCCAGTCGTTTAACACATCCTTTACATCCGCGTCGGGGAGAAAGTCTAGGTCGGTGCCGTAAAGCACGCGGTCCTGGTATTTGATGAGAAACCCCCGTACTTTTTCGGGAGGAGTAATCATTAAGTACTCCATACGAGCGGCCATATCCACGGCAAAGTTCGGATAGCGATCAAGGTGGCTGGCAATGTTGTCCAGACTCTTTTCCATGCTTCCCAAATGAACGCCCACCATTCGAAGGTCGGGATTCTGGGCGAGCACATGGTCGCGCGCCTGCAGGATCTCCTGCTTCGAGGGGAAGCCCGGCTTGTTGTAGAGGAACCACTGCGGATTCTCCTGATAATAGGACCAGGAGGGGTCGGATGGGTCGGGCGGACCCCAAGCCACGTCAGGCTCCGCCTGATGACTCATCAGCGTCTTGCCGTGCTTGGCGATATCCTTATATATAGGCTCGAATTTCGGATCGTCCGCCATGATGAACTTGCCTTCGCCGTTCTTGATTTCCATCCCAATGTTCTTCCAGATCTTCACCGCCACGGCACCCTGAGCGAAATTTTGATCGATCTGCTTGATGGCATCGGCGGTGAAGGAGGCATCGCCGAACTTGTAGGGATCGAAGGTCGTGCACCACGCAACATGGCCATGGCTGGAGCGCACCAAGGCCAGGGTGTCGCTGATCTGCGGCGCGAGCTCCTTGCGGTAGGGAAGGGTGTCGTCCATCACCAGAATATTGAGCAGCTTCAGATGCAGCCGCTCGAGCATCGCCTGAAACGCGGCGTCGGTTTCGAACATGTGCACGTGCACGTCGATGGGCTGGATGGCGGCAAACGCTTTGAGAGTCTCGTCCGCGCTGGTTTGCGCTTCCGGGCTGTAGGCCGCCACTGAGGGTTGGCTCGGGAAACCGATTGCCAAGACAGCGCCCAAGCTCAGCAAACTCAAAAGCACGAGACTAATGAGAGTTTTCATGCTGCGCGCCTCTTAATTTGTTTTACTTCGCGACGGGGAATTCCACGAGCCGCCCATCGCTGCTTGGAAAGATTTCACTTGCCAAACGCTAGGTGAAACGATTTACCATGTAATACGCTTACTGGTACTCTCGGTCAAGGGAAAAGTTACCTGTAGGCACAGTGCGTCGGGCGGTCTCGAGCTCGCACGTCAGCCAATCAGGAAGAAGAATGGTAACTATCAGAGATGTGGCCGGAGAGAGTGGAGTATCGGTCACTACCGTCTCGATGGTGCTGAACGACGGACCCTCGGCCCGCCGCATCTCGGATCGCACCCGCAGGCGTATCTGGAAGACGGCGAGCCGATTGGGATACCGTCCGAACCTGTTTGCCCGGTCACTGCGAAGCAAGCGCAGCAAAACTGTGGGCGTTGTGGTCTTCGATATCACAGATCCATATGGGGCCCAGATTTTGCGCGCCATTGAAACCCATGTGCAACCCTCCGGATATTTTCCCGTACTCGCCGATCTGCAGAATGATCGCGCCCAATTCCAACGATGTCTTGACATGTTGTTTGAGCGGCGAGTAGAGGGAATCATCGCGATCGCCAATTGGACCCATCTGGAAGCCAAGCTGTACGCCGAAACTTCCAAACGGAACATTCCCGCTGTGGTCATCGGCAGGGAATTGACCGGCAATCCCCTGAGTTCCGTGGTCGTGGATAACGCCGCGGGCACCCGGCAGGTTCTGCAGCATCTCTATGAACTCGGGCACAGTAAGATCGCCTTCATCAAAGGTCCTAGAACTCTTGTAGATAGTAAAGAACGCTGGCACGGTCTGGAGAGCTTTGCTCGCGAAGTGGGATTGAGATTGGACCCCGAACTGGTGGTTGAAATCAAGGGACGAAATTCCACCTACGCCGAAGGCTACCAACTGGCCGAACAATTAGCAGAGCACCGGCCAGGTTTCACGGCGCTGGTTGCGTTTGATGACCTCACGGCTTGTGCCGCGATTCGCGCCCTGACCAAGTCTGGCCGTATGGTTCCCCGGGATTGTTCCGTGGTGGGCTTTGACGATATTCCCAGCTCGGAGTTCTATAACCCACCCCTTACCACAATCCAGCAGCAGTTGGAAATGCAAGGCACTTTGGGGGCCGAGATGGTGGAAGAACTGATTCGAGCGTCGGTTGAAAAAAGAACGTGCATGCCCAGACATCGCAAAGTAGCACCTAGACTGATTGTGCGGGAATCCACATGCCCGGCGCCGCGCCGTTGAACGCCGGACCGGTATGCCTCGATGAGGGTGCGGGCCGGTTGATGTGGCAAAGGAGATCCCGGCATAGCTGAGATTTCGTTTTTGGGCTTGACAGTTGGGGTCTATCTGAGTTTTTCTGGGTAAAACGTTTCACCTGGAACTGAGCTGGCGCGTCGTTTTCGTGTCCGCGGTGTCTTCAGCGCCTTGATGTTCAACCGCCGCGAACGCAAGGAGTCAGTTATGTATCGGAAATCAGCTATTCTCCTGCCGTCTTTGGGCTTCCACCGCAACCCGATGAACAAACTCGGTTCAAATCAGAAAAGTGCTGCGCCTCTGGGCATGCTAACCCTGATTGTGCTTTGCTTCGTGACCGCGGCGTGGGCCCAGAAGGACACTGGAAGCATCGTCGGCGTGGTGAGAGATCCATCCGGCGCCGTGGTTGCGGCAGCCAAGGTAACGGTCACGGAAGTCGATCAGGGCAATTCTTTTGCGACTACGACCAACGCATCGGGCGAGTACGTCGCCACGCCTCTGCGAATCGGGCGCTACAACGTCACAGTGGAGAAGCCAGGCTTCAAGAAGGCAGTGGTAGGACCCGTTACCCTGGATGTGCAGGCGCGGCCTGCGGTCAACGTGACCTTGCAGGTGGGTCAAGTCGCGGAAACGGTTGTGGTCACATCGCAAGGCCCGCAACTGGAAACCGAGACTTCGGAGTTGGGCGAAGTCGTAAACAGCCACACCGCCACGATGCTTCCCCTTAATGGGCGTAATTTTGCTCAACTGGCTCAGCTTGCCGCCGGAGTTGCCCCCAGTGAGCCTGGTTCCCGTACCGACACCACCTACGGCTTCAGTTCCAACGGGGCACGTTCACTGCAAAACAATTTCCTGCTCGATGGCATAGATAACAACGCCAACCTTGGGGACGTTTTGAACGCCAGCGCGTACGTAATCCAGCCGTCGGTCGATGCCATTGGCGAATTCAAAGTGGAGACCAATTCCTACACCGCGGAATTTGGACGGGGCAACGGCGCAATCATGAATGCGGTGATCAAGTCCGGAACTAACCAATTCCATGGCGACGCTTACGAGTTCTTCCGCAACGATAAACTGGACGGAAAAAACGCCTTCGATTTTCTGGGGCGGCAGGTGTATCAGCAGAACCAGTTCGGGGCGACGCTCGGTGGGCCGATCATCAAGGACCGGACTTTCTTCTTCGGCGACTACGAGGGCTTGCGCATTCGTCAGGCGACGCCGCAGTTATTGCTGATTCCCACGCCGGCCATGCGGCTCGGTGACTTTTCGAGTTTCCTCGATCTGAGTTCGCCCGTCCCAGGAGTTGTGGACTGCGGTGGCCATCCAACTTACCAGGGAGAGGTTTTCAACACTCGCTTGACGCAGACGTCCGGGCTCAATGCCAGTGGTCTCTGCGGCGTGCCGATCGCAACCACGGGCGCCGGAATTCCGACGAACATTTTTCCCAGCAGCGCCATCAACCCGGTGGCTGCCAGGCTGGCGGCGCTTTACCCTTCGCCCACCCCCAACTTCACCGAGGGGGGGAACAATTACCTGGTAGATCCAAAAAAGAGAACGACGCAGAATAATTTTGATATCCGCGTCGATCACAAGATTTCTGACCGGGACAACTTCTTCACCCGGTTTAGCTACGAAGACCAGCCCGTTTTCACTCCGGGACCTTTCACCAACCAGCTGGATGGAGGTGGGTTCACAGCGGGCACCCAGGACAATAGCTATCGCAGTCTGGCGCTGAGCGAGATCCACACCTTTTCACCAACGCTAGTCAATGAGTTTCGGTTTGGCTACAACCGCATCAACTCGCATCGCTTTCAGCCCAACGCCAACACCGACGTATCGGGCCAGCTGGGCTTGCTGGGAGTGCCGTTCGAGCCGGATTTCGGCGGCCTTCCCTCTATAAGCTTCACCAATGTATCGTCCATCGGAAGCTACGACTTCCTGCCCGCTATCGAGAAGCAGAATAGCTACGTGTTCAACGAGAATCTCACCTGGATTCGAGGACGCCACTCTCTGAAATTCGGCACCGAGATCCGCAGGGAGCAGTTCACCATATTTGAGGTCGAGGCCCCCCGCGGAGATATGATTTTCGGGCCCGACTTCACCGACAATCCCGGCGCGCCTAACACGGGAGGTGTAGATTTTGCCTCGTTCCTGCTGGGCATTCCTGACAGTGCCGATCTGTCCAGCTTGCGTAATGTGGATTATCACCGGAAGATCTTCGCATTCTTCGGCCAGGATGATATCCAGGTGAGTCACCGGCTTACTCTGAATCTCGGGCTGCGCTATGAGCTCTCCATGCCGGTCACGGAAGGCCATAACGAGGCGGCCACATTTGATTTCAGAAGCGACAGCCTGATCGTGCCGAGCGGGCAGAACGCGCCACTCACCCCTACGATTGCTTCCTTCCTCCCCATCCAGAGAAACGGGTCACCCAGTTTGGTCAGCCCTGATTACACCGATGTGGCTCCGCGTTTGGGGGTAGCTTACAAAATCAGCGAAAGGCTCGTCCTGCGTGGAGGCTATGGGATTTTCTACGGCGGGCAGGAGAGCGGGCCGTTCTCCTGGCCCAGCCCCGGCTTCAATCCGCCGTTTTACAGACAACAAATCTTCAACTCGCCCTGTGGTTCTCCATCTCCGCCCGATTCCAACCCGTTGGACCCGGGTAACTGTGCTATCGGTCTGAAAGCGCCTGGTCCGCCGCCGCCCGGCAGCCTGATGATCAACAATTTTTGGACGCAAGGTTTTCCAGCGGCGTCGTTGACTGATCCTAACAATCCTGTGCTCTACTCGATCGATCCTAATCTCAAGACGCCGATGATGCAGCAGTGGCACTTCGGGCCGCAATACCAACTTCCGAGCCAAACCATGCTCGAAGTTTCCTATGCTGGCTCGCATGGGCAGCGCCTCTATGGTTTCTACAACGGCAATCAGGCGGTCCCGGGTACCGATCCTAACGCGCCGCTGGCCCCCCGACG
>Ga0187816_10000445_pt1 | contig 12485 bp, 8 predicted proteins | sample NC_wetland_sal_i_16_FD_132960 | JGI IMG/M metagenome (GOLD analysis project Ga0187816, IMG submission 132960) | Wetland sediment microbial communities from Neuse River Estuary, North Carolina, USA - SO4_1 | ecosystem: Environmental > Aquatic > Freshwater > Wetlands > Sediment | place: USA: North... | reverse complement strand
TTCCTCCAAAAGATCGGTGCGCAGACCATCATGATCGGTATGCACGCTCACATACTCAGCGCCGTACACATCGAAAGCCTGCAGCGCGCCCAGATACGTGGGTGCTTCCACCAGCACCCGGTCTCCGGCATTGATAAACAGTTTCCCGATCAGATCGAGGGCTTGCTGCGAGCCGCACGTGATGAGGACATTGTCCGCTTTCGCCTTGATGCCGTAGCGCGCGATGTGCCGGGCAATCATTTCGCGCAGCGGTTCGTAGCCCTCGGTGGCCCCATACTGCAGGGCCTGGTGGCCGTTCAATTCAAGCACTCTTCGGCAGGCTTCCTGAAAGCGGTCGAGGGGAAACACATCGGGCGCGGGCAGTCCGCCGGCAAAGGAAATGATTTCGGGCTTTTGGGTGATCTTCAGCAGCTCGCGAATGGTCGAGCTTTTCAGTTCTTTGGTACGCAGTGCATAACGAGATTTCCAGGCTGTCGACACAGGACCCCTCCTGCACTACCTCCGAGCGGCTTAGTTACCCCAAGAAGACTTAATCCGCTCCACCCTGAATGTAGACCGAACCAGGTGCGCGGGCAGTGATTCCGCACTGGCAGAGAGGTGATGGAAATCACCTATGCGATGTGACCTCGGGTCGCCTGCCGGACTGTCCTGAACCAGCCACAAACGTGATCCACGGCATATACTGTGGGACCGTATCCCAGGCTCTCCGAGAGACCACTTGATCCGGCCAATCGCACTCGCACTTCTGCTCCTTACGGGTTTGTACGGGCTTGCCACCGAAGCTTCATCCCCGGCTGCTTATGGAGTTCGCATGCAGACCGCCGGGATTCCCATGAAGGACGGCGTGCGCCTGGCCGCGACCTTGTACATGCCTGACGGCGCAAAGCCTGGAGAGAAATTCCCCGCCATCCTCGAGTACCACCCTTATCGCAAAGACGATGCCATGGCCGCGCGTGACTACGCGCTTTACACATATTTCGCCCGCCGCGGCTACATTTGCGCCCGCGTGGATATTCGCGGCTTTGGCAGCAGTGAAGGCGTTCCTACGGAACGCGAGTATTCCGAACGCGAACAGCTTGACGGATTGCAGATTATCACTTGGCTGGCGACTCAGAGCTGGTCGAACGGGAACGTCGGAATGATGGGAATCTCGTGGAGCGGATTCAACTCCCTGCAAATGGCGATGCGTCATCCGCCGGAGCTGAAGGCGATTCTCGCAGTGGATGCAACCGCCGAGCTATTCCACGATGACGTTCATTACATGGACGGCATGGCGCACATCGATGAATTCGAATTGAACATGGACATGGCACCGGGAATGACCGGCGCGCCCGACTACACCCTGGACGAAAAAATTCTCGGACCGCGCTTTGATGCGCCACCGTGGTCGCTGCTCTACCTGAAACATCAGCACGATGGCCCGTTCTGGCGCAGTCCGGTGCGGCCGTTGAGTGAAATCAAGGTCCCCAGCTTTTTGATCGGTGGCCTGCAGGATGGCTACCGCGACAGCATCCCCGACATGCTGACGCAGACCAAAGCGCCGATCAAAGCCATTGTCGGGCCATGGAACCACACCTTCCCCCACGATGCCGACTACGGTCCAAGAATCGAGTGGCGCGAGGACGCAGTACGCTGGTGGGATTACTGGCTCAAAGGGCGTGACACCGGCGTGCTGCAGGATCCGCGGCTGGTGATTTATATGCAGCATTGGCATCCGCCGGATCCGACTTTAGAAAACGTCCCGGGAGAATGGCGAAGGGAAGATACGTGGCCGCCGCCCGAGGCCACAAGCGCGACTCTCTTCCTACAAGACAACCATACATTGGCGGCTTCACCTGCGCAGAAAACCACTCACCAGCTTAAATATGTTCCCTCCATCGGAGTAGAAGCCGGGTTCTGGTGGGGAGAACTGCTCAGCGACGTGCGTCCCGTTGACGCCTTTAGCCTGGTCTACGATTCGGCGCCGCTGCCAGAGGACTTGGCAATTCTGGGCAGGCCGCATGCTTCGCTTCAGGCCGCAGCCACGACGCCTTTAGCGGATTGGTTTGCTCGCTTATCGGACGTAGCTCCCGATGGCAGCGTCACGCAGATCACCGGCGCCGGATTGAATGGCGCGCAGCGCGATTCCATGAGTGAGCCTCGCGATCTCGAACCGGGCAAAGTTTACTCGCTCGAAATCGAGATGCATTTGACGTCATGGGTGTTCCCCAAGGGCCACCGCATCCGGCTGGCGATTTCGAATGCGCTGTGGCCGATGGTCCTGCCGACCCCGTATGCGATGACCACTTCCCTCCACCTGGGAGGAAACGACGGTTCGCGGCTGATCCTGCCCGAGGTTCCGTTGCACGGCACACCTGCGCCCGCCTTTCAACCACCCCAGCCATCCGAAGAACGGAAAGATATTGGTGGCTCCGGCGAACTTTGGCCCGGCTCATGGACACTGTTGCGCGATGAGGTCATCCACGAAACCTCCGTAGATTGGCACGGCAAGACGGAGGAGGACTATCCCTGGGGCAAGGAAACCGACTACGAGAAGCTTAGTTATGACGTGTCGGATGAACACCCCGAAAGCAGCTTCGTTCACGGCGAGGCGAAAACTGTTTTCGAACTGAAGGGCCGCGTGCTCACTTGGCTGGGCCATCTCTCCGTGAGCACCGATCAGAAGAATTTCTATTACAAGTACACCCGCGAGTTGATGAAAGACGGTCAGATGGTCAAGCAGAAGACGTGGGAGGAAACAATTCCTAGGGACCACCAATAGATCGGTCGCTCGCTAATCCGCTGCCGCTGCCGCGCTCTCCACCCCAGCCTTCAAATCCGCGGCCAGCAGCCGATGAAACAAATGTTCCCCCGCCTCACGCCGCACTGAAAGTCGGCCGGCGCCGTAGGCTCGCGACTTCAGTCCGCGCTGCACCGCCTCGCAGATTCCCAGGTCTTCGTCCTGCACGCGAGCGCCTACGGCAACGCTCTCCTCGTTGTAGGCGCGCCGGGCTTCGCTCACGTCGGCAAAATAGAAGTCGAAGATCACCCGGCAATGGTCAACATCCAGCGGCAGGACGAGGTTCGTATCCATGTAGCCTTCGTAGCAATTGATCATCAGGTTGGGGTACTGCCAGAAATAGCGCGCCCGGTCGCCCTTGCGCGTCGCCCCCGTCGCTTTGTCTTCATCCGAAGCCACCATCGGACTCGACTGCAGGCAATACCGGTCCTCGTTCTCGATGGTGTACTCCTTGTAGTCGAGCACCGAGCTCAGGCCTTTATGCAGGTGAGGAACGTGGTAGCCGCCATCGAGATAATTGTCGACGAACACCTTCCAGTTGCAGGCGATGTCATAGCTGCGGCTGTCGAAGTAATACAGTTTGCTCACGCCCAGCGGCGCGACCTGCTTTACCAGTCCACCCAGAAATTCGCGCAGCCCTACGGCTTGAGGATCGAGATTCACGAAGACAAACTTCTCCCACGTCTCTGCCTTCACCGGAACCAGGCCGTTCTGCTGACGTTCGAAGTCTTTGACGCCATCGAACTCGGGCATACCCTTAAGCGATCCATCCAGCCCGTAGTTCCAGCCGTGGTAGGGACAATGCAGGATATTGGCCTGTCCGCAGGCTTCGGTCACCACCGCGGCTGCGTGATGCCGGCACACGTTGTAGAACGCCCGCAAGACCCCGTCATTGCCGCGCACGGCTACGATCGGCTCTCCCGCGATGTTCGCCGTCACGAACTGTCCCGGCTTCTCCACCTGCTCAATGCGGCCCACCATCTGCCAGCTCTTGCTGAAGACGGTTTTGGCTTCGAGGTCTGCGATGCGAGAATCCACGTACCACGGCGCCGGAATTGTGGAAGCTTCCGAGAGCGGTGCGCGGTCGTTATAAGTGGCCAGAATGTTTTGCAGCGCCTGCATACAAGTCATCGCCCCGATCCGATTGCCCGTTTGAGCAGGTCAAGGAATTGTGCAATGCGCGCTTCCTTCTTCTCCGAGGGATCGCCTTGCCTGCGGAATAGGCCGGGATCGAGTTCCTCGGTCAGCAGGGCGTCCTGAAATCGTTCCATGGTCCAATCAAGAACGGAGACCATCATCTCCTGATCCATATCTCGCCGCAGTTCACCGCGCTCCACTCCGAAACGTACAAACGCCACCGTCCCATAGGGATCTTCCGCCATCAGGAAGCGATTGATCTCCCGTTTCAGCGTGAGATCGGTGCCGTAGTTGCCCAGAAGCGACACCCGATAAGGAATCCAATCCTCCCGGATCAAGTGCTCGGTGCGCACGAGCCAGTAGCGGAGAACCTCGAAGAATCCTCGGTCCCGCACCTCGGCGGGAGCATCGAGATAACGAGGGAACGAACGGACCGCCTTCTTGTAAGCCTCAAAGAACAGGCCATCCTTGCTGCCAAAATGCTGGAAAATCGAACCCTTGGCAATCCCCAGGAGCGCTGCAATGTCGCCCACGCGGGCGGCGTGATAGCCTTGCTCGGCAAAATGACGCATAGCCGTGTCGATGATTTTGCTGCGCTTGCCCTCCGAACGGGGCCGCGGCGGCATATGACGGTAGCTGGGAGGAGAAACAACGCTGCTGCCAATTCCACTCATAGTTGACCTCAAGTCAGGAAACTTTACATAAAGATCCAGCGAATTTCAATTCTATTTTTCCGTACTTTGCGTTAATGTAAGCTGCTCCATAGTACCCATTCTTGACTGCAGGTCAATACAAGCTTGCCGACTGGGTCCCAGAAGCGTTATGACGCCATCGTGGTTGGAGCCGGTCACAACGGGCTCACTGCCGCAGCTTACCTGGCGCGAGCTGGACTTTCCACGCTTGTGGTCGAGCGCCGCGAGATTGTCGGCGGCTGCTGCGTGACGGAAGAAATCGCTACCGGATGCCGCGCTTCCACCACTTCTTACATTGCCAGCATGCTGCGCCCGGAGGTGATTCAGGATTTGAGGCTCGCGGAGTACGGCCTGCGCATGATTCCCTGTGATCCTGCAATTCAGGTTCCCTTCCCGGATGGACAAGTTGTTTCCTGGTGGGTGGACCGCGAGCGAGCCAAAGCGGAGTTTCGCAAACTTTCCGAGAAAGACGCCGAAACCTTCGTTCGCGTGGACGATCAATTGAAGAAGCTGGCTCGTTACCTGCAGCCGTTTTTCCTGGAACCGCCGCCCGAAATCAGTACCGCTAGTCTCGGCGGATGGACAGACTTGTTCCGCTTGGGCAAGCGATTGCACGGGATTTCCAGCGCCGAAATCTCACAACTGGTTTCGTTCCTGACCGGAAGCCTGGGCGAGTTTCTCGATCACAACTACGAATCGGAAAAAATGAAAACCATGTTCCTTGCCAATAACGTCTATGGCAAACATGGCGGCCCTTACCAGCCGGGGACAGCAATTGGTTTACTCTTTCACCTGCTGAGTGGCGGCGAACATGAATTGCAAGGATTCTATGGCCACGTGATCGGCGGTATGGGCGCGATCACGCAGGCGCTGGCCGCGTCTGGCAGAAAACTCGGAGTGGAAATACGGACTTCGTCGCCAGTGGCGCAGATCGATGTCCACAGCGGAATAGCCCGAGGAGTGATATTGGAAGACGGCACCGAAATCTCTGCCCGCATGGTGCTGTCAAACGCAGATCCCAAGCGGACATTCCTGCACATGGTTCCGTCCACCGAATTGCCAGAAGAATTTCTGCACGCCATCCGCGGCATTAAGATGGATGGACCTTGCGCCAAGGTCAATATGGTTCTGGCGGAAGAGCCTCGCTTCACGGGAACGCCCGCGAATGCGACGCCACTGGAGCGCACTTTCTACACCTTGGTTCCGTCTCTAGAATTCGCCGAGCGCTGCTACGACATTGCCAAGTTTGGGGAAATCCCCGAGGAACTTTGGGTGGATTGCGTTGTTTCTTCCAATCCCGATGATTCGCTCGCTCCACCGGGCAAACACATCCTGACCAGCTTCGTGCAGTACGTGCCCTACCGTCTGCGGCAAGGCACGTGGGATGAAAAGCGGGAGTTGCTGGGAGATCGCGTGATCAGGAAAATCGCGGAGTACGCTCCCAACGTGCCCAATGCAATCCTGGCGCGCCAGGTGCTTACGCCCTTGGACCTCGAGCGCATCTACGGATTAACCGAGGGCAACATCTTCCACGGCGATCTGCGCCTGGAACAGCTTTTCTTTATGCGGCCGGTCGCAGGCTGGTCGCAGTACCGCACACCGATCGACGGTCTCTATCTTTGCGGCGCGGGAGCGCATCCGGGCGGAGGTGTCACGGGTGCTCCAGGCCGCAATGCGGCGCATCAGGTCCTGCGGGATTGGAAGAAAGAAAATTTGCGGAGGGTTTCCGCATGAAGCACGAGCCATAATGCTCGGCAGCATTTCCCCTGTGAAACTCTGCGGCTTCTGCGGTTGGGCAGTTGAATGGCGAATGCAACGAAAACCGCCGATATTGTGATCCTGGGCGCCGGTGTCATGGGCACTTCGATCGCCTTTCATCTCGCGAGACGCAAAGCCGGACGGATCATCGTGATCGATAAAGATCACGTCGGACGCGGCGGCAGCGGCCGATCGTCCGCCCTGGTTCGCATGCACTATAGTTACCCTCCAGAAGTGCAGCTGGCGTTGATCAGCTTGCGCATGTTCGAGCACTGGCGAGAGACGGTCGGCGAAGCCGGAGACTTTCGCAAAACCGGATTCGTGCGCATCGTGCACCCCAACGAAAGCGAGCGCTTGAAGTTGAACGTCGAGATGCAGCGCCGCCTCGGTGTGAACGTGCGACTGATCGACCGGCATGAGCTGAAAGAGCTCGAGCCGGATTGGAATGTGGATGAAGTCGAACCCGCGGCGTACGAACCGGACTCCGGTTACGGCGATGGCGCCGGAGTGGCCAACGATTTTCTCAGCCGGGCCCGCGACGCTGGCGTCTGTTACTTTCCACGAACGCAAGCGATTGCTTTTCGCGTGCAGGGTGCAAGAGTGCAGGGCGTGACCACCGACCACGGTGAGATCGATGCGCCGGTCGTGGTAGCGGCCATGGGACCTTGGACGCGGCCACTCTTCCAATCCGCTGGATACGACCTGCCCATCGATACCGAATACCACCAGGTTGCGATCCTGAAGAACGCGCCGGGAATGAAAGGCGGTGGGTGCGCCTGCATTGATTCCCTCACCGCAACCTACTTTCGCTCCGATGCGCACGACAAGTTTCTCATCGGCGACTTCTATGGCCAGCGCCCAGCCGATCCCGACAACTTTCCGCAGCGAGCCTCCGACGAATCGCTCGAAGAAATGATCGAGCGCGCCTGCCGCCGCATCCCCAAGCTTGAACAGGCCGAAGTTATGCGGGGAGTGACCGGCGTCTACGACATGACGCCGGATTCACGGCCGCTGCTGGGCGTGATTCCAGACATCAGCGGGCTCTACGTGTGTGCCGGTTTTTCTGGCATGGGTTTCAAGATTTCTCCCGCGATCGGGTTGGTGATGTCGGAACTGCTCTTGGATGGCGCGGGCAAAACCGTGGACATCAGTTCTTTTCGCCCCAGCCGCTTCGCAGAAGGCAAAGCAATCAAGGCGGAATTTGAGTACAGAGACGATTAAGGCGTTTCCAATTTAGGCGCGGGCCCGTTCGACAGCTTCGCCTGGCTCAGCTGCTCAGGGCAGGCTACGAACCCCGCCTGTGCGGAAAAAAGGAGCAACCATGCCAAAGAAAGGCATTCTCGAACGTCTGAAGGAAGGTCCGGTCCTCGGTGACGGCGGTTATCTGCTGGAACTGGAAAAACGGGGATGGGTGCGCGCGGGTCCATTTACTCCCGAAGTTGCGCTCACGCGTCCTGACGCTCTGCGCGAGTTGCATGTCGAATTTCGGGAGGCCGGCGCCGACGTCCTGCAGGCGCTCACCTTTTATGCCAGCCGCGACAAGCTCGCGACCGTCGGCCTGGAAAACAAGCTGGCCGACCTCAATCGCGCCGCCGTCAGAATCGCGCGCGAGGTGGCGGGTGACAAATGTTTGGTTGCGGGGAACCTGAGCCTCACCTGGATGTATGAGCCTGATAGCCCCGCCGCGGCGGACCGGGTTCGCAAGACCTTCGACGAACAACTGGCGGTTCAGGTGGACGAAGGTGTGGACTTTATCATTGGCGAGACTTTCTCCTGGCTCGGCGAAGCTTTGATTGCCGTCGAACGCGCCCGGAAAACAGGCTTGCCCGTCATGGTGACCATCTGTTTCGAGAACAAGGACGAAACCGCTGACGGCAAGAGTGCGGCAGAATCTGCCAAGGCTCTGCTCGCGGCCGGTGCCGACATTGTGGGCATGAATTGTCTGCGACCGCCCCAGCACTTGCTTGGCCCCATCGAAGAGATGCGCCGTGCTGTCGACGGTTATCTCGCCTGCCAGCCGGTGGCCTACCGCACTCCCAAAGACAAGCCGGACTTCACCAGCTTGCCGGAATTTCCGCTGGCGCTCGATCCTTTGCAACTCACGCGCAAAGAAATGGCGGACTATGCAGTGCGGGCGCGCGAGATCGGCATCAACTACATTGGCGCCTGCTGTGGCGCGGTCGCTATGCACATCCGCGAGATGGCCCGCGTGCTGGGCAAATTAGCGGAGGACAATCGGATATGGAAGAAGGGTGGCGAGAAGCCAATGTCAGCCTATGAGTATTACGATCACGATCAGGTGACAACCACCGGAAGACGAAAATCTTCCTGAAAGCAGGGCAACAAAACCGCCCCGCACCGGGCAGCCAGCGCGGCGACGAGCTAAACCACCGGAGCGAATTCTGAAGTCCCGGGACTTCTCGCCGGGAACGGGCCAGCAGCGGATCACCCGTTCACGTTTGGCAAACAATAGCGCTTCGGCCGAAGATGGTTGTCAAAACGGCTTCATGCAATTGTAAATTTTCTGTTACAAACTGCCGCCGACTTGCGGCTCCAGTTTCTGCGCGGCTCGTCAGGGATGCTCGTAGGTCGGGCTGTTGGGAGCCGGCGGCGCATAGTCGCCGCCGTACATGTTTTTGTGGGCCGCTGGCGGCGTGGAAGCGGGAAGACGCAGTACTCCCAGGGTAGAACTGCTCTCAGAAATTGTGATCTCCCGAGTCATGGCATTCATTGCTTCGGGAAGACCTCCTTCGTACCAGACTCGAAAAACGTATCTCCCGGGGGTCACGCGAGGGATCACAATTTGGCCTCGCCGATCCGAAATACCGTAGTAAGGTGTGTTCACTGCGATGACCACGGCGCTCATCTCCGCATGGATATTGCAGAAGATGTAAGAGATTCCGAGCTTGTCAAATAGCACATCGCGAGTGGTGCCGGCTTCGTACAAACCGAGATCAAAGCGTTTGCCTTCGAACAACGAGAACACATTATGAAAAAACGGATCGTGGTTGGGAAATTCGACGAGCGAACCGACCCGCACCACCAGAACATGCGGCTGAAAGCTCTTGTTCCTTTGCACCAGGCGGGGACGCGAAGAAGCTTGCTCGGAAGCCGGAACCACCGTACCTTCCGACGGCGTCAACCAGACCACCACGTTGCTCGCGTTTCGCGCCTGGCTTGGTTTTGTGGTGTCATGCAGAGCTACACTGGCCGTCACCGTCACTTCCTGCGCACACGCGAAGCCCACCAGCGTCAACAGCAGCACCCAACGGCCCTGGAACGCCAGCATATTTTTCATCAGAACAACACTCCCATCATCATATTGATCTGGTCGGCGGAGTTGGCGCTATAGAGCCCAAACGATTGCAGGTATCGGTATTCCGTCGAGAACAAAAGGTTGGAGCGCGGGCGGTAGATGAAATTCACCAGCCCGCTTCGATTCTGCGTCAGCAGCTGTTGCCCATTCAAGTAGGGTAGACTGGGCGCTGCGGCCCGGATTTCGGCGGCGTACGGATTGTCCAGCCCAAAGCCAGCGTTAAATTCGAGTTTGCTATTGGCGCGGATTTTGAACTGCGACCAACCCCCAAGGGAGTCCAGTCCGCGGACAGCCGTCGCCGGGCTGCCCGGATCTCCTATAAACACCACCGAACGGCTGATGCCGCCCCCGATTCCTCCCACGGAACGCCCGCGGTAGAACTCGCCCGAAAGGCTGACTCGATTTGAAAGCGGAATCTCCCAGTCCGCCATGCCGGCCCAGCCGTCGCTATAGTGGTCGAATCCCCACGCTTGACGGCTGTAGTAGCCCGCTGCCCCCAAAGTCAAAGAACGACCAAAAAGCGCCCTTGTCCACGCGGTCCGGAAACCGTACGCGGGCTGCCCCGAGCTCTCCCCTGCTCCCGGCGAGCGGAAGTATGGATCGGCGGGAAACCCACCGGTAAGATTGTCTAAGATGCCGCCCTGGATGGTGATGTTCTGGTTGTCTGCAATATCGAACCGATGTTCCACTCGCACCTGCGGGGTCCACTCCCACAAGTTGCCGGCATAGTTGAAAGCGGGAACTATCAGAGAAGCGAAAGAAGTAGGCGAAAGCGGAGAGACAAAAAGATCGTCCTGGCCAACCACCACAGAGGTGTGCTGCCAATCCAATCGCATGCTGGCCACGCGTAGACGAAAGATGCCGGAATTCACTCCATTCCATGTACCAGGAAATCCACCGCCGAAATCGGCTTGCAGGTTCGCGGAGGTCTTGGCTCCGGCCAGAGCCGGTCCGAACACCTCCAGACCAATCTGCGACTGTCGTAGAGTAGCGCCGAAGTTTCCGTCTCCCTGATTGGGTCCGATAACGTAAGACGGAACATCCTGGTTGTCGGTCTGTCCCCGGTTGCTGAACAGATTCATCAACACGATGCCGGAGAGCCGAACCCGATATTTCGAAGCACCCTCGACCTTGGTTTGATACTGATCATTCAGCTTGCTGTTCAGCAACTGCGAGGTCTCTTCGAGCGAGGCCACCCGTTGCTCGATCGTTTCCGGCTGCGCCGCCGCGGGGGTAGCCCCCGGCGAAACAACCGCCTCAGGGCCGGCCGCGGCGGCATTTGGACCAGACCGCTGCGCCGTTTGCTCCGGTCCGGACTTGGCACGCATAGCTTGCAGTTCACGCCGCAAATCCGCCGTCTCGGCACGGTATTGGGCAGCCTCTGAACGCATTTCGGCCACAGCCGCGCGCAGTTCGCTGACTTGCTGCTGCAGTTCGTGAACTGCGTTCGTCATCGCATCATTCGGCGACGACGGTGCCATCGGATCCGAAGTTTGAGCCCAACCGGAAACACTCACCGCCAGCAGAAGCATTCCAAAGCGGCTGGCCTTTTCCATCCAAACAGGCAAGACATTCCCCTGTTTCACAAGCGCCTCCCGAAGAACTGCGGAGTACTGGAATGAATCCCTTATTAATCTGAGACGGCCCTGGGACGAAAGGTGGCCTCACAACCGGCCCGCGGGAGGAATACTCCTCACACGCCGCAGCCCCTGATGCCCGGCTGAGCGAACGCTCGAGCGTACCGATGACCAGTCTAAATCACCTGCACTCCTGGGAACTGCTACTCCACCGTCGTCCTTTTCGTCGGTGTGAGTGGGGGCAGCTCCAACGCCCCCTCCCGGCCATTTTCCGCCACAGACGCCGATGAGAGTGGAAGAGTCAGCCGGAACACTGTGCCTGCAGTCGATGTGCTCTCCACCACAATATCGCCGCCATGATCCTGAACGATCTTTTGCACCACCGTCAACCCCAGACCGGTTCCGTTTTCCTTTCCGAAGCTGACGAAGGGCTCGAAAAGCTTGCCACGAATGGACTCCGGGATACCACGTCCATTGTCCGCAATGCGAACCTGCACACCACCGGTTACCTGGGTCAACTCTATATTGATCCGGCCATTCTCGCCTGAGGTGGCTTCACAAGCATTCAGGAGCAGATTGTAGAGAGCGCGTTCCAGCTTCTTGGAATCAAACCAGCCGCTGCAATTCCCCTCCTGGCGCAGCGTGATCCATACCGCGTGATAGCGCGGATGGGTGCGTACGGTCTGTACCACTCGATCGACGGACTCCTTCACACTCCCGTGAGTGAGCCGCAAGGACTCCCGAGTACGGGAGAACTCGAGCAAAGAGTCGAGCAAGTCCGTCATCTGGTTCACTGCAATGCGCACCTCCTGGTAAAGCTCTTCCCGCTGTTCCGAGGACAAGCGGCTTTCCAGAAGGAACTCGGCGTTGGCGACAATGGCGGCCAGCGAATGTCGCAGATCGTGGGAGATCGAACTGGCCATGCGTCCAATGGTCGCCAACCGCTCCGCTTCCAGCAGTTCCTGCTGAGTCTTGAGCAAGCTGGCGCGCATGCGATTGAATGCGCCGGTAACTTCGGCTACTTCATCGCCGCCATGAGCATCCAGTGCATAGTGGAAATCGCCTTTCTCCAAGGCGCGCACACCGGCCACCAGGTTTCCGAGCGGGCGGGTAAAGGTGTGAGAAATCACGAACACCAGTCCGCTTCCGGCGGCGACGGCTGCGAGCCCGAGCGCCAGCAACAATCGGTTCAGGCTGTCCAGAAAAGCAGTGGCTTGGTCATACGA
>Ga0187816_10000442_pt1 | contig 12494 bp, 9 predicted proteins | sample NC_wetland_sal_i_16_FD_132960 | JGI IMG/M metagenome (GOLD analysis project Ga0187816, IMG submission 132960) | Wetland sediment microbial communities from Neuse River Estuary, North Carolina, USA - SO4_1 | ecosystem: Environmental > Aquatic > Freshwater > Wetlands > Sediment | place: USA: North... | reverse complement strand
TGGCTGCAGGCCATGCTGGACGCGGAGGCAGGGCTGGCGCGCGCGCTCGAGCGGGCCGGGCTGGCTCCCGCCGGTTCCGGCCAGGCGGTCACGACCGCGGCGCAGGCCGGCCACTTCCGGGTCGACGAGCTAGGCGAACTCGCGGGCCTGACCGGGAACCCGGTGCCCGGGCTGGCCCGGGCCCTGGCCCGGATGGTCCCCCAGCCCGCGTCGCGCGCCGTGCACCAGGGCGCCGCCAGCCAGGACATCCTCGACACCGCCGCCATGCTGGTGGCGCGGCGGGTCAGCGCCGTGGTCCTCGCCGACCTGGCTACGGCCGCCGAAGCGGCGGCCGCGCTGGCCGCCGAGCACCGGTCCGCGATCATGATCGGCCGGACCATGCTCCGCCACGCCGTGCCGGTCACGTTCGGGCTGGTCGCGGCGGGCTGGCTGACGGCCCTGGACGAGGCCGCCGGCGGCCTGGCCGCGGTGAGCTCGACCCGGCTGGCCGTCCAGTTCGGCGGGGCGGCGGGCACGGTGGCCTCGCTCGGTGACGACGGCCCGCGGGTCGCGGCGCTGCTCGCCGAGGAACTGGGCCTGGCCGCGCCGGTCCTGCCCTGGCACACGGACCGGCTGCGGATCATCGACCTGGCGGCCGCGCTGGCCCGCGTCACGGCGGTCCTCGGCAAGATCGCCCGGGACGTCACGCTGCTCGCCCAGTCCGAAGTCGGCGAGGTCAGCGAGGGTGGCGGGCCCCGGGGCGCCCTGGCCGGGCCGGCTCCCCAGGGCGGCCCGGCCGCCCCGGCTGCCCCGGGCGGTTCCGTGCCACCCGGCGGGACGGTGCCGTCTGGCGGGACGGTGCCGTCCGGCGGGACGGCGACCGCGGCCGCGCTGTCCGCCCAGAACGGCTCGGCCGGCCACGGGCCCGCGGCGTCGCCTCGGCGCGGCGGTTCGTCGGCCATGCCGCACAAGCACAACCCGGTCGCGGCGGTCGCCATCCTCGGCTGCACCAGGCAGGTCCCCGGGCTGCTCGCGACCCTGGTCGCCTGCGCCGAGCAAGAGCACCAGCGTGCGGCCGGCGCCTGGCACGCCGAGTGGGAGCCGCTCAGCGCGCTGCTGCGCCTGACCGCCTCGGCGGCCGGCTGGGCGGCCGAGATGCTGCCCGGGCTGGTCGTGGACACCCCGCGGATGGCGGCCAACCTGGCCGCGACCAAGGACCTGCCGCTGGCCGAGCACGTCACGTCGCTGCTGGCCGGCGTGCTCGGCGCCGCCCAGGCCCACGACCTGGTGGCCGAGGCGGCCCAGCGGGCGGTGAGCGCGGGGCTGCCGCTGCGCGACGTGCTGCTGGCCGTCCCCAAGCTCGAGGGCCGCCTCGCCGCGGCGGGCGTCACCGCCGAGCAGGTCGAGTCGGCGCTGGAGCCGGCCGGCTACCTCGGTGCCACGGACGCCTTTATTACCGCGGCCCTCGCGGCCCACGAATCACTACCAACCTCGGCATCCTCGAGCCCGATCCCGTCACGCTCGAGCTCACCCTGACCGCTGAGGTCCCGGGCCCGGGTCAGGCGACCTGCGCGCGGATCGCCGAGATGAGCGAGCGGGCGGTGGCGGTGACCGGGCGGTGCCGCGGGTAGCACAGGGCGATCGTCCGCGGGGGCGGGGACTCATCGGGCTCCAGCCAGGTCAGCGACGGGTCGACGGCCCGGCTGGCGGCCACACGCCCGATGCAGGCGTGCCCGAGCCCGGCCGCGACCAGCCGCTGCAGCGCCAGGTTGTCATCGGTGCGGTAGACGATCTTCGGCGCGATGCCGCGCCGGGCCCAGGCGTCCTCGAGTTCGGCCTGGGCGGGCCACCGGCGGGTCCAGGCCACCAGTTCCCGCTGGTCGAGGACCTCGAACCCGGGGTGACCCAGGCTCACGATCGGGCTGTCGCGGCGGGTGAGGATGACCCAGGGATCCTCCATGACCGCGATGGCCTCGACGTTCTCGTCGGCCGCTGGATCGTAGGAGAACGCCAGGTCCAGGTCACCGCGGTGCAGGGCGGCCCGGGAGGTGTCCGCGTCGTCGGCCGCGATGAGCACGACCTCGACGCCGGGGTAGTCGTCGCGGAAGGCGCGCAGCGCCGCGGGCATGATCTCGGCCGCCGTGGTCTGGGTGACGCCCACCCGGACCCGCACGATCTCGCCCCGCGCCGCCTGCTCGGCGTCGGCGGCCACCGCCTCGATCTCGCTGAGCGCCCGCCGCGCCCGGCGGCAGACCGCCTCGCCCGCCGGGGTCAGGCGCACGGGCGCCCGGCCGCCCGGCCGGTGGAACAGCGGCTGCTCCAGCGCCGCTTCCAGCGCCGATACCTGGTGCGACAGCGCGGACTGGGTATAGCCGAGCGCCGCCGCCGCCCGCCGGAATGACCCGAATTCGGCGACCGCCAGGACCGCTTGCAACTCGCGCAGTCCAAGCCCATTTTTGATCGGCTGAATCGATCGTAGCTGCGACATTTCTTCACTTTAGCTTAAGTTTTTCTCACACTAAACTGGCGGTGCAGGCAAACCCGCAGTACCGGCGAGGAGGACATCATGTTGCAGGCCACCCGGACGAGCACCGGGGTACGGTCGTTCCGCCTGCTGTTCTACGGCCTGATCCTGGCCAGTGCGGCCGCCCAGTTCGCGCTGATCCCGGTCATGCCCGTCTACGCCCACCGGCTCGGCCTGTCCGGATTCCAGGAGGGGATGGTGCTCGCCGCGACCGGGCTGGCCAGCCTGGCGGTGTCCCTGCCCGCCGGGACGCTGGCCGACCGGTTCGGCGCCCGGCGGATCACGCTGGCCGCCGGCCTGCTGATGGCGGCCGCGATGCTCGGGCAAGCCTTCGCGGGCAGCTTCGGCCTCCTGCTCGCCGCTCGGCTCGCGTTCGGGGTCGGCTACGGCGTGCTGTGGACCGCGGGTCTCTGCTGGCTCGTCGGTGCCGCGGGAGGCCCCCCGGCCCTGGGCGGGTCCATCGCCAGCGCCGGCGTCGGCGGCGTCGCGGGCCCCGCCGCATCGGGCGCACTGACGCAGCACCTCGGGCTGGCCGTCCCGCTGCTGGGCGCCGCCATGGGCTTCGCGGTGATCACGGCCGGCCTCGCCGTGCTCCGGGTGCCGCCCGTCCCGGCCGCTCCCCGATCGGCGGCCGCCGCGAGCCTGCGGGCCGCCGCCAGGGATCACGACGTCATCGGCGCCGCGGCCGCGGTCATCGTCGCCGGGCTGAGCACCGGGGTCTGCGCCCTGCTCGTGCCGGCGCAACTGCACGCCGCCGGAGCCTCGCCCGGGCAGATCGGCCTGGCTTTCGCGGCCGCCGGGATCTTGTTCGCGGCCGGGAGCGCGCTGACCGCGGCGGTCGGCCGACGGGCGGTGAACCTGGCGGTGATCTGCGCCGGCATACTCGCCGTGACGGCTTCCCTTGGCATCGGCGTCCTGAGCACGGCACCGCTGGCCATCGTCGTAATGCTGTGCGCCGCGACCGGGGCGCGGTCGGTCCTGTGGACGGTCAGCTACCCGCTGGCCGCCACTGCGGCCGGGCGGGGCGAGACCGGGCTGGGTGCGGCGGTCGGGCTGCTCAACGGCATCTGGGCCGCGACGGCGGTGCTCGGGCCGCTGGCCGCCGGGCTCGCCGCCGGGCACCTCAGCGCCCGGATGGCCTTCGGGCTGACCGCGACCGCCTGCGCCGCCGGGCTGGCCGTGGCCGTGGCGATGGCCTGGCGGACCCGGAATCCCGCCGCCCCCGGCGCGGCATCCCGGCTCGGCTACGGTCCCGGGCCGGACTCCGCTGGTCGCGGCCTCCGCCTCCGGAGCCAGGTTCGGGGAGGCTAGCAGCTGCCTGGGACAATCTCTGTTTATCGCTCATAAGGAACACTACGGGCGCATCTCTGGGTGGACGCAGAGCGGTCTAGCCGGATGACTAAGTACGAGCTAAGTGCCCGCGAGCAGGCTCGGCTGTCTGGTAGCTTTCCGGCGTATCGGGAACGGGTCAAATCCCATGGAACTTTGAACGGAGAGTCGTTATGCGCAAGAGCGGGTGGGCAGTAGCTGCCGCTCTCGGATCGTTGGCACTGCTGCTGGCGGGCTGCGGCGGATCGTCCTCATCGAGCGGTGGGTCGCCTGGGTCCACGGCGCCCGCGGGCAGGCCCAGCAGCGATGTCGGGGGTGTCGTGCCCGGGGACACCGTGCTGATCGTGCAGAGGTCCAAACTTGGTTACGTGCTCGCCCTGGCCAACGGGGATGTCGTCTACACCTACAAGAACGACAAGCAGGGCGGCTCGCCGACCTGCACGAGTTCCTGCGCGGCCCTCTGGCCTGCGGTGACCGGCATTCCGATGACCAACTCGGGTGAAAAGCTGCCCGGCACGCTCGGCGTGGTCACCATGGCCAACGGGGGCAAGCAGATCACCTACAACGGGTATCCGCTGTACATCTTCAAGTCCGAGAAGCCGCTGGCCACCACCGGCGACGGCGTCGACGGCCTGTGGAACGTGATCAAGCTGTCCGCGTCGGACATCGTCAACAGCGGCGGCTGAGACACGTAGGTCCCCGGGGGCCTGTAAGGAGACCTCATGCGCAAGAGCGGGTGGGCGGTAGCTGCCGGATTTGGATCGCTGGCGCTGCTGCTGACCGCGTGCGGATCGTCGTCGAGTCCGACTGCGGCCTCGACGTCCGCTCCGCAGAGTTCGGCCGCGTCATCGAGCAGCGTCGGCCAGCCGTCGACGTCGGCGGCATCGTCGTCGCCTGCGACGGCGCCTGCCAGCACGAACCCGGGGACGAGCGCGCCGTCGTCCCATGCGGCGCAGCCGGTGGCCAGCGGCGCGGGGCCAAACCCATTCGAGAACATGACCGTCATGATCGTGCAGAAGTCCAACCTGGGCTACGTCCTCGCCGAGGCCAACGGGCAGGTGGTCTACACCTACGCCCATGACACCAAGGGCGGGACGCCGACCTGTACCGGGTCGTGCTCCGATGTATGGGTCCCGGTCACCGGAGTGCCGAAGGCGGCGCTCGGTGAGAACTTCCCGGGAACGTTCGGCCTGGTCGCGAGGTCGGATGGCACCAAGCAGATGACGTATAACGGCTACCCGCTCTATACGCTCAAGGGTGCGTTTCCGTTGACGACGCACCCCAAACCCGGAGTGTGGAGCGTCGTTCCGCTCTCCGCGGCCGATCTCACCTGAGCCTGACTCAAGGGCTCTTATCGTCCCCTGGGCCGGCCGGCCCCCGCTCCGGCCGGCCCAGGGGCGCTTTTGTCTGGTACGCACTCATCGCGTTCGGGGCGTGAACCGTCCCGGCGATATGCTGGCCGGCAGTCGGGTATTACGCGTTCGTAATCCGCTCACCCGGAACGGGGAGTCCGACATGGCCGGCGAGGCAGCAGGCAAGCAGCCCGCGCAGCAGCGCGGGCTGCTTGTCATCTACAGCGCGCTGATGCTGGGGATGCTGCTGGCCGCGCTGGACCAGACGATCGTCGCCACCGCGCTGCCCACCATCGTCAGCGACCTGGGCGGCCTGTCCCACCTGTCCTGGGTGGTCACCTCCTACATACTGGCCAGCACGGCGACCACCCAGGTCTGGGGCAAGCTCGGCGACCAGTACGGCCGGAAATACCTGTTCATGGCCGCGATCGTCATCTTCCTGATCGGCTCGGCCTTGTCCGGGCTGTCGAGCAGCATGACCGAACTGATCGCGTTCCGCGCATTCCAGGGCATCGGCGGCGGCGGGCTGCTGGTGCTGGCCCAGGCCATCATCGGCGACGTGGTGCCGCCCCGCGAGCGGGGCAAGTACCAGGGCGCGTTCGGCGCCGTCTTCGGGGTCGCGAGCGTCATCGGACCCCTGCTCGGCGGGTTCTTCGTCGACAACCTGTCGTGGCGGTGGGTGTTCTACATCAACCTGCCGATCGGGGCCGTGGCGCTGGTGGTGATAACCGCGGTGCTGCCCGCGACCTCGACGCGGCGCAAGCATTCCATCGACTTCGCGGGCGCTACGCTGATCGCCGGGTTCGCCACCTGCGTGGTCCTGGCGACCTCGTGGGGCGGGACCACCTACCCGTGGGGCTCGCCCGTGATCATCGGGCTGTTCGCCGGGTCGGTGGCGCTCGTGGGACTCTGGTGGCTGTCGGCCAGGTACGCGGCCGAGCCGGTGCTCCCGCTCCGGCTGTTCCGCAACCCGGTGTTCAGCATCAGCGCGGCGATCGGGCTCGCGGCGGGGTTCGCGATGTTCGGATCCATCTCCTACCTGCCGCTCTTCTTGCAAGTGGTGCACGGGATCTCGGCCACGCTGTCCGGGGTGTACCTGCTGCCGATGGTCGGTGGCCTGCTCGTCACCTCGATCGGCAGCGGCCAGGTCATCGCCAGGACCGGCCGCTACAAGGTCTTCCCGATCGTCGGCACGGCGGTGCTGTGCGTCGCGCTGTTCCTGCTGTCCAGGCTGGACGAGCACACCTCGACCGCGGTCACGTCCGTCGACTTCCTGGTCCTCGGACTCGCCCTCGGCCTGATCATCCAGGTCCTGGTCATCGCCGTGCAGAACTCGGCCGACTACGCCGACCTGGGCACCGCCACGTCCGCGGCGACCTTCTTCCGCAGTATCGGCGGGGCGTTCGGAGTCTCCGTGTTCGGCGCGATCTTCTCCAACCGCCTGGCCAGCGAGCTGGCCTCGGCGCTGCGCGGCGTCCCGCTGCCGCCTGGGCTCCACGTCGCGAGCGCCGCCGCCGACCCGGCGTTGCTGAAGAAGCTCCCGGCCGCCATCAGGGCCGATGTACAGCACGCGTACTCACTCGCGCTGCATCCGGTGTTCATCTACGCGATCCCGGTGGCGCTGGTCGCGTTCGTCTTGTCCTGGTTCCTGAAGGAAGTCCCGCTGCGCGCCACCAATTCGGTAGGCATCGGCGAAGGGCTCGGGGCGACCCCGCCCGCGCGCTCCTCGGTCGACGAGGTGGAGCGGGCGCTGACCAGGCTCGGCGGCGCCGACCTCAGGCGGCGCGGCTACGAGCGGCTGACCGCGTTGGCCGGCCTCGACCTGCCCGCAGGGAGCAGCTGGATCCTCACCCGTCTAGCCAAGCAGGGTTCCGTCGCGGGGGAGGACCTGGCCAAGCAGGCTAACGTGACGGTGGACTACGGCAAGCCGTACGTCGACCGGCTCGTCGCCGAGGGCATGGTGGTCCGTTCCAACGGCACGCTGGTGCTCACCGACGCCGGCCGCGCCGCCGCCGACCGCCTGTTCGCGGCCCGGCGCGAGGGCCTGCGCGAACTGCTCGCCGACCTGTCGCCCGAACAGTACGCCGAGCTCGGCGAACTGCTGACCAAGCTGTCCCGGGCCATGCTCGGACATGACGCCGACCGCCACCTGATCAGCACTGGGCCGACCGCGACTTCCCCGGCCGACCGGAGCTGAACCCCGGGGCCGTTCCCTATCGTTTCCGGCGCACGCCAACCAGCCGCGGCGTGGTCATCAGCGGGCTGCCCGGCCCGGCCAGCCGGGTGGCCGGGCCGGGAGCCGGCTGCCTTACTGGTGCATGATCAGCGGGATCTCGCCGTTGCCGTCGTCATAGATGCCGGCCGCCCACAGCTGGCCGTCCACGCTGGTGATGCCGCCGAGGATGTTGCTGCCGCTGCCCGGGTTGGGGGCCGGGTTGATGGTCCAGGTGCCGTCGGTTCCCTGCAGCACCAGGCTGTTGTTGTTGTCAGTCGCCGGGTCCACGTAGGTCCCGACCGCCCAGACGCTGCCACCGGCCAGCTGGATGCCCCACAGGTTGGTCCAGTTGGCGCCGTCGGGGACGGTGGGCAGGGCGGGAATCGTCCACGTGCCGTCCCGGTAGCCCTCGATGAACGGCTGGCCGCCGCCCTCCGGGCTGTCCGCCTCGCCCGCCACCCAGACCTGGCCGGCGTTCGCGGTGATGCCGTCGAGCATGACCAGATCGGCCGAGGCCGGCGCCGGCAGCGCTACGACCGACCATTGCTGGCCGTCCCAGTGCTCGACGAGTCCCTGGTCGGGCGAGTCGCCGTTGAGCTGCATGCCAGCCGCCCAGACGTTGTCCGGGCTTACCGCGTCGACGGCGTACAGGTGGTTCCCGGACGAGCCTGGATCGGGGCTCGGGATGGCGGTCCAGCTCGAGCCGTCCCAGTGCTCGGTGAGCGTCTCGAACTTGCCGTCCCGGCCCTCCTGGTCGCCGACGACCCAGACGTCCGACGGCGAGAGCGCGGAGGCCCCGAAGAGCATGTCGCGCCTCGAGCCGGGCTGCGGGTTATCGGCGATGGACCACTGCGAGCCGTTCCACGCCTCGATCAGCGCGCGGTCCTGGTACTTGCTGTTCAGGTACTCGCCGACCGCCCAGGCCTGGCCCTGGCTGGCCGCGGCTCCGTAGAACGAGCTGAAGTTGACGCCGGCGTTCGGGGTGGGCACCACGGTCCACTTCTTGCCGTCGAAGTGCTCGGCAAAGGTCAGCGTGGCGTCCTGGTTGCTCGCCGACAGGTCCGGCAGGAAGTCGCCGACCGCCCAGATGTCGTCGGGCGACGAGCCTGCTATCGCGCCCACGCTGTTATCCGACGTCCCGTATAGCTGGACCTTACTGACGGTCCAGCCGCCGCCCTTCTCGCCGCCCGGCTGGGTCGACGTGGGCTCGGTGACGGTGGGGGTGGGTGTAGGCCAGGTCAGCTCGGGTATCCGCGTGGTCGCGATCGCGGCCGAGCCGGTGATCGCGAACAGCGGCGTCATCGGCTGCACGTTGGCCGTGTCGCAGGTGAACTGCAGGCAGCCGAGGCCGAACGCCTGCTGGATGCTGGACAGCATCGAGTAATGGTTCGCGGGCTGGGCGTCCTTGACGCCGCGCGGCCCGTGGCTGGTGATCACGATCGTGGCCACCTGGCCGCCGCCCGGGCTGGCGTCGCAGCAGCCGGAGGTGTCGTCGCCGTTGTCGAAGGTGATGGCGATCGCGTTGTTGCCCTGCGCCCAGAACGGCGCGTTCGTGATCGCGCTCACCAGGCGGCCGAGGTAGGCATCGCCGACGGCGACCAGGTGCTGGTTCTGCGGATCGCCGATGTTGCCGCTGTCCAGGCAGTACGGCGGGTCGCCGTGCATGTCATGGCACTCGTCCGGCACCACGTAGCTGAACCTCGGCACGTCACCCCTCTGCAGGTCGGAGAACAGCTCGCCGATCGGCACCTGCCGCGACCAGTCCTGCGGGTTCCACGAGGTGGTGAAGTTCTGGATGCCGTCGTGCTTGGACACGTACAGCGGGTCGCTGTCGGGCGCGCCGTTGCACTTCTCCGGGTAGCAGATCCCCTCGTAGTTCGGGTGCGGCAGCGCCTGCAGGTAAGCCTTCCAGCTGATCCCGGTCTGATCCAGCTGGCTGATGAGGCTCGGTTCGTCGACGCTGTTCTTCCAGTACGCATCGTCGCTGGTGACGTTGAAGACGTTGCCGCCCAGGAGTCCGACGTAGTTGGTCTCGCTGCTGTCCTGACTCACCCCGAAGTAATCGGTCTCGAGCCCGAAGGTACTGGCTAGGTAGTTGAGGTTCGGCGCGGCCGCGTTGCCGATCACGTCACCGAAGCCGTTGTTCTCCTCCATGATCAGGAACACGTGGTCGAGCTCGGGCATCGTGGTCGACGTCGTCGTCTGCGCCGTGGCCCCTGGCGCCACGGCCATCGCGCCACCTAGCGCGAGGCAGGCGGCCAGCAGCGGGATTTTCGGCAGGCGACGGGGCAGGCCTCGTTTCGGCCTGGCGAAGCTGGCAGGGAAGGGCATCGTTCCTCCTTGTCGCAGTTGCCGCATCGGCCGCTGCCCCCCAAACCCAGGCCGGTGCGGAGGAAACCCTCACGAGTCAAACAAGTCCGGCTGAACTGCCCGTGACGAGACAGCAACGAGCGCGCGCTACTTGCCCCGCAAGGTGCTGAACTTGCCTTGCCGCGCCCCAAGGTCCCTTCGCAAACCCGGCATTCGGGGAGACACAAGGCGAGAAAAAGAGGGTTTGCTTGTCCTTGTGCGACCTAACGCTGCGGGGCTGATTTCAGCCCGCCGGTGGCTGCCTGCGGCGACCGCGCGGTTCTGGTCTGGAGGCCCGGGGAGCGGTGACAGGCTTCCGGCCGAACTTGAACTGGACGCCGACCAGGCGGTGGCCCAGCTCTACGCCGTGCACTACCAGCCACTCATCCGGCTGGCCGCCATGCTGGTCCGGGATGTGGCGGCCGCCGAGGAAGTAGTTCAGGGCGCGTTCGTGGCGATCCACGACGCCTGGCCGCGGCTCGGGGACGCGGAGAAGGCGCTCGCCTACCTGCGCCAGGCCGTGCTGAATCGGTCCCGGTCCGTGCTGGGGCAGCCGACCATCGCCGAACAGAACCTGCCGGAGACACCGGACACGCCGGGCGCCGAGGATACGGTCCTCGACCTGCGGGAGCCGGACGCCACCCTGGCCGCACTGGGTGGCCTGCCCGCCCTGCAGCGCGAGGCGATCCTCCTGCGCTACTACGCGGATCTGTCCGAGGCTGAGATCGCCGCCACGATGGGCATCAGCCGCGGCGCCGTGAAGGCCCACACCGCCCGCGGGATGGCCGCGCTTCGTGACGCCTTCGAACAGGCCACTTCCCCACCCGACCGTCCCGAAGACAGCGGGCCCGGGCCCCGGGCGTAACGCAGCCGTTCACGGACCGGCCCGGGCGCGCGATCCCACCCGGCACTCAGCGAGTTCTGCGGCTTCTCAACGCTAACGTGGCGATTTCCTTGCTCCTTCCCTGAGCCATGCAGGTCAGACTGACTCCAGCTCACATGGAGGTGGCGCTATGGCGCGCGGCGGACTGACCCGGCGGGACATCATGCGGTATGGCGGGGTAACCGTCGCAGGCACAGCCGGACTGACTTTGGCGGGCATCGGGGGGTACGCCTGGCCGCATCCCGCGTCGGCGAGCGAGGCGACCGCGAGCACAGCGACCGCCCCGGTGACGCCAGACGCCAGCGGCGGCGTGCTGCACTTCGTGACCCGCCCCGATCTCACCCCGCCGGCCATCACCGTCTCCCGCCATAGCGGTCCGCAAGCCGGTGATCCGCCGTATTTCATCCTGTCTCCGGCCGGTTATCCCCTGACCGGGCCCGGCCAGCCGGGCCTGATGATCCTGGACCGGTACGGGAACCTGGTCTGGTTTTCCACGAACACCGGCTTCCCCGCGCCCCAGGGCATGGGCCGGGTGGACCTCCAGGTGCAGACCTACCAGGGGCAGCCGGTGCTCACCTGGTGGGAGGGGCGGGTGGGCCTGGGTGTCGGTTACGGCCAGGTGGTGATCGCGGACAGCTCCTACCGGACCATAGCCACCATCGGCGGGGGTGCTGGCCTGTCCGCCGACCTGCACGAGTTCATCATCAGCCCGCAGGATACGGCGCTCATCACGGCCGTCCGGCCCAGGCCCGCCAACCTGTCCGCGCTCGGCGGCCCGGCCAACGGAACGGCGCTGACCGGCTCGGTCCTCGAGATCGACATCGCCTCAGGGGCGGTGCTGTTCGAATGGAACAGCCTGGATTGGGTGCCCGTCACCGACACCTACGCCGCGTTCTCCGGCGGGACCGGAGGAGAGCCGTTCGACTACTTCCACATCAACTCGATCGCGGTCGGGCACGACGGGAACCTGATCATCTCCGCGCGCAATACCTGTGCCGTCTACAAGATCGCCCGGCCGGGCGGCGAGTTGCTGTGGCGGCTCGGCGGGAGGCGGTCAAGCTTCCAGATGGGCCCGGGCGCCGCGTTCTGGTTTCAGCACCACGCCCGCCCGCGGGGAACGCGGAGCCTGTCCCTGTTCGACGACGCCGCGTCGCCGCAGAAGGAGCCGCAGTCGCGGGCCATCCTGCTCGACCTGGACACCACCGCCATGCGTGCCACGCTGAGCCGCAGCTACACCCATCCGGCCAAGCTGCTGGCCGCCAACCAGGGCAGCATGCAGCTGCTGGCCGACGGCCGGGCGCTGGTCGGCTGGGGCAACTTGCCCTACTTCACCGAGTTCGCCGAGAACGGGGAGTTGCTGCTTGACGGCCAGTTCCCGATCGGAGACCAGTCGTACCGCGCGTTCACGGCAGGCTGGACCGGCCACCCCACCGACAAGCCGGCGGTCGCCGCGCGCGTGAATCAGGCCGGGGGCTCGGTCGTGTACGCCAGCTGGAACGGCGCGACCGAGCTGAGCAGCTGGACGGTGCTGGCCGGCAGCACGGCGACCCAGCTGGGGGAGGCCGGGGCGCAGCGGCGCACCGGGTTCGAGACGATGATCACGGTGAATTCCAGCGGGCCGTATTTCGCCGTGACCGCGCACGACGCGAACGGCCACGCCCTCGGCCAGTCGGACACCGTGACGCTGGAGAGCTAGGCCCCCGGCGTCCGCACGTCATGCCTGGCGGCTCCGTCTGGCGAAGTAGCGGTAGGTCGCGTTGCGGCAAGTCAAGCGGGTAGTGCTGTCGCACTGCATCGGCCTGAATCTGGCGAGCCCACCTTCGCGGCGGCTAGTTCGCGCATCCCGTCCGGCACCCGGCCATG
>Ga0187816_10000441_pt1 | contig 12499 bp, 9 predicted proteins | sample NC_wetland_sal_i_16_FD_132960 | JGI IMG/M metagenome (GOLD analysis project Ga0187816, IMG submission 132960) | Wetland sediment microbial communities from Neuse River Estuary, North Carolina, USA - SO4_1 | ecosystem: Environmental > Aquatic > Freshwater > Wetlands > Sediment | place: USA: North... | reverse complement strand
GCCTCGCTCATTTATCTATTCCGGATTGTTCTAGCGTGAGCTTAAGGGTGACGAAGTCTTTGTAGATATTGCTGACATACTTCACCGCATCAAGTCTAAGCCGGAGGATTCTGTTCACAGTTGCTCACGCACTTGCACGCTTTCGTGGGCGATCACTGCCGAGAGAAAGTGTACGAGCATCCTTCCTCCGGCTTCCACACATTCTCTCACCTCAGTCGCGGCCATCGTGAGAATTTTCTGAGGCAGAGAAAGGACCAAATTCCTAGCCCCGAGTGAAGTACGACGCCAGGCCACAGGCCTATGCCAGACAACCCCACGGCAAGACGCGCAAGGAGGAAAATTAGGACGACGGCGGCGTCGTAGAACAGCAGCGCCACGATCAGTCCGGTCGTTCCCGTGCTCTGGCCGTCGTTGCGCGCCAGCCAGCAAGCGATTCCCAATGTGAGCAAGGCAACTCCGGCGATACGGCCGATGACTGTCCCGACAGGCCCATCAAGCGGGGAGCCGAGCAGGAGCGAAACCAGCATTGAAGGAAACAAGGCGAATGCCAATCCGGCCGATACTTCCACGGCGGATTTCACAATCAGCAGAATCTTCATTGGCACCTCCCCAAGGGCCGATCACTTTCAGGGCCCTTTCGTTTCATTTCTTCTCGAAGGAAAAATATAGAGTGCCGCTGCCAAAGCCGGACCGTTCCGGGAGTTCTACGCTGCGTCGGTCGGGCACTGCATTGAGGCAATTGAGCATTGCATTAGGTGGATTGGTTGAAGTGGGGCCAAACCTTTTGCATAACAGTGAACAGGAAAGCGGTGGTGAGCCCGAACAGAATCCACCCATTTAATGCCTCAAGCGACCCCATGAGTTGCCAGTGCAATTGCAGATCAATGTTCGCATGACCGTAAGTGGTCATCGCGTTCAGCGAGTAGAGCATCGCGGACTTTCTGTCGGGTAGTGCGCCGAGCACAAGGTAGGCAGCGGCCCAAAGGGCTCCTTCAAAGCCTTGCAGTATTGAGGCATAAAGCGCCATGCCAGGCACGATCATTGCCGAGGCCATGCGCGGCAGACGATTCTTCCCGTTGCCGTTTAGGCCGAGGGACACTCGATGGTTGATGATGGTGAGGCCGAAGGAATGGATCGCCACTGTCACGACAATGAGGATCAGGCCCCATGCCCAATCGGAACTCCATGGAGTAACGCTAGTCGGTTCCATGAGTACAACCTCCGTCACTGCGCAATCATTTGCCCGCCGGTGTTCGACCCGTTCATTTCTTCTCCACGGAAAAGAAGAGATAGAGAGCCAGCCCCGCGGAATTCACCTGTTTGTTTGGGTGCTTGCCGGTATTGTTATCGTGCTCATAGTAGGGGTTGAATTCGAAGTGTTTGCCTACGGGGAACAAACTGCCCGCATAGAGAGAGGTAGTGCTCCATTTGCTGTACTGACTCTCGTAAAATGGCTCGGCAGCGACATACGGGATGAGGTGATAGGAATGGATCGCGAAAGTTCGTTCCAGCGTCAGTTTGTTCCGATAGCGCCAGGTGAATATGCCTTTTTTCCAGTCGAGATCTGCGCGGTTCCGGTCCGTGATTAGGAACCCAGCCTTCAGGGGAAAGTGCGAGGTCGCAGCCACCGCCATGCGGTCTTCGGGCGGGGCACCCGGCGCGATGATGCGGCGGTATCCGGCTTCCAGCACCAGAGCTCTTGACTTCGAATCGTCCAGATCAAGAACCGTGACTTTTTTAAGCTTGAGCAAGGGTTTCAGATAGAGCTGAATGCTTGGACCTACCGCAAATTGAGTCGAGTCACCGCCGTCTCGATCGTCCTTGGCCTCGAGATAGACACGAACAATGGAATTCAATTTGAGATAGGCATCAATCTCCGGAATGAATTGAACGTCTTGACCGCGAGCAGGCAAGCAGGGCAGGAACAAAAGAGGCACTACCAACATCCACCTGCCATGACGACGATTCACCTGCGGTCCTTTCAGAAACAAGAGGGCAATCTGGGACCAGATACTGCAACGAGGAGCACCAGGCACTTTGCTCCAGTGCTGCGGTGCGTCCGTATGGGGGTCGGCATCCATTGCTCCGCGCAGTGGAAACTAAGCCGCTGGTTTCCAGTCGTCGCCCGGGTTGTATTCCGCCAGTGCTGAGGCGGCATCGGCGATTTGTTCGCCCAAGTCTTTTTGGTAGACGATACCGTCCTTACCGTCGATCAACGTCCCGATAACACTCTGCTCCGGAGTGATCCCGCCCCTGCCCTCGCCGATTCCGCGCATGCCCCAGGCGTTGTAGGAGGTTTGTGTCTTCATCCCGCTGCTCATGACCACGATCAGGTCCGGGGTTTGATTTTCTTGAACCATCTTCAAACCCCTACTTTGCAATTGAGTGTTGATCTGATTTTGTGCTTCTTGCGCCAGAAAGGAATTCGCAATTTGGTTAGGGTTTGGATTTTGGCCCCAAGCATACGTGTGGTAACTGGAAAAATTCGCATTGGGGCTAGAATTCACGTACACGTTTTGCGCGGACGCAGTCGCAAGAGTGATCCCAATTAGGAGCGCAAGACAAAAGAGAAATTGTGTTTTCATAATTCTCCTTTCAAGATTCCTTTTCTTAGATCCCCAAGACCGTCGAATACAACGACAACAAACCGTGGGATTCTACGGCTGTCGCGGCGGACCGATCATCGGCACGCGAACGGGCTTCGCCATTCCGTAAAACACCACGAGGCCCTGCCCGGCGCCGAGAGTGGACAGCGCCTCTGAAACCTTGCCGAGATCTGCCGGATAGTATTCCCAATTGTTGCTGACCCACACATCTCCCGCCGGACCGATGACCACGTCGACCTGCATCTGTAAACCACCGCCGACATAGCCGCTTCCCGGCGAGATGGCATCGCCCGTTTTCATGCCGGGAGGACAATTCTCGGTGCGAAAGCCGCACAACTCTACAATTCCGGCCGTAGCGTCCGCCAAGTTGGATATCCAGATGTTGTCGTTGCCATCGACGGATATCGCCCACGGAGTTGCGATCCCTTTACCGGAGATCGGCGAAAAGGAATGCTGGCTTCCGTCGGGGCGCAAAACCGTGATACTCCCACCGGAGTCGTATCCCGGCTTCTGCGCCGCCCAGGCATCAACCAGGACTTTGGCGAAAGCATCATGGCTGATTTTGGCAGCCGCCATCGCTTCATACAGCTTCGCGCGGGCGCGAGCCGAACTCCCCAGTCTGTTCGCGATCCAAATATTGCCGATGCTATCGACGGTCAACCCGCTGCCAGAGAAGCCGGTCTCGAAGGTCTCAACTTTGCTCGGGTCGGAGGCGGGGAACCGGGTGACGTGGTTGCTGACAATGTTCGTGATCCAGATACGGTCCTGCTGGTCAATCGCCAGATGGAAGGGCGCGAGCAAACCGCAAGGATTTTTCAGCGGATTCTCGGACTTATTTTGGCAGAATATTTGGACCTTGGTTGGATCACCCTTGGGCATATAAACAACCTGACTGTGCGCTACGTCGAGCGCCCACACATCTCCGTTGGGAGTGACGATGATGCCCTGCATCTGCCCGAGTTGGCCGTTGAAGTTCCAGCCATCGGGCGGTGAGAGCGGCTTGCCCCTCTTGTCGAACTTTACAATGGTCTGTGTTCCGTACGTCCCCGCCCACACGTTGTCGTTGGAATCCAGGGCCATTCCGAAGCCGATGCCCTCGAGTCCTCCTCCGGTAAAACCGGTGGTCATTGGTGACAGCGGCTTGCCGTCGGGTGCGAACTTGGAAAGGTTTCCAGCCCACAAGGCATCCTGGTTCTGTGCGCCGACAATGAAATTGTCACCCGCCCAGATATTTCCGTCGCTGTCGATCATTAGCTTGCCTGGACCACTCAACCCACCACCAGTGAACTTGAGCGGGAAAACCCAGGCGCTTGGGGAGAAGGTCAGGTACGGCATAAAAGGCGTAGGCCGCAGCGTCTTGCCCTGTGGCACCGGATAGAAATAGTTGAGCAGACCGAATGCCTTGTCAGCCTGATACGAGGGGTAACGAACAATTGACTCGATCGCCGCCAGAGTATCCTTCGGGTAAGCGCCGGTCGGAGACGTTGCTACGTAGTAGAGACTGCCGCAGGCATCCGATCGGATCATCGTGACGCAGCCAGCCAGGGCGTTCGCAAGCGTCGAAAAGTTGGCCATCGTCGGCGTTTGACCGCTGTTGAGAGCGTCCTGAATGGTTACGCCGTAGCCGCCGGTTTCGAGATTGACGAAATTGGGAACATTGCCTGCCGCGATGCGCAGCGGCAACGCGCCGCCTTGTATGGCATTCCCGTTGATGAATTGCGTATGCGTCAGCACTGAGGCGAGCGTTGTGAACTCGTTGATGGTAACTTTTGCCGGTGGTTTGTTGCCGACAACGGCGAGCAGCGCGATCGCCGGATTGTCGCCGCCACCTTTGTGCGCTACTGGCTGGCCACCCGTCGCGATGAGGTAGAGACTCGTATCGCTGGCACGTGTCGCCGTGGTGCGAATATCGAAGCGACCGTCTTGATTCGTTTTAGTTTCCGCCAACTTCTTAGGCGCGTTTGCGCTCGCTTCCCACAAAGTGACGGTTGACCTAGCAATGGGCGCGCCTCCACCCAACACTTGCCCACTCACGTGATCTGCGGCGAAAGCCGGACCAACGAGAAGCATGACCAGCGACAAAGCGAGGATCACCTTTTTCATATACTTCCGCTCCTGGGCGGATTGTTATCCCCCAATTAGCACCCATGAGTATCGTGGCAGCGACACCTTGCTGCGACGTTCAGGAGTTGCAAATTCTCCTATTGCGCTCCCGTGAGAGCCTTTAGCTTGGCGTACGCTTGACGATATTCGAGCTCGGCCCGAAACATATCTGCTTCCATTTTCGCTCGTGCCGATTCCACCTCGGGATCCTCTGATTTGTAGCTCGCGTTTACCACGCCTGCCGAGGACACCACACGGCGCGCCAGTTGGTAAAGTTGGCGCGAGCGGTCCAGTTCGAAATAGCTGCTCTTGACGCCCGCCGCCACTTTGGCCTTGGTCAATTCCACCGCGAGATCTGCCATTTCGGCTTGTGCCTTGACCTCCTTCACTCCGTGCTCTCGTTTGAATCCGTCGAAGACGGTGAACGTGCCGATGACGCCGATATAGCTGAAATCCCGCGGTAGGACGCGGTCGTTCACCGCGTTTTGGTTTGTGTAGCCGCCCATGATGGCGACCGTTGGAAGGTACTGCAATTTTGTCAGTGTTAAGCCCGCGTGCGCCTTGATCGACGTCTGCTCTGCCTCTATCACCTCGGGATTCTCCGCAGTCGCTTTCTCAGTGGCCTCTATCAGCGACACGTCCTCCACAAGAGGTGCGGGCGGCACGAGCTCCAGCGTTGTCCCTTCCGGAAACCGAAGCAATTCATTGAGGGACGCGGTCAGCTCCTTCACCTTGCTTGTCGAGAGCACGACTGCCTTTTGAGCACCGAGCATGTCCGTCTCTTGTTCCGTCGACGCGATCGGCGTTCCCGAACTGCTCGCCAGTAGCCATTTGGCTTGTATCTTCTTGGCGTCCGCTTCGGCGCTGGTAAGTTCCCGTTGGGCAACGAGCAAATCGAAATAGTTTTTCTCGACCTCCTTCGCCGTTTGCGCCACCGGTAATCCCGCCTTTGTCTTGGCGATATTCTCGTCCGCTCGAGCGATTTTCACGAGTTGATAGATTGAAAAAAGCGGTGTGACCGGTTGAGCCGCGGCAACGTTGAAATCCGTCTGATTCTTCCCAAAGATGTTCACGGGCACACTGACGATCCCACCTGTGAGCGGGCGTTCCACCGTAAGTACCTGGCCCGTTGCCTTGTTCAGGTGAAGGTTTGCGACTTGCGTGCCGATGTTCGGATAGTAAAGTCCCTCCACGCCAAGCCGGTGCTGCTTCGCAGCTTCCACCTGGAGTTGCCCGAGACGAACGAGTGGATTGTTCGCCGCGGTTGCGGCCTGCTGTGCTTCTTCGAGCGTGATGCGTCGCACACCCGCCGGAGCATCGGTCGGGTTGAGCGCAAAGAATGATCTGCCGTTGTAGGCCTGCTCGCCAAGACCGCTAGCATGCGGCATCGCATCGTCCGTTTTGACGGCGAGGACCTGCGGGAATGTAGTTCTTAGTGGTGCTCCTATGGAGACTGGCAGCGACAACGCCGGATTCGATGCGGCGGAGGGCAGATCTTGAGCGGCAAGGACTCCGCTGAACAGCAGCAGAGCCGCAAGGGCAACAAGAGCTTGCCGGCGGGCCGCTCGTAAAATGTGTGCGTACTTGCATGATCGAACCATATTTTTCTCCTTGTCCGTTCACGGCCACGAACGGGGCGAAGCCGAGAATTCTTTGAGCGAAACTGGATGTTTTCTCAGATCGTAGGGAATAGATATTGTCAAAAGTTACGCCTTCGCTAAATTCCAGTGGGCAGCTCTCGCGAGCCGCCCTCCGGGATGACGGTTGGATTTGGGGCGCTCTGCCACTTGACGGGGCGCCCCGACTGATTCAGTTCCCGGTTGGGATCGGAATCGTTATCCCTTCTTTCTGCAGCATTTCGCGGATCCACTGGAACCGTTGGTAGTTTGAAATGGTGATGGGGCCGGTGTAGCCGACGCTTTGGAGCTTGCGCGGCGGATACTTGACGTAGGTCGCCATGAGCTTCTTGGTTTCCTCCGCCATCGGAATCATGGCCCAGGTTCGCTCGGTGTAGTTGTTCATGAAGATGTCGTAGCGCTCTTGGGGATCCTGCCAGAGGTCGAAGATTTGGGGGACGAGTGCGACATACTTGGTGGCACCCTTCCAGCCAAGGTTGGTGTCCACTGCAAGTGCGCCCGTTTGTTGGCCGTCGTCCCCGCGCAGGTTGAAGACGAATTTATAGTTGTGCCAGCGAATCGCGCCTGGCGAGAGCTCGTCCTCGGTGAAATAAAACCACGTTTCCCGCGCACATTTCCCGGTGCCCAACAAGAGCGGGGTCATGTCGAAGCTATCGAAGATGGTCGGTTGGCCCTCGCGGTCCTTCTCGGGCAGCGGGATGCCGCCGAGCGAGGCAAAGGTGGCCATGAAGTCAAGACCGCCAACGATGTCAAAATTGCGTGATCCGGCCTTGATCTTGCCGGGCCACCAGGCGATGGCCGGGACGCGGTTGCCGCCCTCCCGGACAGTGCCTTTGGTTCCGCGGAAGGGTGTATAGCCAGAGTCTGGATAAACGTCCTGCCACGCGCCATTGTCTGTCGTCCAGATGACCAGCGTGTTCTTATCCAGGCCGAGCTGACGAATCTTGTCGAGGACCTGCCCGATCCGAGTGTCGGCTTCAACGATCGAATCCGCATACTTGGTTTTCGAGGGGGACTTTTCAATGAAATCGGGATGAGGCAGATTTGGCTGGTGAACCTTCATGAAGTCGATGTTGATGAAAAATGGTTTTCCAGATTTGGCTGCTGTGTCCAAAAATTCCATCCCTGCTTTCTCGACGTACTCGTCAAGATAGGGAATTCCAACCCAGCCCTTCTCTGGCGTGTTTTCATACTCGCCGTTCACTTTGAATTCCTCGTGTGCCTTCTGCCCCGCCTCGCCGGACATCGCGCCCGTGGTTACCTTCAAGAGGTAAGCCCGGAGGTCCGCCGGCATGTCCGGGAACCACTTGGGATCGCCGTAGGTATAGGCATTCAGGTGGTAGAGGAGGGCATACTTCATATGGTCGAAGCCCTGCGCATTGGGCAGAGCATAATCGGCCTCGCCGAGATGCCACTTTCCCGTGAAGTAGGTCTCGTAGCCACCCTGCTTTAGTACAGAAGCGAGTGTCCATTCCGCTGCCGGAAGACCGCCGCCCTGACCTTGCAAGGCCACTGTGGTCATGCCGCTCCGATTTGGAATACGTCCCGTCATCATGGCAGCCCTGCCCGGTGTACAACTCGGCTGGGCGTAGAACGAGAAAAAAGTCATGCCTTCGTCCGCCATGCGATCGATGTTGGGTGTCGGCATGCCGCGGCCAGGGCCGCCGCCATATACACCCGCATCGCCGTAACCAAAATCGTCCGAGACAATCAGAACGATGTTGGGTTTCTGTTGTCCGGAGGCCGGCGGCGTAGCTGCGAGCCCCAGAACCACGAGAAACGCTGCCACAACAAGAGCTATTCTTCCCTTGCGATTCATTCTTGATCTCCTTAATTCTCTCATTCGGAGTGGTGAACCGATTCTTGGTTGGACCCGCAACTCTTCTCACTTCCTTCATGAATCAAGCGCGACCGTCGAAGGGCGTGCCCTTGCTCCGTTCGTTTGAGGATTCTAAATCCGGGTATCGAACTGTCTACTGTCGCTTGCGACAGGTGGCAGGAAGGCGTGAAGAATTCATCTCTGCAAGGAGGGTGAAATAAAGGTTTGACCTTCAAGCACCGCGCGAATGGCGGGCACAAGATCGCTGGTTAGGTGTCGCTTGGTCACGTAAGCGCTGCCACCCGAGGAAAACGCCGCTGAAATGTAGCCCGGTTGTTCGTGAATCGTCAAAAACACGATCTTCGTGCGGGAACCACCCTCGTGGAGACGGGATGCAACCCGCAGGCCATTTAGGTTCGGCATACTGATATCGAGCACGAGAACATCGGGATCAGAGCGCTGGACGGCCCTAATCGTTTCTTCCCCGTTCACGGCTGTGCCGACGATTTCGAATTCCTCACCTAGCTTGCCCGAGAGCTCCGCGAGCATTGCCACACTGTCATCCGCGAGGACCACCCGTATAGCGGCCAGGGAACCACCTCATGAACCTTCAGCATGTCAAAGCTTTTCAGCCTCAGAATCTAACCTCTTGAACAGTTTTGTCCACTGTCATCTGCGACAGGTACCGTCCGTGATGCAGGATTAGATTTGTTGGAGTGACGTTTGCTCTAAACGTGCGAAATGAGATTGTGATTCATTGCGTATTGAAAGAGTTCGGCGTTCGTCCTAATTCCCAGCTCTTCCATGATCCTCGATTTATGGAAAAGCACTGTCCTGTACGTGATATCAAGGGTGAACGCAATTTCCTTCATGGAGCGCCCCTCAGCAAGCATTTGCAGGACTTCCCGTTGCCGGTCCGTCAGGCGCTCGGGATGACTTGACCAGTTCGGATCTCGAATAAGATTCCCTTCTATTTCCCGCTTGAGCTTCGGGGTTACATAGAAACGTCCGCGCAAGGCGTCACGAATCGCTTGGAGCAGCTCGGAAGTCTGCGCATTTTTCAGTATGTAACCCGATGCCCCGGCGCGAAGAGCCTCATTCGCGAGAGCGGCATTTGCATTCATGGTGAGATAGATGATCTTGACCTGTGGCATGCGCTGCTTTAGTTGTCGTCCCGCATCCAACCCATTGAGGCGAGGCATACCGACGTCTATCAGAACGACATCCGGAGATAGGGTCGATGCAACCTCCAACAGCTCCTGTCCATCGCCCGCGGTCCCGACGACTTCGTACGCCGGCTCCAGCAATGTACGGAGAAGGGAACAAAACAATGCGTGATCATCTGCAAGTAGAATCCGCACTTTACCCATATTGTCCTCCGACGATTTTGAGCGCTAACCCGCCGCGGCTTTCTTCTCAGCCGTGACATCAGTTCCCGCCAGAGGAACGCTAACCCGTACCTTCGTTCCCCGGTGCGGATTGGACTCAATCAGAAGAGTGCCGTGCGAGATATTTACACGCTCCCCTATGCTAACGAGTCCGATTCCTCCGATGGTCTTTGCCTTACTCACATCAAACCCAATTCCTTGATCCTGAATCTCAAGAGTGACTTCGTGCGGAGTTCCTTCGAGGCAGACGGAAAAGCGATTCACGCCACTATGTTTGAAGGCGTTCCGCACGCCTTCTTGCAAGATGCGGAAAAGGTTGAGCGAGAGCTCTTGGGGCAATGAATTCGGCACGTCCCGGTGAGTGAAACCTACACAAACACTATGCTGTTGTGAAAACTCCTGGCAGAAGTTATCCGCGGCAGCGGCAAGTCCGACATGGTCAAGGATCGACGAATGCAATTCGTGCGAGAGAGCCTGGACGTCTCCCCCCAGGTTTGAGCACTGTTCCCAGATTTCTTTCATTTCGTCGTGCTGTCGTCCAGGCGGGAAGCCAGAATGTTCCGTTGCGCGCTCGATTCTGCAGGAGAGCATGGCCAGGCGCTGGCAAACATCGTCGTGGAGTTCCCTGGCGATGCGGGTGCGTTCTTCTTCTTGCGCGGTGATCAGACGCCCGGTCAAATCTTCGAGCGACTTCTCTGTCAGCCTGCGGTCTGTGATGTCAATGGCCGAGCCGATATAGCCACAGAAGGTCCCATCGGATTCAAACCTGGGCACGCCATAGTCAACTATCCAGCGATATTTTCCATCAAAGCGTCGCAGCCTGTATTCCATCTCGAATTCGACCCGAGCGTTGAATGCGCCCGAATAGATTCGCAGACAACGCTCCAAGTCTTCCGGATGCACTCCCGAGGCCCATCCTTCCCCCAGCTCCTGTTCCATCGATCGGCCGGTGAAGTCCAGCCAGCCCTTATTGAAGAAGGTACAGAGCTTGTCCGTCCCGGACATCCAGATCATCACCGGAGCGGTATCTGCGACCAGGCGAAAGCGTTCTTCGCTCTCTCTCAAGTCCTGCTCTGCTCGCTTGCGATTGGTGATATCACGCGCGATCTTGGAAAAGCCCACAAGCAGGCCCGCCGAATCTCTAATAGGGGATACGGTCAACGACACATCGATTTTCTTTCCCTCTTTCGTGACACGGAGCGTTTCATAGTGTTCGATGCTGTGACCGGCTCTCAACTTCTGGACCAACGTGCTCTCCTCATCTCGTAGCTCAGGTGGGATCAGAATTGTAATTGGCTGTCCAACGGCTTCGGCCTCGGCGAATCCGAAGATACGCTGCGCACCTGTGTTCCAAGTCAAGATGATCCCATTCAGATCCTTCGAGATGATCGCATCATCGGATGATTCCACAATGGCAGCGTGCCGGAATCGATCCTCCTGCGCCCGTTTGCGCATCAATGCATTCGAGAGGATCTCCGCTAATGTTTTGATCCGATTTACGAGATCCTCTGTCCATATCACTTGGCGCTTCGTGCTGACAAACGATATGCTGCCGAAGAATTCGCTGCCTGACTTCAAAGGGACCGTTGCCACTGAATTAGCGCCGATGCTCCGGAGTTGTTCCCTCTCGGCGTGTGCGTCCTCAGGAAGCTCGTTCAGGTCCGAAACCAGTACTATTTCGCCGCACAGGAGGCGCTTCGTCCACCATGGGAACTGATTGGTCTTCACGACCTGTGGAATAGACTGGATCTTGTCGTTGCACCACGAGAAGATCAGCGTCTGCTTGGTCCTCTCTCGACAAAACTCGAAAAGTGTAATCCGGTCTACTTTGAGGAACTCTGCAATCCGGCCGAGAATTTTCTCTATCGTTGCTCCAAGCTGATCCTCGGGCAGGTTGATAAGCGTCGTCGAGAGATCTGAGACGAGCTGTTCAAAAGTGAGCCGCTCGACAAGAGACTCCTCGACCTTTCTCCTTTTCATCCGTTGCCATAGAAGCCCAAGAATAAGCAGCGCCTGCAGAACAATCAGTGCGATGATGCCAAGGATAATCTTCCAGTAAAGTTCCCAGGCGGTTCGCTGTCGATACAAAACTATACTGCCTGAGGGAAGCGCTGACTCTGAAATGTTCCAGCGGCGAAGTTGGCGTCCGTCGAAGAGATAGATATTCTGCGCCTTAACATCCTGCGGGCGCTCTCCCGCAAGGAGGCGAAGCCCCAGTTCCCCGCCTGCTTTACCTATCTCTGCAAAGCTAGCAACGTATCCTCCTATCGCACCCGTCCCGACGTGTGTGTCGAAGAGGACATACACTGGTGCGCCGGATGCAGCTGCAACTTTCGGAACCACCTCGGCAGAGATGAGAGGGCGTCCATTGACTTCGCGCGTCATCCCCGTATAAAGCACGATGCTCTCGGGCCCCAACAGGGCGACCCTTCGGCAAATTTCGCCAACCGTTAGATCCGTTAGATAAATGCTCTGCATATCCGCCGCAGAGGCGGAGATCGCATCATGAACTCGGTTGGTGAAACCCGGAGAGAATTCCTGTCCAATGACCACGATCTGCCGGGCTTTAGGTTGAAGCCGCCGGGCTACCTCCAGAGTTTTCCGCACGTCAAGATCAATCCAAACACTTGCAGCTCTTGTCGTGGATGCCCCCCCGTTGGGAGCTATGTGCAGGGGGTGATCGCTCAAATAAACAAGGGGGACACCTGGAAACCAATCTGTTGGGGCGTTGCCGATGACCATCACCAGGTCGAGCTTGAAACCGGCGTACTTCTTCTTTATAACCCTTTCTTCCGCTGATTGAACGCTGGGATCCAAAAAATACGCTCGGTCCAGGTGCTCACTAAAGAACAGAATCCCTCCCGGCGAGCCTTGACGCAGGGTTTCCCGCGCATTCTCGTCCATCAAGCGAATAATTGGCCAGCTGATGTCCTCCTCCATGAGAAT
>Ga0187816_10000436_pt1 | contig 12550 bp, 13 predicted proteins | sample NC_wetland_sal_i_16_FD_132960 | JGI IMG/M metagenome (GOLD analysis project Ga0187816, IMG submission 132960) | Wetland sediment microbial communities from Neuse River Estuary, North Carolina, USA - SO4_1 | ecosystem: Environmental > Aquatic > Freshwater > Wetlands > Sediment | place: USA... | reverse complement strand
CTCTCTAAGCCAACGCTTGCCCGGCGCCGATGTTCACGGAATCAAGCAGCTCTCCGAAGCTGAAGGCCGCATTTATGACCGCATCAGCGGACTTCTTTCTGCGACGGTGCTGCTGGTGCTTTTTCTCACCTCGCTCTGCGTCATGGCGGGCATGAGCAATGTGGCCGTTGAGCGAAAGAATGACGTTGGCTTGATGAAAGCGATTGGCGGATCGATACGGCGCGTTGTGCGGCTGTTTCTGACGGAGGCCATTCTTCTGGGAATTGCGGGAGGGCTGGTCGGTTCAGCCATCGGGATTGTGGTCTCGATCTGGCTTGGAATAGCGGTCTTCGGCGTGGCTGCCCAGCCGCGGTGGATTGTGTATCCTGTTTCTGTAACCCTGACGGTGATTGTTTCCATCGCCAGCGCGTTTCCGTTGCGGAGGCTGGCCAGCATCCGGCCGGCGTCTGTGTTTCGAGGTGAGGAGTGACCGCACAGGTCAAAATCGATTCGCTGGTGAAGGATTACGGTACTCTCCGCGCCCTGAATGGCATTTCGTTGACTATTCAAGCCGGGGAATGGGTTGCGCTGATGGGGCCCTCGGGATCCGGGAAGACCACGCTGATCAATATTTTGGGCGGTCTGGACACGCTCACATCAGGGCATGTGGTGGTCGATGGAGTCGACCTTGCGAATCTTAGTGAGAATGATCTGGTGCGCTATCGCGCGGAGAAAGTTGGATTCGTATTTCAGCAGTTTCACCTCGTACCGTATCTGAATGCGCTCGAAAATGTAATGCTGGCGCAATATTTTCACAGCATCACGGACGAAGCGCAGGCTACCGAGGCGCTGAAGCGCGTGGGATTGGGTCATCGGCTCACGCACCTGCCCTCGCAACTTTCGGGCGGGGAACAACAGCGAGTGGCCATTGCGCGGGCCTTGATCAATCAGCCCAAGATGATCCTGGCCGATGAGCCCACGGGCAATCTTGACGAGGCGAACGAAGAGATTGTGATCGGACTCTTCCGCGAGCTGCACAGTGCTGGCCACACGATTCTGATGGTCACTCACGATCCAGACATCGCGCTGCAGGCGGATCGGAAAATCGAACTTGCGCACGGACACCTGGCTATTGATCAGCGCATCTCGATGGATGACGGCATCCACTTTGACCACCTGCTGGAGCAGATTTGGGTTTGCGGCGAAGAGGGCAACCGTGCCGATGTTGAACACATTCGCACGCCGGGTGGCGTGGATCCTGTGCGCACGCTCGCTCGCATGGAGGATTTACGCCTGGTGAAGGTGGAGGAAGATCATGAGGTCCTGCTAACGGAGCGAGGGAAAAGCCGCGCGCGCGACGTGGTTCGCCGCCACCGGCTTGCAGAGCGGCTTTTCAAAGATACCTTCCGAATCGACGATCACGAGGCGCACACTCAAGCCTGCAAATTCGAGCACATTATCAGCCCAGAATTGGACCAGCGCATCTGCAGCTTCCTTGGGCACCCGACCACCTGTCCTCATGGCAACCCTATTCCGCCAGGAGATTGCTGCAATCATAAGAAAGATCAGTGCTGATTCTGGTTGTGTAGGCGCCGGTCTCTAAACCGGCCAGCGGGCGCTTCGGATTTCCGGAATAATCGTTCCAACGGTAAACTGTTAATTGAGAACTTAGAACTGAGAACTTTTTTGCTATGCCTACACCGATCGATCAGCGGAAAAAACCCACGACCGTCAAGATCCACGTAAAAACGGGAGCGGGAGTCGATATCGCATGGGCTGACGGCCATTCCAGCCACTATGATTTTGTCCTGCTCCGCGACAATTGTCCCTGCGCTACCTGCAACGATGAACGCGCCAAGAAGGAGTCCCACACTGGTCCGACTCTTCCGGCCTCGCCGCTCTTGCCCATGTACAAGCCAAAGCCTCGCGCCCAGGCGGCCACGCAAGTAGGGAACTACGCGATTCAGATCAGCTTCAACGACGGCCATTCCACGGGCATCTTCAGCTATGACTACCTTCGTACGCTGTGCCCCTGCGACGAGTGCGCCAAGGCCTTCCGCGACACTACGGCGCCGTCCGTTCCTAAATAATCTGCTTTTCGCCAGTGAGCAAAAAGCCGATTTGCAGGAACCCGCGTTTTGAGATCGGACGTCAGTGGAAATCCGTGGGCGCCGCCGTTCCGTCCGACCACTTGCCGACCGGAATCATGAGCACGGTTAATCGGTCCGGAGCGTCTTGATGCACCATAACCGGAGAACCAGGCAGACCTGCGCCCCAAGCCGTACCATCTGTCTGTGGAAGGTAAAACATCAGATGGGGAACTCCACGCCCGTAGAATGAGCCAAAGTACGCTTGTCTCGACATCATGTAGCACATCCCACCGGGTTCCGGGGTCGGCAATTCTTTCTTGTCGAATGCGGTTTTGATACTGTCGAGCATTTGAGCTTCGGACAGCCCAGCCAATGCCAACTCTGTTCTCTTAAAAGTGATTGGCAGGTGGGATCGTGCGGCTGCCGGATTGAAGCAGGTCGGAGCCCGCAGCTTGGGGTTCCAAAACTCCGGGTCGTTGAATTCGGACGCCCACGATCGTTCCACGACACATACGAAACCGTTCTGGCCTTTGACCGCGGTTTCGTAACCATGCCGTCCCAGGACCAAGACCTCGGCATCGCGCGAGATGGACTCTGGGGCCGCACTCCGCGCCAAGTCTATCTCGGCGTTTCGCTCCATCAGGTACTGATCAAGCGGAGCCATGCTTGGATACGGTGCTTTGGCGTCCTGTGCTTGCGCTTGCGGCCACGCGCCCAGCACGACAACCAGTGCGAAGGAGAATAACTTCCAGGTCGTAAGGTTCATGTTTGTTCCTTTCGTTCTTAGGATCGACCGTCACTATGGTTTGCTGCGTACCCGAAAACCTAACGCGCGTCGAAATGCGAGTGATGTTGAACTCAGCGTCAGGCGCCAGAGCTTTTCTTCAAATGCTCTCCAAGCCGGTCAAGCGTCTGGTTTCCTCCTTCGATGGCTCCATACGTCTTGACGACATATTCGCGTACCTCGGCCGATGGGAAGAGCATTCGTAAAGTGAGCTTGGTCTTGTCGCCTTGCGCCTCGAAAGTCCACGTCGCCTCAAAATGGTGGGCAGGATCACCTTTCTTGCCTCCCGACATGGAATAGACGATTCGCTCCGGTTTGACGACCTCGATAAATACGCTCTGACTGGGGTAGTCCGTTCCGTCGGGGCCGTGCATGGTGTTTTTCCAGACGCCGCCGGGCCGCACGTCCATTTCATGAATCGTCATTGTGAAACCTCGCGGCCCCCACCATTGCACAACCTGTTTTGGATCGGTCCACGCATTCCAGATGAGTTCGCGCGGCGCATCAAAGACCCGGGTGATCACGATTTCGCGATCGGCGCGATTTTCGGCGGGCGCTGTTTTTGCGTTCGTCATGATTTCTCTCCTCTGAAAGCTTTCGCCAGGTAAGCGTCGAGACGCTCCAGGCTTTGTGTCCAGCCCACTTCCATGCCCTGGAGATACTGCGGGGCCATCGCGGTCGCTTTGACAACGCGCGCCTGCAACGTGAGCGTCGTCTTGCCGCCGTGGTCGGCGAAGGTCACCGTGTTCAGCACTTCGAAAAGTGGATTGCCCGCTTTGTCCAACGCCACACTGGTGAACACGAGCCGCTCAGGCTCAACGATTTCCTGGTATGTCCCGGTCATCGGATAGGTCCTGCCGTCGGGTCCGCGCATGTCAATGCGGATCGCGCCGCCGGTCCGCGCGTCCAACTCGCAGCGCGGATTCGTAAATCCATGCGGCCCCCACCACTGCGCCACGTGCTTTGGATCAGTCCACACTTTGAAGACGAGACGGCGCGGCGCATCGAACACGCGCGTGAATGCTACTTCCATTCCCACGCCCTTTGCCGCGGCTCTAGTGCTTGCGTTGCTTTGGGCCATGTTTCTTCTCCTTGGTTTTCAATTCGCGAAGATAGTCGTCCAAACGATCGAAGCTCTCCTCCCAGAAACGGCGATACCCCTCCACCCAGTCGGCCACGTTTTTGAGCGGACCTACCTCGAGCCGGCAGGGTCTCCATTGCGCCTCGCGCCCGCGCGCGATCAGGCCCGCTCGTTCGAGCACCTTCAGGTGCTTGGAAATGGCAGGCAGGCTCATGTCGAACGGTTCGGCCAACTCCGTCACGGAAGCGCCGCCGGAAACCAGGCGTGCGAGGATGGCGCGCCGGGTGGGATCGGCGAGGGCTGCGAAAGTGGTGGTGAGCGAATCGGAGGTCATTTCTTATTTAACCTACAGGTTAAATACAATGAAGGCGCTTGCCGTGTCAAGTCTTTCTTTTAATCCGGGGGGAAATTTGGGTCGGCGTGCGAGAATAATTAACCCGCCTAAGATTTCAGCGCATTATCGTCCGGTAACAGCAAGCTCGGCGATTAGGTCTGGATCAAGGCACACCTGGAAGTTATCCGCGACAAGTCGCGTGACGTGCCCGAGCTTCGTGAAGGTGAGCTTGTAAGAAAGTCCGATTAGTTGGCAGGCGGCTGCAGGCTCTTCAATTTTTCCAAGACAGCGGGTGCAACTTTCGAATTGGGCTGGAGCTCCAAGTACTTCTCGTAGGCCTGCTTGGCCTCCGGCTTTTTCCCCAATTCCAGGTATGCGTCGCCGAGATTGAGATAAGCGATGGCGCGGTTCGGGTCTGCCGCGATGGCCTTCTGAAACCACTGCACAGCTCCTTCGTATTGTCCCAGCTTGAAGCAGGCAAATCCCGCGTTGTTTGCAAACAAGGCGCTGCTGGGCTGCAATCGCCAAGCCTCTTTGAACTTTTCCGCGGCTTCGCTGTACTTCTTTTCTTTGTAGAAGCGCATCCCTTCATCATTCGTTGCTGCGGGCACGTCCTTCGGCGCACCAGCACCCGCGGTTGAAGCAGAGGAAGTTGTAGCAGCTCCGGTCTGGCCGGCTTGCTTTTCCTGTTGCAGCGCGGCTTCGGCCGCTGCCAATTGCTTCTTGAGTTCCTCGTTCTGCGCTGCTTGCTTATGAATTTCGTCCCGAAGCTTTTCCAGTTCAGAGTTGACCCTGATTGCATCGTCGCCGAGTTGCGCGGAATTTTCATTCAAAAACTCCGTCTCGTGATTCAGCTCAAAAATAAAGTCCCCGCCCTCGCTTCCGGGAAGGTTTCCAAACGCGGGGGTTTGATGCGAAAGCGCCGAAACAGCGGGTGTCACGTAGGCTGCCAACTCCGTGGCGGTGATGACGCCATCGCCATTCAGGTCCGCGCGCCCATCGAGCGCTTGCAACAACGTCCAAGTGAAAACGGAATGGCCGTTCGGGCCGTTGTCTGCCACCTGTTGGTCTGCGCCTCCCGCGGTAAACATTTGGCGAGCGATACGACGAGAAATCTCGAGCAGGTAATTCCCGATTGCTGCCGGTCCACCGCCGCGCGTCAGCGCCAGCCCGCTGTAGCAGGAGTCCATGACGAAGAGAAGATGCTTTGCGGGGATGGCTTCGGCGATGTCCTGAAAATTGGTCATCGAAATGGCCTGGCCCTCGTAGTTGCTCAGGTCCGCGTCCACCGGGATGATGTAGCCGAGATCCCGACCGGAAGCCAGATGGCGGGTGGCGCCGTGCCCGGCAAAGAAGACGAACACGCGATCTTCGTGCTTGACCAGATCGGGGTTGGCCAGTTTATCGCCCAGCAAAGAAAGTATGTTTTGGCGCGTGGCCTGTTTGTCCAAAAGCTGAAAAACATGATCCGGCTTGAAGTTGTATTTCTTGATCAAAAGATCCCGCACGGCTTGTGCGTCGTTTGACGCGTAACTTAATTTCGGCCAAGTCTGGTAGTCATCAATCCCGATAACCGCTGCCCAACTTTCCCGGTAAGCAGCCACGGCAGGCGCGGGGGCTTGCGTAGTATCCAGGCCGCGGGTCGCGTCCGGACCAAATGCAGCGCCATTCCAGGAGGTGAAGCGGTACCCATCCTTCTCCAGCGTTTCGATCACCGTGGGCAGAACTTCCAGTGTCACCTTGTGAATGTCATGGAAGAGGATGATTCCGCGGCCTTGTTTTTCCACTTCCTGCACCACGCGCTGCGCGATGGAATTCGGCACCGGATCGGCCCAATCTTCCGAATCCACATTCCACAAAATAGGTTTCAACTTGTCGGCTTGAACTTTCGCGAGGATGGCATCGTTGATTGCTCCATAAGGCGGGCGGAACAAGACCGGCTCTTCCTTTAAAATCGATTTCAACAAAGCGTTGGTGGTTTCGATTTCGCGCGTATATCCAGCCTCGTCCATTTTGGGGAGCACAGGATGACTGTAACTATGATTTCCCAGAGCGGAGCCTTGGGCCAGGACTCGCTCGCTGACTGCGGCAGTGGCTGCCAACTTTGCTGCCGGATCCGTCGTCTCCGGGCCGAGGTTGCGCCCCACTTCAAAAAACACGGCTTTCAGGCCGTACTTTTTCAGGATTTCCAGGATTTGATCGGTGTAACGGGGATGCGGGCCGTCATCAAAGGTGAGCACGAGGGTCTTCGGCGGCAGGTCATTTCCGAACACTTCGCCATTAGACGGTTTCTTTTTGCCCGCGCCGCGACTCTCCGCGGGTGGCAACTGGCCCTCGTTTTCTTGCAAAATTTGTTCGCGCGTGTATTTTTGTTTCAGGAAACCAACGTAGTGTTCCCAAGCCTCGCGGTGAACCACCATTCCCCGGGTTTGTAGATTGCCCAGAATTTCGCCGATCTCTTTCTGATAGAGCGCCTGAATCTGTGCGAGGGCAGCCTGATCTTCCCGGAGCCTGGCCGCCAATTTGTCGTTGCTCGTGCCAACTGACGCTGCAAGTCCCTCCAGGATGTCCCGGAAGGCGAGTTTGTCGGCGTCGCGAAGTTCCGGATTGCTCTCCAGACGAGCCAAGAAGTCTTCCACTAGGGCCGTATTTCCATTGGAAATTGGCGCCTCAAGCTGTTCTTCCAGTGCGGAAAGCTGTTCCTGATTCTGCTGAAAGAGGATTTTTCCCAGCGTGGAAACTCGGTCACGCACTCCCGGGTCCAGCGCCCCTGCGCCGTCCATCAATACAATGATTTTTCGGTAGTTGGCAACGATCCGGTCGGCCTGCTCAGCAACCTTGGCCTCTTTTCCGGCTTGCGCGTTGGCGGGACCGTGTACAAGCAACAAAAATAGGCCGCAGATTCCCGCGATTCGACCAATGCGGTTCTTCATGGTTCTCCGTAACCAGAAATATCCATTACCCAAATCATGAGCCACACTTTCCAATAAATCTACCCTTGTGACTCGTGCTGTGCCGACCGAAAGAGCCGCGGGATTGCGGCACAACGCTAGACGAACCGGCGCAATCGTATTCCATTCAATAAAATCGTTTAGGCTCACATGCCAGCTAGACTTGATGTAGGAAAAGTGCGAGCATTGATTCCCGCAGGCCAAAATACCCGTAGATGAGCAGCTCTCCCCAAAACCCGGCTGCGACGCGCAGCCAAGGGAACGGCATTCCGCGCGTTCTCGTCGCGACCACCGCTCTCCTCAGTTTCATCTCCTTCTGGCGCGCCGCCGCCATCGTTCTCAACGACTTGGCCTCCTCTGCCTACTACGCGGGTGGCGAAGCCGAAGGCTACATCGGGAAGGCAGCCCCATGGTTCATCCTCGGGATCATGCTGTTTTCCTACGCGGTTCGGGCGATCTACGTGGAAAGCTGCAGCATGTTCGTCCGCGGCGGCGTGTATCGTGTCGTCAAAGAAGCGATGGGCAGCACGCTCGCAAAATTCAGCGTTTCTGCCCTGATGTTCGATTACATTCTCACGGGCCCCATCAGCGGCGTGTCCGCGGGCCAGTACATCACCGGCCTGTTCAACGAGACCTCCGATTACATCCGTCTGGGTCTGCACATCTCACCTAACCTTGGCGCTGCATGCTTTGCGGTTCTCTGCACGCTCTACTTCTGGTGGTACAACGTTAAAGGCGTCCAGGAATCCAGCCAGAAAGCCATGCGGATCATGCAGGTTACGACGGTCATGGTCGTCATCCTGATTGGCTGGTGCATCTACACCGTTCTTTTGCGCCACCCAGCGCTGCCGCCTTTCCCGCACCCGCGCAATCTGAAGCTCGAGCCTAATGCGATGGGCTGGCTCTACGGTGTGCACTTTGCGCATTTTGCCGGGCTCATTGCCATTTTCGTCGGCCTGGGTCACTCCGTGCTGGCCATGAGCGGGGAAGAATCGCTGGCGCAGGTGTATCGCGAAATCGAGCATCCCAAACTGCCCAACCTGAAAAAAACCGGACTGGTCATCTTCATCTATAGCCTGGTGTTCACGTCGCTGGTGTCCTTCTTCGCGGTCATGATCATCCCGGACCACCAGCGCCAGAACTTCCTGGAAAACCTGATCGGCGGGCTGGCCATGAACCTGGAAGGCCCGTTTCTCATGCGCCTGATTTTCCATGGCTTCGTGGTCGTGGTCGGCACGATGATCCTGGCGGGAGCCGTCAATACGGCAATTGTCGGCTCGAACGGAGTGCTGAACCGAGTTTCCGAAGACGGCGTGCTCTCCAGCTGGTTCCGCCAGCCGCACAGGCGTTTTGGCACTTCCTACCGCATTATTAACATCATCGCAGGCCTGCAAATTCTGACCATCATCATCAGCCGCGGCGATGTCACTTTCCTTGCGAACCTCTATGCCTTCGGCGTCATTTGGAGCTTTGCCATGAAGGGCATGGCCGTGCTTGTGCTGCGCTATACGCACCCTGGCGATCGCGAGTATCGCGTACCGCTGAACTTCAAGATTTTTGGGGTGGAAATTCCAGTTGGCCTGGGCTTGATCACCTTGACGCTCTTCGGAATTGCGGTGATCAATCTCTTCACCAAGAAAGACGCCACGATCGCGGGCGGGATCTTCTCCATAGGTCTGTTCATCGTCTTCACGATTTCAGAAAGGATCACCCACCACGGCCGGAGCGCCGCGCAGCATGTAGAGATGGATCAGTTCCACCTGGCGATGGAGGGCGAACTCTCACCCGAAGCGGTGGGAGCGCGTCCGGGAAACATCCTCGTGCCCGTCAGCAACATTCACGCCCTTTACCACTTGGGCAGTGTGCTGGACCGCGTGAAGCCCGGACGGCGCGATGTGGTGGTGCTGCACGTGCGGCTGCTGCGACGCTCGGCTTCCGGCGAATACGATTTGGACGCGGAACAGCTCTTTGGCAGCATCGAACAGCAGTTGTTTTCCCAAGCGCTGGCGATGGCGGAAAAACGCGGGAAGAGCATCCGGCTGGCGGTCGTGGCGGCCAGCGATTTGTGGGACGGCATATTGCGGACCGCAACCTCCCTGCAATCCAGCACCATTGTGCTCGGTCACTCCCCGAAAGAGTCCACGGAAGAGCAAGCGCGCCACATTGGAGACGCGTGGGAGAAGCTTGGGGATCCAAAGCCGCAGTTCAACCTGGAGATTCATCTGCAGAATGGCGATAAGGTTTACAAGGTACTCGGGCCGCATGCGCCCAACCTCACCGCGAACGAAGTGAATCTGATCCACCGGCTCTGGCTGCGCTTCAACGAGACGGTTGCCCCATTGGAATTGCATCACCATGACGTGGTTCACTTTGCCCTGGAAGAGGTACAGAAGGAACTGGATGAGGGGCAGGAAGAAGCCCTGGCGGCACGCCTGCGCGCGCACGTGGAATCCAAACTGAAGAAGAAGCCAGGCCAGTCCTAACCGGGATTTTCACAAGCTCGAATTTAACCGTTACATAAGCTCAGCAAGACGCTGTCATTCTGAAGTCCAGCGCTTTTTGCTGGGCCGAAAGATCTCAACTTTGGAATCTTGCACGCCATATCAGTTGAGATCCTTCGGGGCGCAACTTCGCGCCCCTCAAGATGACAGCTTTTTTGCGTCTGATAGCTGGCGAAATTACCTTTCGCGAAGAAAGCGTGGTTAAACCGCGCTGGTACAATGACCGCACTTTTTTGCACTGACCGGAATGGGCATCGCGCACTGTGGGCAATCCTTGGTGGTCACGGGCGCTGCCGGTTTCGGCAACCACTTGTTCACCGAGCGCACGAGAATAAATATCGCGAAGGCGACGATCAGAAAATTAATGATCGTGTTGATGAAATTGCCGTAACTTAATGCGACTCCGTGGGACTTCGCATCGGCCAACGTGTCGTAATGTGTCTCGCTCAAATTGATGTACAGGTTTGAAAAATCCACCTTGCCAATCAGGCGCCCCAAAGGCGGCATAAGGACGTCATCGACCAGCGACGACACCACCTTGCCGAACGCGGCGCCAATAATTACGCCAACGGCAAGGTCCAACACGCTGCCCCGCATTGCAAACTCTTTGAATTCTTTCAGCACGAGTCTTCTCCTTGCATGGTGTGTGAGTGTGTTCCACGGCCGGCCTTGGGCGGGCCTCTGGCCGAAAGAGGTTTAAGTTTGGTTGGAATTATATCCGAAGGCTGGTTACTGCTGCCTCAAAATCAGGAGCGCCCCGAGAACTCCGCGAAGGATCAGCACAAAACCACAAACGGCAAGTAATTTACCTACCCACATATACGGCGCGCGTGCGATTGCCAACATCAGGAGGCCAAGCAGGATCATTGATCCGCCACGATTCCATTTCTGCAATTGCGCCCACCATTGGCCGGGTTTGGCCACTGCCAGGACTCCCCACGCCACAACGCCAATGCTAATTGCCAGCCAAGGAATGCTGCGCGGGTAGAAGTAGATGCGCCCATGAAGGCCGAGCCAAACTACCAGAGCGCCGAGAAGCACGAAGATGAGCTCGACCGTGAATTGGGTGAGCCGCGCGGGCGTGAGCATGGTCGTCCTGAGTTTTACGAAACTCGTTCGATGCGAACCTTCATGGTCACCGGGGTTCTGGGCTTATCCATGCCGTCCCGAGGCGTGTTCGAAATCTTGTCCGCGATTTCCTGACCTTCCACGACCTCGCCAAAAATAGTGTGACGATTATCCAGATGGGGCGTCGGAGCAACAGTGATGAAAAACTGGCTTCCGTTGGTATTCGGCCCGGAATTGGCCATGGAAAGCTTTCCCGCCTTCGAATGCTTCAGGGAAGGATGGAATTCATCCGCGAAGGAGTACCCTGGCCCGCCCCGGCCATCGCCGCGAGGGCATCCGCCCTGGATCATGAACTGCGGAATCACGCGGTGAAACGTCAGGCCGTCGTAAAAATTGCGCTTCTCCTTCTTGCCGGTCATGGGGTTCTGAAATTCCTTGGTTCCTTCGGCGAGGCCGATAAAATTTTCCACGGTCTTTGGTGCTTCTTTCTCAAATAATTTGATAACGATGCTGCCAAGGGAGGTCTCAAAAATTGCGTAGGTTCCTGCCGGTCGCGCCATGTAGTCTCCTTTTCAAGCTTGTCTCATCCTACACGAGGGCAAAACGTTCGGCTACTCGGCCCCGCCAGCGCGGCTACCAGCCCTTTTGTTTGCGCAGTTCAGTGATGTGTGCTGTGTGATGATTTCCATGCCAGGAGTAAAGAAACAGCATCCAGTCCAGCGTTCTCACGCCGTGTTCCGGATGGCGGAATGTTCGGGCAAATTCGTCCTGTTTTATGGAGCGGAGCAACCTCACCCAGCGTTCGTGCAGCGGTTCGAGCAGCCGCAGAGACACTTCTATCGGCGCGTGCGCCGCGTCCTCCAGTTTGGCCCAGGCGCTTTCCTCATAAGGTTTAATGGTGGGTTCCGTCTCCGTCAGCGCCAGGCGCCAACGCATGTACGCATTCATATGGCTATCGGCGAGGTGATGAACCACCTGCCTTACCGTCCAACCGCCTTCGCGATAGGGGGTGTCCAGCTGCGTATCGTTCAAACCAACCACAGCCGCGCGAACCTTTTCCGGTGCAGAAGCAATTTCGCGTATGGCTTCGGCTCGCTTCGAAGGCGTGACCTCAGCCGGCATTGCATATTTTCCAATGGGATAACGCGGATCCATGCGGAGCTCCTGAAGAAGCGTTCCAACCGCATTTAGTTTAGATAGATGTGAGAGTTGCGTCCACAGCTGCATGCGTTTGCTGCGTTCCAAAATGGCCTTTGCGAGACGGGGCCGCGTCGATCCGCGCGGCGAAAACAACTCCCACGGTTTTTAGGAGTTTGCGCGCCACCCGCAAAGAAGGCTGGAGGCCGTGGAGAGCAAAAGGAGGAGGACGCCCCCACGGAGGAAGGTATAGTAGGAGACAGACGCACCCGAGGCTGGTACGAGGTTTGGATAGATGCCGAAACACGCCAGGCCCCGCATAAGGATTGTCATCACCACGCACACCAAGCCCAGCCGGTAGCTCCAGACCGAAATCTGCTTTTCCATTTTTCCCTCCGTGGATGTATTTGACCAGAACGAAACGTTCTTGTGCAATAACTACGCCCGCACTTCATGTCTGTCAAGAATCCTCTCTCACCCTCGTTCTACAACGGCACATGTAGGTCGTCGGAGGGATGCTACAATGCTCCTTCGCCCTGTACCGCCAGGTCCGCCTCGTGAATCTAATTCAGGGAGCTAATCTGCATGCATAACGTCGTTATCATCGGGAGTGGCTGTGGGGGTT
>Ga0187816_10000433_pt1 | contig 12558 bp, 9 predicted proteins | sample NC_wetland_sal_i_16_FD_132960 | JGI IMG/M metagenome (GOLD analysis project Ga0187816, IMG submission 132960) | Wetland sediment microbial communities from Neuse River Estuary, North Carolina, USA - SO4_1 | ecosystem: Environmental > Aquatic > Freshwater > Wetlands > Sediment | place: USA: North... | reverse complement strand
ACCGACGCCAGCGGTTCGTTCACAGCGCCGCTCTTGCCGGTAGGCACCTATACCGTGACCGTCACTAGCGGCGGCTTTGCCGAGGCCAGTTATTCCGGCATTGTCGTGCGCGTCACTGAGACCACCCGAATGATTACCAAGCTCACGCCGCAGGCCGTGCAGCAGAAAGTTGAGGTTCAGGCCGAAGTGCAGGCTGTAGAAACCACCACCGCGACTACCGGCCAGGCCATCGAGTCCGATACCATCCGTGAGCTTCCTCTCGCCACTCAGAACTTTCAACAGTTGCTTACTCTTTCCACCGGCGTGTACAGCGAGTTGAATGCCTCGGCTCAGCTCGGCCGCGGCAGCAACAAAATCTTCGTGAACGGCCAGCGCGAGGACAACAACAACTATCTGATCGAAGGCATCAGCGCCACCGACTACAACGTGGCCCAGACCACCAACGTCCCCTTGCCCAATCCCGATGTTATCGGCGAATTCAAAGTGCAGACATCGCTCTACGACGCCAGTCAGGGACGCAACGGCGGCGGCAATGTCAATGCCATCCTCAAGTCCGGTACAAAAAGCTTCCACGGAGATGTCTACGAGTTCTTCCGCAATGATGTGCTGAACGCCAATGAATATTTTCTTAAAGAGGCAGGCCAGCCACGCCCATCCGTAAAGCAAAACATTTTCGGCGGCAGCCTGGGCGGACCGATCGGCAGTGACGCCAAATTGGGGTTTTTCTTCGTCAACTACCAGGGCACGCGACAGCGCAGCGGTGAATCGGCGGGCACGTTCATCGACAATCCCGGTTTTCCAGTGTTGCCGACGATTCGCTCGGACGCCAACTTAGAGTCACTGTTCAACGTGCCGTCCATCGATCCCGTCATCCACAAGTTGCTCAATTTCCAGAGCAACCAGTTCGGCAATTTCCCGGGCGGCTTTCTGATTCCATCGATTCCGGGCACTCCAGGCTCGACGGCGCCTTTGATCATCAGCAAGCCGGGGCAATATACTGACGACCAGTTCACCACCAACTGGGACCGGGAATTCCGCGGCGGCAATGACAAACTGTCGGCGCGATTCTTCTTCTCCAACTCCTCCTCCTATCTTCCCTTCGGTGCCGGTGGATTGCAGGAATCGCTTGGTTCAACCCTTCAGACCAGCATCAGCGCCACCGACCTCGACTTTCCTTTCCAGCTTCCGGTAAATGCGCGATTCCTGAGCATCGACGAAACGCATTTATTCTCTCCGGCGCTGGTCAACGACTTCCGTTTCGGCTTCGTTCGCATCAATAACAGCCTGGACAACATCAATCCAGTAACTGCTGCTGATTTGGGCATTGATCGCCCCACCAACAACATCACCCAATCGATTTACAAATTCACACTCAACAGCTCCGGATTCCAGATCGGTCCCGCCCCGTTTGCTGACCAACACCAAACCCAAGACAACTTCAACTTTGTCGACAACATGAGCTGGGTGCACGGTTCACACGTGCTTCGCTGGGGAGGCGAATTCACCCGCGTCAATCTTGATAAGATCTTTCCGCAAGTCTTCAACGGCCAGCTGATCTTTGCCAATGCCAACGGCCTCACCGATTTTCAGGAATTCCTCGAAGGTGCTCCCCCATTCAGCTTTGGCGGCGGGGGTGTGGACAACCACCAGTATCGAACCAACGATTTTGGCTTCTTCGTCCAGGACGACTGGAAGATGCGCCACGATTTCACCCTGAATCTGGGATTGCGCACAGAAATTCTCGGCGCATTCCACGATGACCTCTGCCACATCGGTAATTTTGATTCGCAGCTATCGAATGAGGGCAAATATCCATTTATCTACGGCAGTTGCGTAAAAGGCCTGGGGGTGCCCGGCCTGAATCCAACGGGCAGCAACACGACTTACCACAACAATTACGCCACCGGTCTCGGCCCCCGCGTCGGATTCGCCTGGGATATCTTTGGCCACCACACCACTTCTCTACGGGCCGGCTACGGCATTTACTACGTACGAGAGGATGTTGGCTCCGTGGATCAGCTCAGCTTCCAGGCGCCATTCTTGCCGGTCGCTTCCGGCGGCGGTCTCGCCGGTTGCGATGCGACTTTTTTCTCCTCCGATGCCCCCGCCAATTGCATCCCTGCCGGCCTCACATCGAACCCGAATGCGTTGCCCAAGGGTGGCGTCATTGATCCCAATTTTGTTCCTTGCTTGGCTTTCTTGCAGGGCTTCGTAGCGAACGGCACCTCAACTGCTACCAACAACACCACTCAGACGCCCAGCTACGCTTGCAATGGACCCGGCATCCCGTCCACTGGAGTTTTTGATCTGCTGGTGCCGCGGCACTTCGTCACTCCCGCCACCCAGCAGTGGAACCTCACCCTGCAGCGCGAACTCGGCAAGCAATGGGTGCTTGAGGTCGGCTACGTAGGCACGCATTCCATCCATCTGCGCGAAACCCGCACGAATTTACTGGCGCAGAGGGTAAGCCCATCAAACCCACTGCTAGTGACTGCCGAAAACGGTCAGACATTCTCGATCACCACTAACACACTCTCCAATGCTCCCGCGCGATCGGGTGCGCTCGGCCTCAACGGGTATTCTGGCATGCAATTGTTCGCCGGTGATGCCTATTCCCACTACCACGCGCTACAAACCACGCTTTCCCGTCGTTGGGGCGCCGGATACTTTCAGGCTGCCTACACTTTCGCTCGTTCCACCGACGCCACCTCCAGCGGCAACACCGCCTTCAACACCGCGTTCAATGACGAAGCGACGCTTGCCGCATCCCGGGGTTTATCCGATTTCGATCGCCCCCATCGCCTGGTTGTCAGCTATCGTTACGATCTCCCGTTCTATCGCGGCGCCGCCGGTGCAAAAGGAACTCTGCTGCAAGGCTGGGCCGTCAGCGGCATTAGCATCTTTCAGTCTGGTACCCCATTCTCCGTCATCGATTCAGGAGCAGGCAGCGCCTTCATCGTCCCTGGATTCACCACCACTTTGGGCGCAGAACTTGCGCCCGGGGCAACCATCGGTTCGGGCTTGACGCAGGGCGGTATTCGCCAGCGCCTCAACGGATATCTCAACAGGAGCAACTTCACGACTGCTCCCCTCCTTTATCCCACCCAGTGCGCCACCGACCCCAACTTCTGCGGCACCGACTTCGGCAACCTGGGACGTAACATTTACCGTGGCCCATTCCAACAGAACTGGGATTTCTCGCTGATCAAGAACTTCAACCTGACCGAGCGCCAGACCCTCCGTTTCACTACAGATTTCTTTAACATCTGGAACCATGCCAACTTCGCTAACCCGGCGCAAACCGATGTGGAGAACCCGAGCACCTTCGGCAAGATCACGCAGACCGTAGGCACCCCGCGGCTGATCCAGTTCTCCCTGCGATATGCCTTCTGATATGGAGCGCAACGCAATTTCGTCGCGCATCCCGTTGCTCGAACGGGACCAGGTTCCATCGGAAATTGCGGCTGTCTATGACGCCCTGCTGAAACAGCGGGGCGTCGTTCCCAACATGTTCAAAACGCTCGCCCACAGCCCGCCCCTGGCGCTGGGCTTCGCGGCGTTTCTAAAGGGCCTGCTCAGTGACAGCGCTTTGGCCGGCTGGTATAAAGAGTTGGTGGCAACGCGAATTTCCGTTCTGAGCAACTCCGAATATGCCGTATCCGCGCATTCTCTTTCTGCCAAGCAGAAAGGCGCCACCGACGCGCAGATTGCGGCCGTGAAAGGCGACTTTGAACGCGGTCCTTTCAGCGCCGCCGAAAAACTGGGACTCCGCTGCGCCGATCGTCTGCATCGTTCGCCTGAGGAAATCGACGACCAGTTCTTTGCCCAACTGAAAAGCGTGTACAACGATTCTCAGATCGTCGAGCTGGTGGCCACTGCCGCCGCATTCGAGCTTTTCCCGCGGCTCCTGGGCGTACTTCGCGTTACCACCACTCCAATTCCTGAAGCCGTCGCCGGAAAGAAGGCCTGATGCGTTCCATTGCTTCCCGCATATCCGTGATGAGTGGTGAAGGCGCGCTCTCGGTCTTCGCGCGCGCCAAGGAATTAGAGCGCCAGGGACGTTCCATCATCCACCTCGAGCTCGGCGAACCCGACTTTCATCCCGCCCCGCCGGTAAACGAAGCCCTCAAACAAGCCATAGATGACGGCAAAGATCGCTACTGCGCGGTCGCCGGCCTACCCGCCCTGCGCCAGGCCGTCGCGGAATACCTGGGCGAGACCCGCAGTCTGAACATCTCGCCCGCCAACGTCGTTGTAGCCCCTGGCTGCAAGATCGCGTTCTTCATGGCCATGATGGCGCTGCTCGATCCCGGCGATGAGGTTCTCTATCCCGATCCCGGTTTCCCCGGATTTCCTTCCATCGCCATGGGACTCGGTGGCATCGCCGTGCCGTTCACGCTCTCCGAACGCAATCGCTTACAACCGGATCCCGACGAGATTGCGGCGAAAATCACACCACGTACCAAGATTCTGATCGCGAATTCACCCAGCAATCCCACCGGCACGGTTTACTACGACGAAGTCCAGCGGCAACTGGCACAACTCGCGGTCAAGAACGATCTGCTGGTCATCTCCGACGAAATCTACGCCCGCATCATTTACGGCGGCCACTATATCTCCATGATGACCTACCCCGGGATGCAGGATCGCACGCTGATCATCGATGGCTTCTCCAAGAGCTTCGCCATGACCGGATGGCGCCTGGGTTATGCGGTGGCGCCCGCTCGCATCGCTCCAGCGCTGGAGATGTTGGCGGTGAACAGCTACACCTGTGTCGCAGAATTTAGCCAGTATGCCGCCATCGAGGCGTTGAAGGATCGCGACGGCGCCACTCCGCGTATGGTGCAGGAGTTCGCCGCGCGCCGCGAGCAATTCGTGCGCGACCTCAATCGCGTGCCCGGCTGGCGTTGCCAACCCCCCGAAGGCGCATTTTATGCCTGGGTCAACATCGTCGATACCGGAATACCGGCAGAAGAACTCTGCCGCATCCTGCTCGAAGACGCGGGCGTCGCAGCCATTCCCGGCGCAGCCTTCGGCTCGGCAGGCACTGACTACATCCGGTTTTCATTCGCTTCTTCAAGGGAAACTCTGCGGGAAGCCGTGGAGCGGGTTCAAGCAGTCTCGTCCGCCTGGCAAAAAACCGCGGTTGGACAATAGCGCTGTGCCCAGTGTCCCTCCTGTGGTTAGTTTTCGAATTCTTGTAGTGGAATAGAGTTCTGAGGAACCCATGAAGCGCTTGTTCGCCGTCGCAATCCTGCTCGGAGCGCCGCTGCTCGTTTCCGCCCAGGCCCGCCCCTTCCCTGGCCCGGACGTGCCACAAATCTACCAGCGCCTTCTCCTGCAGATCGAAAAAATCCCCATGTTCGATCATCACGCGCATCCCGGCTTCGCCGACGACACTGACGTGGACGCCATGGCTGCACCCCCCGGCAGTGCCGCGTTGCGCGAACGCGACACCAATCCGGAACTGGTCGCCGCCGCGAAAGCGCTCTGGGGCTATCCCTATAACGATCTTTCCCCGGAACACACCCGCTGGCTGATCGACAAGAAGTCCGAACTCAAGCGCCAGCAGGGAATCTCCTATTTCTCCAATATTTTGGACAAGCTGAACATCGAACAGGGCGTCGCGAACCGTGCCATGATGGCCGATTATCTTGATCCCAAGCGTTTTGTCTGGGTGTTCTTCTCTGATTCTTTCATGTGGCCGTTCAACAATCAGCGCGAGACCGCCCGCAACTCCGACGAGCAAGTCTATATTCCTCTCCAGGAAAAGATGCTGCATCGTTGGATGCAACAGGAAGGTTTAACCAGGTTGCCGGCGAACTTTGGCGACTACCTGGCTTTCGTGAGCCGTACTCTGGAGGATAACCAGAAAAAAGGTGCGATCGCGCAAAAGTTTGAGGTGGCATACTTCCGGCCAACCAAGTTCTCCGACCCAACCCGCGAACAGGCCGAGGATATCTATGAGCGATTTGTCGGTGGAGGCATTCCCTCCGAGCAGGAATATCGCACCTTCCAGGATTACATTTTCCGTTATCTGGTGCGCGAGGGCGGCCGCCTTCACCTCCCCGTTCATATTCACTCAGCTGTGGGAATCGGAGACTATTTTAATTTATCTGAAAGCAACATCATGAATCTGGAAAATATTCTGCGGGATCCGCGCTATTCAAGCACAACCTTCGTGATGCTTCATGGCGGCTACCCCTACGATCGCCAAGCCATCTGGCTGGCCGCCGTGAAGAACGTGTATCTCGATACGTCAGAGACGGAGATTCTGCTTTATCCTTCCGAACTCAAGAAGTTGCTCAAGCAATGGCTGGAAACTTTTCCTGACAAGGTCACATTCGGAAGTGACTGTTTTCCCTATAACGACGCGTTAGGCGCTGAGGAGAGCTACTGGCTTGGGGTGCAATCCAGCCGCACGGCGCTGGCTGCAGCTTTGGCGGAGATGATCTCCGAAGGCGAGGTTACCGAGGCCCAGGCTCTGCAACTCGCGCACGGCTACCTGCATGACAATGCCGTGGGAATCTACCCGGGGAGAGTGCACTGAAATGGCACGAACATCAGCACCGCGCCGCACCGCCAAACAAGCCACTAATAAGAAGACCAGCCCAAGAAAGACGGCAAGACCAACGAAGACAAAAGCTGCCCCGACGGCGACGCTGCAATATATTCCCTGGAGCACCGTCCCTATCGAAGACCTCAACCCTTTGCTGCAGCGTCATTTCGTCGTCGGCCAGAACATCATGCTGGCTCGCGTGCTGCTGAAGAAGGGCTGCATCGTTCCCGAACACAGCCACCACAACGAGCAGGTCACCTACATTCTGGAGGGCGCTCTCAAATTCTGGATCGATGGCAAGGAGATCGTAGTCCGCGCCGGCGAGGTGCTCACCATTCCTCCGCACATGCCGCACAAAGCCGAGGCCCTGGAATACACCGTCGACCTCGACGTCTTCAATCCCCCGCGTGCCGATTGGATCGACAAGACGGATCACTATCTTCGTGGTGGCAAATAAGAGCGAAGGAAAATAAGAATAGACCTGTCATCCCGACCGGAGCGAAGCGGAGTGGAGGGACCTTGTGTTCCTGTTTTGTAGCCATGTCCTCCTGAACTCAGATACCATGTCATCCTGAGCAAACATGCCATCCTGAACAAACTTGTCATCCTGAGCACAGTGGTGGCTTCGCGAAGCGAAGGCACCACGAAGTCGAAGGACCCCTGTACCTAGACGCTACATGCGACAACAAACCACTACTCTCGCAAGCAGTTCACAACTCCGCTGCATCGCCTGCGGTCTCGTTACCGATCAAACCGCGCCCAACTTCCGCTGCTCAGCCTGCGGCGATCTATTGGAGATCGCGCACTCCGCCGCCTTCGACGTACCCAAAACAAAAGCACTGTGGCTTCAGCGCCGCACCTCGCGCCTTCCGCTAGACCAAAGCGGCGTCTGGCGCTTTCGTGAGTTGCTTCCAGGTCTTTCCGATGGAAACGCCATCATCACCCTGCGCGAAGGCAACACTCCGCTCTACGAACTGCCTGCCTGCGCCCGCGTCGCCGGCTTGCACAATCTGACCGCCAAGCATCAGGGGATGAATCCCACGGGATCGTTCAAAGACACCGGCATGACACTCGCCGCCTCCGTGGCCCGCCAGCAGGGATTTCGCTGGGTGGCATGTGCCTCCACCGGCAACACTTCCGCTTCCATGGCGGCTTACGCGGCTCGCGGACAAATGCGGAGCCTGGTGCTGATTCCGGAAGGCAAGGTTTCCTGGGGCAAACTTTCCCAGGCCCTCGATTACGGCGCGGTGACCTGCCAGCTTCGAACCGACTTCGACGGCTGCATGCGTGTATTGAACGAAGTCATCCAGCGCATGCCGGTTTACCTTCTGAACTCGGTCAATCCCTATCGGATCGAAGGGCAGAAAACTACGGCCATCGAACTGCTCGAGCAACTCGACTGGCAACCGCCCGACCACGTGATTGTTCCCGGCGGCAATCTGGGAAACTCCTCGGCTCTCGGCAAAGCATTTCTCGAAATGAAGCAACTCGGCTTCATTTCCGCTTTGCCCAGTATTTCCATCATCCAGGCCGAAGGTGCCAACGCACTGGTGCGCACCATGCGCGAGACCGGCGGCACACAATTGATTGCGGTCGATGCCGAAACCGCCGCCAGCGCCATCCGCATCGGCAACCCGGCCTCATGGAAAAAGGCGGTGCGCGTGCTTCAAGCCACCGGCGGAACCGTCGAGCAAGTGAGCGAAGTCGAGATTGCTCTCGCCAAGGCCGAAATAGGAGCCGACGGCACCGGATGCGAGCCCGCTTCAGCCGTCACTCTCGCCGGGCTGAAGAAACTGGTCAAGCAAGGTTTTGTGAAATCAGCGCAGAGTGTGGTCTTGATCTTGACCGGGCATCTGCTGAAAGACCCGGAGTTTACTTTGAAGTTCCATCGCGGTGATCTGTTCGCCGGGACTGCGCACGAACGGGAAACAAGTATTCTAGCCGCTCAGCAAAGAGCGCCCATCGTGCTCGATGCCGCCGCCGACCAGGTACTGAAAGTACTGGAAAAGGCAGATCGCGGACTGTAGTGAAATGAACGATGGAGGGCGGGCGTCTCGCCCGTCTCGCTGGGCGGGGATGCCCAGCATCCATTAGCGGCGCAAATCCAACACCCCAGGGACCACAGAAGCTTCATGACAAACCGCACCCGGCCAACTTCTACCTTCACCCTCACGCTTCCCGCCACCTCCGCCAATCTTGGTCCGGCCTTCGACGCCGCCGCCCTGGCCTTCTCCGTTTTCCTTACGGTGCGCGCCAAGCCGGCCGAGGACTTCTCCATTCTGGCTCGCGGCCGGGATGCCGGGATCTGCAGCCAGATCGAGAAGCACTTGATTCTGACCACCTATCGCGACGTCCTTCTGGACCAGGGAGAATCCATCACTCCGCTTGCGCTGCGCATGGAGAACGAAATCCCCATCGGCAAGGGCTGCGGATCGTCCGCGGCTGCGCGCCTGGCGGGAATCGCTCTGGCCGTCCATTTTGGCCGGCTGCGTTGGAACGATAGCCGCATAATCGGCGAGGCTGCCCAGCGTGAGCACCATCCTGATAATGCTGCGGCCTGCTGGATGGGAGGTCTGGCCGTTGCCCGCATGACCGATGACGGCGATGCCCAAGTCGCGCTCCTCACTCCCAAAGGGAAATGGCCGCTTTTGTTGGCAGTTCCGCGTGAAGGTCTCCCCACGGAACGTGCTCGCAGCGTTCTACCCGACGAATATTCCCGTGCGGACGTAGTGACCAATATTCAGAATTCCATGCTGTTGCTGGCGGCATTCACCCAGGGACGCCGCGACTTGCTCTCCTCCGCGCTTGACGACCGCATCCACCAGCCCTTTCGCACATCCCTGTGCCCGCTTCTGCCTGCCTTGCAGGAACTTCGCGGAACCACCGGAATCCTGGGAGTAGCGTTAAGTGGGGCTGGCCCTTCGGTGCTGATTTTTCTTGATCCCAAGGCGAACGCCAGCAGAACCAGAGCGCGCGTGCGCGATCATCTGGGCGCTCTCGGCCTCCAGGCGGAGTTGCTTCCCGCCGAGATCACACCCCGCGGCGCGTCCCAACGGGCTCATTGAAGAGACGTCTTGGAGAAGGGTGGCTTCCAGCTGCGCCGCGACCTGATGAACAAGCTAGTGAGTGCGGCGCTCCCCGCCAGATACCACGTCGGACGCCGTGATACCCGACAGGTGCTGTTCGAAGCTCAGTTGGGGATTGTGGGCAAAGCTCTCGGGATAGGAGCGGAGTGCCCGCAGAAAATTGTCGATCTCCTGCTGAACGTCACATGATTGATTTATGTCCGGGGTATTCAACGTGGAGTGGTACCTCTTGCTTCTCATCTACTTTTCCCGCGACTGCTGGAGTCTACTTAAGATTCCAAGACGTCCCGGCCGGAGACGAGAAGTCATCCGGCGTTGGGTCTCACTTTCTTAGCAGGGAGAAACCGAGAATATTTCCCGGTTACTGAACTTGTAAATGGCACTTTAGTGCCAAGGGGCGAACCTGTCTTACAAGAGGGCCACGGAGAGGGTTCGACTGCATCCAACCCCCTCTCCGACGCAAATTCAGCCGCTAGCCCCCACCACTACCGGCTCGCAGGCGGAATGATCCCGTTCATTCGCAGGTACTCAACCATCTGACCATAGTGGTCGAAGCAATGCGCCGCTGCCAAGGACGATAATCCGAGGCGTGTGACCATTCTGTCACCGAACGGGCTTTTGATGGGGTCGACCATGTTCTTTTCGTCTACCGTGGCGACGGCTTTGTGCAAGTATGCGAACGAATCCTTCAAGAACTTCATGATGTCCGCCTTGCTGCTAATCGCGTCCGGCCCGTTCTCGCCCCCCAACTCGACTGGAGGCTTCTCTACCAGGACGGCCGCGCCGAGCATATAGTTCACCGCCGCCACATGCTTCACCTGCTGGGCAAAGGTGCGTACGCCCTTGAATTCCCCGTTACTGGGCGCGAACGAGTACTTGTCCTCCGGCATGGCATCCGCCGCAGACACGAACTCGCCTTCCACCCCGCTGATTCCCCGGTCCAACACCTGAGCTACCGTGTGCCGCTCGCCCTCCTTGCTAGCTTGAGCGAACGCCAGACTGCTGCACGCCAGCAACATGCAGCCTGCAATGACTGTCCAACTTGTTTTCATGAGTTTCTCCTCGATCAATCTCTGATTTGGCTAGCGATCTTGTTTTCAACAACTCTTGTGAATAACCTTTTGAAAGCTCGCTTGACATGCCCAATTGACGCGGCCTTCAGCGCTTTGCACCGAAACAGCTTCACTCTCTGTTTTCCGGCTCACTCCGCCCGCGAGTGGAAGTCGGATACCGAGTGTTTATATCATCATTGGAGTCTTTTATGCGCATGGTGATCCGCCTCGCGGTGATCCTGACTGTCTTTCTCTCGCCCTCCCGGCCTCAGCTCAGCTGGACGCAAACTTATGCGTCGAGTTCCGAGCGCAAGCTAGCCGACGCCGCCAATCGCGAACGCAGCCATCTCGGCTTGCCGACGCTTAAGGGGGACGAGGCTCTGGCCAGTGCCGCGCGCCGCCACGCCACCGAAATGGCGAACCACGGGACGATCTCCCATCAGTTTCCCGGCGAGACGAGCCTGCCGGCCCGAGCCACCAAAGCGGGCGCTCGATTCACCTCTCTCGCCGAAAATGTCGCGCAAGCTTCCAGCGCCGCTGCGGTCCAAAATCTCTGGATGCATTCGCCTCCGCATCGCGCCAATCTCCTGGACAAGGACATGGACTCCGTGGGCATTGGAGTCGTCGAACGTAACGGAGAACTATTCGCGGTGGAAGACTTCTCCAAAGCAAAATAACGTTCCCTTCCGGCGCACCGGCTTTCATCAGCAGGTAGGTGGTGCAGTCAGATTGTCATCCTGAGCCAGCGTTCTTTGCGCAGCGAAGGATCTGGGCGAGCCGCGCGAAGTGTCGCGTTCTTTGCGACGCAATAATCGCGCGTTTGGCTCGCCTCCTTGCCAAACTGACCCATCAGCCGAGAAACCGTCCTTGACTTCGCTCATCGGCTTCTGCCAAGATGCCCAGCACTTCTATTTTGGGGCATGACGCGATATGCGACATAACTCCGTCTCCTCGGGACCTTACACCCTGGAACAGGTTGCACGCCTGATCAATCCCGGGAAGCTCGAAGCCGGCCTGTGATCGCTTAACCTCCGATCCCATTCCCCTGGAAGAACAGCCTTGGTTCGCAAAGAAGCATCGGTTCGCACGGAAGAAGCGGGAGTCCTCCTATGAAGCTTGCAAGCGTAGTGCTGCTCTCACTAACCATGTTGCTGGTTCCGGCGTTTGCCCCGGCTCAAAACGCAACCGGGAGAATTATCGGAACAATTTCCGATGCGAGCGGAGCCGTGATTCCCAACGTCCAGGTGATGGTCATTGAAACCGCTACGCAGGTCAGCCGTAAAACCACGACCAATCAGGACGGCTACTACCAGGTTCTCGCCCTCCCCATCGGCACCTACAAAGTGATGGCGACGCACGAAGGTTTCCGCACCTTTATCAGCGACCAGAATAAGCTGCAGATCAATCAAGCTCTGCGAGTTGACCTCAGACTGGAGGTCGGCTCGGTTGCGCAGACCGTCGAAGTGGGTGGGCAGGCCGCGCCGGTGGAAACGGTGAATTCAACCCTTGGTCAATCCGTGACCGGACGCGCCCTCACCAACATGCCGCTCAACGGTCGCGATACTCTCGATCTGGCGCTGCTGCAGCCGGGCGTCACGGAAAGTAACGACGACAATGCGGGGGCAGGAAACTACAGCATCGCAGGGGGGCGGACAGATTCCGTAACTTACTTGCTCGATGGCGGCCAAAACAACGACCTGCTGGACAACAGTAACCTTCTCGATCCGAACCCCGATGCCATCGCCGAATTCCGCCTGCTTACCAGCAATTACACAGCGGAGTATGGCCGCAACGGGGGCGGCATCATCAGCGTGGTGGTAAAGTCCGGGACGAACCAGATTCACGGCAGTCTCTTCGAGTT
>Ga0187816_10000432_pt1 | contig 12560 bp, 12 predicted proteins | sample NC_wetland_sal_i_16_FD_132960 | JGI IMG/M metagenome (GOLD analysis project Ga0187816, IMG submission 132960) | Wetland sediment microbial communities from Neuse River Estuary, North Carolina, USA - SO4_1 | ecosystem: Environmental > Aquatic > Freshwater > Wetlands > Sediment | place: USA... | reverse complement strand
GATTGCGATCGCCGCCACCCTCGCCTGTGGTGTTGGTTGCGGTCTTGGCGCGCTTCCCGCGTCGGCCGCGGATTTCGTGATGAAGTTCGGTACCGCGACGATCAACGAGACCCAGCACCAGTTCATCAAATTCTACAAGGACGAGGTCGAGAAAGCCTCGAACGGCCGCATCGAAGTCCAAATCTATCCGGCGAGCCAGCTCGGCCCGATCCCGCGCGAAATCGAAGGCGTCCAGCTCGGCAATATCCAGGGCTATATCGGGCCGGTCGACTTTTTTGTCGGCGTCGATCCGCGTTTCGGCGCGTTCTCCGCGCCGATGCTGTTCCGCGACGAGCCCAACGCCGCAGCGACCGTCCACGATCCGGCCGTACAGAAAGCCACGTTCGACCTTGCCGCGCCGAAGCGGATGGTTGGCATCGCGACGCTGGACCTGGGCTCGTCCAATTACGGCGCGAAAAATCCGATCCTGCGGCTCTCCGACTTCAGCGGCAAGAAGCTGCGCATAAACGGCACCGAGCTCGAGCGCCAGAAAATGGCGAAGCTCGGCGCAACCGGGATTGGCATGCCGCTTTCAGAAGTCGTCCCCGCGCTCGACCAGGGCACCATCGACGGCACCATTTCCGGACTTTCCGTCTTCGTGTCATTCAAGATGAACGATCTTCTCAAAGTGGTGACCGTCACCAACGACACATTCATCATCTCGATCGCGGTGCTGAGCAAACCGTGGCTCGACACACTGCCTGCGGATTTGCAGAAGGTCGTGCTCGACGCCGGCGCGGCGGCGCAGACCAAGGCGCAGGCGTGGGAAGTCGATTTCACCAAGAAGCTCGCAAGCGACTGGACTGCGCTGGGTGGCACCGTCCAGACGTTGCCGACCGAGGATCTTGCCCGCATGAAGACGCTGCTCGATCCGGTGGGCGACGAGGCCACCAAAGGCCAGCCGGCGGTGCACGACATGCTCGAAATGGTCCGCGCCGCCGCGGCCAGGAACTGAGCACCTTCGCCCCGGCATGAAGGACGCCCTTTCGCGCGGCGCCAAGGCGCTCATCGCGGCGCTGCGATTCGCGGCCGGCGCGATGCTCGCCGCCAGCGTGGCCATCAACTTCGCCAACATCATCGGCCGCTATTTTCTTTCCGTGTCGCTGTCGTGGGCCGAGGAAGCGATGCTGTTTCTGATGATCGGCTGCGTCTTCCTCGGCGCCGGTCCGGTCGGCTGGGCCGGCCGCCATATCCGCATGGACGTGGTTGTTTCGCTGTTGCCGCCGCGCGTGCGCAAGGCGTTCGACATTTTTTCCGACCTGGTGACGATTGCGACCTGCCTTGCGCTCGCGATCTTCGCCTGGCCGGTCATGACCATGCTGGCCGAACTCGACCAGCGGAGCCAGTCGGCCAATATCCCACTGGTCATCCCGCAGGCGGCGCTGCCGCTCGGTCTGTTGCTCATGGCGCTCTTAATCGCGGTTCGTCTGTTCGTGCACGGTGCGCGCCACGACGAGGTGGTGTCGCCCGAAGATTTTGGACATTGAGATGAGCAAACCCGGGCACCGCGCATGCTAGCCGCCTTCGTCTATTTCATCCTGCCGGCGATCTTGCTGATCCTGGGGCTACCGATCTTCGTCGTTCTGATCCTCACTTCGCTCGCCGCGATCCTGTTGATCGCACATGTGCCGGTGCAGGCGATGCAGACCTACATGTTCGGCAGCCTCGACAATTTTCCGCTGCTCGCGGTGCCGTTCTTCGTGCTTGCTGGTGAGATCATGGGCCGCGGCGGCATCGCCAATCGCGTCGTCACCTGGGTGGTATCGATCATCGGCGGGGTGCGCGGCTCGCTCGCGGTGACGACAGTCGCTTCGTCGGAATTGTTCGGCGCGATGGCGCATACCTCGGTTGGTACCGTCGTCGCTATCGGCCGGCTATTGTTTCCGTCGTTGACCAAGCACGGCTATTCCGAACGCTTCGCCGTGAGCCTGATCACCTCGTCGGGCGCGGTCGCGGTGATCATCCCGCCGTCGATTTCGATGATTCTGTATGCGATGACCGCGCAGGTCTCGGCCATCAAGCTTTTCACCGCCGGCATCCTTCCGAGCATCCTGATCGGCATCGTCGATGCCGTTTATGTATTGATCTATGCGCGCATCAAAATGGTGCCGCTGTCGTCACCGGCGCGCTGGAAGAATATCTGGGTCTCGACCAGGGAAGCGAGCTGGGCGATCGGCACGATCGTCGTGATTTTCGGCGGCATCTATGGCGGCGTGTTCACCCCGACGGAGGCCGCCGGCGTTGCCGTCGTCTATTCGCTGTTCGTGGCAATGTTCGTCTATCGTGAGGTCGATCTTGCTGCGCTCGGCCGCATCATCGGGAGCTCGGTCGTGCTGATCTCGCAAATCCTGATCATCGTCACCGGCGCCGGGATTTATTCGTGGCTCATGACCACAAGCGGCATTCCGCAAAATTTGATCAACGCGGTGAGCGCACTGCACTTGCCCAACTGGCAGACCCTGTTGTTCGTCAATGCCGGGCTGTTGGTTGCCGGCAGCTTTCTCGAGCCGCCGGCCGCGATCCTCATTCTCACGCCGCTCTTACTGCCGGTCGTCGAAGCGGCCGGCGTTAACGCGCTGCACTTTGGAATCATCATGGCGGTCAATTTGAGCATCGGACTCTATATGCCGCCGTTCGGCTTAAACCTGTTCGCCGCACGCGCCATCTTCAACGTGCCGATGGGCATGATCTATCGCGGCGTGCTGCCGTTCATCGCCGTAAATTTTATCGCGCTGCTGGTGATTACCTACGTGCCGGCGATCTCGATGGCGCTCATCGGCACGGCGCGTTAGCCGCTGTGCGCGCGCTTGACCCGCTTATTAAAAGGTTGCGCTGTTTGAAATAGACACGTGGATAGCCGGAACAAGTTCGGCCATGACGAATAGAATTGTAGTGCGTTGATTAAACCACGTTCTTGTTGAAGTAGCTCGAGCCCCAGATCACCAACACCCAGATTGCCAACAGGACCGCCAGCGCCAGAATGACTTCCATCGCCATCTCTCCTCGGTCTCGCGCAAGCGCTCGCTTGCGCTTTGGCTCATCAATCCGTTTCCCGCGGCGTTGCGATGACGCTGTCGCTATCAGCGCAGCGGCGCGTCAATTCTCTCTGCAGCCGCTCGGCCTCGTCATCCATTCCCATCCAGCGCAATTTGCGAATGCGCTTGACGAGCTCATTCGCCCCGCTCTCGCCCTCCGCCGCATCGTCGTGCTTTGGCTGTTTGAACGTCATTGGCATGGCTGTCCTCCCGCATTCTTTTTTGGCTTTATCGGCCTACGCCGAACGCAACGTTCTTACGTCGCGGTTTGGCCTGCCGATCGATCGCGCGCCGTTTTACGGGCGCAAGTCGCGCCGGTCTCGCCAGACCGTCAGCTTTGACCTATTGGCTTGCCTGCGCAAGGGTACAGGCGTGCGCCGCAACATATTGCGGCAGAACATTGGCTAGTGCCGCGAACCCGAAGTTCGCACAACTTTACGGAGCCCTCCGATGCGAACTTCGGATTCAAAAGCGGCACTCCAGGATAAACTTGCTAGCGTCCTTATCGATTCCGAAGTTCGCACGAGTGCGCCGTAAATGCCTGCGAACTTCGGAATCGGGACACCACTTGCGCGCCATCGTCGAGGAAATCGGGGTAACAGACCTCGGGATAAATGCGATAGTCCGGCACCACCGCGACATAGCCGCGCCGCGCCAGCGCCTTGGCTACATAGCGATACAGTTCCTTATAGCCGCTCTGCCAGTCGCCACCGTAAAAGAAAATGATCACCGGCGCGGCCACCGCGTCGCGCGAGCCTGTGCCGCGAGCGCTCGGCATAGGCGATGGATTGGGTCAACTGAATGCGGAAAACCATTACCGCCCGCATGGAAACAGCGCTTCCGGACTAAATCATGGCGCTAAAGTCTCTGGCGCTTAACTTTCGGGTTACGTCGTTAGCCCTAAGTAACCGACGGCGAACGAGACGCGACGGTTAATATGATCGCCTGCGGAACCGCCCCCGCGATGATGCGTTGTCTGCATGCCAGCCAAGAGCGGCGCCAAGGGCGATCGTGTCTGTGGTTGTTGGGTGAATTAAGCGTTCCAGGCGACCTCATCTCAGTGCACTGGAGCAGCGTCCTGCTCGGAGCCGCCGTGATGGTGTTTTCCCTCCTTGCGTACTTCTTCTCAATGGTGGCGGCTTTTGCGATCGTGATGACGACGCTGGTCAGTTTCGGCGATTCACAACTGCGCACGACGCGGTCAACGCACTCGGCCGTCTCGATCATCGCAGGTTCCGACCGCGATGCGCTCACAAACCCCGACAAGGCCCAAGAGGCGCAAAAGGCCGCGGAGGCGCGCAAAGCTTTGGAGGAGCAGCGCGCCGCCGAAGCGCGCGAAGCCGCCAAGAAACTTGCGCGCGCCAAGGTCGCCCGCGAGCGCAAGCAGGCGGCGCTAGCGCGCCAGCGGCAAGAGCGCGAGGCGCGCGACAGCGCCTTGGCTTGGGGCTCTCCAGGCCAGTATTCCGGCGACGGCCGGTTATATTCTTACGCGCCGGGCTTCGAACGCTGATCGGTGGCACGCGGCTATTACATTCGATTTCACATTTATTAGTCGGCTTTAGTCGACTGCCGGCGCCGCCGGAAGCCAAAGACATTTCTGATCCGCACCGGCTCCGCCAATTCCTCCTCAGTGAGCGCATCCGCTATCTTCGGCAGCGTCAAATACCACGGCACGGCAATGACGGCGACCCGCGGACCGCCGTATTCGAGGACGGCGTTGCGCAATCGACGGGCGCGATGATTGCTTAGCAAATGTTCCCACCAGTGTCGTTTAACCAATTCGGAAATCATCACCGCAATGGTTCGTTCAGGATCTTTTTGTTCCAATTCGTTGATCAGTTTGAGAAGCGGCGCGTGAATCCGCCGAAACGGCGCGCTCAGAAAAACGAGCCGTGGCGGATTGGACGCCTGTGCCGCGACCGCGGAATCCTCGACGCCCCTCGCCCACTGCTCACGTAATTTTCGCTCCTGTTCGCCGATGTCCGGACCTTCCAGCGCCGCCAAATGCACCGCAATGACATCGGGCGACAGTTCCATCGCCAGCGAAAGCGCCTTATCGGTCAGACGATCCCATTGCCTGGTCATAACCAGGACGAACGGCGGCTTGCTTGGACGGAATTGCAACTGATCGTCGTCGCGCAACGCCGCGTCGACATTCCCGTAATAACGGTGAATGCCTTTCAGGAGCACGATGACGCAGGGAATGGCAACGATGGTGATCCAGCCGCCTTCGTTAAACTTTGCGATCACGATGACCGCAAGCGCCGTTATCGTGGCGACCGCGCCGACGCCATTGAGAAAAAGCTTCACCTGCACACGTTGCCGCTGCCCGCGCCCGCGTTTGCCTCGCAGCACGTTGCGCCAATGCGCTACCATGCCCGTCTGCGAGATCGTAAACGTCGTGAAAGCGCCGATCGCAAACAACGGGATCAATCGATTAGTGATCCCGTCAAACGCGATCAACAGAAATCCGGCGGTTAGCGTCAGGTAGAGGATCCCGACGGAGTAGACGAGGCGCCGGCCGACCGTCGCAAAAGGCCGCGGCAAGAATCCATCCTGCGCCACGATCCGGCACAGTTGCGGAAAGCCCACGAAACTGGTGTTGGCAGAGAGACAAAGAATCATCAACGCACTTGCGATGGCGACGTAATAAAACACGCCGCGCCCAGCCACCGCACCGACCAGCTGCGACAACACGCTTTGATAGCCCGGTTTGGTCTGATCCATGGCCATGACGCCGTAGCTCATTGCCAGATAGGCGATGCCGGCAAGGAGAATGGCCAAGACGGCAACGACGATGCTCAAAGTGAGACGGGCATTGCGGACTTGCGGCTCACGGAAGGCATTCACCGCATTGCTGACCGCTTCGACGCCGGTCATCGCCGTGCAACCGGAGGCAAAGGCGCGCAGCAGCAGCCACAGGCCGAGCGCCTCGACCGGCGCCGGCGACGGCGGCGGCAAGATCACTGGTTGCGGATGGCCGCCGCTTGCGATCGCGGCATAACTGCCGATCGCAAGCACGGCCACGAAACAGGCGACGAACAGATAGGTTGGAACCGCAAACAGCCGCCCGGCATCGATGGTGCCGCGTAGATTAACAAGCGTGAGGACGACAAGAATGCCGAGGCAAAGCGGCAGCGTATATACATGCAAAGCCGGCACCGCCGAGACCAGCGCAGCAACACCCGCGGATATGCCGACCGCAACGTTGAGGACGTAATCGATCATCAAGGCCGCGGCGGCGAGCAAACTTGCATTCACGCCGAGATTGGCTTGCGACACGGTGTAGGCGCCGCCGCTCTTGGGATAAGCCTGGATCGTTTGCCAGTAAGAGATGAACAGGACGCCAAGCAGCGCCAGGATCGTCAGCATCACCGGCCCGAGACTGGCTAAGCCCGCCGCTCCCGCCGCGGAGAGAATCGTCAACGCCGCTTCCGGTCCGTATGCGGTCGAGCTGAGACCATCCAACCCAAGCGCCGGCACGCCCTCGGCGGGGCCGATTTCGCGGGCCTCCATCTCGCGATTGGCGAGCTGGCGGCCGCGGACAAATCGTAGGCAAGCCGTCAGCGGCGATACCGAGGCGCTGTCATCGAGATTATGTTCGTCATGTGACGCCATCGATAATGCTCGCGCCCGTCTTGGTCACAACCGGATACGATCGATAACTCGCCAGGAAGCGAATTGCGGCAAATCGCCCTCAGTGCGCTTGAGCCGCGCGGCGATGGCTTTCTATTTCACCGGCGCCGCATCGGGAATGAAACGATGTCCGAACGCCGGCTCCTTGTGCGCCGTCGGGGGTAATTGCCAGGCGCCGGTCGAAGGCGGCCGGACTTCGGCATCGACATGAACGTCGAGGAGAAATGGCCTGTTCGCCGCTATGGCGTGTTCGAGCGCGCCGCGGAAATCCTGTGATCGCGCCACTGTGAACGCATCGACGCCGGCTGCCTTCGCCCAAGCCGCGAAGTCAGGATTGTACGGTTTCTTGTTGGCCCCTTGGTGAAACATGGTGCCATGCTCGCGGCCGCCAAACATGCCGAGCTGAATGTCCCGAATCGACACCCAACCGAAATTGTTCCAGATCACCCAGACGACCGGAATGTCGTATTCAACCGCAGTGCAGAGCACATGCGGAACCATGGTGAAACAGCCGTCGCCGGTCACCGCGACCACCGGGCGATCCGGAGCCGCAAGCTTTGCGCCGAGCGCGCCGGCGGCGCCGAATCCCATGCCGGAAAAGCCCCAGGAATTGAGCATGGTCTGCGGGCGGCGCGCATTCCAGAATTGCATGTACCAATTGTGGCTCACTCCGACGTCGCAGCAGATGATGCCGTCCGGCGGAATGACAGCCTGACAATCGGCGACAACGCGTTCCGGCCGCATCGGCATCGAGTGCATCGCAAAATTCGGGCGCACGAATTCGTCCCAAGCCGCACGCCATTGCGCGATCTGCGTCAGCCACTCCCGCCTCGCCGCTCTATCGCCGTTGCCTGATCGACGCTCCAGCTCGGCAAGGAGCTGGCGCAACAAGGTTCGCGCGTCGGCAACAATGGGCAGATCGGGCGGATAATTACGGCCGAGTTCGGCGGCATCAATATCGACGTGAATGAGTTTGGTAACGGGAAAATTCCAGGAATATCCCGGTAGCCACGATGAGGCCGAGCGATCGTCGAATCGAGCCCCGATCGCGAGTACAAGATCGGCGCGGCGGCCGGCCTCGTTGGCGGGAAAGGCGCCGTTGCGGCCGATAAAGCCGAGCGACAGCGGGTCCGTCATATCGATGCAACCCATGCCGTTGGGCGACGAGATCACGGGTATGGCGAGCTTCTTCGCAAACTCCGTGAGTTCGCGGCTCGCCTGCGACAGCGCCACGCCGTGGCCGATGAAGATCACTGGCCGTTCCGCATCGAGAATCATATCAAGCGCGCGCGACACTTCCTCAGGCGAAGCGCCGCTTCGTTGCGCGTTAAGCGGCGGAGCGGGAGGCGGCAAGTCGACCTCGTCTTCCTCCTGAAATACGTTGAAAGGAACATCGACATTCACCGGCCCGGGACGGCCCGACAGCATCGCTGTCATCGCCTGACGTAAGGCGAGCGGCAGCATGTCGACGCGCGTCGGCTGGAAGCTGCGCTTGACCACAGGGCGCACGATGTTGACGAAATCGGCCTGGTAATGCCGGTTGATCTCCTGAAACGGACTGCGATTGAACTGCGAGGTCGGCACATTGGCCGTGATTGCCAAAAGCGCCGATGAATCGGTGAGCGCACAAGCGAGCGGCATAACGATGTTGCACGAACCGGGACCGCAAGAGGTGAGAGTCGCAACCGGCTCGTGGCGCACGCGGAAATAAGCGTCGGCCATGTGCGCGGCGACCTGCTCGTGGCGGGGCGATATCAGCTTGATCCGGTCCCGCGCCTGATATAGCGGATCGAGCATGCCGACATTGCCGTGCCCGCAAATACCGAAAACGTAAGGGATACCGTTGGCAATCAGATATTCGGTGATCAGCTCGGCGCCTTTCATGCGTGGCATCGGTTCACCCGTATTGGTTGCTGATAACGCACTACTATAATGTGCCGGCCACAGCGCTGCGCGCCGATATGTTAATCATTATCTGCGGCACAATCGAGAGCCGCATCGTGCATTCATGCTCAGTATCGGGTCGAATCTGAAAGGATCAATCACGATTATTTCCGATTAGCTAGACGCTTCATCCCGCAGTCCGGATTGCTGCAGCAGCGGATAAGTCACATCGCGGAATTCACGCATCCCGTCGATATAGCACGGCCAGGAGATCAAGCCCGGTCTTGGACAGCATCGCAAGCCCATCAACGACCTGCTCTTTGGTGCCGATAAGGGGAAAGCCGCCCCAGCCAGCGATCATCATCTCGGCCATGGCGTTGCGGCGCTCTTGCGGATAATCACGCTTGTTGATCTCGGCCGCCATCGTGTCGATGACGTTACGAGCCGCGACCCAGTCGCCCTTCTCGTGCACATAATAATGATAGAAGTCGTGAGCTTCCTTCTCCGTCTCGGCCTGCACGATGGTGGCGTTGCCCCATACCCGCACCTCGCGGCCATAAGTTTCACGCGCCAGCTTATGATAGGCCGCGATGTGGGCCGCATTGGTCGCGATGTCGTGGGTGCGGATATTGGTAAACACAAGATCGCAGTGCTGACAGGCGAAACGGCGCCCGCGCTCCGAAGAACCGGCATTCATGATGACTGGATGCGGCGCTTGGATCGGTTTTGGCTGTAGGTAGCCGCCTTTGATGCGATAGAACTTGCCGTCAAAGTCGAATTTCTCGTCGTCCTGCCACAGCCGCTTGACGATGGTCAGCCATTCCTCGGCGCAGGCGTAACGGTCCTCGTGCTCAAGGAGCGCCACTCCGAACATTTCCATTTCCGGGAAATTCCAGCCGTTGACGACATTAAGCGTGTAGCGGCCGTTCGAGATGTGGTCGATGACGGTCGATTGCTTGGCTGCGACGATCGGATGGTTGAGCGCGACATGCGAGGTCGAGATCACGCCCGAATGCCGCGTCGCCGCGGCAATGCCTGCGGCCCAGGTGAAGGTCTCGAAGCCGGGCCCTTGCGGATTGGTCGCGCCGCCGAAGCCACGCCAGCGCGCGACCGGCACCAGCGCTTCAAATTCCATTTCGTCGGCAAGCTGCGCCAGCGTAACGGTATTGGGCCACGAGATTTGCAGCCGACCATCGAGGTCCGACATCACGCAGCCGGAGTCGAGATTGGTTTGAAAGGTGCCGAGTTTGAGCTTGCGCGAGCCGAGCGCAGGATTGACGTCGCGCCGATCCTTTTGATGGGGCTTTGGTGTCATGCCGCTCGCCGGTGTGTTAGCCGCGGCGCTTCACCCGGCGCACGAGATAATCGAAATTGATGGTGAACTGTTCGGGCTGGGTGATGTCAGCTTTCAGCTTCTCGATATCGGCGCGCGAAAATTCCGGCGCCGGATCGCCCGCCGCTTCGGCCAGTAATTGCACCATAGCGCCGTTCTCCAGCATGATCGTCCCGATCACCGCCTCCGCAATCGTGGCGCCGGTCACCACGACGCCATGGTTTTTCAACAGTACTGCGCGACCGTTGCCCAGCGCGCGCGCCACTCCCGCGCCCATTGCCTGCGAGCGGATAAGATTGATGGTGTCGGTGTAGCTCCCGAGCGCCTCGTAAAACAGCGCGCCCGGCTGGCTATAGCATTTCAACCCTCGCCCGGTTGCCGACAGGGCGATCGAATAGGTCGGATGGGTATGGATTACGCAATTGACGTCGGGCCGCGCCTTGAAAATCTCGGAATGGATATAGACTTCGCTGTGCCGGCGCGCCGTGCCGGCGACCACATTCCCCTCCGGATCGATGGTGAGGATATTCTGCATCGTGATCTCGTCGAGTCCGATGCTGTGTGCCTTCATAAAAAACAGGTTCGGATCGTCGGGTAGACGAAACGAAATATGGCCGCGGGTAAAGTCGTCCTGACCTTCGGCCACGAGTACTTTTCCGGCGAGGATAAGCTGCTCTTTGAGCGACCGATGCGTCGCCCGCTGCCCCGCCCGCGTTGTCGGCCGCGTAGATTTTCTGTTCGCACTTTTCCTATTGATCATTGCCCTCACCGCCCTATTCCATGGCGGGTGCAACAGAACAGGGATTTCGAATCGTCTCAAGAGAAAAATTTAGAGGCGGGGAGACCGGTTCCTAATTTCCGTGGAAATGAGTGGAGCGCAATGGAAGAGCAGCGATTGATGCGCGCTCATGCAAAATAGACGAACCAAATAATAGCAAATACGACAACGACCGCGGCGATGCTGAAGCCGAGCACGAACCGGACGTTATGCCTGCTCACGCCCTGTCGAGCCTGCCGCGCCGGTATCACCGGGCGCCGTTCCGGACTTTCGGAAGAACTCATGGCGTTCTCCTTATTTCCAACGCCGATTGCTTTTTCTACAACCGCTCGGCTGATTGCCGGTTCTGCCACGTTCCAAGACGGCGCGCCGAACGAACGGCCTCTCCTTTGACTACCAGATCTCGTCTGCGCAAAAATCGCTAGGGCTGGGCGTCCAACCAATCGTCGAATTCCAGTCTATGTGTTCTCTCCAAAATTGCGCCCTCTCCAAAATTGTTGATTACTGAGCACAGCTAACGCGACGAGCATGAGCTGAGTTCCGCGAACGGTTCCGGGAATTTCGCGTCGATCTCTACGGAACTTGCCGGAACACGGATGGTCGCAACCGCGTTGGGCCTGTGAGCACATGGCATGAGTCGAGTAACGGCATTTCGTGTTGCGAAAAGCCGCGACTCAGCTTTGCGGGAGAGTCAGAGGAGAGCAGAAATGAGAAACAAATTATTGGTTACAGTCGCCGTGGCGGCGGTAGTCGGGTTTGGCGGATTCGCCGCCGCGCAATCGCAGATGGGCGGCGAGTCGAGCAAAGCCACGCCCGGCGCAACCTCCACGACGCATGAGAAGAGCGGCGGCAGCATGAGCGGAACCCAATCGGGTAATAAGACGCTCAACCCGTCGATCACCCAATCGAGCAACCCGTCCCGAAACCAGTCGGCGCAGGAGAAGAGCGGCAAGGATAACGAGCGGCTCGGCCAAGGCCGGAACGAAGAACAAAAAGAAATGACGCGCGGTGCGCAAGACCAAAAAAGCGGGATGCAGCAAAAGGGCGCGCAGCAAGAGCGTGGGTTGCAGAAGAACCTGAAGGGTGCGCAGGAACAGCGCGGCACCAATATGAAGGGTGCCGAGGAGCAGCGCGGCACCGCCACCGAACGCAACGCGACCGAGCAGAATGGCCGCACCGGCGGGAATACGGCGGCCGGCGAACGCGGCGGCTCGGTACGGCTGTCAGAAGATCAGCGCTCGCAGATCAAAACGATCGTCGGGCGTGAGCATGGCCCGCGGCTCGGCAAAAACGTGAACTTCAGCATTTCGGTTGGGACTCGGATCCCACGAAATGTGCACTTCGTGGTGCTACCTGAAGAAATCGTGCGGATTGTTCCTCAGTACCGAGGATTCGATTACTTCCTCGTTGAGGACGAGATCGTGATCGTCGATCCGCGGACGCTGGAAATCGTCGCAATCATCCCGGCCTGACCGGGCGTGAAATAGAGAACTGCGCGGGCCTGTGTCGGCCTTCCGACGCAGGCCCGATTCTCGCCCGGGTTTCTTTGATTCTAATGTTTGCACTCACATTCCGTGATTATCTGTCGCGTTACTATTGATCAGCGAGTAAAAACTAAAGTGATGCAATGAAAATCCCCCGACGAGGACGCCGGGGGATTTCCGATTCGTGACCGAACTCAATCTAACGATGAACTCAATCTAACGATTCTGGCCGCCTTGTTGACCGCCCTGGCGTCCGGGCTGTTGTTGTTGTTGACCGGGCTTCTGCTGGCCGCCTTGTTGACCACCCTGTTGACCACCCTGTTGACCACCCTGTTGACCACCTTGTTGGCCGCCCTGCTGCTGCCCGCTCT
>Ga0187816_10000431_pt1 | contig 12562 bp, 10 predicted proteins | sample NC_wetland_sal_i_16_FD_132960 | JGI IMG/M metagenome (GOLD analysis project Ga0187816, IMG submission 132960) | Wetland sediment microbial communities from Neuse River Estuary, North Carolina, USA - SO4_1 | ecosystem: Environmental > Aquatic > Freshwater > Wetlands > Sediment | place: USA... | reverse complement strand
GCCCTCCTACGGCGGGCAGGCGCAAACGGCACGAAGAGAGATCCTTCGGCCCCGGTGGATCCGGGGCCTCAGGATGAAGGCCCTCGTTGGGTCTTCAATTTGCGCGGAGGACTCTTAGCCAGTGGAGCGTTAGGGGCTTGGGCGCTAGAGCCTCCAGCTCGATTTGGGCTGACTTGCCTTCGGTGCTTTCGCGCCAGCTGTAGACGCCGGGCTCGGTTTCCTCGCGGTAGTGGCCGGTGGCCGGGCGCAGGAAGTCGCGGGCGTCGTCGAGCGAGGCGTTTTCCTGCGAGGCGGTGCGCGTGAGGGCTTCGACGACGTAGCTGCGCAGGAGCTTCGGCCAGTAGATTTCGAAGAGCTGCGAGGAGGCGAACGCGTCGCTCCAGGCGACCTCGCCGCCAAAGGCCACGACGATGCCGATCACGCGCTCGCCTTTGAGGCCGCTGGTCGAGCGATTGAAGCGGCGCTCGACTTGTTCGGCAAAGGCTTCGACGGAGCTGCCGACGCGCGGCGATTCGTAAATTTGTTTGTAGGATTCGGTGGGGGCGACGGAAGCGATCACTTCTGCCGTCTGGCTCGAGGAGAGCACGGGCGGCGCTGAGGCAGGAGCGCCTGCGCTTGCGGTGGCGCCCGCGCTTGCGCCGCGCGAGACTTCGAGGTTGCTCGACATGCTGGCCTGCCCGCGCACGGCGGCCCAGACTTGGGCCTGGCTTTGGTCCACGGCGGCTTTTTCGCGGACACTTGGATGCGCCATCATTTTTGCGCCGGCAAATTTCGCGGAGCCGTCGGTCCAGCGCCCGCGCTCGACGCAGAAGACGTCGAGGGGCAAGGGCGGCGCGCCCACGGGGATGATGCGGTCCTTGCCGATGATGCGATCTTGCTTGCCGCCGGAAATTACTTCGCCGGCGAGGAGCACGAGCGGCTTTTTGCCGCGGCTGACGAGGACGAGTTGATTGACTTGCGCGCCGCTGTAGGCTCGCGCGTCCGGGGCTCCGTCGCGCGTGCGGCGCATGTAATTGCCCTGCTCGGTGACGACTGCTTGACCCGAGGCGAGCGCGTCATCGAGCGTGGCGAAGTCGCTTGTGTCGGCATCCTGCGATGAAACCACCGGGAAAATGGTGAGATTTTCGTAGCGGATCGGGTCGAGCAGACGCCAGGCCGGTTGGCCGGGCGCGGGAGTTCCGGCGCCGCGCGAGGCGGAGGCCGAAGTGTTCGGATTCCAATTCCACATTAGGAGCACCCCCATCAGAATGAATACGGTTGCGGTCATGGCGAGAAACGATCTTGCGTAGTTGCGTTGCATTGCGTCCTCCTCGATCGCCGGGAGCGACACGGCTCCGCTCGGGCGGCTTTCGAGGTAAGAACGGGCGGCGGGGAATTCCTTGCAGGAATTTTACGCGGCGGGGAGAGCGCGGGCTAGCGGTGCTCGCGTTCCTTTTGCTCTTTTTCGCGTTTCTTGCGCTCTTCTTCTTCCTGGCGCTCCCAGTCGGTGAGCTCTTCCTCGGTCATCTGGTAATCCTCGCGGGAGGCGAACATGGCTCCGCGGCGGCTATCGCGCGCGACGCGGCGGGCGCGCTTCAACTTTCTGGCGGCGCCACCGCCTAGGCCGCCGATGCTGCGAATGGGGTCGGCGATGGCGCCTGCCTCGACGAGCAGCTCGCTCACTTTTTCGAGGAAGTCGTTCAGGTGATAGGGCTTGAGGGAGTAGGGGAGGCCGTCGCGCTCGAGGAGGGGCTGCGTCTGCTTGGCGGCGAGGGCGGGGACGAGGAAGAGGGCGCGGAGGCGTTTCTGGGCGACGACCACCGTGCCTTCGGCCTCGGTGCCGGGTTCTGGAGGCGCTGCTTCTTCGGGCGCGGGCGCGTCGATTTCGGCTTGAGCGAGCTCTTTCAGGATGGCGTAGAGCGGGCCGCGAAGGTCAATGAGCGCCACATTGACGATGACCAGATTCCACTGGCCGCTGGCCAGTTCCGAGAGCGCGAGCGACGGCACAGGCAGAATACGGACGCGCCAGCCCTCGGAATCGAGGACGTGCTTCAGTGCGCGCTGGCTGGCGATGTCGTCGTCAATGATCAGGATGCCGACTTCGGCCAAGTATCCCACCCCTCAGTGGAGATTTCACCAGTATAGGCTTATGGGAGGGGGCCTGGCTGGCGGCTGTAGGGCGGGATTTCCAGAGCGCGAACCTGCCCGGGCGTACAGGCGAAAATAAAGCGAAAGATTTCGCTTGACATGGCGAACAAAAGGCGAATATAGTGCTGCGCGTGCGGCGAGGCAAACAATGGCCACTTCTCCCATACTTCGGCCCAGCCCGGCGACGTTCCCACGTCGGCGGACCCGGCCGAAGCAGACCAATCTCACTTTATTCCCCACAGCCGCTCGCCACGGCACTTGTGAGTCCGGATGCGAAGCTTCCGCGCCCACTCCGGTACCAGACCGGAGAACGAAGCCCGCGACGGAACTGGTCGGCATTGCCCGCCTCGCCGCCTCCTCCCCCTGCGCGGATGCCAAACGCGGCACGGAATATTTTCTGCTGCCGGTGCGCTCGATACTGAATTCGTGCGAATCGAAGCGCGTGCCTTTTCGCTGGACGGTGAACCCCTATCGCGGCTGCGAATTCGGTTGCCAATACTGCTACGCGCGGTACACGCACGAGTACATGGAGCTGGACGGCGGGGAATTCGAATCGAAAATCTTTGTGAAAAAAGACGCCGGCAGCTTGATCGAGCGGGAGCTGGCGGCCGAGAACACGCGCGGCGAGCATATTGCGCTCGGCACCGCGACTGATCCGTACCAGCCCGCGGAGCGAGAATTCGGCGCCACGCGAGCGATTCTGGAAAAGATGGCCGAGCGAGAAGGATTGATCCTAGAAATCACCACAAAATCAAACCAAGTGGTGCGCGATATCGATTTGCTGCAACGCATCTCGAAGCGTTCCGTGGTCCGAGTCAACGTGAGCGTCGCCTGCATTCGCACGCGTCTGGCCCGGCTTCTGGAGCCCCGGGCGCCGCGCCCGGATTTGCGCCTGGAAGCGGTCAGCAAGCTGCGCGAGGCAGGCATCGCCGTTGGAGTGAACGCGATGCCGATCCTGCCGGGCCTGACGGACCGCGATGACGATCTCGAGGGGTTGGTTCGCGCCGCGAGCGAGGCACGTGCGGAGTGGATCGCTGGAGGCGTACTCTTCCTGATGCCCGCTTCGCTCAAGCAATTTCTCCCTTTCCTCGAGCAGAAATTTCCAAAGCTCCTGAAGCAATACCACGAGTGGTACGGGCGCGGAGGCTACGCGCCGGAGACGTATCGCAAAGAAATCGCCGCGAGATTTGAAAAGCTACGGCAGAAGTATGGCATGAGCGCACGGCCACAAATGCCGGTGCCGCAGCCGCAATATTCGCCGCAGATGGCGCTGAGCCTGGCGCCGTAGCGCTGCGGCCCGCGCAGCGGGCAAGAGCCTGCGACATGAGGGGCTGTCGACATTGATTCGAGGCAATCGAAGGCAGCGCGCGGAGAAACCTACGGCCTGATGATGCGGGAAGTTTCCTTGGCGGCTTCGGCGGAGAGCGGGAAGCGCGCGCGGAGGAAACCGAGGAACGCGCGCGAACGAGGGCGCCCGTTCGTCTCCTGCTTGGCGACGCGCAGAAGGAAGATGAGCAGGCGGAACGCCTCGGAATCCTTCAGCGTGCCAAAACCGGCGCGGCTGGCTTCCTGTTTCTTGAAATCTTGCAGGAAGGCGGCGAGCTGGGCATAAAGAGCGCGCGGGAGCGGCGAGGCAGGTGGCTGCTCGTAGTAAATTCCGGTTCCGAGCGTGCGATAGGTTTCCGCCAGTGCTTCAAGGGCGGATGAAACATCCGCGTCGTGCAGCTCCTTGTTTTCACGTTGGAAGCCAAGGATGGTTGCGGAAAGCCCGGCGACCAGCGGCCAGTGCTCCTGAACGAAGTCCACGGAAAATTCAACGGTGTGATGAGGAAATTCCTCCGGCACGATGGGCTTGCGGTGTTCCTTCTCGTAGCGGTGCGCGGCCACGAGGTGCGGGCAATCCACCGGGCAATCAATCGTCACTTCCCGCTCTTGCCCGCAGCAGACCGCGCAGATTTTCTCGCCCTTCGCGGGGCAGTAGCGCTTCGGTGGCCGCTTCTCACAAATGGGACAGCTCATCGAGATCCTTCATGCTCCTTTTTTTGCGAGTCATAGTCGCAAGCGTGATGACGCAATCAGCCGCTGCGCAAAAAACAGAGTCATTCAGACTACGGGAAGAGAGCGCGGGCGGCAAGCAGGGAAGCAGCGCGAGCTTGGCTATGCGGTGACGCCGTGCACCACGCCGTGCTTTTCGAGTGCGGCCACCATTTGCAGGATCATGGCGGCGACGAACTCGTCTCCGAACTTGGAATTGATCATCACGTTGTAGAGCCAGCGCGCGGGCCACTGCGCGCCAAAATAGTGGTGAATGAACTCGGCGCGCTCGGCATCAATTGCCTCGACGAGCTCGCGGGCTTCCTTCTCCGTCTTTCCGAGCGACATCACGCGGCGGATTTTCTCGTCCACCGGCGCATAGACGAACACGTGAAAAACTTCCGGCCGGTTGCGAAGAATGTAGGCGGAGCCGCGGCCGACGATCACGCAGTTTCCGCGCGAGGCCACGTCTTCGATCACTTTATGGAGAACCTCGACCATGCGGTCGGCATCGAACATGCGCAAGCCGCTGAGGGGAAGCGCGCGTTCATAGCTTCCGCGCGCATAGACCTTGAAAAGGCGTTGCAGAAACGATTCGCACCGCTCGTCGCACTCAGCCGCCTCGCGAGGATCCACGTTCGCCACGCGGGCGATTTCGGCGGTCAGCTCTTCGTCCCAAATTTTCCAGCCCAGAGTGCTGGCGAGCCGCCGGGCGATCATGGCGCCGCCGCTGCCGTACTCGCGTTCGACGGTGATAATGCGGAAGGGCATTTCTCCCCTCGGAGGGTTAGTGTACAGCGATCTCTCCGCCCGGCTGCACTTTCTTCATCAGGAACACAAACGGGACCATGGTGAGAACTATGACTCCCAGGATCCAGAAGTCGTCTATATAGGCCAGCATGGCGGCTTGCTGGTCAACCAGGTTCGAGACCAGGCCATAGGCCTGGCGCGCGGCCTCGTGGGGGCTCGACCCGCGCCCAACGAGCAGATGAGAGGCGGCTTCAAACATGGCGTGCAGCTTTCCGTTGCCCGCGTTGACGTGCTCGACGAGATTCGTTTGATGAAACTGGGCGCGGCGCGCCAGCATGGTGGTGACAAAGGAAATCCCCACGCTCCCGCCGATATTGCGCGAGAGATTGATCAGGCCCGATGCGGCATTGTTCTTCCCTTTAGGAATCACCGCATAGGCCGCCGTATTGATGGGCACGAAGAGAAACGCCAGCCCGATAGCTTGAAAGACGCGGGCGATGGCCACGGTTCGGAAGTCGATCAAAGTGTCGAAGCGCGTCATGTGAAATAAAGAGAACGAAACCATCGGCAAGCCGAAAAGCAGCAGGCGCCGCGGATCGAAGCGCCCTAGCAGGAAGCCGACAAGAGGCATGCAAAGCAGGATGGCAAATCCGCCCGGCATCAGCGCGAGGCCTGCTTTTTGCGCTGTATAGCCCAGTAGTGATTGACAGAACTGCGGGATGAGCACCGTGCTCGACAAGAGCGCGAAACCGACCATGAACATAAGCAGATTCCCGATTGCGAAAGATGGCTCGCGAAACAGATGAAGGTCAATGATGGGGTCCTTGTGGTGCCATTCCCAGTAGATGACGGCGATGAGCGCCACCACGCTGATCACGGTCATGGTGACGATGAAGTGCGAGCCGAACCAATCGTCGCGCTGTCCCTTATCGAGCACCACTTGCAGGGAGCCAAGCCCCAGGGCGAGCAAGCCCAGACCGATGTAGTCCACTTTGATGCCGGTGTTCCTCAGCTCTTTCATGTAGCGCGGATCGGAAATCAGGCGGTTGGTAAGCAGCAGCGAAATAATCCCCACGGGAATATTGATGAAGAAAATCCAGCGCCAGTTGAAATTGTCGGTGATCCATCCGCCAAGCGTGGGGCCGATCGCGGGCGCCAGCACCACCGCCATGCCATACACGGCAAAGGCCATTCCGCGCTTGGTGGGCTCGAACGTGTCAGCCAGGATAGCCTGCTCGCTTGGCTGAAGTCCGCCGCCGCCCACGCCCTGCAAGACGCGAAAGAAAATCAGCATTCCGAGACTGGGGGCTAGGCCGCAAAGAAACGAGCTCACGGTGAAAAGCGCGACGCACGACATGTAAAAGCGTTTGCGGCCAATGCGATTCGAAACCCAGCCGCTCATGGGCAGGATGATGGCATTCGAAACCAGGTAGGAAGTAAGGATCCAGGTGCTCTCGTCCTGTCCCGCGGAGAGGCTTCCGGCGATATGCGGCAGCGCGACGTTGGCAACGCTGGTATCGAGCACTTCCATGAACGTCGCGAGCGTCACGGTGAGCGCGATAATCCAGGGATTGACGGCCGGCCGCCAGGCATCGTGAGGCGGGAGGGTACTGCTCGCGCTCACTTCAGCCAGACTTTCGGAATCACCGACATGCCCAGGCGCAAGTAGTGGTCTTTATTCTCTCCGGGATCGAGAACGATTTTCACCGGGATGCGCTGGACCACCTTCACGTAATTTCCGGTGGCGTTTTCCGGGGGCAGCAAACTGGTGCGCGCGCCACTCGTTCCGGCAATGCTGTCCACATGCGCCTTGTAGGAGCGGCCGTTGGCGTCCACTTTGAACTCCGCGCGCTGCCCGGGCCGCATGAGCTTCAACTGCGTTTCCTTAAAATTGGCGGTCACCCAGACGTCGTCGAGCGGGACGATGGAGAACAATTGCTGCCCGGGCTGGACGTTCATGCCGACCTCGGCGTTCTTTGTCACGACTCCGTTCACGGGAGCGATGATCTTCGTGTATTTCAGATTCAGTTCCGCCTGCTCCAGCGCGGCTTCCTTTTGTTTCACGGCCGCTTCAGCCGAAAGCGCGCGGGCGCGCGTGGAAGCAACTTGCTGCGGCCCGGTGAGCGAACCCCTCAAGTTGGCCTCGGATTGCGCCAGGCGGCTTCGCGCCTGAGCGACCTGATGCTCGGCAGCGGCCGCCGAAGCCCGCGCCGCCTCGATGGCAGCCGTGCTCGCTTTGGCCACCGCTACTGCCTGGTCGTAGATTTGCGCGGAGACTTCCTGCTTATCCACGAGCTGTTTGTAGCGCACCACGTCGTCCTGGGCCTTCACGTCGGTTGCTTCGGCGGAGGCAAGCTGCGCGCGCGCGGCGTCGAATTGCTGCTGCGCCGCCGCCACTCCCGATTTCGCATTCTCCACATCCGCTTCGGACGCGGAAGTGGTGCTGCTCGTGCTCACCGATGTAATCGGCACGTTAATGTTCAGCGATTGCGCCGTAGCTACCGCGGCGGCGAGATCGGCGCGGGCATTGTCCACGGCGACCTGATAATCCTTGGGATCGATTTCCGCGAGGACGTAGCCGGCGGGCACGTCTTGGTTGTCATCCACATTCACACTGATGACGTAGCCGGAAATGCGGGCGCTCAGCGGCATCAAGTGGCCGTCCACTTGCGCGTCGTCGGTGGATTCGTAGCTTGTGAAATAGCGGTAAGCGAAAAATCCGCCGACCAGCAGAACGAGGATGGCGCCGATCAGGTAGAGGCGCGTGTTGGGCCGCGAGCGCATTAAATTGCCGGCGTGCGACGGGGGAGGCGCCGAGGCCGAATGGGTCTCGGACACGGCAGGTTTTTCCTTTTCCGCCGGCGGAGTGGAAGTTGCTTCGACGTCGGTTTTCTGTGCCATGGCTTATTTTCCTTTGAAGTATTCTTTCACGCCCTCTTCGGCCAGGCCCAAAGCGCGGGCCAGGGAAATCTTTGCATAATTGAAGGAATAGAGACTCGAAATGTAATTTTCGTGGGCGCTGGCCACCGCTTCCTGCGATTGCACGACTTCGACGGTATCCGTGATCCCGGCGATGAAGCGGTCGCGCGACTGGGCCAAAGTTTCTTCCGCGAGCCCCACATTGCTTTCCGCCACTTTCACCTGCTCGGCGGAGGATTCCAGATTGAAGAGCGCCGTGCGAACGTCCGCGTCAATCTGGCCGCGAAGATTTTCCACGCGCTCGCGGCTTTGTTCGAGCTGGGCATCGGCTTTCAGGATGTCGCCGTGCACGCTGCCGCCCTGGAAGATGGGGATGGTGAGCGTGCCACGCGCGTCGAAGACGCCGTGCGAGCTGGTTTCGGGATGCTGCCCCGCCACGCCGTAATCGCCGCTGAAAGTGAGCGTGGGGAAATAGCCCGCCACGGCGGCCTTGTGCGCAAATTCCGCGGCGCGCTGCTCGGCGAGAGCGGCCTGATAATCCGCGCGAGTGGCGTAGGCGCGCTTCAATGCTTCGTCCACCGTGATTCCTTCGAGAGGCTGATAGAGCGATTTATCGGTCAGCTCGAATTGCTGCCCCGGCGCGAGCCCGATCACGCGCGCGAGCGTCAGTTTCTCGATGGCGAAATCGTTTTTCGCGGCGATGAGTTGCTGCTCGCGGGTCTGCAACTCCACGCGCGCCCGCAACGCATCGATTTTGGGCGAAGTTCCGGCCTTCAGCTGGTTCGAAGCCTGATCGTAAACCGCCTGCCCGGTCTTCACCTGGGCATCGGCGGTTTCCACGCGCGCCTCCCCGGCGATTGCCTGGAGGTAGGTAAAGCCGACGGCGAGAATCACCAGATCGCGCGCGTCCTTGTAGGTGTACTTCGCGGAATTCACGCTCTGCGTGGCCGAGCGCGTATTGTTGATGGCTTTCCAATCGAAAAGCGTCTGCGTCAAATAGGCGCGCGAATCAAAATACGAAAAAGGGCCGATGACTTTGGGAATGCCGGGAAGGAGCGCCGAGGTGAATCCCAGCGTGGCGAGATCGACTTGCGAGTCGACCACGTTCGTCTGCGTGATCAGATTCGGCAACAGCTTGCTCAATTGCGTCCAGCGCTCGCCGCGCGCCGAACGAATGTCTTCATTCGAGAGCAATAATCCGAGGTTTTGTTTCAAGCCGCGGTCCAGGGCATCCTGCAACGAAATCTGCAAGGTTTCCGGCACGAGCTTGGCGGGCACGCTGCCCGAAAACGGGGATGGCACGCCCGCGGAAGACGCTCCCGCCGTGCCCGCGTCCGATCCGTAGGTTGCCGTACCGCCTCCGGAAGAGTTCGATTGCGCGCGCGCGGGAATGCCGCCCAGCGGCAGCGCGATCGCCAGAGTGAAGAATAAAATTACCGTTCGGCGTCTCACGGAATCTCCTCCTCTTCTCTACCAGCGTTTGGATGAAGGCCGGCCATCCCGAGACTCACCCATGCCCGCGCCAATGTACCCGTTCGATTCCGCCCGTTCACGCGACAGCGCGGCGGCTCTTGTGGGCGGATCGCGATCTTGCCGTTCTCAGATTCGGGCTGAGCAATTCCCAGACGTCTTCCGTCGTTTTTCGCAAGACGGAATCCGGATTCAACGACCAGGCGACCGTGACGCCCATAAAAATGATGTGCGTCAGCCGGCCCAGTTCGGCGGCGGATAAATTGCTGCGAATCTCGCCCCGATCCTGTGCGAGCGCAAAAATCTCGCCCATCAGCCGCCGGCCGCGCTGGACCCGCTTCTGAAATTGCGCGCGGATGGGTGCGCAGGACAAATGCGCCGCGAAGATCGCCCGCAAGAGCTTTTGGCTTTGGGAAGACTGGCCGGCGAGATTCACGGCAAGTTCCTTGAGCACGGAAAGCACGGGCGCGTTGCCGGCGCGCGCTCGTTCCAGCGCGCGCTCAATCGCCGCCACGCGTTCCTCGCCGTACTTTGCGAGCACGTGCTCCTTGGTCGGGAAATAATTGAAGAACGTGCCCTTGCCGACGTCGGCGGCTTCGGTGATGTCTTCGACGGTGGTTTCCATGTATCCGCGCTCGGCAAAAATTCGCAGCGCGGCGCGGAAGAGACGCTCGCGTATATCGGCGCTGCGCCGCTCGCGGCGATTGGAACGGAACGGGCGGGGAAGCGCGCCCTGTCGGGGGGCAGGCATGCGGGTGATATCCCTTTCCCGCTCAAAAAAGCGGCTTGGATGACTGTAGGTCATGTATGAGGAAAAGTCAATCCGCGGCCGGCAATGCCTCGGTTGCCCTTGGGTGGAACATGCTCCGCACCGGAGACGCGAGCGCCTCCGGTGGGAAATTTCGCGGCGCGCTTACTTCGACCGGTTCTTCGGGCTGTGGTGGTTCAGCGTCGAGATCAGCAATTTCGCCGCCGGCGGAACGGGAACCGCGCCGTGCAGCACGATGTCTCGCGCCGCGAGCTTCTTTCCGTAGACGCGCTCGTTCGCGTCGTTATCCGGGCGAAGTGTGGATCCCTCCAGTGAAATGCCCGCGAAGAGCCCTCGAGCGCGCGAATATGTGAGAATTTCCGCGCGCAGCGTCACATCCGTGGAGGCCGCCGCGTCGCGGCCTACGGGACCCGCTGCTGCGGAAGCGTCGCCGCCGATTTTTACCTTGCTCGAAAGAATCGCATTCGCGCCTTGCTCGTTCATCACCAACAGAACAAAATCCGTCGCCTGCCCGCCGATTTGAAAACCGACGCTGCCAGCCTCGAGCGCCATCATCGTGGGCGCGCTCCAGGGCCCGCGGAAATCGTCGCCGCTGCGGCAGCTCATGGCGCCGCGGCCATAGCTCGCGCCAACGATAAATGCGGCCTTCAGCACCGAAGGGAAAACGATTACGCAATCGGCTTTGTCCAGCAGGTCCTTCGGAATGTCGTCGGGGATGTTCATGATTTCCTTGGCCACCACGCCCGCGTTGCGCAAGCGATCCGTTTCTTTGATGTCATCCGCGCGCAGCGGGGCCGGGTTCAAGAGCGCCGGCAGGCCGATCAAAGCGGCCGCAAGCATCAAAGCGAGAATTTGTTTCATGTCGTCCCTCCTCAGAATGGGGCCACATCATACGAGCAAGAGAGGCCGGCTGCAAATAGGTATTTCGATCGGCGAGCGCGGCGCGCGGCGATGGAATATAATCGAGCGGCCTCGAAATCTCGCGCACCCGAATGTTCTCACTCACCTCCAGATTCTCTGCCTGGCGCCGCGGTGATTCCCTGGCGGCGATCGCGTTTCTTTCGGCGGTTCTCTCGATCGCGCCGGCGGCCGCCGCACAGCAGGATACTTCCGCCACGCAGGCGAAGCGCTCCTCCCATTCCACGGCGCAGGGAAAGCCGCGCGCGGACGTGGCGCGATTCCGCGCGCGCGCGGAATCGGCCCTCGCCGAAGCCCACGCCCAGCGGGCTTACTGGGGCGTCCTGGTGGCGGACCGAGACACGGGCGAGACGCTCTTCGAACTGAATGCCGATCATTTCTTTGCACCCGGCTCGAATGTGAAAGTCTTCACCACAGCGCTCGGTCTCGGAACCCTCGGTCCCGAATACCGATTTCACACCCTCCTCGGCTCGAAAAGCGAACTCAGCATCGACGGGCGCCTGGCCGGCGACTTGATTTTGTACGGGGAAGGCGATCCGGATCTCTCGAACCGTAAATTCCCCTACGCCGGAAAAATAGAGCGCGAAGGGCCCGTGGAAAAATTTCTAGCCGAAATAGCCGACGCGGCCGTGGCCAAGGGCCTCAAAGAAGTGGACGGCGATATCGTCGCGGACGACAGCCTGTTTCCCTACGATCCCTATCCGGCAGGCTGGTCCGTGGGCGATCTCTTTTTCGCGTTCGGTGCCCAGGTCAGCGCGCTCGCCTTCAACGAAAATTCCATTTCGATCGAAGTCCGCCCCGGCCTGCAAGCGGGCGATCCCGCCGCGATTGCGGTCCAGCCGACCGCGGCGGCCGAAACCTTCGGGCACGAATTCACCACCATTGCCGCCGGTGAGAAACCCGAATTTTCCGTCGTTCGCCGCCCCGGCCTGAATTTCATTTTGCTGCGTGGCTCTATCCCGCTCGGCTCGGTGCCCGTGAAGCTCGACCTCGCCATGACCGAACCCGCCGAGACTACCGCTCGCGCGCTCAAACATTTGCTCGAAGGCCGCGGGGTCCGAGTGACCGGCGGCATCCGGGCACAGCATGCGCCGCCGCCGCTGCGAAGCGTTGACGTGCCGGTAGTCCTCAGCGGCGGACAGTCCGCGCCCCCGGCGAATCTGCTCGCGCTCGCGGACCATCTCTCTCCCACGCTTCTCGAAAGCGTTCGCCTAACGAATAAAATCAGCCAAAATCTGCACGCGGAATTGCTCCTGCGAACCGTGGGACACGAAAAAACAGGAGTGGGCACGACGGACGCGGGATTGTGGGTCGAACAGGATTTTCTGAAGTCTGCCGGGATTGCCGATGGCGATGCTGTCCTCGTCGATGGTTCCGGGCTCTCGCACAATAACCTCGTCACACCGCGTGCCATAGTCCAGCTACTGGTGTACGCCTCCCGGCAATCATGGGGCGAGGATTTTCGCTCGACGCTTCCGATTGCCGGTGTGGATGGCACGCTCGAAAATCGCATGAAGGGCACCGCTGCCGCCGGCCAGATCCAGGCGAAGACCGGCACGCTCGAGCACGAGCATT
>Ga0187816_10000427_pt1 | contig 12625 bp, 6 predicted proteins | sample NC_wetland_sal_i_16_FD_132960 | JGI IMG/M metagenome (GOLD analysis project Ga0187816, IMG submission 132960) | Wetland sediment microbial communities from Neuse River Estuary, North Carolina, USA - SO4_1 | ecosystem: Environmental > Aquatic > Freshwater > Wetlands > Sediment | place: USA: North... | reverse complement strand
TGCTTGGGATTGCCAAGAATAACGGGACCTGTGAAGGTGGGATTCAGAAAAGGCCGGACGGGATTGCGCGTGTCGCCGTTGTTGGATGGGTTGTAGCTGAGCTGAGGAGTGAAGGGAAATCCCGTTTGCGCGGTGATGATGCTGGAGACGGACCAGCCGCTGACGAGGTGGTTGGTCCAACCTTCGAGATTGCTGGCGTATTGCTGTCCGTGGCCGAACGGCAAGTCGTAGATCACGTTGATGACACCGACGTGCGTGGCGTTAAAGGTGGCGAGTCCCTTGTCCGCGCCCAAATTATAAGGATTGGAAACCAGGCCAGGAGCATTGCCGGCGGTGGTTTGATTCAGGGAATCTCCATCGTCCAGAGCTTTCGAGAAGGTGTAGACGCCGCGGAAGGAGAGGCCGCGACTGAAGCGGCGGCGCACGTCCACCTGCAGGGCGTTGTACGAGCTGACGCCTTCGGAGAACCACGTCCAGGTGTTGGCTAGAGCAGGATTCGCCTTGGGTGTGCCGACGGGGATGTAATAGGTTCCCGCAGGAACGGGAGTGCCGGCGATGCCAGCGGGAAAATTTGCGGGATAGACAGCAGGGCAGGGAGATGCGGGGCAAACGACGGGGACGGGCTCGTTCGCGTCCACGCCGATCAACTCATGATAGCCGTGAGAACCGACATAACCGATGGTGAGGGCTGTGTTGGGAGAAAGTTCGCGATCGATGCGAAGGGACCAGGAAACGAGAGTTGGGGTCTGCATGTTGGGCTGAACTCCACCGGGAACAAGCTTTGCGGCGGCAGGGACCGGAGCTGCCGGGTTTACCGGGAAAGAAGACACAGCGAAATTGGCAATCGTATAGGTGGGATTGAAGGGCGCATTCTGGTCCGCGCGATAGCCAAGCGCATCCTGCAGGTCGTTATACATTCCGAAGCCGGCGCGAAGAACGGTTTTGCTGTCGAAGGGACTCCAGGCGAGACCGATACGCGGCTGGGGCAAGGATGTCGCGTTATTTGCGGTGAAGAAGGAGCCACCGATACGCGGCGTGGTCGAAATCACGCCGTTAGTAAAGGTGTAGTTGGCAGCGCGGTTGTGAGCTTCATTCCATCCGGTGGAAAATTCATCACGAAAACCGAGAGAGAGGGTGAGCTTGGGGCTGAGACGGAAAACGTCTTCGAGATAGAAGGCGCCAAACAGGGAGCGCCAGTTCAGTGGGGTGGGGGCAGGATCGTAGAGGAAAGAGGAAGTCGTACCTGCCAAGAAAGTGGCCAGACTGGCGAAGGTGGCCTGGCCATACTGGCTGAGGGCGAGAGTTTCGTTGGACTGGAATTGCTGGAACCAGATGCCGGCACTGAGTTGGTGACGGCCCTTTGTGAGCGTGACACGATCCTCGTAGGTATAGAGGTTGCGGGCGACACGCAAGTTGCTGCCGTTGTTGCTACCGGCGAGGCCGATGGAGGCTTGCGGGTTGGACGCGGCGCTGCCACCAACGACTACGGCGCCGACTGGGAGTCCGGAGAGAAAACCTGGAACGCTGGCGGCGGGAGTGCCGGGCGTAGGTTCACCGTTAAAGAAATAGCCGGCACGGGAATAACCGAAGCGCGCGGTATTGAGAAGGGTGGGAGAAAAAACGTGCGTCTCCTCGAGACTGAGGACCTGTTCGCGCAGATTGAGGATATCGGTGCTGTAGGGATTCGCGGGCGTGGCGGTGACATCGCCACCGTCGTCAATTGTGTAAATTCCAGCCAGTGAATCGCGCTCGGAAAAGACGTGGTCGATGCGGACGGTTCCAAAATCCTCGCGAATGGTTTGCAGCGGGCTGCTGAAAACTTCGGCGATGCCATTGAAATCGGGAGCGCCCGCGGGGGGAGTGGGCCACAGATTCAAAAGCGGCTGAACGCTGGGGACAGCCGCGGCGCGTGAGGCAAGGTCTGGAACAAATGCCGCGGAGGTCTGGTGGAGATTCTGGCGGAAGCCTTCGTAGTTGACGAAGAAGAAAGTTTTGTCCGATTGGATCGGGCCGCCGAAGGAGGCGCCAAACTGGTTTCGTTGAAAAGGGGGAGCGGAGCCTTGATCGAAGTAGTTAGGGGCGTCGAGAGCGTTATTGCGGATAAATTCGTAGACAGAGCCGTGCCACTGGTTGCTGCCGGATTGCGTGACGATGATGACCTGGCCGCCGGGATGTTTGCCGAACTCGGCGCCGTAGTTGTCGCGCTGAACGTTGAATTCACGCACCGCGTCTACGCCTAAGAGCATGCCGCTGGGTCCGCCCGGCTGCATGTTGTTTTCCGCCGCGCCGGCGTACTCGACACCGTTGAGAAGGAATAGATTTTGCTGGGGGCGATTGCCGGAGACGGCGAAATTGTTTGCGGTGCTAGAGTTGGAAATTCCAGTGCCGCCAGTTTTTTGCGAAGTGAAGTTGACGATACCCGGGTTGAGCGGGAGGAGGAGATCGTAGCTGCGGCCGTTCAAAGGAAGATCTTTGATGGCTTGCTCGCCGACGAGACCGCCCATGTCCTGAGTGGTGGTGCTGACCATGGGAGCATCACCGGTGACGGCGATTTCTGCTTTTATCGCGCCTACTTGCAATTGAAGATCGATGCTGGCTTCCTCGCCCACAACGAGGTGGATGCCGCTGCGGATGGCGTCCCGGAAACCTGATCTTGCGGCGCGGACTTCATACTCGCCGACGGGAAGAGCGAGCACGAGATAGCGGCCCGCGTCGTCAGTGACGCTGGTGCGAATCGCTCCGGTCTCCCGATTTTTTGTCTGGACGGCGGCTGAAGGCACGGCCGCTCCGGAAGAGTCCGTGACGACACCTTTGATGCTGGCGGAAACCTGGGCGCGAGCCGCAGGAAGGCAAAGGAGGATGAGAAGCGACAGAAGGGCGATGCGGCGCAGAGACCAGTTGGAGGCGTCCGCGCAGCGACGGGATTCCGAGCTTGCCCTAGGAGCAGTAGCTGGGGAGCAGTTTATGAACATTGTTGAATCCTCCATGAATAAGCAGTGAGCCCCTACAGGCCAAGTGACGCTGGATGAGTTGACAATTCAACACGGTTCGAAACGTTATGTCAAACCGACTTAATTCGGATTGGGATTGGATGAATCTAGGCGGATCGAGGTTGCAGGAATCGTGTAGAGAGGGGGGCGGGCGAAAGGATAGGTCGGGGTGTGGTTATGTTGGCGGACCGCCTCAGAAGGCGGTCCCTACGAACCCAAGAGCCTTGGTGCGACGCCTGCGCCTGGGACACCCGAAGAGGAAGTTCACAGTCGACAGTTGACAGCCGACAGTAAAGACAAGAGAACCCAAGACCCACCCTCAAAAAACGAGGATGGGGCACCCAGCAGAGAAAGGCAGACCCAAGAGCAGAGGGATTCATCGCACAAAAGGCGTGCGATGGAGAAGAGTTCCTCACTGCGCGGACTCCGTTCCCTTCGACTCCGCTCAGGGCAGGCGGAATGACGGTGGTGGTGGATTGGTGATCTCGCGGACATGGGGCGTAGCCTTCGCAGCTCAGGGTAAACAGTGCTGCGCGCCTACGAGCAGAGACAACGGCGGTGAAAGGTTCGGTTGAGGTGTGGTTTAGTTGGCGGACCGCCTCAGAAGGCGGTCCCTACACAGAGAGAGGCAAGAGCAGCTCGGGGACTCGCCGCGGGCACGATGTATCGTGCCCCTACGAGTGCTAGGCAGTTATTTTGGGGGTGAGGCGGCTTCTATGGCTGCTCGTAGATCTTCGTAGTCGAAGGGGGCGTCGTGGCGCTGGTTGTTGATGAAGAAGGTAGGGGTGCCGTTGACGCCGCTGCGCACGCCGCCGGAAAAATCGGAGCGGACTTTGGACATGAATTCCCGTTTCTCCAGGGCTGCGCGAAAGCTTGCCGGGTCGAGTGCCAAATCCTGGGCTAATTCCAGATAGAGCGTGCCACCCAGGCGTTCCTGATTTTCAAAGAGCAGGTCGTGCATTTCCCAGAATTTTCCATGGGAACCGGCGAACTCCGCCGATTCGGCGGCGGACTCCGCGTGAGGATGTATTTCCCTTAGCGGGAAATTGCGGAATACAAAGCGGAGGCGCTTGCCGAAGTGCTTCTGAAGGCGTTTGACGATCGGATGGGCGTGAGCACAATGGGGACATTCGTAGTCGCCGTACTCGACCAGCGTGCATTCTGCGTGTGGATTGCCCTCGACATGATCCGCGGGGCCGACGGGCACTTTGAGCGTAGTCATGAAGTTCTCCTTTTTCGAGTCTGTGTGAGGACTAAAAAACACCCTCAGCGGCTAAAGCCGCATTGATTTTGCTGCAGTTACGGCACGGCTGAAGCCGTGCCCTGACGAAAAACGCGAGTATTCACATAGACTCACGTTGCAGCCTTTTCGGCACGGCTGAAGAGGCTGCGGAAGAATGCAAGAAACCCAAAGACCCATCCTCAAACTGCGAGGATGGGGCACCCAGAGAAGAAGTTGACAGTCGACAGTAAAGCGAAGAGAGCCCAGGACCCACCTTCAAACTACGAGGATGGGGCACCCGCTATGCCTGACGAAAAACGCGAGTATTCACACAGACTCATTTCGGCAAATCTTCCAGGGCTTGTAAGATGCCGTCCGCACCAGGGTTCACGGCGATCGGCGAGCAGTAGCTCCAGGTGATGATGCCACTTTTGTTGATGACGTAGAGCGCTCGCTCAGAAGTGCCGTCGGCTTTGCGATAGGCGCCATACAGTTGCGCGACCGCGCCTTTGGGCTCGAAATCCGCGAGGAGAGGGAAATGCAAGTGGCGGTCTTTCGAGAAGGCTTCGTGGCACCAGACGCCATCGACGGAAATTCCCAGGAGCTCTGCGTTGAATTTCTGGAACTCGGGGAGAACTTCGTTGTACAGAGCCATTTGATCGCCGCACACGGGACTCCAGTCCGCGGGATAGAAGGCCATGATGACGGGCCTGCCACGCAATTCGCTGAGAGAGAGGCTTTGATCGGGAGTGACGTGAAGAGTGAACTCGGGAGCGGGAGTTCCGGGGGGCAACAGTTCAGCCATGGCAATCTCCTTTGCATGAGGATAGGCGGCCAGGGAAAGTTTTAAGTGTTTCGCATAGCTTTTGATTCATTTCGCGTTAATTGGGATGCAGGGAAAGTTGGGCGGGGGCATGGATATCGTATGCCGTCTATTGCTTGACAAAAAAAAGATATCAGGAAGCGGTTGGTTGCTCGGGGGACGGCGACCTGCGATCGGCAACAAGGGAGCGAAAAGAAGAGTTCACCACAGAGGTAGCAGAGGGCCGCAGAGGAGACGGAAAGTTGGGAGGTGAAACGCGGGTAGAGATCCTTCAGCTATCCTCGTCGGATAGCTTCAGGATGACACCCCGCAGGGGGCGCCGGAAAGGAAAGATCAAGATCAGAGGATCTTGCGGACATGGGGCGCAGCAGTGCTGCGCCCCTACGCGGAAAGAGGCGCAGGTACCGCTCGGGCCGTTACTTTAGGTTGGGCGGGGGTGAAGGAGGGGGCGGGGGCGACGGTGGTTCGTTCGCAGAATTGAATTTGGCTTGCATGTCTGCAATGGCTTGCGGAATCTTGTCTGGATGATGGCTGAGATCGAGATAAAAGGCGCGCATATCGAAAGGCGCACCAGCGAATTGACGAAAAGCGGAGGGGAGCGGGGGGCCGCCCGGGCTGCCAGCGGGCGGGATGTGGTCCGGTAGATGAACGGCAAACATGCTGCCGGCTGCCAGGGGTTGATGAGGATATTGCGTCAGCCAGATGCAATTGTGGCCATCGAGAATCATATTTGCGGAGACGACCACCCAGTGTCCATCGTCGGCTGGTGTGGGCTTCTGACAATCCCAGATTTCCGACTGTGGCGCGAAGGCGGTGGGATCGTTGAAACCATACTCGTCCAAGGCAATTTTCTGCAGGCCGTGCTGATCGGCAAAACGCTTCACCTCTGGGAGCGACTGATTCCAATCGATATTGGAATCGTTTATCAAGGCATAAGCGGGGCGGCCGAAGCTGAAAGAATTGATGTACGGGAAATAGTAGGGGAAGGAGCGCACCGCCGTGAAAAGGGAACTGAGAACGAGCACTGCTGCGAGCGCGGCTACGAGACGGCCTGGAATCGGGGCGGACTGAAAGAGACGCTCGATCAGGCGCGGCAAGGGAGCCAATAGAAGGATGAGAAGGATTAGTGGGACGCTGAAATGACGGATGCTGATGTCCAGGCGACTTAAGAGACAAAAGGCGGTGAAGACGAGAAGTGAGACCCAAAGGACGCGCCAATGAATTGCAAACTTCGCGGGGATCGCGGGAGGATTGCCCTCGGCGCGCTGCTTGCGCCTCAGGGCAACGGCGAGTCCGAGCGTCAGCAACAACAATCCGAGAAAGCCAAGAGGGGATTTCAGCGCGAAGATAACCGGGAAATAGAACCATACGCCGTGGGGATAGGGGTGACCCAGGATGAAGGTGGGGCGACTGCCAGTGACCAGAACCAAGAGCACGCCACGGAGGTAGAGCCAAGGAGGCATGAGGAGTCGGCGAAAAGGTATGGCGGCTGGACCATGGCCGAGAAGGTAAAGCACGTTGGTGGACTGATTGATAGAAAAGATGAAATAAAAAACATAGACGGCGAGGGCAGCCCAGAGAATGCCTTTCCATGCGGCGCGCCAGCGGAGGCGGCGCCAAACACGGGCGTCAGGCTTGGCAATGGGTTGGCTAGGAACAGGGCGCCAACGGGTGCTGAGAGCTATTGCTAGAAACGCAAAAAACAAAAGGCCCGCGGTGAACTTCGAAAGGAGCGCACCAGCGAGGCAGAGGCCAAAAATTATAGTGTTCTTTCGGCTTGGATCTTGCCCTATTTCCGCGAAGCTCCACAACGTTAGCAAGGAAAACAGCGTGACCGCCAGATCGGTGTGGACGAGAGGACCGAATGTGAGAAATGCGGGCGTGCTGACGAAAATGCTGACGCAAAGCAGGCCGGCCCAGTTGCCGCCGAGGTGGCGCGCGTAGGAGAAGAGAACCCAGCCCAGGAGCAGCGTGAGAAGCAGCATGGGAAGGCGGGCCCACGCGAGGACGGTTACTGGGTTGTTCCACTTTGTGAGCAGGAATTCTCCGAAGATGAACTGGCCCATATAGGCGGGGAAGAACTTCTCGCTGATGGTCCACGAGATGTGGGAATAATCCGCGTGAGTTCCGCGCAAAACTAGAGGTATGGCCGCAAGAACTTTGGGCAGAGGGGGGTGCTCTTCGTTCAGGCGCAAATCGAGCTTTTGGAGATAGCTTACGCCGGCGCCGATGTGGGCCACTTCGTCAATGGTGACGGATTCGCGCAAGGCACCGCCGCCCGCGAGAACGGCCATAAGGAGCAAAAGAAGGACAGCGCCGACGGACAAGAGAGTGGAGTGCTTTGCGTACAGCGAACTTTTTTCGTTCGACGGGGCCTGGTGGATGGGCATGGGGTTTCTCTTGGAGCGATTGTGTCATAGAAATGAGCGAGAAGGCGTTACTAGAATTCGAACTTGCAGAATACTTCGGCCAGGGTGAGAGGTAGGTGCACGTAGTGGGATTGGAGATGAGGTTGCGCGTGAAAGCGGCAGCAAGCTGCTGCCGCACTCCAAAGAAAAGCGAACCCGAGAGAACGCAAGACCCACCCTCGGAAAACGAGGATGGGGCACCCGCGCAGAGAAGAGGAACCCAAGAGCCGGCCGATCTAAAGTTCGGCCACTACACACCCCAAGAGAGACGCAGAAGAACCTGGGAGCCGGTTGGATGCTGGCGCTGCTAAGGATGGACCGTGCGTACCTGGGGCGCAGCGTACTGCGCCCCTACAGGAGAAGGCCAAGAGCCTCGGTGGGGCAGGAACTAATTGGGGGCTGCCGGGGAACTTGAGTTAGGGCCTAAGTGAGTGAGGGATAGGTGTGTTCGAGAGGACAACGAAATGGATGGGGTGAGCGTCCAACGATTTTGGAATGGCACTTGGGCTATGCGAATGGTGAGCGGCAATGATTTGGCTAATGGCCGCTTGGTTGGGAGACGGATGAGAACATCTCTTGCAAATTGTGGATTCAGCAGGTTTGTTCAGCGTGCGCGGTGGACAGGGCTGGGCATTTTTGTTTTGTTGGCAGCGCTGGGCGCGGAAGTGCGGGCGCAGCAGCAACAATGGCAAGCGCCGCAACAGGCGCCGGCTCAACAGCAACCGCAGGGGCAACAACCGCAGCAACCGCAGGCGCAACCGACGCTGCAGAGGGCGCAGACTAAGATTGCTGTGGAAGTGAAGACGGTGAGCGTGCTGGCGACGGTTCGGGATAAACATGGAAAGATTGTTTCGAACCTGACGAAAGACGACTTTGCGCTGGAGGAAGACGGGCGGCCGCAGACGATCGATTACTTTAAGAATGAGAGCGACTTGCCGTTGCGGCTGGGGCTGTTGGTGGACACGAGCTTGAGCCAGAGGCGGGTATTGGATCAGGAACGCAGCGCGAGTTATAGCTTTCTGGATCACCTGCTGCGAGAAAACAAGGATTTAGCGTTTGTGATTCACTTCGACAAGGAAGTGGAACTGCTGCAAGACTTCACACCGTCGCGGCCGAAATTGCAGGCGGCGCTGCAGTCGCTGCAAACACCGCAATTCGGTTCTGGAAGCGGAAGCAGTGGCGGGAGCAGCGGTGGCGGAGGAAGCGGCGGTGGTGGTGGCGGATATGGAGGCGGAGGCAGGGGAGGCTCGCGGCAAAGAGGTGGAGGCGGCGGGACGCTGCTGTACGATGCGATTTACCTGGCGGCGGACGAGTTGATGAGCAAGCAACAAGGAAGGAAGGCGCTGATTATCCTTTCCGACGGAGTGGATCACGGCAGCAAAGAAACGTTGACGGAGGCGATCGAAACGGCGCAGCGGGCAGACACGGTGGTGTACTCGATCCTGTTTAAGGATGAAGAGGAATCCGGGCATCAGGGCGGCTTCGGGATGGGAGGACCGTACGGAGGCGGGCACCACGGAGGCGGAAGATATCCGCAGGGAGAGCGGCCGGACGGGAAAAAGATCCTGCAACAGATCTCAAAGGCGACGGGGGGACGGTTGTTCGAGGTCAGCAAGAAAGAAACTGTGGACAAGATTTATTCGGAGATTGAGGAAGAGCTGCGTAACCAATACAGCTTGGGCTATACGCCGGACAAAAATACAGGGCCCGGGTACCACAAGATTCAGTTGACAACGAAGCAGAAAGATTTGGTGGTGCAGGCGAGGGATGGGTATTACACGGGGGAGTAGGAAGCAGCGACCAGCGACCGGCGATCAGCGACCAGGAGGCGATTTGGAGCGGGTGGGCAGATTGTGGCGAGGGGATTGGTTGAGGTGTGGTTGAATTGGCGGACCGCCTCCCTCCTACGGCGGACAACCAGAAGATGGCCCCTGCAAGAAAAGCCAAGTTACACCCAGGAAAGAGAAACCCAAGAGTCCACGTGCAAAACCGGCCCGAGGGGCACCCGGGGAGAAAAGAAAGCCCAGGAGCCACCCTCAAAAAACGAGGATGGGGCACCCACAGGAAAACCCAGGAGCCGGCAAGATGCCGGCGCTACAGATTGTTGCGGAGGAATTCTAGAGTGCGCTGGCGGGATAGAGAGGCTGCTTGCGCATTGTAGTCCTTGCGCTGATCGCAGTTGAAGCCGTGGCCTGCTGCATCGTAGAGGAGCAGCGGCAGACCAGGATGGGCGCGGTGGATTTTTTCGATTTCGGAAGACGGGATGTGAGGATCTTTGGCGCCGAAGTGCAGCATGACGGGGCAGCGCGGAACTTCGGCAGCGTACTTGGAGATTTGTCCACCGTAATAACACACGGCTGCGGAGACGCTGAGCCGAGTGGCCGCAAGCCAGGCGAGAGTTCCGCCATAACAGAAACCCACCACACCTACTTTCTTGCCATTTGATGCGCCAGCGGCGTGGGCGATTGAGGCTCCCACATCGAGGAGAGCTGCATCCAGGCCGATCTTCGTTGCGGCCTGCATTCCCTGAGCCGCATCTGTTGCGTTGTAGTCAAGCTCGAGGTTCGGCTGGACGCGATCAAACAACGCGGGAGCAATGGCGAAGAAGCCCTGCTCTGCATAATCATCGGCAATGGAGCGGATGTGGCGATTCACGCCAAAGATTTCCTGGACGACAACAATGGCAGCGCGCGGAGGCGCTTTGCTTTCGGCAACGTACGCGCCCAAATGGTGGCCGTCCGCGGCCGTTAATTGCATGTGTGAGCCCATGGTGGCATCCGATTCTATCAATAAACGGCCTGCGAAGAGACCGAAGGATCTGAATTTTGCATCGTGCATATTGTCTCCGTTGAGATCCTCCGGGCCGCAAACGGCTCGGTCCTCAGGATGACATGGTGTTCTTCCCGTTTGAGCAATTGAGAGTAGCGTGCGTGGTGAGAAGCTTGGGTTAACCATAACAAAAATTCGGTGCGGCGATGGGGAGATAGGGTAAATTGAGCAGCGCAGGACGGGAGACTTTGGCTTATGATTCACCTCATGAACTACCCTCTCTATGTTTTCTTGTTTTCGCTTGTGGTGATGTGGCTTTCGGCGCTGATCGGAGATTTTTTTGGCAAGAAGCGGCCGAGCATGGATGAAGGCGAGCGCGAAGATTTTGGCGTGATCGTGGCCGCCACACTGACGCTGCTGGGCTTGATTATTGGATTCAGTTTTTCGATGGCCATCAGCCGATACGATCAACGCAAGAATTACGAGGAGGCGGAGGCCAATGCGATCGGAACGGAGTACGTGCGGACAGACTTGCTGCCTGCGGCCGATGCGGAGAAAGTGCGCGGGTTGCTGAGGAAGTATCTCGAGCAGCGTATTTTATTCTATCGAACTCGGGATGTGGGGCAGCTTCGGGAGGTCAATGCCGCCACTGCTCAAACGCAGGCCGATCTATGGAAGACGGTGGAGTTTCCGGCTGAGGCGAAGCAGACACCGGTGGTAGCGCTTGTGGTTTCGGGCATGAACGACGTGTTGAACTCGCAGGGATATACACAAGCCGCGTGGTGGAACCGCATTCCGATTGCAGCATGGGGGTTGATGCTGGTGATCGGCATCTGCTGCAACCTGTTGATTGGGTATTGTGCTCGGCACCATAAAGCAACAACGTTTCGGTTTGTGGTTCTACCGCTGATTGTGGCCATCTCGTTCCTTCTGATCGCGGATATTGACAGTCCGCGGGGAGGGATCATTCGCGTGCGGCCACAGAATTTAGTGAGTCTAGCGCAGTCGTTGCATGTGGAGTGAGCGCGGGTGATTAGCGATCGGATATTTGGAACGGGATGCCGGAGAAGGGATATCAGATATCGGATATCAGATATCAGGAAGCGGTTGGTTGCTGGGGAAACAGCGACCCACGATCAGCGACCAGCGACCGGGAATAGAAGAGGTTCACCACAGAGGACACAGAGAGCACAGAGATAAGGAAGAAAGAAGAAGAGAAGAAGAGAAGAAGAGAAGAGTTCACTACAGAGAGAACAGAGGGCCGCAGAGGACACGGAGAAGAGAAAGGCAAACCCAAGAGCAGAGAGATTCCTCACTCCGCAGACTCCGTTCGGAATGACGGGTGTGTGCGTCTTGTTGAGAGGGAAACCCAAGAACCCACGTGCGAAAGCGGCCCGTGGGGCACCCGGAGAGAAATCCCCAGTCGGCAGTTGGCAATCACAGAAAAGACAAGAAAACCCAAGACAAAACCCAAGACCCACCCTCAGAAAACGAGGGTGGGGCACCCGAAGAGGAAGAGTAAAGGCAAGAGGGTTAGACCTGGAGGACGTCGCCTTCGCGGGCGACCATTTGATAGAGGACGGGGCTGACGATGCGGCCGAGAAAAAGGCGCGAGACGAGCCCCGCGACGATGACGATAGCGAAGGGCTTCTGCGAGTCCGAGCCGACGCCAGTAGAGAGGGCAGCGGGAAGAAGACCAAGGCAGGCGACAAGCGCGGTCATCATGATGGGACGCAGCCGCACCAGAGAGCCTTCGTATGTGGCGCGGGACACATCCTGGCCTTCGAGGCGCAACTTATTGATGTAGGAGACGTCGATAATGGCGGTTTCCGCAGAGACGCCCATCAGAACGATCAGTCCGAGAATCGATGAGACGCTAAACGGGGTGTGGGTGAGCTTGAGTGCCAGAAGTGCGCCAACCGGTTCGGTCATGACGACGCTAAGGACGACGGTGGCGGGGAATTTGAAGTTGCCATAGAGCGCGAAAAGAATCAGAAAAACCAGGAAAACGGCGAGCGGGCCGATAACAGAGAGCTGGGCTTTGGCCTCGAGAAGCTCGCTGTATTCGCCGCCCCAATCCAGGTGATAGCCTTCAGGAAGCGTCACGTTTTTTGCGATGGCTTGCTGGCCAGCGCGAACGGCACCTTCGAGGTTGCGCCCCTCGATGGAATATTGGACGCCGATGTAGCGGGAGTTGTTTTCGCGATAGATGAAGGAAGCGCCGGTGGATTCCTTGATGGTGGCGAGTTCGGAGAGAGGAATCTGCTGGCCGACTGGGGCGGGGACGAGGAGATTGCTGATTTCGCGAGCGTCAGAGCGGAACTTCGGGTCCATGCGCACGACGAGATCGAATAGTTTTTCACCCTGAATGACTTGAGTGGCGGCCTGGCCACCGATGGCAGCTTGCACGACG
>Ga0187816_10000426_pt1 | contig 12636 bp, 13 predicted proteins | sample NC_wetland_sal_i_16_FD_132960 | JGI IMG/M metagenome (GOLD analysis project Ga0187816, IMG submission 132960) | Wetland sediment microbial communities from Neuse River Estuary, North Carolina, USA - SO4_1 | ecosystem: Environmental > Aquatic > Freshwater > Wetlands > Sediment | place: USA... | reverse complement strand
AGCGCGCAAGTGGTCTTTCCCTTGCCGGGTCCGGTATAAACAATCAACAAGCCTTTCCCTTCCGGCATTGTTCCTATCCTCAGTGTGGTGATCGCGGGAGCGGCGAGAGTATTCCAGTGTGCGGAGTTGGCTTCCAAACGTCAAGCTGACGTCGAATTGCCGTCCTGCCCACTCCCCCGTTCTACAGGCCCAGCCTCTTCACCAATTGATCGATGATGATTTGCGCGTGTTCGAGCGCCACTTCACTTAATGGCTGACGGGGCGGCGCCTGCATGTCTCTCAGGACAATCCACAAACCGGGGCGATACACTTCCTCATCGCCGGGACAGATCGCGCCGGTCAACTGCGCAATTTCGAAATGGGGAATATTGGTGAGACCCAGGTCCACCAGATGCGATCCGTCAGGAAGTGCCGGGGGGTGGGCAAGCAGGTCCGTCAAAATACCGCGCGCATCGTCCACCAGGTCGCGAAATCCCTGCGATACCAGAATCGCATCGATGTCCCGCGGCGTGGGCTGTTCCACCTGCTCCAGGTCGTAATCCGGCAGAGGCTTCTGCAAAGGGATTTCAATCGCGACTGAAGGCTGGTTTTTGTCTGGTGCAAGACGAATGGCCATAAATCTTCCCGCCGCTCATTGAATCATGGAACACAGAAAAACGCACCCACCAGCACGCACATTTCTTAAAAGTTACAACTTTACTCAAACGCATCAACGTCGTGTCGTCCTTAGGGGCGCGTCGTTTGCGCGCCGAAGGATCTCAACCATGGTGCTGTGCAGCATTCCATGGTGGGGCTTTATTTAGGATAGGGACTGCCCGAGAGGATGGCAAAGGCCCTGTAAATCTGCTCCGCCAGCATCACGCGCGCCAGTTCGTGGGAATAGGTCATCGCGCTTAGCGAGAATCTCTGTTTCACACGTTCCCGCAGCGCCTCCGGGAACCCATCCGCGTCGCCACATACAAAGATAATTTCGCGCGTGCCGCGGTCCCGCTGTTCGCCCAGCCACTTCGCAAAGGCGGGGGAATCGTAAGCCTTGCCACCCACATCGAGCAGGAGCACGGTCGCGGCCCGGTCCGCCTCCAACTTTTTTAGCGCGGCCTCTCCATCCCGCACTTCCGTCACTTCCATGGGACAGAAGCGCCCCACGCGCTTCACATAGTCCGCGAGAACGGCGATCATCTCCGGCCGCCGCGTCTTTCCCAGCATCAGCAGGCGAATCTTCATGCCGCGAGTCTACCTCGCCCGCTCCCGCAACAATAAGTTTTGAATTGGAAAACCAGCCTTGTCATGATGAGGCGCAGTGCCTTTTCCGCGTCGAAGCATCTCAACGCCGGAACCTTGCACGGCCTTTCGTTTGAGATCTCGACGATCCTCGACGGATCCTCTCAGAAGACGTCAGAGCTGAGGACGATTTTCTCTCTGTCCTTGCCGGCTTTGCGAAATCTCCGGCTCATCGGGAAGGACCAGCGACGGCGCCGTGCGCCACAGCCGTTCCAGATCGTAGTACCGGCGCGCCTGTTCCCCGAACACATGCACGATAAAACCGCCGAAATCCAGCAGCGCCCATTCTGCCGACCGCTGACCTTCGCGATGTTCCGGCGAACGCTTCATTTCCCGGTACAGCACCTCTTCGACTTCGTTGCAAATGGCCTGCAATTGCGGCGTGCTGAAACCCGTGCAGATGACGAAGTAGTCCGTGAACGCTGCGTGGCCGTTCAGATCAAGCACGACGATTCCGCCGGCTTTCTTACTTTGCGCGGCCTCGACAGCCAGGCGCACGCCTTGGGGTAACGATTCCAACTTCATCGATACAAGCCCTGTTTCAAAATGTATTCCTCCACACGGGCGGAAACAAGCCCGTGAATTGACTGCCCGCGGTTAGCCTTCTGCCGGATGTCGGTCGCGCTGGCCTCGCTGGCCACATTTTCTAGCAGATACACAGTGGTCCGCTGCAGCCTTGCCACCACCGGCGAACCATGCGCAATCGCATCTTCATCTTTTTTGTCGCGCATCGCGTCGGGCGCAGCGTGCAACTCCGGTGGAATCACCAGGCGCAGCGCCTCTAGCCGGATTCCCGGCCGGTTGGCAATGACGAAATCGCACAGGCCCAACAGGGTTTCGTATTCCTTCCACATGGGAATATCCAGAAACGCGTCCGCGCCCACGATAAAAAACACGCGATCGCCCGGCCCGTTGTAGGCGTGCCGGAAATAGCGCACCGTATCGACCGTATAGTGCAATTGCGTGCCACTGAAATCCTCGCCAGCTTCCGCCAGTGACGGCACGAAATGCGGATGCTCGGTGCACGCCAGCGCCACCATCGCAAAGCGGTGAGGGAACGGCGCCAGGTGTTGCTTCAATTTGTGCGGAGGCCGGCTGGCAGGGATGAAATGAATTTCGTCGAAATTGAAGCGCCGGTCCGCGGCCCGCGCCACAGCCAGATGCCCGGAATGGATCGGATCAAACGAGCCGCCAAAAAGTGCAATTCGTCTGGGATGGTGTTTTGCCGCTGTGCGGTGCGCTTGCGCTGTCGTCAACCCGCCTCCCTGATGGTGCCCAGAATCCGATTCTCTCATGAAATCCTGTCCCCGCGGTTCGCTTCATCCCTCGTCTTCCAAATCGCCCAGGATTTCCTCACCCTCCGAATCCTCTGCTTCATCAACCTCATTTGCTTCCTGCGTCTCTATTTCCTCTTCGAGTTCTTGCTTTGGAATCTTGTCCAGCGCATCGGCCATGGCCCGGACCAGGTCCTTTACGCCATCGCCGGTGGCGGCGGAAATCGCGTGGAATTCCAGCCCTTGCTTTTGGCAGAACTTTCGCAACTCCTCGAGCTTCGTCCGGTCGGTTGTGGCATCCAATTTTGTGGCCACCACGATCACCGGTTTTTGCGTGAGCGATTCGCTGAATGCAGCCAGCTCGCCCTCGATAATCTTGAAGGCTTTTGCGGGGTCCATTTCGGCCGTGTCGCTCGTGTCGATCAGATGCACCAGCAGCCGCGTTCGTTCCACATGGCGCAAAAAACGTATGCCCAGCCCCGCTCCATGGCTTGCGCCTTCAATCAAACCCGGCAGGTCTGCCACAACAAACGTTCGCCCAAGCTCCGTGCCATGTCCGCCCGTTCCGCCATCGGCGTTCACCACGCCAAGATTCGGCTCCAATGTCGTGAACGGGTAATTCGCAATTTTCGGCCGCGCCGCGCTGATCACGGAAATCAGCGTTGATTTTCCCGCGTTCGGGAATCCCACCAGGCCCACGTCGGCCAGAAGCTTCAACTCCAGACGTAGATGCCGCTCTTCTCCAGTTTCTCCTTCTTCTTTTTCTCTCGGCGCCTGATGCCACGGCTTCGCAAAATGCTGGTTTCCGCGGCCGCCTTTACCGCCCTGCGCCACCAGGACTCTCTGCCCGGGCTTCTTCAAATCCGCAAGCAGTTCCTCACCCTCCTGGTCGTACACCAGCGTTCCCACCGGCACCTTCAGGATCATGTCCTCGCCAGACACGCCTGTGCAGTTCGATCCCTCGCCGTGCCGCCCGCGATCGGCCTTGAATTCGCGATTGTAGCGGTAGCGCAGCAGGGTGTTGTCATTGGGATTCGCTTCCAGGTAGACGCTTCCGCCGTGGCCGCCATCCCCGCCCGACGGCCCACCCCGCGGGACGTACTTCTCCCTGCGAAACGCCACGCAGCCGTTCCCGCCGTCCCCGGCCTTCACCATAATTTTTGCTTCATCAACAAACATGCAGTCTCTTCTCTGTGCCCTCTGTTGCTCCGAGGCTAATCTTCCTTACATAAACAAAAAAACGGCCCCGGCGGATGGACCGGGGCCGCTGGAAACTCTCTCGATTAGCTAGCGGCCTTCGCTGTTTCCGCCGGCCGCACGTTCACGAACCGCCCGCTCCTGCCCCGGTCCTTGAACTCCACATACCCGGTCACCAGCGCGAACAGCGTATCGTCCTTGCCCTGCGCCACGTTTTCCCCGGCCTGGTGCTTGGTGCCGCGCTGCCGGACGATAATGGTTCCGGCATTCACGAGCTGTCCGCCGAAGCGCTTCACGCCCAGCCTCTGTCCGTGTGAATCGCGGCCGTTTGTAGATGAGCCGCCGCCCTTCTTATGTGCCATGACTCAATTCCTCTCGCTTTATCTCACCACTGAAAAAACGCTTTCTTTAGGAGGCCGGGGCTTCAGCCCCGGCGCAAAGCTTCTAAAACGAATGGGCTTTAGCCCCTGAAGAAAGTCTTTCTGATACCCACTACAGCTTGATCTCGCTGACCTGCACGGCCGTGTAATTCTGCCGGTGGCCCCGCTGAATCTTGTACTGCCTGTTCTTCTTGAACTTCAGCACGCTAAGTTTCTTGGCCCGGCCCTGCTCCACGATCTTACCGGTGACCGTGGCGTTTGACGCGTCCGACCCGGCCAAAACCTTCTTATCCTCGGTATGCACGGCAAGCACGGTTCCGAACTTCACCTGTTCGCCCACATCGCCTTTCACGCTCTCAATCCGAATGGTGTCCCCGGGCGCGACACGATACTGCTTTCCCCCGGTCTTTATGACGGCGTACATCGCTCCTCCAAACCCTCAACACAAACCACTATTATACGGGCCGTTAAGCAGGGCCGTCAACGCAGCACTTCTGAGTGGCACTTCCGAAGGCACGTCCTATCTCTGCCGGTTAGCCACAAGACCCACGACCAAGGTAATCGCGAAAGGACAGGCACATGAAATAGAGTGTGAGACGAGATTATTCAATAAAAAATATCCGTCTCCGTTCGGCTTCCCGCCAGGATCTCATCGACTTCTGCCAAGATGCCTGGGTAATCGCGTTGCACCTGTTCTCGGGTGATCTCGCGTTCTCGTTCTTCGGCTCCATGCTTTAGGAAGTTGTAATCGGCATTCTCCGTATGCAGGATAAGCTTCCCGTCTCGAACAAAAATCCAATGCTCTCTCGATTTAGCCATTCCTTCTACCTCCTCTAAATTGGTGGTGTATGTCCATTCGTGACTTCGCAGTCAGAACTGGTGTGTATAGAACGAAGAAACGTGCTGCCACAATAGCCACATTTCCTGCCCACGAGGCACAGTATCCGAATGATATGATCGCGTAGTACCTTTGTGAGAAACTACCTTAAATTCATCAGAGAACTGCTCAGGAACAGAATCACAAGGTTGGTCCTTGCTGTCTATGGTTTTTGGGGATTCTCGACGACAGTCGTCGATCAATTCTTCCCCAGTTCCTCAGATAAGCTGAAGACCATCCATTTTCTTCCAAAATGGCATTGGCACACATGGCTCATCGTCGGGTTGGGTCTTGTCATTGTTCTTTTGTTCGACGGTGCGTACAAGATATGGGCGGAAAAGGAAAAGTCTGCGGCAACAATTATGAGCGGTTCGCCTCAGGTAATTATCGACTTCGACGCGGACAGGTTTTTGATAGTTCGTAACATAGGGCCCTCGACGGCTGTGAACGTACGAATTGACCCCTTCGTAGTTGGCGATACAACTGTTATATGTGACCTAGTGAATCGCTTGTTACCGAATACTGATACGGCCCGACTGACGGCGGAAATTCGCCGTGACAGAGATGTCCGGAAACCCTGCCTCTTGGCGTTGGACGGCTTGTTTAAGTCCGTGCTCGGACGGGCTACCGTCGACGCTGACACCAGAACGGCCCTCATGGTGATGTATGAAGACTTAGGGGGTCGGAAGTACAGAGTCGAGTACTTGATAAGCTATCGATCCGGCATCAATAAGTGCCAGACCGAATTTAAGACTCTCGACCTCATACGATGAGTAGAGGTAGAGGTCCGTGGATTTCTTCCTATGTTGCACGTTCGCCCTCTGGGCGACCAAGGCGAAACTCATGAATCGAACAACGGTAGTTCTGTCTGTGCTTTGCATTATTCTGCTAGTAGTCTGCGGATTGCTCGGATGGGCCTTATTCAGCAAACCACGTTTTGTGACTGTGGCAGGGGCCAACCCTTACATCATGTTCGACAACAAAACCGCTCAGGCGTGCTGGTCTGGGCCACCAGCGCCTACCCAACCCACCGAAGGACTAAATCCGAATGGTTTTGACTGGAATAAATACCCCATAGTCGGAGGGAGCGAGGATAACCCCCCACATCTGCCATTTTGCAAGAACCTAAAGTAAGAGAAAAAGAAGAGATTGCGGGTGGGTGGCCCAGACGCAATACGCCATGGCAAGCCGGGTGCCCCGCCCTCGTGGTTGGAGGGTGGGTCTTGGGGTTTCCCTTCTTCCTCTCGTCGCCGAACAAGTCCAATGATCCTTTGGGTACTCCCCCTCCCCCCTATTTTTTGGATCTGTTGATTCTAAAGAGGGTTAGTAGAGGAATAAGTCGTTTGTTTTGTATCAGATTGCAAGTGTTGATTCTAAGGGGGTTAGGGAGGGAGAAGTTTCGAGCAGCCACACTTGCCCCCGACGGTTGTATACCTCACTAGTTAATGTATTGTCAAGTAAAAAGTGAGGGCGGGCATCAGATATCAGGAAACGACAATTGGGAAGAGTGGATCAGCTTGCGGAAAAAGTCTTCTCTTTAGGAGGCAGGGGCTTTCAGCCCCTGCGTAAAGCTTCTGTAACCAACAGGCTTCCGCCCCCGAAGAAAGGTCTTCTGCGTTTCTCCACAGCCCCTAGAAGTCGAACCGATATCCCAGAATCATCTTCGTGATCAGATGGTCCGTCGACCGTGTCAACCCTACGCCCACACCAAAATTGATTTCCCACTTGGGAGACACATTGAGGTCGATGGTCGGAAAGATCTGCTGCTCTTGTTGCGCAATCGGATCAAATCCGGTCACGGGCCCCAGCGACCCATAGTATTCGATTCCGCCGGTCACTTTCGGCGTGAAGTCATAGCTGATCTTTACGTTTGGCGAAAACACAAATCCCTGGCTGGCAGATTGCCCGTGAAGCGATTTGTCCAGCGCCGGATTGAATGCGAAATACCACCGTCCCAACTGCTTATCCACGATGGGCCGCAGCTCGTACGTCCAGGTGTCCACGGAATAGACCCGCCTCTGGTAGCCAATTTCCTGCGAAAGGCTTAGGCCCACCGGCCAATGCCATTTTTTCGGAATGCTGAAGCGTGGCCGGATGTGGTCGCCGACCCAATCGATACCATATCCGTTCTGCGAAGAGGTGAAAATGTAAAATCCGGTCTCGAACCAGTCCGTGAATCCGTGGGTGATCTCAATGGTCTCGTGCAACTGGTGGTTGGTGGGGTAGGTCCCGTCCGTGGTGGTCTTGGAGCCCTCAAAGGTGAAGTTGCTGTGCAACTCCACCATCGTTTTGCCTGGATCCACTAGGTCGGACCCGTACACCTGAATTTCGTAATTACCCTGTGCCTGTGCGGGCACGGCGCCGGTGAACCAAGCGCCGGCGAGAACCAATGTTGCTACGGTCCATAGCACCCTCATTCGCTTCGCCAAGTTCCATTCACTCCACAGAGCTCTCCGCATTGGTTTTAGATGCCTCTGAAAAGTTCTTAGTGTACAGGAGTTCTTCACAAGGAGCGCCCATCGATGTTAATGCGCGAGGGCGTCAGGCGTGGGGGTGAGACTTGTCGTAAATCTCCATAAGCTGCCGGATGGACGCATGCGTATATTTCTGCGTCGTGGAAAGCGACTGGTGTCCCAGCAATTCCTGAATCGCACGCAAGTCTGCTCCGTCCGCCAGCAAATGCGTCGCGAACGCGTGCCGCAGCGAGTGCGGGTGCAAGTCCCAATTGATATTCACTAGCCGCACGTACTTCTTCAGAATCCGGCCCACGCTCCGCTGGGTCAGCCGCCTCCCAGTGTAATTCAGGAAAACCGCTTCGGGATCGGCTTTGCCCTGGTAACGGAGATTATCCTGCAGCAGCTTTTCCCGCACCGGCCAGTAGGATTTCAGGGCTTCCGCGGCCTTGCCACCGTAAGGCACGATCCGCTCTTTTCTCCCTTTGCCGATCACGCGCACCACTTGATCTTTTTGGTCCATATCCAGGACGTTCAAGCCGGTCAGCTCACTCACGCGCAGTCCGGCGGCGTACAGCAGCTCCAAAATGGCGCGATCCCTGCGCAGGAGCAGGCTGTCTTCCGGTTTGACCAGCGCATTCGTCGGCATCGACGCGGCGATGTCCCGCCCCTTTTTGTTGCCCTTTCGCCCCGCCCCCGGATTCTGGATGCCGGCCAACTGATCCAGGAACCCGCTCATTTCCTCCGCGGAAAGAACAGTGGGAATGCGTTTCGGCAATTTCGGCGTCGGCACCAGTCGCGCCGGATTCTCCTTCAACAGGCCTTCCCGCACGCAGTACTTGAAAAAAGAACGCAATGCCGCGAGCTTTCTCCCAATCGAACTCTTTTGCAACCCGGCTTCATGCAAGTGGCCGACGAATTCGCGAATCAACTGGTGGTTGATCTTCGTCAATGCGGGCGTCGTCGTCCCCGGGGGAGTCAAATACGTCTGGAACTGCTCCAGATCCTTCCCATAGTTCGTGATGGTGTGCGGCGAAGCGTTGCGCACTGACCGGAGGTACTCCAGGAATTTGCTGACGGTCGACTTCATCCAGCCTCACCCTCTGATTATAGGCGGATTCCGGCCAGGGCTAGCACTTGGGAAAGATCGATTATTTGTGCAGGTTTGTTGCGTCCAGCGGCATGTTCTCTTACGGCTTCGCGGCTACTGGCGCCTCTTCGGGTTGTGCGACGTTCGCCGGCTTTTCTTCTGGCGCCAGCTTTTCCCAATCGCATCCTTCCTTGATGCAAGCGTGCACCGTGCCGATCTTGGTTTTCTTTTCCACAATGAACGGCGCGCCGCACTTCGGGCAGGGCTCGGCGATGGGCATATACGGCGTGGTGAAATCGCAATCCGGATACCGGGAGCAGCCGTAGAAGACGCGGAATCTTCCGCGTCCGCCCTTGCCCATGCTGCCGCGCTTCACAAATTCGCCTTCGTTGCACTTCGGGCACTTAATGCCCATGGTGATCGGCCGCGTGTACTTGCACTTCGGGTATCCCGAACAACCGATGAACTGGCCGAAACGGCCATGCTTTTTCACCAGCCCATTCCCGTCTAGCGGGCATTTCTCGTCCAGCGGCTCATCCGGCTCATGCGCGATGCGCGTCCCGGCCACCAAGCGCCGCGTGGTCTTGCAGTCCGGGTAGCCCGTGCACGCCAGGAAAGCCCCAAACCGGCCGCGCTTCAAGGCCATTTCCTTGCCGCAATTCTCGCAGTATTCAACCTTGTTTTCCGCGTCTTCCGGAATTTCTTCGGAGAGGTCCTGGATGAAATCACATTCCGGGTAGCGCGAGCAGCCGAGGAAGAATCCGTGACGGCTGATGCGCTCCAACAGCTCACCTTGCCCGCACTTCTCACATTTCTTGCCCGTCGGTATGCCGGCTTTGTAGGAGACCATCTCATCATCGGCTTTTTCCAGGTCCACGATGAACTTCTCCCAGAACTCCTTGACGGATTCCCGCCACGGCATCTTGCCTTCTTCGATTTCGTCCAGTTCCTCTTCCAGCCGCGCGGTGAATTTCACGTCAAACACGTCTTCGAAGCTCTTGATCAGCAGCACGCAGACGCGCTCGCCCAGCATGGTTGGCGTAAAACGGCCCTGGTCCTTTTTCACGTATTCGCGCTCGACAATCGTCGAAATGATCGACGCGTATGTCGAAGGCCGGCCGATGCCGTCCTCTTCCAATTCCTTCACCAGCGTGGCTTCCGTATACCGCGGCGGCGGCTCCGTGAAGTGTTGGTCCGGGCGGATCGAATCCAGTTTCAGAATTTGTCCCTCGGTCACGCGCGGCAGGGCCTTGCCTTCTCCTTCGTCATCCTTTTCCTCGTCTTCGCGGTCTGCATTCACCGCCGGAATCTGGTACACCTTCAGATATCCGTCAAACTTCAAGATCGAACCGGTCGCGCGAAACGTGTAATCCCCGGCTGAGATGTCGATTGTGGTCTGGTCAGACACCGCCGGCAGCATCTGCGAAGCAACAAATCGTTGCCAGATCAACTGGTACAGCTTGAACACATCGTCGTCCAAATACTTCCGCACATCCTCCGGCGCGCGAGCTACATCGGTCGGCCGGATCGCTTCATGTGCGCCCTGAGCATCCTTCTTCGATCTGTAAAAATTTGGCTTCTCCGGCAGGTAATCGCTCCCGAACCGCTCGGGGATCAACTCGCGCACCTGCGCCAGTGCGTCATTGGAGACTTGCACGGAATCCGTGCGCATGTAGGTAATCAGCGCCACGGAGCCTTCCTCACCCAGCTCCACGCCTTCGTACAGCCGCTGCGCCAGCGCCATGGTGCGTTTCGCCGTGTAGCGCAAACGGTTATAAGCGGCTTGCTGCAGCTTCGACGTAGTGAACGGCGGAGGTGGATTGCGCCGCTTTTCCTTTAAGGTGACGCTCGCCACCTGCCACTTCGCCTTGCTCACCGCGGCCACAATCTCGTCGGCCGCGGCTTGGTTCTTGACCTCGATGTCTTCGCCCTTTTTCTTTGACAGCCGGGCCTCGAAAATGGGGGGCTCGCCAGCGTCCAGCATCGCGTGAATGGTCCAATATTCCTGCGGCACGAACGCGCGGATCTCCTGCTCGCGCTCCACGATCAAGCGCAGCGCGACGGTCTGCACGCGCCCGGCGCTTAATCCCCGCCGAACCTTGTCCCATAGCAGCGGCGAAATCTTGTAGCCCACGATGCGGTCCAGCACGCGGCGCGCCTGCTGCGCATCCACGAGCTGCGTATCCACCTGACGAGGTTTCTCAAACGCCGCACGAATGGCCTTGGGCGTAATTTCGTTAAACGTCACTCGGAAGATCTTCTTCGGATCGATCGGTTCGATCTCGATACGATCCTTTTCCGCCTTTTTCGCAGACTTCCCCTTGATGCCCTTCTTGCCTGCGGCTTCGGCGGCCTTTTCCTCGTTGGCCTCGTCCTTCTTCCCGTTCTTTCCGTTCTCTTCCTCTTCCGGAACCAGGTACTTCGCCGGCTTCGATAGCACCATGGCTAGGTGTGCGGAGATGGCCTCGCCTTCGCGGTCCGGGTCGCCCGCCAGATACACGGCCTCCGCCGTGTTTGCCGCTTTTCTCAGATCATTAATGACCTTGCCCTTTCCCGGGATGATCTGCAGCGTCGGCTCAAAAATCTTGGGGTCGTCCAGGGAGACGGGTTTCAGCGGTGGTTTCGCTGCGGCGGCCTTCGCGCCCTTCTTGCTCTTCTTCTTCTTTTTGCTTTTAATCTCGTCTTCATCGATGGGCAGACGGATGCCGATGGTCTTCGTCGGCAAATCCATGACGTGGCCAATGGACGCTTTGACAGTGTAGTTCTTGCCCAGGTATTTATTGATCGTCTTCGCCTTCGCTGGCGACTCGACGATAACCAGTGATCGTGCCATGTGTTCCTTTGTAACCTTAGATTCTTCCGCTGGAAGGGCGGGCAGGGCGGAGTGTGTCCTTCTCGCTACCTTTATAAATGTACCGTTTTACTCCTAATGCACAGTTTCTTGATGCGCACCGGCTTCCTTCCGATGCATTCAACCTTCGCCGCGGTACGTCTTCCCCTCTTATAACAAGACCTTGCTGAACTGCTTCCCCGGCAATTGCCGGATGATGCCTTTCATCTCCAAATCAAAGAGGGTAGCCAGAACTTCGCTGGAATTCAACCCGGTCGTTTCAACAATGTCATCAATGTGCCGGGATTCTTCCGCGCTCAATAGCTCGTAAATCCTTTTCTCTATTGGACTTAGCCCGTCCGCGGCAAGCAGATTCCGCTGCTCCGATCCCAGCGCCTCCGCCTGCACCAAAGCCGCCCTTACCGGGGTTGGCAGCTCTTCGATCACGTCTTCTGCGCTGGTCACCAGTTTCGCTCCCTGCTTGATCAACTGGTTCGGAGCGAAGCTCACCTCCTGGGTCACATTTCCCGGCACGCCGAAAACTTCCCTTCCAAACTCCATTGCCAGGCGTGCCGTGATTAACGACCCGCTGTACTGCTTGCCCTCCACAATCACCACGCCCAGAGGCATCCCGGCGATAATCCGGTTCCGGACGGGAAAATTTTCCGGCGCGGGATGAGAGCCGGTCGGCAGCTCGCTGATGATCGCTCCCCGCTCCAGCACCTTCTCGTACAGCTTCCTGATCTCCTTCGGGTAGCAGACATCAATCCCTGTCCCAAGCACGCCGATGGCGCGTCCGCCGGCCGCCGTGGCACCTTGGTGGGCAACGGCGTCCACGCCGCGTGCCAATCCGCTGACGATTGCCAGGCCGCGTTTCGCAAGGTCCCTGCCCAGTCGTTCCGTCATCTGTGTGCCATAGACGGTGGGCCGCCTCGTCCCGACGATGCTCAGACTCGGCGAATTCAAAATGCTTGCGTCTCCCCGTACATACAGGAGAACCGGCGGATCGTAAATTTGTAACAGCGATTGCGGGTATTCCGGCTCCTTCCAGGTCACCAGCTTGCACCCGATTCGCCGGATTGCCGCTACCTCTTTCTCTGCTCGCCAAAACGTCTGCTTCTTAAAGATCGCTTGCGCTGCTGGTGCCGGCAGGTTGCACCCTTCCAGCCCCGTCAGGCTCGCCCGAAACACGCCTTCCGGCGACCCAAACTCCCGCAGCAGCCGAGCAGACAGCCGCGCCGCGATGCCCGGCGT